>Ga0187770_10000424_pt1 | contig 20487 bp, 20 predicted proteins | sample 0116_SJ02_MP02_2_FD_133154 | JGI IMG/M metagenome (GOLD analysis project Ga0187770, IMG submission 133154) | Tropical peat soil microbial communities from peatlands in Department of Meta, Colombia - 0116_SJ02_MP02_20_MG | ecosystem: Environmental > Terrestrial > Soil > Wetlands > Peat | place...
CACCGCCTTCGGAGGGTCGAAGTCGGGCTCTCCGAGGCCGAGGTTGATGGAGTTCGGGGGGGCCGCCTCGAACATCTTGCGGATGCCCGAAATCTCGACCTCCCGTGTTCGGTGGGCGACCATTCGCGCGCGGACGACGGGGGTCCCCTTTAGGGTTGTCGCGTGCGAGCCTCTCTCTCGGCCGGAGGCCGCTCGACGCATCGGGCACAAGCGCCATTTATCTAATCCGCTCCCGGGGAGTGCGAGGGATCCGATGGCGGTCCGCGTCGTGGTCGGGGCTCAGTTCGGGGACGAGGCGAAAGGGAAGATCACGGACTTCCTCGCGGCCCACGCACGCTTCGTCGTCCGCACCGGAGGAGGGCCGAACGCGGGCCACTCGATCCACCTGCCCGAGGGCGTGGTGGTCCTCCACCAGCTCTCCTGCGGAGTCCTCCGCAAAGGAGTGGTCGGGGTGAGCGGCCCCGGCATGGTCGTCAACCCCCTCACGTTCGAGGAGGAGGTCCGCGAGCTCGAGCGACGCGAACTCCTGCGGGGCCAGATCGTCCTCTCCGACCGCGCCCACCTCATCCTCCCCCTTCACGAGGCCGAGGACGCTTGGGAGGACGAACTCCGGGCGAAACAGAACCCGACCGCGGGGTTGGGAACGACCCGCCGTGGGATCGGCCCGGCGTACGCCGACCGGGCCGGACGTTGGGGACTTCGGGTGGCCGACCTGACGCGACCCGCCGTTCTCAAGGAGCGGCTCGAGTTGCTGTACGCCACCAAAGCGTCGATCCCGAACCTCCCGCCGCGCGCCGACCTGGAGACCCGCCTGGCGGAGGTGGGGGGCCGCCTGGCGCCGTACGTTCGACCCACCGAGGCCATGCTGTGGGACGCGGCCGACCGTGGTGACAACATCCTCCTCGAAGGAGCCCAGAGCGCTCTCCTCGACGTGGACTTCGGAACCTACCCTTACGTCACCAGCTCGCACCCGACCAGTGCGGGCGCCCTGGTCGGGAGCGGAATCCCTCCGACCGAGGTCGACGCGGTGATCGGCGTCTCCAAGGCCTACACAACGAGGGTCGGTGCGGGTCCCTTCCCGACCGAAGACACCGGGACCGCCGGGGAGTTCCTGCGTCGTGTGGGAGGCGAGCGAGGCGCCACCACCGGACGCGCCCGCCGGTGCGGCTGGCTCGACTTGGTCCAGCTGCGGTACACCGCCCGCCTGAACGGATTCACGTCCTTCGCGATCACGAAGGTCGATATCCTGGGTGGGCTCGATGAGGTCCCGGTGTGCGTTCGGTATAATCTCCCGGATGGCTCGACCACTCGCGACGTGCTTCCGGCTCAGACCGAAGACCTCGCGAAAGCGCAACCGGTCTTCGAACGCTTCCCCGGGTGGCCCGAGTTCCACGGGCGAATGAAGGACCGGATCCTTCGGGAAGGGGCGAGGGCGCTTCCCTCGACGCTCCGCCGGTATCTCGACTTCATCACGGAGGAGACGGGAGTGCCGGTCGAGTGGGTCGGCTTCGGTCCTCAGCGCGACGAGACGGTCTGGACCGGACCGATCGTGGCCCACCGGCGCCGCACAGGGATCACCGCGTGGGCCGGCTAGCCGCCCGTGTCCATCGACCTGTTCCTCTACGTCGCCTTTGCCATCGGCTTGGTCGCGGGCCGGCTGGTTCGCGTTCCCGGGCCCTGGATCCCTCGCGCGACCCTCGTAACGATCGTCGTGCTCGTCGGCCTGCTGGGCGCCTCCCTCGCCGGAATCCCAGCCCAAACCCTCCTCACCGCGATCCCCCTGGGTCTCCTGTTTGCGCTGCTGATTCTCGGGGCGACCACCGTCGCGGTCCTTCTCCTCCGTCGAGCCGTTCCCCCTCGCGAGGCTCCTCGGCCGGGGCTCGCCCGACGTGAACGCCTCCCGCTGAGCCTCGTGCTGCTCGCCTCCCTTCTAGTGGGCTACGCCCTCGGAAGGCTGGTGAGCTTCCCGGCGGTGGCCCTGATCCCCTACGCGCTCTACGCACTCCTCGCCCTGGTTGCCTTCGGCCTCAGGCTCGAACTCCGGATCCTGCGTCGGGTATGGATTCCGCTCGTGGCCGCGGTCGCCGGAGCGCTCGTGGCCGCGGGGGCCTACGCCGCGGTCACCGGAATGGCTCCGCTCCTCGCCCTCTCCTCCTCCCTCGCTTTCGGGTGGTACACTCTCGCGGGCCCCCTCGTAGCCGCCCGGGCCGGGGCGGCCATCGGCCTGGTCGCGTTCCTCGCGAACTTCCTGCGGGAGAACTTCACGATGCTGAGCTCGCCGGTGCTGGGCAAGTCGGTGGGAGGAGAGGGGCTCACCGCCCTCGGTGGGGCGACTTCGATGGACACGACCCTCTACTTCGTCACCCGGTACGGGGACGCGGACGCCGGCAGCCTAGCGATCGCGAATGGGTTCGTCCTCACGGTAGCGGCCGGCCTTCTTCTGCCGGCCCTCCTCGCGTTCGCGCCCTAGGGTTTTATGGCCGCGCGACGCTCCGCCGGCCCGTTGGGCTCGTGGTCCAGCGGTTACGACGTCGCTCTCACACAGCGAAGACCGCCGGTTCGAATCCGGCCGAGCCCATCTCCGGGGCGGGGTAGTACCAATTGCCGCCTTCCTTCACTACCCCTGTCTTGCTTTGCAAGTCTCAGGTCATGGAGGCCGACTCGCGTTCTCCGTCTGTGATGCTTTCTTCTACGAGGACCCTCTGTGGAAGCTTGTCCTCTTGTTGCTGTCGATTCTCTTTTGAGCGGCCCAGCAAGACGATGGGCCATACAAGCAACCGGGGAAGGGCCGATCTATTATCCGCCAAAGACCGTCAAGTGAACCATCGCCATATCGTTGTACTGTACCTCAAAGTCCCCGTCCGGGGACGTCCAATTCAGCCATCCGCCGACAGGTGTGGCCGGCGTCCCCATCTCGAATTGGTAAGTCGGACCCCCGTACTCAGTTCCGTTTCCGTGTACTTTTGGGTTCGCGGTGCACCACTGTATGAGCTGAATGTGGAACGTCACATCTGCCAATGAAACGTTAGAAACCGGGCCAGCTTCGCTGGGACAGCTTGGGGTAGTCAAGTTAACGAATTCACTTGCCCGCGGATTATGCGTTTGTGTGACTGTGCTAGTTTCCGCCAAATAGTAACCGATCGCATACACTCCCACAACGGCCGCCACCGCAACCAGTACCCACAGCCATGCGCGGTGCGCTCTCTGGGGGGGGTGCTGGGGAACTTCTCCCTTCTTGCCCATTTCTGCTTCCCTCTCAAGACGGAGTCACGTGCAGATTACGAGTTTCGAGAACTACCGCATGAGGTTAAAAAGGGTAGTGAAAGAAAGCGGCAATTGGTACTACCCCCCCATCTCCGGGGCAGAGAAGGCTCGACGTGGCTCGGGGTCAACTCGCCTCCACCCGAGCATTATGAGGGGGACTCTCGACTCGCCTCCAACCCACCGTGACCGCTCCGAAGATTCCGCGGGTCCCCGCACAGCGGTCCCGCCCCGGTGCTTTGGACGTTGGGGCCTTCGCCATCCTTCTCGGGGTCCTCCTGGCGGCTTGGGCCTGCTCGAGTGGGTCGGCAACTTCAGCGGCCGGCGTGGCGTCGTTGAGAACAGGGGCAGCCACCGCCCATGAAGAGCCTCGAGGACCGATGGCGTTGGACTGTGCGACGCCTGTACTCGCCTCAGTTTCGGTGACCCCGGAGAATGTCTCGGTGGAGGGATTGGGCACTCAGTCCTTCAGCGCAGAGGCCCAGAGCACATGCGGAACGATCCTCACGAATCTCGCTCACTTCAGCTGGGGGCTCTCCGCCGATGACCTGGGCAGTCTCAACGCCACCACCGGCGCGTCCGTGGTCTACACGGCCTGCCTGGCCCCGATGGGTGGCGTGCTGCGCCTGCTCGGGACCTACGCCGGTGTCACCCGCTCGGTCAACGCCACCCTTACGATTCGGTACGACCCCAGTTCCGTTGAGAACCCAGGTCTCAGCCCCGGCGGTGCTCGCGTCGACTCACCCACCGGGAAACTCGTCCTCCTCGCCGTGGCGTCAACCCTGGTCGTCGGGGGCGTGATCGTCCTCGTCCGCGGCCAACGGTGGCTGCGGCCGTCGCCTCGCCCGCGCTCCCCGGAGACCGAGGAACCGGAGGAGGCGACGACGCAGGACGTGCCGGTGCGGCCATCCCCCTGAACCCCGGGCCGTGGAACGGGGAGTCCGATCCTTCCTCGTTCGGAGGGGATTAAAGCCCCGGTCGGACTAGGGAGAGCGGCGCGAATGTTCGACCGAGTGCTCGTGGGGTACGACGGGTCCGCGCCCGCCCGCCGCGCCTGCCAGGTCGCATCCGAGATCGCCGCCCGGTTCCACTCCGTCCTCACCGTCATCGTGGTGCGACCGGTAAGCCACACCGGAGCCGACCACTACCTGGAAAGTCTGGTCCCGCTGGGCGACTCGGGAATCCCCCTCTCGGCCCTCATCGATGAGGTTCGCGGCCGGGCCGTAGCGCATGGAGCCCAGCGGGTCGAGTCGGTCTTCCTGCAGGGCGAGGTACCCGAGGCGCTGCTCGATTGGCTGCGTACGAACCCGCAGGACCTGGTAGTGGTGGGCTCGCGGGGCCTCTCCCGCGGACGGCGACTCCTTCTGGGCAGTGTTTCGTCGGGTCTGGTCGCGGAAGCCCCGTGCCCCGTACTGGTGGTGCGACCCACCCGGGACCACCACGCGGATTCGGGGGAAGGGCGGATACAGTAGTTCGTCCGCGATCACTTCGAGCGGCCCAGAGATTTCTCACCCGCACCCCTGTCCCGGCCGAGTGGCCCAGGGCCCCGACGGGTTTCGTCCCGCGCGTGAGATTCTATAGCATTCTGGCGTGTACTATTTATTTATGGCGTTGTCTAAATATCTCACCATGAACGAGATCGAGTGGGAAGGGTCGCGACTGCCGAGAAAGAACACGGGCGGGATCCGGGGACCGATACCGCCGCACGGCCACCCGCTGCGGGAGTTCCTCACGCTGGAGTTCCCACGGGAGCATGCGGCGTGGGTCCTTCAACGCCCGCTCGCGGAATCATCGCGGGGGAAGCGGATCCGTTGGTCCTCCTTCCGCCGGGCTCGGAACCGAGGGAGGGAGGGGGACTAGGCCCGCCGGACCCAGGCATCGAGGCGAAGGAGACCCGACGAGCTCCTGATACGTGGGAGGGTCGGTGGGCGTCCCAAGGGGCACCGGGGGCGTTCGCCGGTCCTGTTCGTCACTTCCTCAGTACTTTGAAGGCGAGGTCCCAGCTTCCGAAGCGCAGGGCGGTCTTCACCCAAAGGACGCAGAGCGACTCGAGCTCGCGTGAGCCCTCGATGCCCCCGAGGTCGATGACGGACGGCCAGCCGAACGAGTGGAGAATCTCGGTGACCGTCGTCTTGGCCGCCGCGTCGTTTCCGCAAATGTACATGTCGGGCGGCCCTCCCGGGAAGTTCGGGCGGAAGAAATGGGCGTTACCGATGATGTTGAACGCTTTCACGACCCGCGCCTCCGGTAGCAGCTTCTGAAGTTCCTCGCCCGCGCTGGTCGTCGTGCCGATTGCGAGCGACGGCGGCGCGTTCTCGTGAAAGACGAGCGGGTTGGTGGTGTCGATCACGACCTTGCCGCGGAAGCGAGCCGGGCCGGCGGCCCGGACCGCCTCGGCCGTCGCCACGCCAAGGGTGGCGACGACGACGACTTCCCCGAACTCGGCCGCGTCCGCGAACGACCCTACCATTCGCTTCCCGGGCGAGCCCTTGAGCCACTCCTGGACCTTCGGCTGTTCCGGGTGGCGAGTACCGATCTTGAGCTCGTGTCCCAGAGTGCCGAATCCGTTCCCCAGAGTTCTTGCAACGTCTCCGCTGCCCAAGATTCCTACGCGCATGGTGGATGGGACGACCCACGAGGGTTCCCATTATACACCTTCCGAATGGATGGGCGAGGGTCTCGCTTTTACAAGGTTCAAATAGCGGGCCACATTCCCTGCTCTAATGACCGCTCGCTCGCGAGTATTGGTCGCCTTGGTCGTCGCCACGATTGCCCTATCTGCCGCTGCTCTGAGTGGAGCCCTGCTTTCTGCGGGCGTCCACGCCGGATCGACTTCGACTTCCGCCAGCTTCCCGACGGCGAAGTCGACCCACTCCGCCGCCGCGATAGCGCCCTCCACGAATGCCCGGACCCTTACGGCGCCCGGGCCGGCGGCCGCGGCCAAGCTCGAGGCGGAGATGCGAGCCGCCCACTTGGATCCCCGGACGTTCTACCCCCCGAACATGCTCTACGCGCCAACGATGCAGAAGGGCCTGATTGTTAAACCGAGCTATCCGGAGGCACCGGAACCGGCCGGACTGGCGGATTACGGTGTCAACAACTCCACCGGTACGCCCACTTCCTACACGATTGACACGACGGGTTACCGCGCGACCGTGACCCTCAACTCGGTCAATCCCTACTATCTCGCGAACTACAATCCCGAGGCCTTCACCTCCCAGCTGAACGTCGTGCTCCAGAACGTCACGGTGTTCGGTAACTCGAGCTACAACTTCTGGACTCAGGACGTCTTCTTCTACGACGCGTACTCCGACCAGCTCCTCCTGCTGGACAACATCTGGAACTTCTCCTCGACGACCTTCCTTCAGCCAGCGAACACGTTCCTCAAGATTCCCGGCTACACGAACGGGACTCCGGTGGTGATCCCCGGGGAGAATTACTACTACACGGAGCTCGGACCGTTCAACGGGATCCGGCCTCCATTCACGGTGGAACTCAACTTGAACGCCACCACCCTCGAGTACAACGGGACGAACTACACCGAGGCCAACTTCGCGATCGATGTGCTCAACGGCACGGGAGCCACGCTCGTCAACGACCAGTTCGACCGCGCGCTGTTCAACAACACCGGAGGCTCGGGAGCTATCCCCCAGGCTCACTTCCACATCGACGGGACGAACATCACCCCGACGGGGTACATCCCCTATGACGCTGAGATCATGCTCGGCGGCCCGGGCGGCGGCAGCACGGCCACGTTCCAGGGAATCAACGGGAGCATGACCCTCCAGCACACGAACTCGACAGGGGTTTACGTCAACGAGCCGGCAACCTGGAGCTCGGGCTCGGAGACTGGTGAGACCTGCGTCGGAGTCGCTGAATACTACACCTCCGATGACGTGGTCCACCTCGGAGCGGGTCCCGAGTTTATCCAGCCGTTCTGGAACTCGAGCGCGACCGCAACTCCGGGAGCCGCGACGCTCTCCGGTACGATCACCCCGTCGAACTCGTGGGCGTTCGTGACGAACGGTGCCAGCTACAACATTTCGAACTCGGCGTGGGGGGCGGTGCCGGTCAGCGGCGCCTATTCGTGGAACCTCACTCAGGGGACCTATACCGTCAAGATCATGGAGAGCGACTACAACGTCTCCATGAGCGGGCCCCTGGCCTTGACCGCCGGAACCACGACCCCCTATTCGGTCGCGATGGTGGCCAATACGACGATGGGAGTCTACACGCCGCTCTACGCGATGTCGAATAGTCAGCTGGCGGCGATTTCTTCCGGGGGAACCGGGACGGTGGCCGACCCGTACATGATCCTGAATAACGAGGTCAGCAACCTTTCCGGCGAGTTCGCGTCGATGAACGATTACGGATTCCCGGCGTACCCGGGAATCTCGCTCGTCGGCACTACGGACTACGTGGAAATCTCGGACGCGGCGCCGTTCCTCGTCGACTTTTGGGGAACTTCGCTCAACGTCGCCAACCACTTCTTCATGCCGGGGTCGAACGACCTCAACATCTGGATGTTCGAGACCACCCACGTTTCCGTCGTGGGCGGCACGATCTCCGGGTGGTTTGGCCCGTACCAGACCGGGTTCCCGTTCGCGCTCGTGCTCATCTGGAACTCCACCGGCGACCTGGTCACCGGCGTGACGTTCGAGGTGAGCGTGGACGGAGTCCAGTCCTACGGCAGCACGGGGGACTCGATCGTGGGGAACACGTTCCTCTACGCGCCCCAGACCGGCTACGTCATCGGGGGCCCGGTCGTGTACACGACAAGCTTCCCGTACGGAGTGGAGCTACCGGCAACCGGCCTGATCGTGAGCGACGTGGCCGATTCGATCTGGAACAACTACTTCGATACGCCGTTCACGGCGGTCGAACCGAACGTGAACCCCTACGATGACTTCTATCCGGCGGGGCTCTTCAGCTACACGAACAACTGGAACCTGACGGCGCCGATTCCGGCGGGCACGACCACCGTGATCAACGGCATCTCGATCACGGGCGCCGTGGGCGGCTTCCCGTACGCCTGCGGAAACTGGTGGTACGACTACACCCCGGGCGTGACCTCCCTCCCGTACGATGAACTGGCGTACGGGTTCGTTTGGATCACGACCGGTGGAGACTACTGTCCCGCCGGCTCGCTCGGGACCCTCCTGTTCGTGGAGAGCGGCCTTCCGACCGGGACATCCTGGTCGGTGAAGGCTGGCACGATGACGCTGAGCGGTACCACAGCCTCGCTCCAGACGACCGTACCGACGGGCATGTATGACTACACGGTCGGGACGGTGACGGGCTACGCGCCCTCGGTCGCCTCGGGCTCGGCGAACGTTACGTGGCTGGGCGGGGTGACGACGGTGTCGATCACCTTCTCCTCGACCGCTCCCACGACGGGAACGCTGATGGGAACGGTGACTCCGACCACCGCGACGGTGCAGATCGACGGCACGGCGACCACGGTGACCGCGGGAGCCTTCAGCGCGACCGTTTCGGTGGGGACCCACTCCGTCGAGGCGACGGCGACGGGCTACTACACCTACTACAACAACGTCACGGTGGCGAGCGGAGGCACCTCGACCGTTACGATCGTCCTCAACCCGATCACCCTGCCGCCCGGGCCGGACGGAAGCCTCAACCTCACGGTGACTCCGACCACCGCGACCGTCTTGGTGAACGGAGTGGCCGTGACGCTGACGGCTGGGGCCTACTCCCACGCTGAGGCGCCCGGAGTCTACTCGGTCGTAGCGACGGCGTCGGGGTACTACAGCTACTACAACAACATCACCGTCGTGAGCTCGACCGCGTCGATGGTCGCGATCGCCCTCAACCCGGTGACGCCACCGGTCGGGCCGGACGGGACCCTGAGCCTCACCGTGACACCGTCCTCCGCCACCGTCTACGTGGACGGCACCGCGGTGACCCTCTCCAGCGGCACCTACTCGGCCTCGATGACGCCCGGGGTCCACTCGATCGAGGTGACGGCCTCCGGCTACTACGCCTACTACAACAACGTGACCGTGAAGAGCTCGACCACGACGAGCGTCCCGATCTCGCTCAACGTGGTGAGCACGACCACCACGTCCTCGGGGTACGGCGGTGTCAGCAACACCGGCTGGATCCTGATCGCGGTGCTCGCGCTCCTCGTGGTGATCTTCCTCATCACCACGGTCATCTACATGAGTCGGTCGAGAGGCGGCTCGGGCGGACAGACCTCGGAAGGCACCGGTCAGTCCCCGGGTGGAGGCGACTCGAGCTAGGCCGGGTCAGCGACGACAGGACCCACCCTCGCGGGCGGGTCCGTTGACCAACCCCTTCCTTCCCTTTCTCCGCGCAAAACCCCCGAAACCCCGCGATGGCGGTAGGACGTTCAGCTCGTGTCGGTCGTGGCCAGGGAACGCCCCTGTCCGGTGGACGCGCTCCGCTGAGCGCGGAATCTCCGCGTCTTTTCTCGGTGGCAGCTCCGACAGACCGTCTGCAGGTTCGAGTACTCGAGCGCGGCCCCACCGGCCGAGATCTCCACGATATGGTCGACGTCGAGCTCGCGCGCCCGACGTCGAGTGCCGCAGAGCCGGCAGGTGTAGCGGTCGCGGAGCATCACGTACGAGCGGGCCGAGTCCCAGAAGTAGTGCCCATGGAACTTCCACCGGCAACGTCGGGAACAGTAGGGGCTCCGGTGGGAGACGAGGGCCCCCCCGCACTCCACGCATCGACCCGCCCGTCGCGCCTCGTGGCGGCGCCGCTCGCCGTCTCCGAACCAGGCTGCGGAGAGCGCGAGGATCCGGCCGTTCGGACCGACCTCCACGGACCGGGGTCTCGCGCCCACAACCCCGCCGGGTTTCCTCGGCTCAAGAGCGTTCGGCTCCACTGGCGACGGCCCACCACGAGTCGTGGACACGTCAGAGCCGCGCCGATGATGAGATAGCCCGGAAGTCGCTCCGCGGGCCATGAGCTTCCCGTTGGCCGAGTGGATCGACTCGCACGCGGAGTGCCACCACAACTTGGGACGGAGCGGGATGCTCGGCGCCGTCCGGCACCCCCTGCCGACCCCCGCGGAGGTGCGGGACGCAGAGCCGGAACTGCTCCAGCGGGAGCTTGCGAACTCGCTGCATGTGGGTCCAGATCGGGTGTTCCTAACCCACGGAGCCACCGAGGCGAATGCCTGGGTGGCGCTCTACCTCGGGCGGAGCCCGCTCGGGGCGGGTCGACGGGTCCGCGTTTGCTTCCCCGAATACCCCCCGCTGGTCGACATCTTCCGATGGGCTGGGTTTTCCACCACCGTGTCCCCCGGCTCGGCGGCCGCGGCGGTCATTTCCCGGCCTCGAAACCCGGAGGGAATTCTCTGGTCGTCGGACCGCCTCCACGAATGGGTACGCGGAGCGCGGGCCGTCGTGGTGGACGAGACGTTCCGGGAGTTCGCCGGCGTTCCCTCGGTCGCCGCTCGAGGGGAGCGGGGCTGGTGGGCGACCGGGTCGTTCACGAAGTTCTACGCCGCGGACGACCTCCGGGTCGGTTTCGTGGTCGCGCCCGAGGAGGAGGCGGCGGCGTTCGGCAGGTTCCATGGCCTTGCCTCCGACCTCGTGTCGCCGTATTCGATCGCGGGAGCTCGGGCGGCGCTCCGGGACCAAGAACGGATGCGCAGGGAGATCCGAGCCATCGTCGACCGCAATGTCGCGCGCTGGCAGCGGTCGGTCGGCGGTCCCGTTCCGGTCGCCCCCATCGCCTTCGACCGGTCCGGCGAGAACGGCGACTCCCTCGCGCGCCGCTGCCTCAAGGCCTCGGTGCTCGTTTGCCCCGGCTCCCTTTTCGGGGACCCGAGCGGGGTGCGAGTGTGCCTCACCCGCCGGGGCTTTCCTTCCGACCTTCGGGCGTACCTCGCCGTGCGTGGCAAGGCCGCCGAGAATGGAAGACCTAGCGCTGGGAGGCCGCGCCGTTCGGCTCGACTGCGCCGCGGCTGAAGGGCCCCACCGGGAGCCGAGGGAACGGAGGTCGCGGGACGAGGTCGACCCGCGTCGGCGCCGGCGGATGGGTCTGTTCCCGCAGGAACGTCTCGAGAAACCGGACCGCCCGGTCCGGGTCGGAATGTTGGGCCAGGAGGAACCCTCGGGCGAGCTCGGTCAGGACGGCCCGCACGGGGACGACCTCGCGGAGCTCCTCCGACTCCGCATCGATCCGGTCGACGTCCCGCTTCGGCCCGTCCATGGACATGGGACGAGCCGGGAACTTGGCACAAAAAGGAGACGCTCGACAGGCCGCGGGGGTCGACTCCGCTAACCGTGAAGATTTTACCCCTGCGCCGGCTCGAGCTCGTTGGTCACCATGAGCGACAGCACGCCCTCTTCTGTTCCGATCGCGACGTCCGAGAGCGCTTCGAAGCCCCACCGCGGGGTCGTCCTCCGGACGTCCGTCCCGGGGCCGAAGGCGAAGCGGATCGTTGGAGACGACAAGCGGTTCCTGATGACCAGCACGAAGACCTCGCCGATCGTCGCCGCCTCCGGCGAGGGGGTCTGGATCACCGACGTGGACGGAAACCGCCTCCTCGACTTCGCGTCGGGGGTCGCGGTCCAGGCCGTCGGCTACTCCCACCCCGAGGTTGTCCGCGCCATCCGCGAGCAGGCGGGGAAGCTCACCCATTTCGCCGGCACCGACTTCTACTACGAGAACCAGGTCCAGCTCGCCGAGCACCTGATCCGCATCACCCCCGGTGACTTCGACAAGAAGGTCTTCTTCACGAACAGCGGCACCGAGAGCGCCGAGGCCGCGCTCAAGATGGCGCGGTACCAGCGTCAGCGCCCGATCGTGATCGGTCTACTGGGCGCCTTCCACGGCCGCTCGATGGGCTCGCTCACGATGACGACCTCGAAGCCGGTCCAGCGGGCTCGCTTCGGGGCGTACGTCGGCGGTGGCCACCACATCCCGGCGCCCTACTGCTACCGCTGCCCCTACAAGCTCGAGTACCCGAGCTGCGACCTCTACTGCGCCAAGATCCTGAAGGAGCTCTACTTCCAGACGTCGATCCCACCGGACGACGTCGCCGCGTTCCTCGCTGAGCCGGTGATGGGCGAGGGGGGATACGTGGTGCCTCCGCCCCGCTGGCACTCGACCATGAAGGCGATCATCGACGAACACGGCATCCTGTTCATCGACGATGAGGTCCAGTCCGGCATCGGGCGGACGGGCAAGTGGTTCGCCATCGAACACCACGGCGTCACCCCGGACATCGTCACGATGGCGAAGGCGCTCGGCGGGGGCCTCCCCCTGGGCGCGATCGCCTTCCGCTCCGACCTCGACTTCCCGAACCAGGGGTCGCACTCGAACACCTTCGGCGGGAACCTGGTCTCGGTCGCCGCGTCCCTCGCGACGCTGAACGTCATCGAGAAAGAGCATCTCATCGACAACGCCCGCGTGCAGGGAGACTACCTCCTGGGCCGCCTCAAGGAGCTGCAGCGGAAGTACGAGGAGATCGGGGACGTTCGCGGCCTCGGCCTCATGACGGCCACGGAGTTCGTCAAGGACCGGAAGACGAAGGAGCCCGCGGTCGCGCTCCGGGACCGGATCCTGGTCGAGGCCTACCAGCGGGGGCTCATCCTGCTCCCGTGCGGCCGCTCCTCCATCCGGTACATCCCCCCATTGATCATCCGACGGGAGGAGGTCGACGCGGGGGTCGAGATCCTGGACGCCGCGATCCGCGCGGCGCGCGCAGCGGGATGAAGTTCGGCCGGCTCGCCGGACCGGGCGAGGTCGTGCTCGCCGATGCGGAGCGCCCGGTCCCAGGACCCGGAGAGGTGACGGTCGAGCTCGCCGCCTGCGGCGTCTGCGGGACCGACCTCGAGAAGCTGCGCGGGAACTACCGGACGGCCGGCGTGCTGGGCCACGAGCCGGTGGGCCGGATCGCGGAGGCGGGGGAGGGGGTCCGAGACCTGGTCGGAGGTGACCGGGTCTTCGTCCACCACCACGTCCCTTGCTACTCGTGCGAGGTCTGCCGCCGCGGCGACTTCACCTTCTGCCCCACCTACTCGAAGACGAACATCCACCCGGGCGGGTTCGCTGAGGTGTTCCGGGTGCCGGCGGAGAACGTCTCGCGCGGGGCCGTCCTGCGGCTGAACGACCGGGTCGACTGGGGGTCGGGAGCCCTCCTCGAACCGGCCGGGTGCGCGCTCACGGCCCTCCGCAAGGTCGGGCTCCCCGACCATGCCCGTGCCTTCGTCCTCGGTCTCGGCCCCGTGGGGCTCCTCTACGCCCGCCTCCTCAAGACGCTCGGAGCCTCCTGGGTCGGGGGGAGCGAAGTGTCGCCGCTGCGGCGAGCGGCCGCCGAGCGGGGCGGCATCGACCTCGTGGTCGACCCGCGGGTCGAGGGGACGCTCGAAACGTCCGTCGAGCGAGCCACCTCGGGACAAGGAGTCGACCTCGCGGTGGTCGCGACCGGCCACCCGGCGGTCGCGAGATCAGCGTTCGGTATTGTCCGACGGGGGGGCACGCTCAACCTCTTCGGCCTCCCGGAGCTCGGCAGCCGGCTGGACGTCGACCTCCAACAGCTCTACTTGCGGGGGGTCAAGGTCGTCCCGACCTACGCGACCACCGAGCCGGACCTCAAGGAGGTCCACGAACTCCTGACGAGCGGCCGGCTGAGGGTCTCCGACCTCGTGACCCACTTCGTTCCGCTGGGCTCGATCCGCGAGGCGTTTCGGCTCGCCGGGCGGCCCGACGAATCGGTCAAGGTGGCGGTGACGGGCCCCGCGTACTGAGCCGTCAGGCCGTGGCCCCGTCCGCGAGCACCTGTCCCTGGACGCGGCGGCCCGCTCCGACCCGCACGCCCGGGCCGAGGATGCTCCCCACCACCGTCGCCTCCTTCTCCACGACGACCCCATCCATCAGGATCGACCGCTCGACGTGGGCGCCGGCCTCGACCCGAGCTCCCGGACCGAGCGTGACGTACTTCCCGAACGAGGCCCCGCGGGCGGTGGCGCCCGTCATGACCGCGACCGGGCCGGACCCGTAGGCTCCGGACGGGACGCCCCCCTTTCCCCCGCGGCCGGCGTCGAACAGGAGCTCCTGGGCGTGGAGGAGGCGCTCGGGGGTTCCGGCGTCGTCCCAGTACCCTTGGAGTCGGTAGCCGTAGACTCCCTTCGGGAGGAGCTCCGGCATCACCTCGCGCTCGAAGCTCACCATTCGCCCGCTCGGGATGTGGTCGAGCACCTCTCGCCGCCAGACCGCGATGCCGGCGTTGATCCAGCGGGAGGGGGCCTGCTCGGGCTCCGGTTTCTCGACGAACGCGCGGATGCGGTCGTCGGGGTCGAGCGCCGCGACACCATACGGTCGGGTGTCGTCGACTTCGAAGAGCGCCATCGTCCCGACGCCCCCGCGGCTCGCCTGGAATTGGGCCATGGCGGAGAGGTCAGCCGCAGCGATCACGTCCGAGTTGAGGAGATAGAACGGGTCGCTCATCCCGTCGCCCGCGTTCTTCATCCCGCCCGCGGTCCCGAGGGGCTCCACCTCCGGCACTGTGCGGATCGGGAATCGCGTCGGGTGAGCGCGCACGTAGGCATCGATCACGTCGGCCTTGTAGCCGGTCGCCAGGACCGCTTCCTCGAGGGCGTCGGGGAGGAGGTCGAGCACGTGGTAGAGCATCGGCTTCCCGGCGATCGGAATCAGCTGCTTCGGAAGGGTGTAGGTGATCGGCCTCAGGCGCGTGCCGAATCCGCCGATGAGCACGAGCGCCTTCATCGGCGGCTCCACGACCCGGGCTATAATGGCCTTGTGGGGCGCCCGGGCGCACCGGGGGAAGGTCTATGCGGGGCCGAACCCTCTAGGCCGCCGTGACGCTTCATTCGATCGTCGTGGCCTTCGACGGGGAGAAACCGTCGGTCGCCGCCCTTTCCGAGGCTGCCGACATGGCTCGCAAGCTCGGGGCCCGCCTTTCGATCGTGACCGTCGTTCCGCTCACGGTGGGTGGCTATGGGGTCGAGCTCCCCCCGAGTGAGTCGCCGGCGTTCGCCGAGAAGGAGGCCCAGTCGCTGCTCGACCGGGAGCGCAGCCGCCTAGAATCCACCGGGCTTGCGGACGTCCGAACGGTCCTTCTGGAGGGGGACCCGGTCGACCAGGTGGTCGCCTACTGCGAGCGCGAGGCCGTGGACCTCTTGGTGGTCGGTTCGCGAGGACTTTCGAGCGCTGGGCGTTTCTTCCTGGGGAGCGTCTCCGACGGAATCCTGCATCACGCCCACTGCTCCGTTCTGATCGTGAAATCGACCACCGGGGCTCACCACTAGGCCCGCACGCCCCGGATCCCTGCCACCGCTCGCCAGGACCCAGGTCGTTCAGAAACGGTTTGGAAAGGGTTTCCGGGGTTGGGCCGGGTTCCCGGCCTCCCCGGGGGGTCCTCACGACCGGCTGCGCCGGTCTTAGGTTGGGACCGTGTCGCCGGTCTCCATCTCCGCGTGGGAGCCGATCGAGTGCCAGAAGCGTCCCCAGCGTGTCCGGAGGCCGACCCTGTGGGCCGGCGCCGGGCGCGTCTGGGCCGCGATCCAGCGGAAGTCCTCGCGCGGGTACTCCAGCGCGGCGAACTCCCTAACGGCTACCCCCCGCGGAGAGGGGACGACGCCAAGGTCGTTCCGAACAATCGGACCCGCCATCGTCATTCCCTCCTTCCTCGGTCATGGGCATCCATCCTCTGGTAGGTGGGGCACATAATGCTTCCGTCGGTCCGGAAGAATCGGTAACCAGGTGGCCGGGTAGGGACCCGGAACCACCCCCAAAAGTAGCGTTCACAGCTACATGTAATCTTTTATCGTGAAATCGGCACTTGTGCGACATTCTGTCGCTTGCGTGAGCAGTGCTTTTAAGGCGCTCGGGGCGTGCTAGCGCGACTCAGGCCGGACCTCGGTTCGCGGGGGGTCGATGGGGGCCTCAGGACTGGCCACCCGCGGGCAATTCGGCCTCCGCGAACGTCACGCGATAGTTACCGGCAAAGCCCACAACACTGCCCGCGACAATGCCGACCGCCTGGCCGAACAGGGGTGGAATCGCGAAGCTGAGGGCGAACAGCACCACCTCGTTGACCCCCAGCGACCCGAGCGAGACCCCGTAGTAGAGGCCGAGCCGGTAGGACAGGCGGTGGCGATGGCCGCGTTCGGTACGGAAGGTCCAGAGGTTGTTGAGCGCGAAGTTCCACAGGGTGGCCACGGCGAAGGCGACCGCGCTCGCGATGAAGTTGTCGACCGGATTGGAGGAGGTGACCGAGGCGGACCGAAGCACGCTGCGGATGAGGTCGAAGCTCGGACTCGGGGAAAGACGGTCCAAGACGAGGGTGAACACGATCAGGTTCACGAGGACGCCCGTGAGGCCCACCAGAAGGAACTTCCCGTACTTCGCGAGGAATGGGGCTCGGTCACTCGCGGGCGGCGACCGGACCGTGCTGGGCGTCCCTGTCTCCCCCATCCTTCAACCTCCCGGCGGTGCTTCTCCCGGGTTTGAATACCCATCGCTCCCGAGTCCGGTGAGGGAACCGGAGAACTCCCGGGGATTAGGCGGCCCGCGGGGCGGCGGACCGTGCCCGCGATAGCCACCCCAGCCGCTCGAGCTCGGAGAGGATGTACGCCGCCGATTCCTCCGGCTTCATCCGGACGGCATCGACCACGATCTCGGGGTGCTCGGGTGGCTCGTAGGGGTCGTCCACGCCGGTCATCTCGCGAATCTGTCCGGCGCGGGCCTTCTTGTAGAGTCCCTTCACGTCCCGCTGTTCGCAGACCTCGATGGGGGTGTTGACGTAGACCTCGACGAACCGCCCGATCTCGGTGCGGGCCCTCGCCCGGGAGGTACGGTAGGGGGAGATGAGCGCCACGATGGGGATCGCCCCATTCCTCGCGAGGACCTTCGCGACGAACGTCACCCGGCCCGCGTGCGCCTCGCGGGAGACCCGGTCGAACCCCAGGTCGGCGCTCAGGCCCTTGCGGATCTCGTCGCCGTCGAGGAGGTCCGTGTACCGACCGAGGGCCTCGAGCCGCTCGACCAGGACCTTCCCGATGGTCGTCTTTCCCGCGCTCGGCAGCCCGGTCAGCCAGATGCAGAACCCCGGCGGTCCACGGTTCATCTTTCCCTCATGGGGGGTGACGGCGTCGGCCATAGTGAGCGCGCGACCGTCGGGCCTTATCGCACATAACTCTAACGCCAGGGCTGACCGACGAGGCGGTCGCCCCGCGATGCCTCCCCCACCGCTCGTGGACCGACCGGGGCGCAGCGGTTCAGTGGGTCGCTTTCGTTCGGACGACCCTCGCGGTGGGTTTCGCCAGCGACTCGACGTCGGCCCTGAGCTCCTGCTTCTCGGCGTCGGTGAGCGGAAGGACCGGCGGCCGCACGTGGCCGCCCGCCATGCCGCGAAGCTCGCCCCAGTACTTCACCATCTGCACGGGGAGGCCCCCACCAGTGCGGGCCGCGATCCGGGACCACCATTTGCGGGAGAGCTGCTTCCAGGGCCAGATCCTCGGGTAGAGCTTGCGGGCTTCCTCAAGTCGCCCGGCGGTCGCGAGCTCGATGAAGGGGACGTACTCGTGCGAGGTCGGGGTGTCGAACCGCCAGTCGCTCGTGTTGGCGAACATCACCTGCTGGTGGAAGCCGTAGAACGGCTCGAAGAAGAAGATCTCCTCGTCCGGCGCGCTCATCACGGTCTTCTCCCCCGCGAGAAGGTGCGCGTCGATGCTGAGCTGCAGGTTGAAGCTCGCCTCCTTGATCGCGACCATCGTCGGCAGGTCAGCGAGCTTCGCGAGTCCGGCCGCCGACATCGTGATGCCGAACTGCGGGGAGTTGTAGAAGGCAAGGCCGAGGTCGGTCCGCTCTGAGACCTTCGTGACGAAGTCGACCACCTGGGCCTCGGTCTTCGTCATGATGTAGGGCGCGGCGATGATGGCGAGGTCGAACCCGGCTCGCTGCGCGGCGTCGGCCATCGCCACGACCTCCTTGAGCGAGGTGTGGGTGACCTGGAACGCGGTCAGCATCCGCCCCTTCACCACCGAAGGGACGAACTCCATCAGGCGGTATCGCTCGGCCTGGGTGAGGCTCCAGAACTCTCCCATGTTCCAGGAACAGCCGAGTCCGCGGGTGCCGAGCTGAGCGACCCGGTCGATGTTGGCGGCGAGCCCTCGCTCGTCGAGCTCGTCGTCGGGAGTGAACGGCGTGACGAGGGTCGTCCACTCGCCTCTCAGCTTCTCTCGACCCCACGACTTCGCCGTGGACCTCGTGTAGTCCATGCCCTTCGAAGTCGAAGTGAGGTTATAAACCGGTCCGTCCGGTGAGACCCACCCGACCGCGGTCGAAGCGCCGGCGGCGCCCTCGCCCACCACCGACCGGGGGCCCCGCGGTCGTAACCACTAGACGGGCGAAGGGTCGGCGGGAGTGGTCGTTGGAGGAGATCCCTTCTCGATGAGGAGGCGACTACTCGACCCCTCGAGAGGTTCGGCGGTGACCCGGTGACCTTTCCGTCCGGCCCAGGCGAGGATGTCGATGCGGGTGGGGATGTCCTTCACGACCGCCCACACTTTCGCCCCGGGCGGGAGCTTCCTCAACGTCTTTTCGAGCTCGGTGATGAGTCCCGTGCAATCCCCGGTGATGCTCCGGACTTCGGTCGCATCGTCCGGAATCGGCATGGATCGCAACGGAACGATCGTGCCTCACACCGCGAGGGGAGCCGTCGCGTAGACGTCCCGCTCGCCCGTCATGCGCTGAGTGAGCTCCCGCCGGAGGTTGGCCACGGCCGACGCCACGACCTTACCGCCGAATCGGTCCCCGTCCGTGCAGACCGCTCCGCGGACCCCGACGATGTCGGGGTTGATCCGCACCAGCGTGTCGAGGTTCTCCTTGCGGAGCGCCCCGGAGAGAGCGGTGCTCATCCCCAGCTCCTTGCCCTCTTCCACGAGGGTCTTGAGGGTCCGCTCGTCGATGAAGTCGAACAGGTTCCGCCCGTCCTTGGTGAGGGTGTCGATGAGCAACCCGTCGCTCCTGCTCTCGCGGGCCAGTCGGACCACGAGCTTCGGGTCGAGCCCGTGGTCGTAGAGGTGACTGTCCGCGAACGTGGCGGCGATCAGCTTCGTGTCGAAGCCCTCGAGGGCTCGTCGACTCTCCTGGAGGATCCGGAGCGCCGTGGGGTAGTCGATCCCCACGAACCCCACCTTGACCGAGGTCGCGGCCAGCGCGGCGGCTCCGTAGACCGCGAGCGACACCGTCCCGGCCTGGTTGGGAACGGCCCCCAGGGTCACGCTCACGTGGATCCGCTTCGGGAACGCCGAACGGACCTCCCGGATGACCGGCGGGAAGTTGGACCCGACGACGATCTCCTTGAGATTCTTCACGTCGACGATGTCGGCTCCGCCCTCCACCGCCTGTCGGGCCTCCGCAAGATCCTGGACACTGACCATCAGCAACGTCATGGATGACTCCTCAGACGGACTCGGGGAGACGGCCATCATACTTCAGGTTCACCCCTGAACTGGGACGGCAGAGTGGTTCGGCGTCCCCGGGCGAGGGGAGGACTCATGGCAGGAGCCCCGGTGGGGAGGGCGGTATGAGCGCCTTCCAGGACTACTACCCGGACGACCTCGCCCACTGCTTCGGCTGCGGGCGGTTGAACGAGCATGGGCACCACCTGCGGAGCTTCTGGGATGGAGAGGAGAGCATCGCCCGGTTCACTCCTCAGCCATACCACACCGCGATTCCCGGCTTCGTGAACGGGGGGCTACTCGCCTCGCTCATCGATTGTCATGGCACGGGAACGGCCGCCGCGGCGGCGTACCGCGCGGAGGGGCGAGAGATGGGCACGCTGCCGGCCTACCGGTTCGTTACCGCCTCGCTCAAAGTCGACTACCTCCGCCCCACGCCGCTCGGGCCGGAGCTCCGGGTCCACGGGCGGGTGCGCTCGGTCGCGGAGCGGAAGGTCGTGGTCGAGGAATGGATCACGCTGGACGACGAGACGACCGTCCGCGGCGAGGTGGTCGCGGTGAAGCTCCCGGAGTCGATGCGGCCCTCTCGTTCCTGAAGAGCTGCCCTCAACATCGCGGTCCCGGGCGCGGCCGGTCGGAGGCGCGGCCGCCCGTCTCACTACGGTGTTGCTGCGGTGCTCGACCGGACTGGGTGCCCGGCCCCGAGGTGGACGCTCACTCCCAGGGCCCAAAGGAGGATCGGGGCCACGATCAGGCGTTCGATGAGGCCGGGGTCCCAGGTCGTGTTGACCTGCTGGGTCGG
>Ga0187770_10000425_pt1 | contig 20467 bp, 19 predicted proteins | sample 0116_SJ02_MP02_2_FD_133154 | JGI IMG/M metagenome (GOLD analysis project Ga0187770, IMG submission 133154) | Tropical peat soil microbial communities from peatlands in Department of Meta, Colombia - 0116_SJ02_MP02_20_MG | ecosystem: Environmental > Terrestrial > Soil > Wetlands > Peat | place...
ACCAGGCTGACCTCAAACCCCTGATCGGCCAGGTTCAAGGCACTTCCCATCCCTGCAATCCCTCCTCCGATCACGAGAGCACTCCGAGTGAGATCCACCGGCATCCGTTTTAAAGGTTCGATCAATCGCGCCTTGGCTACAGCCATCCGGACAAGGTCTTTCGCCTTCTCCGTGGCTCCCTTTGGGTCTTGGGCATGGACCCATGAACATTGGTCGCGGATATTGGCCATCTCAAAAAGGTATTGGTTGAGGCCACCCTCTTTCAAGGTCTCCCTGAAGAGAGGCTCGTGAGTCCTCGGGCTGCAAGAGGCGACGACCACGCGGTTGAGACGATGCTCCAAAATTTTCTGTTTGATAATCTCCTGAGTGTCCTGGCTGCAGGTATACAGATTGTTATCCGTAAAGACGACATTGGGAAGTGCCTTTGCATACTCGGTGACTTCAGGAACGTTCACAACACCTGCGATGTTGATGCCGCACTTGCAGACAAAAACCCCTACCCTCGGCTCTTCTCCCGCTACCTCCTTCTCCGGAGGGTATTCCTTCTTCCGCGTAAGGGTATGCCGGGCCGGAGCGAGCAAGCTTGAGACCCGCGCTGCAGCGCCGCTGGCCTGCATCACCGTCTCTGGGATATCCTTGGGACCATTGAAAGCACCGCACGAGAATACGCCATCCCTCGTCGTATCCACAGCCATGAATTCTCTGGACCTGCAGAATCCGTATCGATCGAGCTCAATCCCCAGTTTGCCCGCAAGTTCCTTGCCCTCCTTCGGGGCATGAAGACCTGCAGAGAGCACGACAAGATCGAAGGACTCTCGCTGGGTCTTACCGTCCTCCGTAGTAAAGCGCACAGAGAGCTGCCCTGTTCCATCCAGTTTCTCGATTCCGTAGACCTTGGACCGGACAAACCTGATACCGTGGACCTTCTTCGCCTGTTCATAGTACCGATCGAAGTCCTTGCCGTAAGTCCGCATGTCCATGAAGAAGATGGTCGAATCGAGAGGCTGCTCACTGTGCTCCCTGGCAATTTCAGCCTCCTTGATGGCAAACATACAGCAGACAGAGCTGCAGAACCCGCATCCGTTCGCAGGGTCCCTTGATCCCACGCACTGAATCCACGCAACTTTCTTTGGCGCCTTCCCGTCTGAGGGCCTTCTGAGATGTCCCTCAAATGGGCCTGAGGCGCTCAATATGCGCTCGAACTCTGTGGAGGTCACCACATTTGGCAATCTTCCGTAACCCAATTCGTACAGAGGCGTCGGATCATATTCCTCAAAGCCAGGACTGGCGATGATGGCTCCAACTTCGAACTCCGTAATGGTATCTCCCCGCTTGTGATCGATGGCGTTGGCCTTGCAGGCTGCCACACACATCAGACACTCACAGCAGATGCCGCAATCGAGACAACGGTCGGCCTCTTCGCGTGCCTGCTCCTCCGAAAATCCGAGTTCCACCTCTTCAAAGCCAGCTTTCCTCCTTGCCATGGAAATATGCTGCATCCGCTGCCGTGGCCTTGTCTCCTGACCCAAAGGAACCTCACTGAGATCCCATTGTTTCGCCTTCTCACGGATCTGCCTGCCTTCTCTCAAATCCTTACCCTGCAGGTATCGATCGATCGATTCAGCAGCCCGCTTGCCAGCCTCCACCGCACCAATAGCGATCCATGGACCGGTCTGCACATCGCCACCGGCAAACACTCCCTGACGGCCCGTAGCCAGCGTGAGAGGATCAACCTGCACATTTCCGGCCTTGGCCATTTTCACGCCGTTTGTCTCCAGGAAACCGACCTCAGGCACCTGGCCAATCGCCACAATAACCGTATCTGCCGGCACATAAAACTCCGACCCCTCGATGGGGATGGGTCTGCTCCGACCACTCGCATCAGGAGGGCCCAGCCGCATGCGGATACTTCTCAACCCTCTAACTTTTCCTTCCTCCCCTACCAACACTTCGACAGGTGCTGCAAGATAAGCGATTTTTACTCCTTCCGAAAGGGCAGCCTCTATTTCCTCATCCGCAGCAGGCATCTCCGGTCTGGATCTTCGGTAAAGGACGGTCACTTCATTCGCTCCAAGCCTCAGCGCTGATCGGGCTCCGTCAATGGCCACATTTCCGCCACCGACGACAACAACTTTCTCGCCGACCTCTACTTTTCTTCCCAGATTAAAATCCCGCAAAAATTTTACCCCCGAAATAACTCCCTTAGCACCCTCTCCTCTGACGTTCAAGGGCATGCTTCCATGAGCCCCCATGGCGAGGAAGATTGCTCCATAACCCTGCTCGAAAAGCGTATCGAGGGTCAGGTCAGGGCCAATCGGAGTGTTCACTCTGATCTCGACGCCGAGATCCGTCACACCCTTGACCTCTTCGGCCAATATGTCAGGGGGCAGACGGTAATCAGGGATCCCCACAGAGAGCATTCCGCCCACAACCGGCAGTGCCTCAAAAATTGTTACACCGTAACCCCGAAGGGCCAGATAATAGGAGCAGGATAACCCGGCAGGACCTGCGCCAACGATGGCCACACGCTCCGGTTTCCGCTCGGCCACCACGGGTTTTGTTTCACTGCCGTTCCCTCGGACTTTGTCCGCAATGAAGCGTTTGAGGCCGCAGATGGCAACGGGTTCATCCACCAACCCTCGGTTGCAAACCTCCTCGCACGGATGGGGGCAGATTCGACCTAAAACGCCCGGGAAGGGAAGTTCTCTTTTGACCACTTCCAATGCGTCCTGGTACCTTCCCTGTGATATCAGGGCAACATAGGCCTGACCATTTACACCAGCAGGACAGGCCAGGACACAGGGCGGCCTCTCTGCTTTTTCAATGGCATAGACATTCGGGATGGACTGGGCATAAGGGATATAGGTGGCTTTTCTTTTGGCCAAACCCATCTGGTATTCGCTGGGTAATTCGACAGGACAGACCCTGGGACATTCTCCGCAACCCGTGCACTTGAGAGGATCAATATATCTGGAGCGCTCCTTGACTCGAACCCTGAATCGACCCGGTTCCCCCTCCACATTCAAAATGTCCGCATACGATAAGATCTTCACATTGAGATGGCGGCCAAGCTCCACGAGCTTGGGAGAGAGAATTCACATGGCGCAATCGTGGGTGGGGAAGGTCTTGTCCAACTGAGCCATGACTCCCCCAATGCCAGGAGCCTTCTCTACAACGTAGACGAAATAACCCGACTCGGCTAAGTCGAGAGAGGCTTGAATCCCGGCGATGCCTCCTCCCACTACCATGACGGCCCCAACTTTGTCGTTCTTTGTCGGTAATGTGACCCGATCCATAAAGTCTCCTTAAGCCAAACGATTAGAGTTTACATGTTACTAAAAATATCAAATCCGAATATCGAAATCCAAAATTGTTCAAACTCTAAACACTAAACTCTAAATCCTAAACAAACCCAAAATATAAAACTCAAAAAATAATCTTTGACTTCTCAACAATCGAACCGAATATTTTCTAAGTCATACGGTTTTGATTCCGCACTTCGCGGATTTGTGCTTTGGACATTTGAGTTTGTTTAGAGTTTAGTGTTTCGAGCTTAGGATTTAACATCTCTGCTTCGAACTTCGGATTTCGTGTTTCGAGCTTCAAGCATTCTGCTTGTGCGATCTCTTCAACGATACCGGGAATCGCTCGTTCCACCGATAGCGAACAACTCTCAGAGAACGTTTGATTGTCCTCGACCTCGATAGCGTAAATGCAAATCTCCTTGGGAATGTGAATTCCCAATTGCCTGCCCAACTCCAGAGCTGTAGGCAGGTTGATGTCATGGGGACAGTTCAAATGAAGGGCGGACCGGAAGTCGTCAAGGCCCAGTTGATAGAGCTGGCCCGGTCTTCCCCCTTTCGTCTTGATGCTATCGACGATGATCAATCGATCGTAGGAACCGATGACGTCCAGTATATCGATGTTGGCAAAAGTCGCCTCCTCGATGTGGACGTCCTCCTCGTCCATCCTTTCCCCAAGTTCCCTGACAACCCTCAGGCCAACAGAGTCATCTCTCAAAATGGGATTGCCCAATCCTAATAAGAGGGTCTTCACCATCTCAATCCAGCAGTTGCATAAGAACATTCAAAAAGGCAGTTCGGGTGTGCTGGAAAAGCTTTACAGCGGAACCTCTTAGCCTTTTGCTACTGCGTTTCCAAATACACAATAGAAGTCCCCTTCAATGATTCGCAGGCCACCCATAAAACATAATAAAGAGCCGCTTGGTAAAGGTTTGGAAGCACATCCAACTGCCTTTTCAATCCAGCACCTTTTCAGTTCCTCGAAACTGTCTTCAGGATCTCCCCATTGGAGTCCCGAATCACCACCTGCAAGGGCATCTGCCCTGGCAGCGAATGGGTTGCACAACTGAGGCAAGGGTCATAGGCCCGAAAGGCCATTTCGATTCGGTTGAGCAGACCTTCTGTTACGACCGTACCCCCCTTGATGAGGCCCTTGGCGGCCTTCCGGATCGACATACAGATTGGGGCGTTGTTATTCGTCGTTCCGACGATGAGATTCGCCTTGGTCACCATGCCCTTTTCATCAGTCTTGTAATGATGGTACAAGGTTCCCCTGGGCGCTTCGACAACCCCAACCCCTTCATCAGGAACCTTGGCCGGGATCACCCTTACCTTGGGGTCTGTGATCTCGATATCCTGAACCAGCTCCAGCTGCCTTTCTGCGGCATAAAGGAGTTCCACCAATCTCGCCCAATGCATGGCTAACGTTGAGTGGACCGGCTTTCCCCCAAGGGTATCGAAATACTTCTCATAGGCCTCCTGGGCAAGAGGAGTGGCCATCCCGTCGGCCACATTCAGCCGGGCCAATGGTGCCGCACGATAGACTCCGCTTTTTGAACCCTCCACAAACCCCTTCCATCCAATCTTCTTAAGGAACGGGAACTTCAAATAGGACCACGGCTCTACATGCTCCTTAATATGTTGGAGATAGTCAGCGGGTTTGAATTTCGCGATCTCCTTGGCTTCGGTGTCCACCACCCGAATCATGCCATCGTAGAAATTGACCTTATTATTCCGATCCACAAGCCCCATGTAGTTCGTGATCGTCTGGTAAGCATCACTTAGAATAAGGTCGACGTATGCCTGGTTCTTCAGGACCACGTCCTCGAAGAGCTTGAGCCCGAATTTTGCGAACTCCAGATTGACCTTTGCCATCTCCAGGATCTTTTTCCGCTCCTCCTCAGTGATGCCTTTGCTCACCCCTCCAGGCAGGCTCCAAACGAGATGGGTTGCCCGTCCTGCGATGGTTTTCTGGATCTCCTGAGAATAGGCCCTGTTCTTGATGACCTCCTTCCCGATATCCAGTCCCACTTTGTTAATTAAGCCCAGAATATTCCGCTCGGCAGGTTTCGCATCAGGGCCCAACACGAAATCGGGGGCTGCCAGCGCATAAAAATGAAGGGTGTGGCTATGCACATAATGGGCGGAATAGAAAAGTTCCCGGAGCTTTTTAGCCGCCCGCGGAGGATCAGTCTTGTAAACGGCATCTACGGCCTTACCCGAGGCCAGGTGATGTGCCGCCGGTCAGACGCCGCAGATCCTGGGAACGATCCGGGGGATTTCCTCCACGGGTCTCCCCAAACAGAAGATCTCAAATCCCCTCAGCTCAGGGACCTGGAAGTAAGCATTTTCAACGTCTCCCTGGTCGTTCAAAAAAATCTCAATCTTCCCGTGGCCTTCTAATCGGGTGATTGGATCAATCGATATTGTTTTCATGGAAACCTCTTCTTCCTCAATGCCGACGCGGGCAAGCCGAAGCGATAAAATGTCCCCAGGGGATCGACAATCCCATTGATGATCTGATCGATCTTCTCAGGATCCTGGGAATCGATGATGGAACCGATGGCACTCAACATCTTAGCCCCTTGGTCCGTGACGTCAGCCGGAGGTCCATAACATCCACGGCAGGGCATGTTCGACCGGATGCATCGGGGTGGGTCACTGCATCCGCCCCGGGTTGCCGGACCGAGACAGATGAGTCCCTGTTCAAGAAAGCACCGCTCCGGATCGAATAAAATTTCATGGGGTCGGTAGAAAGCCCTTACCTTCTTCTCCTCCCTCTTCCTCGGGCAGGAGTCGCATAGGGCCTTATCCAAGGCTCCCACCACAGCTCCCTTGGGAGGTAAATTCCCGGTCGCAATAACCTGAACCACTTCCAGGATTCGGGCAGACTCCGGAGGACAGCCAGGCAAATAGTAGTCCACATCCACCACCTGATCCAAGGCCATCACTGAATCATAAAACTTGGGCAAGCTCAGTTTCCCTTCTGGAACGGAGGTGGTCTCCTGCGGGTAGACGCCCTTCTGCGAAACCGTGGAAGGAGATCCGTGATAGACGTAATCCAGAATCTCTTGTTTTCTCTTCTCATTGGCCAGCCCAGGGATTCCGCCTAATTGGGCGCAGGCCCCGAACGCCACCATCACTTTCGATTTTTCTCGGAGCAGGTGGGCAACGTGCTCATTCTCAGAATTCCGAACAGCACCGCTGAAGAGGCAGACGTCGATGGTTTTATCGGCCATCTCCTCCACATCTCGATATTTGAAATCCAAGGCAACAGGCCAGAAGAGGATATCGGCTGCAGCGGCAATATCCAGCAACTTCTCATGGGTATCCACCACAGCCACATCACAGCCGCCACAGGCCGCACCCCAATAAATGGCAAACTTCAATTTTCCCATAACTTTTTCCCTTCTGCCTTCAGGAAAACTGTCTGAGAGGGCCTAATCTTCGAAGCTCTTCTGTCATTTGGCCCACCAGACCGGCAAAGCGCTTTCCCTCAGCCACAGAAACCCACTCCAGTCTCAGCCTTTCCCTCTCCAGGCCGAACTGCTCCAACGTCTTCTGAAGAAGGCGGTATCGCCTCAAGGCATTGTAATTTCCGTTTCGGTAGTGACAATTCCCCAGGTGACATCCCAGAAGCAAAACCCCATCCGCCCCTTTCTTGAAAGCTTCGATGATCACCTCTGGATCCACAGAGCCAGAACACATCACCCGAATAAGCCGAAGGTTCGGGGGGTAGGAAGCTCCCTCCACGCCTGCTGAATCCACTCCCATCTGGGAACTCCAGCTGCAGAAAAATCCGATAATCCTGGGCTCGAAATCATCCATTTCACAACCCCCAAAATAAACCTTGTTAAATCCAAATTTCAAAATCCAAATGTCAAATGAATGTCAAAGTCCAATTTCAGTCATTAAGTTATTCAGTCATTGGGTAATTAAATGACTTAATGACTAATGACTCAATTACTGTATGTCTATAGACAAAACAATTTGAGTTTTGGCATTTGACATTTTAGCTGTTAGGTCGATGCGCCAAGATAGGCATCCACCATGGCCATCATCTGTTGCTTCTTAAACCCCTTGAGCTGTGCTGCGCCCGTTGGGCAGGCACCGCAGCATGTCCCGCACCCCTTGCAGACGAGTTCGTCAACCTTGGCGACGTTCTCTTCCGGAACGACGGCGATCGCGCCGTACGGGCAGAGGGCCTCACAGACCTTACAACCGCAGCATACGGATTCTTTGACCGAAGAGACGATTCCGTCAGTGCACAGGGCTTCTCGGGCTAAGAAGGTCATCGCTCGTGAAGCCGCGGCTTTCCCCTGATAGATGCTTTCCACAATGGAAACAGGGCTTCGTGCCATCCCCGCCACAAAAATCCCTTCCTGCATGAAATCTACAGTGCTCAACTTCTCGTAGGCTTCCTTAAAGAAGCCATCTTCGTTCAAAGGGACACGAAACAACTTCGAAAGGTTATAGTTGTCCTCCGCGGGCAAGACAGCCGAGGCCAGCACCAGAAGATCCGCATCAATCTCCAAGCGCTCACCGAGGATGATATCCGAGACCGTGACCTTCAGGATATCCCCTTCCTTCCTCACCTCCGGCATTCTATCCAAGTCATACCGGATGAAGACGACCCCTTTTTCCCTTGCCTCCTGATAGTAAGATTCTCGAAAGCCATAAGTTCGCATATCTCGGTAGAGCATGTAGACATTCATCTTAGGGTTCAGGTTCTTAAGGGCGATGGCGTTCTTTACCGACTTGGCGCAGCAAAGTCTGCTACAATAGGGCCTCACCTCGTTTCGAGATCCCACACATTGGATCATCACAATGCTCTGGCTTTCAGCCACCCTCTCGCTCGCCCGATCAATCTCCTCCTCCAACTCAACTGAGATAACCACCCGAGGATCCTGGCCATAGAGAAATTCGTCGGGTTTATACTCCCGGCCCCCTGCGGCGATGATCGTGACCCCGTGCTTGATTTCCCTCTCTTCGCCCGAGGCAGTCTTGATGCGACTCGCGTAATCCCCGACGCGACCCTGATGGGCTGTCAATTCAGAATTCTTGTAGACATGAATCTTTGGATTCCCGTTCACCTTTCCGATGAGATCGGATAGGTAAGTTTGGACGTCCCCTCCCTCTAAGGTGTGACGAATCTTAAGGGCGTGGCCTCCCAATTGGGAAGTTTTCTCCACTAAGTGGACATCAAAACCCTTCTCAGCCAAGCTCATCGCGCTCACCATCCCCGTAATCCCTCCGCCTACCACCAGGGCTGAAGGGCTCATGGTCTTAGAAAGCCGATGTAAGGGCTCCAAGAACCGTGCCTTGGCAACTTCCATCCTCATCAAGTCTTTCGCTTTCACGCCGGCCTTTTCTGGATCGCGGCTGTGAACGCGAGCACACTGATCTCTGAGATTAACCATCTCCATCAGGAAGGGGTTTAAGCCAGCCTCTTTGAGGGTTTCCTGAAAGAGGGGACCATGGGTGGAAAAAGAACAGGATCCGATCACCACGCGGTTCAGCCCGTAGGCTTGAACAGCTTTCTTCATCTCCTCCCGCGACTCTTGTGAACAGGCGTAATCTCTTTGATCGCAGAACGCCACTCCCGGAAGCGTGCCGACGTACTGCTTCAGGGAAGCGACGTCAACCGTCCTTCCAATATGATCTCCGCATTGACAGAGAAAAACTCCTATCTTCGCCGGTTCTCCAGCTACATCCCTTTCAGCAGGGTAATTCTTCTCGGGAACATGACCGAGTTTTGCTTGCGCTAAGATCCCCAAGGTATCTGCTGCAGCTCCGCTGGCCTGCATTGCAGACTCGGTGATATCGTTGGGGCCGCCGAAGGTTCCACAAACATAGAAGCCCTCTCTTGAGGTCTCCAGAGGCGAAAATGGAGAGGCCCAGCAGAATCCGTAAGGATTGAGCTCGATCCCGAATTCCCGACTCAATTTTTTAGCGGTCGCCGCACATTCCAACCCGATGGAGAGGGCCACCATGTCAAACTCGGCACTCGATACCCCGCCTGTCTCGCTCGTATAAGTGACCACAAGACCTTTTCCATCCTCTGCCTGCTCGATCTTGGATACCCCACTGCGGATATATTGAACTCCAAACTGCTCCTTCGCCCGATGGAGATATCGTTCCGAATCCTTACCGTAGGGCCTTTGATCCATGAAGAAGATCGTGGGTTCAAGATCCTTAACATATTCCTTGGCGACAATGGATTCCTTGAGTGTGAAGGAACAGCAGGCTGCAGAACACCAAGGGTTCCCAATCTTGGGATCTCTGGAGCCCACACACTGAATGAAGGCAATACGGCGAGGTATTCTCCCATCCGAGGGACAGAAGAGGCCTGCCCGCTCATGAATCATCTTTTCCAATTGAACGGCTGTAACGACGTCTTTATACTTTCCGTAGCCGAGTTCAGGCAGCGCGATTGGATCAAACAGCTTAAATCCGATGGCCATGATCATGCCTGCTACGTCAAGCTTGATCTCCTCGGCATCGGACTTGATGGTCACGGGGTAGAGTGGAAGTTTATCACAAATGGGACAGCTTCGTTCATTGATTTCGGGAAGGCGTCGAATCGTGGCAGTGAAGTGACCCGGTTCTCCCTCGACCTTCACAACTTCCCCGTGTCGAACCAGAGTAATCTGGGGGTGGGTGATAACTTGGAATGCCTTTTCGCTCACTTGACAAAGCATGCACCTGTTGCATTCCTCCACCCCTTTGCAACAGTTGTTCGCCGCTGCACCCATCAAATTGCCCTTTGCCTCTACAAGATTGACATGGAATCCGGATTCGGCCAGATCCAGGGAAGCCTGAATGCCGGCAACTCCGGCTCCTACCACCAATACGGAACCTATCTTTCTATCCATGGTCCCTCATTCCCCTTCCATCCTTGAAACGGCCTAAGCCAGTTCTTTGGCAACCCGATTCAGCAATTCCCCTGGGTTGAGGGTAAATGATTTTCCCTTCTTGGCCACAATGGATTTCATTAATCGATGTCTCACCATTTGCGAGAATCTGTCCAGCTCCCTTGCCTTTTGGAGGAAAGACGAATCCACATATCCACCCTTCACCGCCATATCCCTCAACACTCGCATAATGTCGGTAAATTTCACATTTTGAGGGCAGTGCCCGCTGCAAGTAAAACACTGGGTACAGTACCAAATGAAGTCAGAAGAAAGCACCCTTTCCTTCATCCCCATCAGGACCATCCGAATGATCTTCCGCGGATCGAAATCATCGGAAACCTCGCTGACAGGACACCCTGCAGTGCAAACCCCGCAGGCATAGCAGACCTTCAGTTTTTCTCCTCCAGGTTGATTTGCCACCTCATACTTGAATTTGGGGTCTAACTCCGAAGACCGGATGATTTTTTGAACGCCCTTCGCCTTCTTTTCGACTTTGGCCAATTTTCCCACCTCCCCCTGTGTACAAGGTTATCGATCTCTTAAACGAAACTCGGCCCTCTTCTCAGAAAACCCTCGAATAATTCTAATCCATGAATCCAAGAAAAATTGTCAGAAGGGATTGTGAATAATTTAATTTGCTGCCTCATTCCTAAAATAACCGCCTTTTTTTGTCAAGCAAAAAATGAGAGAATCCCAAAAAACGAAGAAAAGGAGGGCAAGAATCAAAGAAATACTTTGGGCAGGGAGCATTGACCTGCCAGACATTCCCCATAGAAATTAAAGTAATGATTGAATTATTGTTGACAATGAGTAATCAATTTTTGTATTTGTTATATATTTATTTTAACTTTCGATTACTCTTTCTGCAAGGCCTTTGAAGATGCGATTTGGATTCCACATCTCAATTGCTGGAGGGTTTTCAAAGATCGTTGAAAGGGCTCGGATCCGGGGCTGCGAGACCATCCAATTCTTCTCCAGAAACCCGAGGGGATGGAAATATGGACCGCTAAATAAAGAGGATGTCGCTGAATTCCGGACTTTGATCAAATCCTCTGTCCTCTTCCCCATCTTTTTACATCTGCCTTATCTCCCAAATATATCTTACAGAAGTCAAAAATTTTACAGGAGGTCCGTCAATTCCATCGCAACCGATTTGGAGAGAGCAGAGCAACTGGGAGCCCAGTATCTGATCGTCCATATCGGTCATCGAATGGAAGCGTCTGAAGAGGAAGCCATTGAGGCCGCCTCTCATGGGATCAATCAGGCTTTTGAGAAGGTTAAGAATTCCGTCATCCTCTTATTAGAAAATACAGCGGGGCAAGGATCTGAGATTGGGTACACCTTTGAGCAGATTGAAAAGATCATCCTTGGAGTTCATGAGAAGGAGAGAGTGGGCGTCTGTCTAGATACGGCTCACTCTTTTGAGGCAGGATACGACCTTTCTAAAAAGGAAGGCATCGAATCGACTCTAAAATCCTTCGATCAAACGATTGGTTTGAAGCGGCTCCAACTTCTTCACCTGAACGATTCAAAGACCCCCCTGGGATCAAGAAGGGATCGGCATTGGCATATTGGTGAGGGCTATATCGGAGCAGAAGGATTCCGCTATCTGATCAACCATCCTTTAATAGAACATCTGCCTGGCATCATGGAGACCCCGAGGAAAGACACCGCAGAGGATCTGAAAAATATGAAGGTGGTCAGGAGTCTCGTTCAACAAGAATAAAAATTCTTAGTTCAAGGGGCAAAGCAAAGATACCAGCTTTGTCGAGAGGTTATGTTGAAAAGATCAATCTTCCTATCGTCTTTGAAGAGGAATTAGCCTTTACCGAAAGCCCTTCATTCCACCTATCTAAGAACAAGGCCTGGCCTCGATGTTGGACCTGGTTATACTGAGAACATCCCGGCAATTTTAGCCTTCAACCATTTATAGGGGATGAACATTGAAACATCCTTCTGGTATTCCCGATACCTCTCACCAAATTCCAAAATGAGCTTCCGCTCTTCCAGAATCGTTCCGATAACAAAATAGGCGCTGATAACCATATTGATCAGAAAGGTCGATAGGCTCATATCTCTCGCCCAGACAATAAGGATACCGGCAGCGTACCAAGGGTGACGGATCGCACTGAGGATGCCTGAGGTATCGAATGTGTCGTATTCAGAGACGGTAGGGTTCGCTCGCCCTGTCTTGATCTGATGAATCCCCAAAAGCTTTGACAGGCTGTAACGTCTCCCACCGGCGGCGAACAGATAGATGCTCGTCGCCAACAATAGGTACTTTACGATCACCAGATGGCCTTCCCACCGGAAGGCCGGCACCTCCCGGGTGGAGATGGAATAGTACACAAGGGGGATGAGCGTTGCCAAAGACACGGCATTGTAAGAGAGGCGATAGAACCGGAAGGTGTCACCCAATTTTCTTTGCATGTAGTCCGTCACCGTTGTGGCAATCAAGGTGCTGTGGAGAACACACCACAGGATCCATAAAAGAACGACAAAGAGATCCTTGACAGGTAATCCTATTCTTGTCCACATATTATTCTGTTTCTCCGGTCTCCTTTTTCTTCTCCTCCGATTCTCCTTCCTTATCACATTGCATCATTTTTTTCTTCATAGAGCAACAGTCAGCCATGTTACCTTCACCTGTGCAGCAATTTTTCATCATCTCAGCCATCTTCTCAAATTTTCCCTTTTTATCCATTGTTTTCTCCCCCTTTTTGTTTGTTAAGTCTCACAAATCTTTTCGACTATAAGACGGAAGTCAGAAAGAGGAGGTTACACTTTAATGGCAGTTCCCATCCGCAGGCGTGAGAAAAGAACATGGATTCTGCGCAAAAATTCAAAGAGGCCTATCGGATTGAAATACATAGAAAGCTTTGTCTATGCTATTATTTATTGATTATTGATTATACCACACATCTTCCGTATAATTTACGAACCACAAACCGGAGGAAACGCAGGAAAGAAAGGAGGTAAACAATGGCACAAGATACTTTGAGAGTGATTGCAAGGATCAAGGCTCGTCCAGGCAAGGTGAATGAACTTCTTTCGGTTTTAAGCTCTCTGGTTGAGCCCACCCGCAAAGAGCCTGGATGCATCAGCTACAATCTTCTGCAAAATAACGAAGATCCAACAGACCTCGCTTTTGTCGAGGAGTGGCAGAGCACCACAGCTCTCGAATCTCACTTTGCGACGAGGCACTTCAAAGACGCCCTGGTCAAGCTGCCCAACCTGGTTGCAGCCGAGCCGAATATTCAGCGGTATCACTTGGTGAGCTAAATACTGCAGGAATGCAGTGGGAATTGGAAAAGGCTCTCTTTTTTCCGAACTTCGATGGGAATATTTCCCTACCGGACCATACTATTAATGTCAACGAACGAGAGGGACATTCCTTATTGCTCTTCTCAAGAGGGAAAACAAAAGAATTTCATTTATTCTAATAACAGGATTATCAGATTTGGGCTCAGGCAGTCGCAATGAAGTGTTGATCAAAGATGCCTTCTTGAGATAGGTAACATGCCTTGAATAAGACTTAACCTGAGACACACTCCCAAATAATCTCTGGGTTACCGAGTACACCTGCTACTAAACGATTCCATAGAAAAAGAAAGTTAAGAATTACGATTAGAAATAGGATTAATCCACCGGATACCGCCATCACGACCCAAACACCTTGTGCAGGAAGGCCACGGCTGCCTGTCCTGCCTTGTCGCGCGCGGCCCTATTGCCCTGCACTGTCGCGCCCAGCGCGCTACAGCTTTTGACTGCCTGCTGGTAAGCATCTCCAGTTAAGCGCTGGCCCGTGTTGCGGTCATAGGTCGTCAGGGTCTCGATATCGACCTCCAGCGGACAACTCTCCACCGTCCGCTGCGCGCCGCGTAAGGTGATGCGGCGCTGATCGTTGGTATCGAATTTATGATACGCACCGGGCAGACTCACGAACTCGACCGGCGTCCCTGCCTCACCGATGCGCTGTGAATAGTCGCGACAGGGGCCGATGGGTGTGTAGTCGTCCGCATCGCCATGAATCCACAGTTCGGGCGCCTTAGAGAAAACACCCGGTTTGACAATCAGCCGTCTGACGCCAGTGCAGCCCCCCGAATACATCTGGATATGCGCCGCAAAGCGAAGCCCATCCGGCAACTGCTGTGCGGCAATGATGCGCTCGACCGCCGTGCACCAGGATGCGGTGCCGCCGCGTGAAAAACCCATTATTGCAACGCGCTTGGCGTCGACGCGCGGATGGGAGGCAAGCAGGCGCAAGGCCGCAAAAGCATCGGCAACATCCGCCGCGAACGGTACCAGCGACTGGTCTTCCGCCGTGCTCCTTACACCGCGCGGTCCAAAACGGTCCAGCGAAAACACCACCATATTCTGCGCATTGAGCACCTTCGGCCAGTAATCAAGCATTGCATCGTAGATGCCACCAGAGCCATGCATCAGCAACACCGCAGGCACTTTGCCGGTGCCCTTCGGCAGGAATAGATGGCCGACGATGTTCACCGCTCCCCAACTCGCGCCGGGTTTGAATAGATCCCGCACTGCCTTGGGTGTACTGCTCACGAACGCATACACCCCGGTCGGCGGACCTGCCTTGAAGTCGGACACCAGCTCCTGAGCCTGCACGTCCATTGACGCCAATCCGTACGCAGCAACCAAAGCCCCCCCAAGCAAAGCTTGCCTGCCCAATGATATCACCCAGTGCATCTGAAGGTCCTCCTGCAACAAAGCAGACTAAAATTGACAAGCAGTTTCTTTTTACGATACCTGCTTTGGTTGAGTTAATTATAACAAAAAAGGAAATAGTTCTTCAAAGAGGATCGACTACAAGATATGGGAGTGCCCCGTTCACACTTTTGATCGCCAGCCGGGCAAGAAGAAGGACACTGATGATTACCAAATCATGTATACTTGCTCAAAAAATGGTTCGTTGACTTCAGGAAGGAAGAGTTGAGAAAGGAAGTCAGAATCTCAGAGCGTTGTTTCTCTATCTCCAAGGGAAACGTCATTGAACCAGTGCTGCTGCAAAGATCACGGCGCTCCAAAAGGGATGAGAAGTGATCTGTATCAGCAGGTTTCTCTTCCAGAGATACAGAAGGCCATGCCTCCCATCGAACTAAGATCTAACAACTAAACTTGAAAATTCGAGGCAGAGATTTCAGCCGACCTTAAGGATCATAGCGGCTGCGGTGTCCCCTGCTGCACAACCTGTAAAGAGGCAGTATCCACCACCGAGGAGCACCGTCTCTTCCACCATCTCGATGATTCCCCTGCCTGCAGTGGGCCCCTGAGGATGGGCGTAGATCAGGGACGATCCATAATTGTTAAACTTCATGACATCAATGCCCATTTTCTTGGCTAAGTTGAGGTCATTGGTGGCAAAGGGGTTGTGGGTCTTGATGACCTTCATGTCCGTGATTTTCAGGCCTGCGATGGCAAGGGCCATTTCAGCAGCCGGGACAGGCGCTGCTGGCATATAAGCTGGCTTCACCCGCGCAAAGCCGTAGGAGACAATTTGTATTTCTATTTTGGGATCTGCGCTCAGTCCTTTGGCCCTCTCCCTCGTGGTAACGATGATGCCGCAATTGCCGTCCGCCGGGAACGTCTGGGCTCCGAAGCTGTGGACGCCTCCTGGCCTTACCGCTTTTAGCTTTGCCAGGCCCTCAGCCGTGGTAGGAGTCCAACCCTCGTCTTGTTCGACCAACTTGGTCTATTTCTTGTTCACCGTGACCTCTGCGGGGAACATGTAGCGTTTCTGGAATGCCCTATTATTGGCGAGCGCTGTCTGATATTGCTCATAGCGCCAAGGACCAATGCGTCCCAGTCCTCCTTGGTGATGCCTATCTCCTTGGCCGCATTCTCGGCGGTCTCCATCATGGCAACGGGGACGCGGGGGTTTCCGCCGAAGTTGTCCATATTCCAGTCCTCCCTCTCCGGCTCACCTCCCGGGCCCAAGGGATTAGGCCATATGGTGTGGGGCCCGTTGGAGCAGCGGTCGCTCATCAGGCCAAAACCCACCTCGTAAGCACCAAGTTCTAAATTTAATGCGCAGAGGTTGAGAATCGTTGTGGAGGTTGAGCAGGCCTGATGAACAAAGAGGCCCGGAACATATTTTTTGTCGTCCGTCAGTATGGAGCCAGACCACTGGTGAGCGAAAAACCAGTGGTGCTGAGCAACAGTGGTCCCGAAAAAAAATAGTCGACAATGGTGGGATCGATTTTCTTCTCCAGAAACCATTTTCTCGCCGTATTGGCTCCTAACGTGATCGCATTGTCATACTGCATACTCCCCTGCCAACGGCAGAAAGGAGTCGAATAGTAGCCCCCGTAAGGTATATACGCCTTCGTGTAACTCTTCATGAAACTCTCCCCTTTCTTGTGAAATTGGTTTATACCCCAAGGTCACTCCAGAGCACTCACTGATAAGAATTCTGTTTTAAGCGAGCTAAGTCTACGGAAAAGGACCCCCTGCGTCAAGAGAGGACCACATCACACCACCAACTCCCTAACAGCAACACTCTCCGTATTTACACAGCTCATCTTCCAGGTCGCAATATCCCTCTCGAATGGAGGCACGCACCTTATTATAAAAATCTGGCGAGAATTCTTTCATGCCGTGAACGGTCCGGCCATGTTCCAGAACCTTCTCAAAGAGCTCTGTCTCTGTTTCCGCACAAACCGTAAAAGTGCACTCCGACCCAAGATCTTTACAACTAATCATTTTGTCCATGTAAAAACCCCCTTTCTCAATATAAGGATAATTATCACTTTTCAGGATTCAAGGGGTGATATAAATTGCCGGTTTTGAAAGGATCTCGCAGAATTAGTCTAAAAAGCAAGGTGGAAAAAGTCGGGAGCAGTTAAGCCTGCCGTCAGCCAGTGTACCGTGGTTTTCGTTCAGTGCTCACTAAGAAATTTCTCAACGCTTTCATGTTCTCTGGAGAGGGGTCAACAAATTTCACCCCAGTCCGATAATCCCATGCCCGATCCTTCCTCAGATGAGGATCCATCCAAACCACCTGGCCGGACATCTCAAGGGTATTGAATTCAGAATGAGAGGGAAGAAATAGCTTCAATACCAGGCATTGACCAATCCCCATTTCCTCTGGAAGGTAGACAAGTAATCCGCCTTCACTGACATTGGCAGCTCGAGCGTATTTGAAAAATAAGTTGGTTTTACCGTATTTAATTGGCAAATCAATATTGGCTCTGGGATGTTTTCTTTTTTCTGAAGGCAGTTTCTTCCCTGCTGACTGCATCGGATTGCCCCCATGTGATTTCATTCGATTATGGGCATGCGAAAATAATGCCAGAAGGAGGCAAGCCATATTTGGTTTCGTAACTGCCTGAAGTTTAAAGTTGGATTTAAATCGTAGATAGAACTTTGGAATGGAAATATATCTAAACGGGAAGTAAAATATTTTCAGGGTCAGAACTTTTTTTTCAATGTGTTATCTTGATTTCGCACAAAGAGGCAGATCTGCTGATTGACAAAACCCCCCTTGCCAAACGACCGCTGAGTACCATACAATGAGACCCATCCCAGGGGCTGAAAATAGCGAAGCGTTGATCATGCAGAGCCTGACTTCAGATAGGAGAATGTAAAGATGGCGTCCAAATTTTTCAGTGAAAGGAATTTGAGGTTTTTACTTTATGAGGTTTTTGATGTCGTGTCCCTTACCCAATACAATTACTATAAAGAATATGATGGCAAGACGCTTGATATGGTCTTGAAAGCAGCGATGGAGCTGGCCCAGGGTCTTCTTTGGACCAGCTTCCAGGAAATGGACAAGAATCCACCCGAATGGGTTGACGATCAAATTAAGGTCCATCCTTCTGTTAAACAGTTTTTGAAGGAAGCCGGTGAAGGGGGCTGGATAGGTGATGATATACCTTTTGAGTGGGGAGGGCAGCAGCTTCCTCAAATGATCACAATGGGGTGCAGATTCATTTTCTGCGCTGCCAATTATTCCGCTGCTGCGTATATCGGTTTGACCTCGGGAGCCGCCCGCCTCATTCTAAACTTCGGAAAAGAGGAGATGAAGAAGACCTATCTTCCCAAGATGCTTGCTGGAAAGTGGCAGGGAACCATGGCCCTCACTGAACCCGAAGCGGGGAGTTCACTTTCCGACATTACGACGATAGCTGAACCTACGGACAACGGTTACTATAAGATCAGAGGGCAAAAGGTATTTATATCGGCTGGAGACTACGACGCGGTTGAAAATGTGGTTCATCTCATGTTGGCAAAGATCAAAGGCGCCCCTGCAGGTGTAAGAGGAATTTCTCTTTTCGTTGTACCCAAAAGGCGGATTGACGAGAGTGGCCAATTGGTTTTGAATGATGTGGTCACCTCCGGAATTTTTCACAAGTTAGGTTATCGAGGATGTCCCATTGCCCAACTCAGTATGGGGGACAACGATGACTGCAGAGGCTACCTGCTGGGTGAACCCAACAAAGGGCTCCTTCACATGTTTCAGATGATGAATGAGGCACGAATAGCAGTAGGAGCAGGGGCTGCGGCCATTGCTTCGGCTGCTTACTACGCTGCCTTAGAGTACGCAAAAACGCGGCTTCAGGGTAGAAAATTGTCAACCAAGGATCCCACTCTGCCTCAAGTCCCTATCATCGAACACCCTGACGTGAAGCGTATGTTGCTTTTTCAACGTTCCATTACGGAAGGATCTCTCGCCTTGCTGACGCAATGCGGGAAATATGCTGATCTCGCAATCGTCCTCTCTGGAGAAGAAAAGGCAAATAACGAGCTGTTGTTAGACCTCCTCACCCCGGTTGCCAAAAGCTATCCATCGGAAATGGGTCTGCTTTCGATCAGCCAGGGTTTGCAATGTCTGGGCGGATCGGGTTATTGCGATGACTATCCTCTGGAACAATATTATCGTGACGCACGGATTCATCCGATTCATGAGGGCACCACGGGTATACATGGATTAGACCTTCTTGGTCGAAAAGTCATGATGAGAGATGGGAGAGCTTACAAACTCTACCTAAGAGAAGTGGAAGGAGCCATCAGCAAGGCAGAAGAATTTGAAGAACTTGAACTCTATGCCCAGAAACTCGGACAATCGCTGGGGGTGCTTCAAGAGGTGACGCGGCATCTGATGGATGTGGAGAAAAAAGAGGCCCCTGAAATCTTTTTGGCTGACGCGACCCTCTATTTAGAGTTCTTTGGAATCATCTCTGTTGCCTGGCAATGGCTTGTCCAGGCCGCCGCTGTGGTGAAAGCCCTGAGAAATAACCCGAGCGGGGCAGAGGCGAACTTCTATAACGGTAAATTTTTTGCCTTTCGCTATTTCTTTGAGTATGAGCTTCCGAAGATTCAAGGCTTGGCCAAACGGTTGATGAATACCGACGGATTGACTGTTGAAATAAAGCCTGACTTCTTTTCCGACTGACAAGGAATAGATCGGGGCCAGCCCTTGAAATGGGGCATTTCAGCCACCATGCCTTTTCGGCGATTGGCCCAAAAAGGCAAAATGGATTATAATGAATATAAGAAAGGAGAACAAAGGCAGCTCAAATTGAATTATATAAAAGAATTGAGAGATGGAAATTTCCCATAGAGAGGGGGTAGGCTAAGAACCGGCCCCCCAAGTCTATCAGAAACCCGCCGGAGTTTCGAAAAGGAAACTCAAATCAAAGCATGACACAAAAGTCTGTCCTTGAAAAAGCGGGTTTCTAAATGAAAAAGAAGGCTAACCATTGAGGTTAGCCTTTTGTTCTTTCTCAGACTGTCCCTTCATTAATATCAATCAAAAATATCAATCGAACGAATCCCGGTGGATCTGACCCCGGAGGTCTTCCGGAATGGCCTCAAGAGCAATGATGGCGTGTCCCATCAGGGCAACTTACCCTTTCGCGGTATTCCTCAATCCCATTTAGAAACCCAGTTTGAAATCATCTGCGTGAGTTTCTTCTTCTGGACATCATTCAAACCATTCTGGAAATCGAGCATGAGATCGAAGGCCCGGTTGATCCGCTGGGTCTCATCTCGAAACGCCCCTTGAAGGAGGGAGGTCATCTTATGGATATCCGGGTTTTCTTTCATCCCTTCCTCTTTAATCTTCATCAAGGCCTCCTTCTTTTCGATTCGGCCTTCCTGGAAGTTCTTCCGGATGTCCAGTTTGAGCCGTTCCAGCTGAATTTTCTGATCTCCACTGAGGTCGAGTTTTGCTGCTGTCTTATCCACCATTTTGATGAACATCCGCTCTGCTTTGGACATGATGTCCAC
>Ga0187770_10000427_pt1 | contig 20460 bp, 18 predicted proteins | sample 0116_SJ02_MP02_2_FD_133154 | JGI IMG/M metagenome (GOLD analysis project Ga0187770, IMG submission 133154) | Tropical peat soil microbial communities from peatlands in Department of Meta, Colombia - 0116_SJ02_MP02_20_MG | ecosystem: Environmental > Terrestrial > Soil > Wetlands > Peat | place...
CCCAGCAGCTCTAATGCAAAAGCCATCGGCGTGCCCTGGAAATTCGCGCCGGTGAGCACAAGTTTTTCGCCGGGGAAGAATGTGGGATTGTCCGCCGCATGATTGAGTTCGATCTCGAGCATGTAGCGGATCCACTTGAACGCCTCGCGAGCCGCGCCGATCACCTGCGGGCTCGAACGCAACGAATATGCATCCTGCACTTTCTTGCCCGGCAGCTTGAGAAGTTCGGAGTTTTCAGTGAGCCAGCGAACGTTCTCGGCACACTCCTGAGCACCGGGGTATCCGCGCACGCAATGGATACGCTCGTCATAGGCCTGCATATTGGCATTCAGAGCCTCCAGCGTCATCGCGAGAGCGACTTCCTGAGTCCTGAGCCACCGTTCCGCGTCATAAAGCTCAAGACAGCCCATCCCGCTGATGAAGTTCGATCCGTTGATGGCAGCGAGTCCGTCTCTTTCGCGGAATGCAATCGTGGGAATTCCAGCCTCGGCCATTCCTTCTTTCGCGGGCATCCTTCGGCCCTTGTAGAACACTTCGCCTTCGCCCATGAGAGTGATCGCCATCTGCGCCATGGGAGAAAGATCACCGCATGCGCCCACGGACCCCTTCTGGCACACGACCGGCGTCACACACCGGTTGAGCATCTCCACTTGCGTGCGAACAATCTCAAGTCTGATGCCGGAATGCCCCCAGCAATGAGTGTTCATGCGGGAGAGCATCGCCGCGCGCACGTTCTCCTCGCTGGCGGGCTCGCCGCATCCGGCGGCATGGGAATAGAGCAGGAATTTCTGATACTTCTCAACTTGCTCGGAAGTCAGCACTACTTCCGAGAGCTCGCCGATTCCAGTATTTACGCCGTACATGATTTCGCGGGCGCGAATCTTGCCTTCGAGAAGTTCGCGGCACTCGTTGATCCGGTTGATTGCGTCAGGGTGCAAATCAACGGGACGCCGGTCGCGGGCAATCGCCGCGACGTCTTCAATGGAGAGGGAATGTCCATCCAGAACAATGGCACGTTGCACATGCCTCGTCTCGCGAGCTTCTTCATGCAACACAGGTTCACCCAGGATCCGCGTCATGGCAGTTCTCCCCGGCCGTCGATTTGTCTTCACCCGGAGTTAACCACTCCACCCGAGCCCGATCAATGACCGCAATCACAGCCCCGGGTGAGTCCAGAACCGCACTCGCTGCGGCAAGGGAATACAATGAACAGTAGGAAATTCCAGTGCCGAGGTGGGCTATGCAGGGTACTCCAATTACTGCCCACGCCTCTTATTCGCCGTCCCTCCATCCAGAAGATGAACGGATCGAACGTATTTCTGATACCGGGTTCTCAATTGCTGCAGCACTGACCGATCGCAGGACATTCCTGAAAACCGCGACGCTTCCGTGCCTGGCCGCGTGCGCAGCCGTTTGTCTGCGGAGCAAGCCAGCGCACGGCTTGGCGGCATTGTCGGCCCGCGAAGACGACTCACAATTTTGCGTGGAGGCGAGGTTTTACGAAAAGCTGCCCGGCAAGACTGTGCGTTGCCATCTGTGCCCGCGTGGCTGCGTCGTCGCAAGTGGTGAGCGGGGGCATTGCCGGATCCGCGAAAACCGGGGCGGAACCTATTATTCGCTCGTGCACTCACGCGTGTGTGCCGCGCATGTCGATCCGATCGAGAAAAAGCCCTTCTTTCATTTCCATCCCGGCATCGTAGCGTTTTCGCTGGCGACAGTAGGCTGCAACGTGACCTGCAAATTCTGCCAGAACTGGGAAATTTCGCAGGCCAAACCGGAAGAACTGCCGGCGCGCTACATGCCGCCGACGGACGTGGCATCGTTGGCCAAGCAGAACCAGTGTCCGGCGGTCGCCTTCACCTACAGCGAGCCGACGGTGTGGAACGAGTTTGTGACCGACGCCGCTGATGCCGCTCGCGACCAGGGATTGAAAGCCGTTGTGGTGTCGAATGGATTCATTCAGCAGGAACCACTGAAACGGCTTTGCCGCCACGTCGACGCAATCAAGATCGATATGAAAGCATTTTCAGCGAAGTACTACCGCGAGGTAGTGGACGCCGAGCTTCAGCCCATTCTGGATACGCTGGTTACGACCCGCAAAGAAGCGAAGTGGATGGAGATTGTCCACCTGGTCGTTCCCACGTTGAATGACGGCGATGCCGAGTTCCGCGATCTCGCCAAGTGGATCAAGGCTAATCTCGGCAACGATGTTCCCATTCATTTCACGCGCTTTCATCCGATGTTCTTGCTGAAGAACCTGCCGCCGACCCCGGTCGAAACACTCGAACGCGCCAAGGCGATCGCAGATGCCGAAGGCTTGCAGTACGTTTACGTCGGAAACGTGCCCGGCCATCCTGCCGAAAACACGTATTGCCCGCAGTGCCGCAAGCTGCTGATCGAACGCGCCGGGTTTACGGTGACGCAGAATCACATTCGCAAGGGAAAGTGCGAATACTGCCAGCATCCGATTCCCGGAACATGGAGCTGACGCAGCAGCAAAATTGGAGTTCTTATGAAGGCAAGACTTGGAATCACGCTGCTCATCGCAATTCTCTACCTGATTGCTTGTTCGTGGCTTGCGGCCAGCCCGCCCGCTAAATCGGAGCAAGTTCGGCAGGCAGCAGTCGCAGGGGCGTTCTATCCCGCCGATCCCAACGAGCTCGCCGCCATGGTCGACAAATTCGTGGCGCAAGCGAAGGTACCGGCGCAAAAAGAGGCAGTTGTCGCGCTGGTCGCACCTCACGCCGGCTATCCATTTTCCGGTGGAGTCGCGGGGCACAGCTATGCACTAATAAAAGGACGGCCGACCCATCGGGTCATCGTGATCGCGCCATCCCATTTCGAAGCGTTTTCATTCACTTCGGTCTATGACGGCGACGCCTACACCACTCCACTCGGCGAAGTTCGCGTGGATAAAGAGTTCGCCCGCAAGCTCGCGAGCTTGAATCCGGAAATCCAGCTCTCCAGCCAGGGCCATGTCCCGACTGCAGCCGGTGCCGAGCACGCTCTGGAAGACCAGTTGCCGTTTCTGCAACGAGTGCTGGGAGATTTTCAGCTGGTGCCGATCGTGATGGGCGAGCAGAGCTATCCGGCGAGCCGCGCCCTGGGCATCGCTCTGGCGGAACTGATTCGAGGAACGGACACACTCATCGTCGCCAGCTCCGATCTTTCGCACTACCACCCATATGATGAGGCCGTCAAAATCGATGGGAAAACCTTGAATGCGATTGGCGAATGGGACTATCTCACGCTCTCTGACAATTTTGCCACTCGCACGTGGGAGGCTTGTGGAGGCGCTCCGATTGTTGCCGCCATGATCGCTGCCGAGCGGCTAGGCGCCACGCACGCGCAGGTGATCAAGTACGCCAATTCGGGCGACGTTACTGGCGATCGCAGCCGCGTGGTGGGATACAGTTCGATCGCGTTTTTCAAAGATGATACCGTGCACCGCGCTGAGACGCCCAGGTTCTCTCTGACGTCATCGGAAAAAAGACAATTGCTGGAGATCGCCCGAAAATCGGTCGAGTCGGCCGTGAAGGAACACAAGGCCTACGCGCTTCCCGAGAGCCTGCCCGCCAGCTTGATGCAGGATCGCGCCGCATTTGTCACGCTCAAGGAAAATGGCGAGCTTCGCGGCTGCATCGGATACACGGAGGCAGTGCAACCGCTGGCAGAAACAGTGCGCGACGTCGCCGCTTACGCCGCCTTGCGCGATGTGCGTTTTCCTCCCGTGACTCCCGGCGAATTGCCTCAAATTAAGTACGAAATCTCCGTTCTTTCTCCGCTGCGGCATGTTGGCAACACCACTCAGATCAAGGTCGGCGAGCATGGACTCATGATCTTGAAGGGACACACACGGGGAGTGCTGCTGCCGCAGGTTGCGTCGGAGCAACACTGGGATCGCGATACCTTCCTCGATGAGACTGCAATGAAAGCGGGATTGCCGGCGAAGGCGTGGCGGGACAACGATGCTGATCTCTTCGCCTTTACGGCGGTGGTATTTGGAGAAGCAGAGATCTCACGTCCCTTTACGCCGTACGAAGCTCCCGTCTGGCCCAGCTCACCTGCGCGGCCAGGACAGCCGGCACCAGGTTCGCCGCCGCAATAAAGAGGGCTGCTTTGAGAAAACCGAAGAGTGGAATGAGAAACGCGCTCAACACCAGCGCGCCCGCGCACGCCCCGATCAGATCCACACTATAGAGCACTCCCATGCCCGCACGGTGTGCGGGCGCGTCCGCGAAGAAGACCTCAGTTCCGAGCGCGAATTCATAACCTCCAAGTGCACCTGCACACAAAGCCAGAGCGGGGAAAAGAATTTCGCTCGCCAGGATGAGCGTGTTTGGGTTTCTTACGCCGGCAAAGGAATAGAGAAACAAATAGAGAAAAACTGGACACAACGCCGAGATAATTTGCAGTACCGCCAACTGCATCAGGCCCGCGCGCAAGGCGATCGCTCTTGAAGAGCGGCTGCTCACTCGCAAACGGCCCCAACTTCCCAGCGCCATGCCCGTCATGAAAAGAGCAATCAAAATCGCCAGCCGCTGGTAGACGTACCCGTAGATAGCCTGGAAGCCCAGCAACAGGATGACTTCCAGGCCGATCATTGTGAGCCCTGTGAGCGCGACACAGAAGCCGGCACTTCCGCGAACACGAGCGGCACGTCTCGGCCAGCAGGCGATGGCCACAGCGATAACGACAAGCAAAATCACAGCCCACTCCACAAGCCGGCGAAACTGGATGTGCGCGATAGTCTCGAACACCCGCTGATATTCGCGGCTAAACTGCGTGCTCCAGAGCTCGACGTCAAAGTAGTAGGCGATGGGAGCCAGATCACGATTGAGCGGCGTTTCAGGGTACGGCTGAATGTTCTGTCCGAGGTCGGCCACGCGGTCGGGCATCATGCGAAATGGAATGTAGTATTCGCGCACATAGCTGGTCTTGAGATGCCGCTGTCGGAGGCGTAAGAGAAGCTCAGACGAATCAGCGGCCAGAATGCCCGGCCGCTTGGCCGCGAAGAAATGCACGATGTCGCCGGGAATCGTCTGCACCACCGGAAAAGCCTGGTTCAGCGATTTGACGACGCAGCGCAGAAAGGCACTCAGGTCGGGGCTCAGGTATTCTTCCGCGGCGTGCAACTGGAAGGAGAAGACTCCATCGTCGGCGAGTTTGTCGGCCGCCTCGCGGAAAAACTCTGCAGTGTAGAAGCGGTTCAGCTGGGCGGTCTGCGGAGCGGGCAGGTTGACAATGATGACGTCAAACACCTGCGGCGTTGATTTCAAGTACAGCCGCCCATCTGCATGGTGGACGTGCACGCGCGGGTCGGCGCGGGCTGTCGCCCATTGTCCCGGGAAGTATTTTTCGGCCAAGTCCAACACGGCAGGATCGAGTTCAACGTAATCCACGCGTTCGAGACTGGAATGCTGCAGCGCCTGCTGCAGGCTTCCGCCGGCGCCGCCGCCAATAAGAAAGAGACTCTTCGGAGCCGGATGCTCAAGCAGCGCGAAGTGCACGGCTTCTTCGGCGGCAGCCGGGTCTGGGGCGTTGAACATCAACAGTCCGTTCTCCAGCAGGCTGCGAATTCCGCCAGTCTCCACGACTGCCAGGCTGCCATATACGGAGTTGCGAGTATCCTTCAGCTCGAAGCCCGGCCACAGGCGGGAGACTGAGACGGCTTCCAGGTGGCGGCCTTCCGGCAGCCCCACGACGATCCACGCGGCCGACAAAATCACAAGAACCGTGAGCCGACGCGATCGCCGCCGCAAGATCAAAACCGCAGCACTCATTAAATTCAGTGTGCCCACCAGGAATGCAATCTGCAGGGAATCGAGAAAGCGGAGAAAAAGGAGGCTTGCCAGAATGCCTCCAATTGCGGATCCAGCTGCCTCGAGCAAATACATCGAGTTCACCGCGACCGTAGTCGAAGATCCGGCTTCGCTTTCGTGCAGCCGGCTGCCCGCGACAAATGCCCATCCCGATACGGCGCAGAAACAGCTCAACGTGAACAAGCAAATGAGAAGAATCGGAACAGGTCCCAGAACTTCGCCGGGAAAAGCATGGAACACGCCGCGGGAGGCACGCACAGTAAAGACAGTCACGGGCAACAGAAGCGCGAGCGCCATCTGCAGCGTCGCCATAAGCTTTGCCGGATGCGTTGTTCGCGCCGTGAGCCGGCCGAGCAGGCTGCTGCCCAGCGCAGTCCAGAGAAGCCAGGAGGCGAGCATTACTCCCAGGGAGATTTCGTTGCCGTAGGAAACGACCATCAACTCGCGCAAGAAAACGATCTGCGCGGTGGTCGCAGTGAAACCGATCAGGGCCAGAATAACGGGAAGCTTCAGGGCTGTGCCGCGTGCTGCCGTGAGTGGTGATCCCAAGTTCACAGCGAGATCATCAGAGTTCAACGATTCCGGGCAATTGTGCAAGAAACTATTTTGCGGTCACAGAGCGCAGTAGCCGGAGGAAAGCCTCCTCGTCTAACTGTGTACCGCTCATTGGAATGGTTGCCGCCAATTGAAACACAGCGTCATCCAGCGTGGTGCCGTGCTGCCATTCCGCAAGAAGACCTTGCCTGTACAGCGCTCTGAGTTGACTATGGCGCAGCCACACAGCGGGAAGATTCGCCCCGGGACTGCAAGCGTGAACCATTAAGTCAATGCTTATTACTCCGTTTTTGCCGCAATAGCGCTTGGCCCGCTCGACGCACAACTCATGCAGGGCTTTCAGGTCCGACTCCTCGACCGGTGGTATGGCAGCGCCATCCTCTGCCGCTTTAATGAAGACCCGGAACGACTGCAGCAGGTCGACCCGCTCATCACTCATTTGCGTGACCACAACAGAAATTATAGACCCAAAGGAAAACGCTGATATCAATAGGCAACTGCCCCCGAACCCATCTTGCGATGCCGTAAGATTGACATCTCGATTTGGCGGTCTGAAACTGAAGGCAGCTCGCACCTCCACCTGAGGACCTGCCAATGCGACGGCTGACCAAGAAAGAGATCATCCAAACGCCTTTGACTTTGCCGGAGTTGTATCAACTCACCGAAGAAGCGCTGGCGGACTTGCCCAAGCCTCCCTGTGCGACCAGAACATGCAATGGATGTTGTTGGTCTCCGCCGACGATCACCGATGTTGAATTTCAGCACATTCAGGACAACGTGCGAATTGCGGAAATCGCACCGGCTTCCGAGCCCTGGTGTCGTTTTTATGATGAGAAAACTGGCGCGTGCCGGATTTACCCAGTTCGCCCGCTCGAGTGCCGTCTGGTGGCAGTGCTGGACACACATCGCTTCATGTACTGCGCCCCGGCGGCCCACCCTGAGCCGATGCCGCCCTGGGCCACTCTCTTGCGGGAGATGCTTTATCGCGTGCTCCATCAGATTGACAGCAAGGGAGGCGAAGCCCACATTAACACGCGTTTCGATCGCGCTGTCAGAGAACTCTCCGGCCATGCTGTGAAGCCAATATCCGGCACGCCGCTGCGATCATGGCTGAGCCGCGCTCTGTTGGGGCTCTCCTTCAAATTGGTTCAAATGGCGCGGCGGCTGACGGTGCCACCGACTATGGAACACGAGCGAGCGGAGGCCTCCGACGCAGCCAAGCTGCAATAGAGCAGGACCTTCCGCCCGCCGGCGCTTCTTGACGCGGCCGTCTTGCAACAGATTTATTGGCACTGTTGGGCTTGGTGCTTTGAGTCTCGGTGAGAAGCAGGCCTCTCAGGCAGCTTCCGGCAATCTCCTAACACTCTGAAGGACGGTGGCCGGCAGTTGAACCACGCGGATACGGTCACTTTTTTTGGTTCTCACGCTGACCGCAATGCCGCCCGCCTCCGGAAAGGGATCGGAGATCACCTCAAACTCTTCGCCGTAGAGGCGAATGCTCTGGTTAACGCCGTATCCGAGACGTTTGACTTTCACACACACTTCCGCGATCGATGTAGATTCCTTAGGAGGGCTGGTCATAATGCTTCTATTTTACTAGCCTGCCAATGCCCAAGGAAGGCCCTATCGCACTGAAACTGCGGCAGATAAACGACTGTGATCCAAAGCACAAAGGCCGCCTGACTGGCGGCCTTCGTCCTGCGCGTTGATTTCCGGTTAGGGCGCCAGCGAAATCACGCCAAATGTTCCCGCCAGATTGTTGTTCGGCCCCGCGGTGAAGTAGAGTGCGTTCTTCACACCGTTGTTCACTGTGCCACCGCCGAACGTAATCCCCCACAACTGGTCGATCTTGATGGGTCCGTTGCTGTCGCTTACCGTGCCCACGAATTGCCCGGTCAGCGCGTTGAAGGCATTGATGGTGCTGTTTCCATTGATATTGTTCCCGATTAGCAGCGTGTTGCTCAGCGGTCCAAAATTCTTGGGCGCCGCTGCGAAGCCCCAGGGTTGGTTCAGCGGGGCCCCCTGCGTCAGCCGCTTCAAGAACGCGCCGCTTTCGCTGAAAATATCGATGTATCCCCCCGCCGCTCCCGACGATGCGGCGAACGAAACGAACACCAGCCCGTCGATGTCCTGAATGCCGAAGGGAGCAAACCCGGCCGGCACGGTCGGATCGGTAAACGATCCCAGCAGGTTGAAGTTCCCGTCGTACATGTCAACCTTGTTATTCCAGTTGTCCGCCGCAAAAAGGACATTCCCCGAAGGATTATTGGTGATCGCCAGCCCGGTATAGATGGCGCCGGAACTCGAATTGTTCACCGCAATGATCGCGTCATTCGGATTCGATTGCGGCGCCCACCCGCTGATCGTTCCATCCAGAGTTGCAAAAATGAAGAACGCCGACCATCCCTGCACGGCGAATTCCCCGGACCCGTTGAACACGATCCCGGTCGGCGAGCCCGGCCCTGCCCCGCTTGCCGACGGAATCAGCACCTCCAACCCCTGCTTCACTCCATTTTCGTTGTACAGCGTTGACCAGCCGCTGCCTTCATCGCTGATCCAGAACGGCCCGGTCGGCGAATACGCCACTCCCCACGCGTTGACCAGCAATGGATCGGTGTTACGTGCCTGTCCTTTTACATTCGAAACCAAATTGGTGAGCTGATACTGCGCCAGGGCCGCACTCGGAACGAACATCAGCGCGACACCTATGGCAAGTGCGAGGGCAATCATGCGACGCTGCATGTGGAATCTCCTTTGTGTGCCAGGTCAGGGGCAGGGGGAGTGAGGGTGCAGCTCTTTCGCACGAAATCACAGTTCTCTGACTAGCCGCACCAATGTAGGCTTTCAGCGCGACGGGAATTGTCAGCGCCGTGTCACCAGTTTGCACATTTCCTGTCTGGGTCATGTGCGGCTAATGTGATTTTGTAATTCCGAATCGGCGCAAGGCACTCGTGCCTGAGCCCCATTGTTGTCATTCCGAACGGGATGCTAGTCCGGTAAGGAACCTGCTTTTGCCCACCGCACATCTGCCGCGTCGCTGCTGTAAAATCATCCGTCATCTTCGTCTATGAGAAACCTCACTCGCGCCCTCGTCCTCGCCGCCACGTTCGCATGTTTGTCCTCCGTGCCGTCGGCCGCCCAACCCGACCTCTCCAGCCTGGGCGATGAGAAAATCATCGCCGGCCTGAAAGAAGCCCTGCAGGTGAGCACCACCAAGGCCATCGCCCTCACCGGCCGCCCCGACGGTTTCCTCAAGAACGAGGCCATCCGTATTCTTCTGCCGCCCAAGCTCGAGGCTATAGGTAAGGGCATGCGACTGCTGGGCATGGGCGAGCAGGTCGACGACCTGGAAATCGGCATGAATCGCGCCGCCGAACGGGCCACTCCGCAAGCCAAGCAAATCTTCCTTGCTGCCCTCAGGAAAATGACCTTCCACGACGCCCGCCTCATCCTTACCGGCGACGACACTGCCGCCACGGAATATTTCAGGCGCACCACTTCCAGCGATCTCGCTGCCACGTTCACCCCTATCGTTCACGAGTCGTTGGAGCACGTCGGCGTCGTCCAGCAGTACAACAAGGTCATTAAGAACGCTCCCGGCGGTAAGGCCCTCGCCAGCGAGTTCGATCTCGACAAGTACGTGGTCGACAAAACGCTGGAGGGCATCTTCCTGATGTGCGGACAAGAAGAAAAGAAAATCCGCAAGGATCCTGAGGCGCAGACCACGGATTTATTGAAGGAAGTTTTTGGCAGAAAATAGCGCGGTGACACCTCCCCGTAAGAAGACGAAAAGGCAAAAGAATCGGGCCGCCCAATCGGGCGGCCCTTGTTCTTACTGATTGCTGCGAGCTAACTGAGAGCTAGTCTCCCGCCACTGGCTCGGCAACCTCTGGCTTTTCGGGTGCCCCATCCTTCGCGTTCTGTGCGAAGGGTGGGATACCGCTACCGTTCTTCGCCAGCGCGGGCGTCACTAGAGCTCCCAAGGGGATGAATCCATCCTGCGACTGCACCGGCTTCTCTTTTAAGACGACCTCACGATACAACGACGCCATGCGCGCGTTGTAAGCCGCATCATTCTTCTGCGGCCCGCGCGCCTCGGGTGCCCCATTTCTCGCGTCTTTTGCGAGAAGTGGAGATTTCTCGGCCTTCTGTTTGGCATCCCGCGCCCGCAGCTTCTCTTCGCGCGCGGTCTTGGCGATGCCCAGCTTGTCGAGATCATGCTGCAGTTCGTTGGTCACGATCTCTTCGCGCAGCTTCAGATAGTCGACGTGCTGCTCTTCCATCTTCACTTTCTTGCCGCCCGCGAAAATCTCGTGCCGCCCATGCTCCTCGTACCACTTGGTGAGCGTGGCCGTCATGTGCATCTTCTCAATGATGTTCCGCCATCCCACGCCCGTGTTGTAGGCGCAGAACGAAATCTCGCCTTCCTGCGTTGCATAGGGAATGATGCACTGCTCGGTGCGCCGGAAGTCGTAGTTGAACAGGTCCTGGAACCACATGCCCGCGATGAACAGGAAGTTCCACCGATCGGTCGAGCGCCGCTTCATCACGTCGTCGATCGTGCGGTCCGGCCCCACCTTGCCGTAGTTCTTGCCCGTGATGTGATAGTTCTTGTCGAACTTTTTCAGCAGATCCATCAGCTTGAAGTGCGTGGACGACTGGAACGGATCGTAGTTCTTCATCAGGCACAGCGCCATGCCCAGCCCGGTCAGAAACTTCCCGCGCGCCGCATCGTTCACTTTGGCAATGTCCTTCGCCAGCTGATCGCCATGCAGGAACGCCGTGACCGGCACGGACTCTTTCGTCTCCTTGTCGATCATCACCGCCATCCCCGTCCCGCAATTCGGATGACAGCCACAACTTAGTTGGCCCCAGTTGTTGTTGGGGTCGCCCGCGTGCATCAGGTCGGCCCAGTCGCTGAAGGTCCCCATGAAGCTGATGGGGAACCAATCGCGCGCAGGCTCGCCGAGGCCGGTCTGATCCTTCACGTCGTGCGCCAGATGCGAGAGCGTGTAGCGCTGGGCTACACGCCGCTCGTCCGTGATGGCTTCGTCGCGGCCGGTGAAGCTGACCGGCTGGAACGAAAGGAAGCTGATCGTCTTGGGATTGTCGAGCGCGAATTTGACGATGCGTCCCACCTGCTCGTTGTTGATGCCGTTGACGATCGTGATCACCGGGACGATTTCGCATCCCGCCTTGTGCAGGTTCTCGATCGCCTTCAGCTTCACGTCGAACAGGTTGCCGACGGCGCGGTGCGCATTCGCCGCGTTGCCAATGCCATCGAACTGCAGATACGCGTAGCGCAGGCCGGCTTCGACCGCCTGCTGCGCGAACTCGAAACTCTTCGCGAACTCGATGCCGTTGGTCGCGGCTTGCACGGAGTTGTATCCGACTTTCCGAGAGTAGCGGATCGCGTCGAGGAAGTAGGGCGAGAGCGTCGGCTCGCCGCCCGAGAACTGAACGCTCATCTGCCGGCGCGGCTTGATCGTGATGGCGTTGTCGAGCATGGTCTTGATTTCTTCCCACGTCAGCTCGTGCACGAAGCCGACCTGGTTCGCGTCCATGAAGCAGGGATCGCACATCATGTTGCAGCGGTTGGTCAGATCAATCGTGAGCACGGCGCCGCGTCCATACTTCACGGTCGACGATCCGTGATGATGCAGGCGCTCGTCGTTGTGCGCGCGGATGTCGCGGCCGGGGAAGACGTCTTCCAGGTGCTGGGAGAAAGTGGTGTCGATCGACATCACGTCTTCAAAGAGGCCGTGCTTGGGGCATTCTTTTACCATCAAAATCTTTCCATCTTTTTCGACGATCTGCGCCTTGATCTCGCCGACCTTCTCGTTCATGAGAACTTCGTGGGGCAGGTGGCCATCGAGAATCTGCTGCCGGATTTCCGGGACACACTTCGGGCAGAGCGAATCGGTCGAGCGCGGCCAGCCGAGCGGCGGCTTGGACTTTTCGTAGGACTTGAGCAGCGGCTTGTCGCTCCACTTCGGCTTGGGCGAGGGATTGGGCTTGATGCGGTTGAGGCGCTCAAACACCATCCATGTGCCCTTGGCGGCGGCGACGGCGGCAGCTTCCACGTACTTGATCGGCTTATGCATGTTAGCTTCCAGCTCCTAGCTCTTAGCTTTTAGCCAAAGCTTCTGGCTCCGTACCACATTGTTGTCATTCCGAACCCCGGCTTGCCGGGGTGAGGAACCTGCCTTTTCGACCCCGGCAAATTCCAATCCCGCGACCCGGCATGCCGGGCCCGAGGAACTTACGGGAAGGTGGAACGTGTTTCTGGAAACCTGGGTTCCCGCTTACATGTATGCCTGGGTTCGACCTGCACCTATCCTATTGGAACGGTGGGGAATGACGCATCCACATCCCAACGAATGGTGCAATTTTGGGGTTTAAAGGTTGCTGGCAGGATTATACGGGGCTAAAGTGTTGAAAGTAAAGGGGTGCTCGCTGGGATGCACCAAGGACAGGCAAGTTTCCCTAGACCAAAATCGGATCCCGATTATTCCTAGGATGGCGGAGTGGTCGGCGCCACATCCGAGACTGGACGGGCGGAATGGGCGACGTCGAACAAGGTTGCATGTGAAATCTTCTCTTCTAGAAGGGCGATGATGGTTTCAAGGTCGATTTTCGCATTGGCCTGAAGTCCGAGTGCCTGTGCGACCCCGCCGGCGTCTGTGCTGAATCGCGAGGCCAATTCCAACCGCCAGGTTTTCTGGTCCGCCGAGGTCATGTCGTAGACATGGAAATGCATAGAATCGCCAATACGAGCGTCCTTGATGTGGCCAAAATTGAGGTTCGCCCGCATGTACTCCATCAATGGGCCCTGCACCGCGAGAACAAGTGTGCCTGTTTATGCTCTCGAATGTTTCCACTTTGTGGTGAAGCTGGAAGAGAATGGTCTTCGCCGTCATTTTCCAGTTCATGCCGAACGAATCTGGATTTGCCAGGTCTTCATCGGAGACCTTCAGTCCCACCTCACTCAGGAATCGCTGTCGATCATTCCAGACAGTCCCGGTGGTGTCCAGCGTCTGAAGCTCGATGCCAACGAAGTCCTTCATCTTGCGTTTGTGAACCGAAGCCAGGAAGTAGTCCACTGAACCGCCGGGAATCGACACTTCGGGCACGATGTGGAATTCATTACCCGGCTCGTGCAGACGCAACAGGTGAATGCAGTCGGTAAAAATCTGTCTGCGCTCAAGAAGCCGATGGGGGCAAATGATAATCGGGCGGCTCTCTTTACCGTAGTTGACCGTACAGGTCCCGATCAGGATTTCCGGTATGCTCTTGCGATTCTTCAGGAACACTCGATCCAGGAACGGGCACCAACTTTTCTCAATGATCTTTTTCCAATCTTGCCTGGCGGAAGTGGAGAGCCCGAATAGTTCGGTGACCTTGCTCATATCAGGAGTGCGCACCTAGGCCGCGAGCGTAAGGAGAAAAGCGAAAGCCCCGGTCATCAGCCGGGGCCTGATTGATACTGAACGCCGCTTGCGAAGCAACTTCAGGATAACTCTGGCTGCGGCGAAGTCAAGCAATATTAGAGTGCGTCGAGTGACCCTAGGAGGGCGAGGGAGTCGAACTTGAGGCGACTTGCAGGCGTGAGCGTAGCGGGAGCCTGCAGCCGAAATCCTGAGCGAAGCGAAGGACCCGATGTATAAGCCTGCGGTGTCACCTAGTGGCTGATGAAGCCACTCGACCGTTTCGCAAACGGCGTCCAGTACCCACTGGCAACACCCTCCGAAACGCTGTCTGCGACAATGAGATTTTAAAGGCCGCACGATCATCGCGGCGGGTTGAGATGCGAATAACATGGGAGTCCGTTTCAGTTCGGGACTCGCGGGAACCGATAGCGAAAAAACACGGACTCACCTGTTCTGTCCGAACCCATCCCTAACCTCTTGACTCCCAAGCTCTATCTCATTCCGAGACAATTGTACATACAATTGTGTACATTAGAATGTTCCTGAAGGAACACTGTGAAAATCTCTCGCAACCTACGTGGAATGTGAACCTTCGGACGAAATCAGGCCGCGCGGAACAGGCACACAAGAGTTCCCACCCTAGCCGCAAAGTACGCGGCTAGAATGGCGCGCGCGAGCTTCCCAATTCTCCACCCTAACGTCGCACAGATCGCGACGTTAGGATGGGCCACCCAGCCGCGCTACACGAGCGCATTTACTGGTTGATGTCTTCCTTGCTTTCCAGGCGCTTTTCCAGGCCGCCGAGATAGGCCTTCTGATTGTCGGGGGCGGCGGCGATGGCCAGCTTCATTTCTTTGGAGGCGTCGTCGAACTTGCTTTGCGATGAGTAGACGCGCGCCAGGCCGGTGTGGACGAACCACTCGTTCGGGTGCTTCTTGGCGTTGTCGCGGAAGATGGCGTAGGCCTCGTCGTAGCGCTTCTCTCCTTGCAGGCCGCGGGCGTAGATGTGGAGCTGCAGCGGCGTCGCCAGGTCGAGCGCTTTCTTCAGCGCGACGGCGGATTCGTCTTTGCGGCCGAGGGCGGTCAGGGCCTTCGATTTGGTCATCTCGTTTTCGTAGCGGTCTTCCTGCTCGATGGACTTGTTGGCGTAGGTCAGCGCGTCAGCGTAGTCGATCTTTTCAGCGATCAGGTAGTTGGCCGCATCGTCCCAGCTGATCCAGGTGTATTGCGAGAGGTCGCGGAGCTGATTCTTCAGGCTGGCTTCAACAACGCTGTGCACGTCGACTGCAACTTTGAAGGGCACGGCGACTTTCTCCCACTCGAGCGTGACGACGGTGGAGTCGGGCGTGAGCTCGTCGAACTCGTAGGTCAGCGCGTTGTGCATTTCGGCCGCGACCGGCTTCACGTTGACCCGGAGCGCGTCTTCAGACTGATCGTAGGTGAACGATCCCCAGGAGGTGTGGTTCTTCGAGAAGATGATGGTCCACTGGTCCGGGTTGGGGATCATGTGCAGGCCATAGGTCCCCTTGTCGAGCGGCTGGCCTTCGATGGTGACGGGATCGCTGAAGCTGATGGTGGTGTTTATGTTCGCGCCGGCGCGCCAGACTTGTCCGTAGGGGACGAGGTTGCCCCAGATTTTGCGGTCTTTCACCATGGGGCGGTGATAGTTGATGTCGATGTTGGTGAGTCCGATGCGCTGCGAGATTTCGGCGCGCGGGCTGGGGTCGGGCAGGTCGAGGACGAACGATTGGGCCAGGCTCACGGCGGAGAGGGTCAGCAGCGACGCGGAGAACAGCAGGGCTGCACGAAACGGTGATCGAGACATGTTTCCTCCTTCGAGGTGCGCGGTTGAAATTTGTGGTTGAGAGACGCGGCGTGGAGCGGAGGGCCACACTCGTCGGCAATTAGACTTGCGGTGTGGCGTGGGGTGAGCAAGAAAGATAGGGAGAGGCAAATTTCTTGCTATGGCTTTCCGCATTTTTTCCGCCGGTGAGGAGCGCGAGCGGCAGGGCAGTCAGGTGATCCACGGTGCCGGTCATACCAGATTGAGAGACGGTTTCACAGAAAGAAGTGACAAGGCAAACCGAAGCGAACTGATGCAAGGATCAGGCGATGACGTTGAGCAGCGCGTTTTCGATCTGATCGGCGGTGTTCAGAGTGGCGAGGTTGGCGGCGTAGAGATTCTCGGCGGACATCATGGCGACCATCGAGTCGCTCAGGCTGACGGTGTCAACGCCGCTTCCGTCAGACGTTCCGTTGGGCGCAGCCGTTCCGGCTACGGCCAGATTGCCGGCTGCCGCGTCTGCCTGCGCATCTGCCTGTTGCAGGGCTTGCAGTACGACTGAGGTGATGTCCATACGTGGGCTATCGGCAAGAACGGGAGAAACTTTAGGGCGGAGTAGGGGATTCTAAGACTCATCTCACAAATGCTCCCCACGGATCAAAAGCGAACCCTCAGAGGCTAAATCCCCTTCTACTTTTGCCCCAGTGACGCGGCCCCTTCGGCGCGCTTCGCTTGCTCAGGGCAAGCTCTGAAGGGCCGCTCTTCCAAGCGCCTTTTTTGGGCGGCGCGGCTGAAAGCCGTGCCCTTTCAAAGCAAGTCCGCAACCCTAAAAAGCCAGGCCGAAGCCGATGGTCGCCGATTGGTTGCGCCAGTTGTAGAGGTTGCCGGGATTTCGGCTCACGTCCTGGATGAATTTGAGGTAACGCGTCGAGTAAGTGGCCTTGAGGTACCACCTGCCGAAGTCATAGCCGGCGACGCCGCGCAGGGTGTAGCCGTGATCGAGCGGTGGGGGAGGATAGACGGAGGCGGCCGAAATCTTGGTGCTGAACTTGGGACTGAACTCGGCCACGCCCTGGGCCTGCACGAAGGCATGATTGCTGGGACCGAATTTGTATCCGACAACGATGGGCAACTCGAGCAGCCACATGTTGTCGCGGCCGAACAGCACCCCGTTCAGCGTGCCCGATGGCATGTATAGCTTGCGAAACTGTGCGTGGAAGCCCGCGGTCAAATGGCGCCCAAAGAGAAACTCGGGCCCACCAAAAAGGGCGAACTCGGTGGCGTGGGACGAAGTCTTTTCTGGAAGGATGATTTCACCGCCGACCACAATATTCGGAATGTCGTCTTTGGCGCTGCCCTGAATAATGATGGCCTGGCCGTCGATACCAGCCTCGGAGCCGCCCACCGCCTTGAGGGGACCGAATTGGTCAGAAGTCCCGCCGAGATCCATGCCGAGCATCACCCGTTGACAATAGCCGGGGATGGTGGCCAAGAGGCAGAAAAAGACGCACAAGAACAGAAGAACCGGGGTCTTGCGAAGCTTCATTAATTGTCCTCTCACCACTGCATACGAGTGCTTTTGCTACCGCAGCCAGGCGGTCTGAGAAACGGTATTGCGCGCGCGGGATTACGCTGCACAGCGCATCGTTCCTTAGGGCAGGCATCGTCAGGGCAGGCATCGCCCGCTGGCTTGCCTGACCGCCATTCCAATGTAGCAGTAATTCTCAGTGGGCAGTGTACACTCCCGCGAAGACTGCGCGACGGTCAGCCGCCCGGTTGAATGATGGCATGTTTATCTCTGATGCGTGCGATGGCGGAATTGGCTGTGTCGAGCCGATCGATCTGTTTGGAGCAGTCCTGGTGTGGGACAGATAAAGAGAAAGGCGGACTGATCTACCCTTGCGAAGGGAGTGTCCGCCTCAACGAGAGAACCCTGCGAGACGAGGCTTACAAACCAAATCTCCGATACGAGAGCTTGGCTGCGAGAGCTTACGAGCCCTGTTTTTCGAAGACGAATTCCGCTTTCTTAGCGTTCATCTTCTGTTTGCGATATTCGCGGGCAACATCGCCGAGAGGCACCGGCTCGGAGACCGGGCCGAACTCCCAGAGCGGGCGTTCTCCCTGGGCGTAGGTGTAGCTGTCGGCGCGTCCGCCGACCAGGGGCGATTCGGTGGCCATGTCGTGCTGCTCAGCATGGCGCGGATTGCCCGTCATTTGCAGCATCTGCGGGTTGGCGTTGGCAGATCCCCCGATCTGCCCGAAAGCTAATGCGGAGCAAAGGATGAACAGGAGTACCAGGGTAGTTTTCATAGCGATTCCACCTAGATTTCACCGACGATAGGTGCAACGCCAATACCAATCTAGAGCCATGTTGTTTCATGCACTTACAAGGAAAACGTGAAGCGGGACGCAACACTTTGCACATTTAGGGAATCAGGGGAAATCGGGCGAAAAACCGCGCCGCGATGCCCGAATTCGTTCGCGGCGTAAAACACTCGCTTGAGATATTCCTTGCCAGCGTTGCGCGGGCTGCACCTACGGTTGTATGTTTCGATTGCGGGCTCGGGACGGAGCAAACGACATGATTTTGGGCAATCCTGAGGCGAAGCGAGCCGGCGCACGATTCGTGACGAAGCTGGCGACCGCGGTCACTGCGCTGTTGATCGCGGCGGCCTGCGCGGCGGCACAGACCGACTGCTCCGCCGGCAACGGCGATCTCGACACGTCGCCACCGAAGGACATGACGCCGGAGCAAATCATCCAGAAATTTGCGGCCCAGGAAACAAAGGTCAAAGAGGCGCGCACGCATTACAGCTTCACGCAGGATGTGCTGGTGCAGACGCTCAGCGACAACACGGTCGACGGGCAGTTTCACGAAGTGGCCACGGTGTCTTACGACGACAAGGGAAAGCGCACGGAACTGGTGACCTATGCCGAGCAGTCGACGCTGCGTGGTGTGCAGCTCTCGGAGGAAGACATAGAGGACATCCGGATCTTCATGCCGCTGATTCTGACCACGGAAGACCTGCCGCAGTACACCCTGACTTATGCCGGCCAGCAGCATGTGGACGATCTGGACACCTATCTGTTTCACGTCGTCCCCAAGAAGCCAGAAAAGAACAGACGGTACTTTGATGGCAAGCTGTGGGTGGACAATCGCGACTTCGAGATTGTGAAAGTGTGCGGCAAAAGCGTGCCCGAAGCCCCGCACAAGAAGAAAGGGCCGCAGGAGCTAAGGCCGACATTCGTGAGCTACCGCCAACTGGTGGATGGATACTGGTTTCCGGCCTACGCGCGCGTGGATGACACGCTGCATTTTCGCGCGCAGTCCGTGCACATCCGCGAGACCCTGAGGCTGACGGGGTACAAGCGCACGGCGGGAGTGGCGACCAAACCGTAAGAGTCCATCGCCTTTACGATTGGACAGCAATCAGCGGCCGAAAGGTGACTCGACTCGACACTTGAAGATGACGGCCGACTGTGCTGTACTCTAGGGCCATGGCGGAAGACAAGAGCGGCAAGAACACGATTCTCTGGATCATTACCGTCGTCCTCGTCATTCTGGCGATTTTTCTGTACAAGCGATAGCCTGGGGCGAACCACGGTTGTTGCTACTGTCCGAAAGGGCGGTACAGACCGTGAGGGTTGAAGTGTCCAGCGGCGAGCCAGTTGTCCGTCATATTTGTAAGGGCGGAAGAGGCGGCCGCCCCTCCAACATCGATCTCCTCCTGCTGTCTGGCCCTCAAGACTCGTTCTCCCTTACGTCTCACACCGTGTTGGGTAGGTGATTGGGCAGCTGATCGGATAAGATACTTCGGCTGCGGAAGGCCGGGGCTAAAGCCCCAACTCCGTTGGCGGCTTTGCGGCACGGCTGAAGCCGTGCCCTTTCAAATCATCCGATGAATCGCGAATATCACAAGGGATACAGTCAGGAACTGCACCGCGACATGGAGGCGCTGGTGTTCGGCCACTCCGGCATGCCGCTGCTGGTGTTCCCCACTTCGATGGGAAAGTTTTTCGAGTACGAAGACCGCGGCATGATCGGTGTGATGGCGCCGAAGATCGAGCGCGGCGAATTGCAGGTATTTTGCCCCGACGGCGTGGACACGGAGAGCTGGTACAACCGGGGCGTGCCGCCGCGGATACGCGTGCTGCGGCACTTGCAGTACGAGCGCTACATTCTGCATGAATTCCTGCCCTTCGTCCGGTGGAAGAATCCGACCTGGCAGCTGGCGGTGACGGGCTGCAGTTTCGGAGGATATCACTGCATCAATTTTGCGTTGAAGCATCCCGATGTTGTAACGCATTGCGTGAGCATGAGCGGGTCGTTTGACATCAAGCAATTCCTGGATGGATATTACGACGACAATTGCTATTTCAATAATCCTCCGGACTATTTGCCAAACATGTCGGACGATTGGTTCTTGAGCCGCTACCGGCAGATGAAGATTGTGCTGGGCTCGGCGGACTGGGATATGTGCCTGGATGCGAACATCAAGTTTTCGGCGATGCTGAACGGGAAAGCGATTCCGCACTGGCTGGACGTGTGGGGCGACCATTCGACGCATGACTGGCCGCTGTGGCAGAGGATGGCGGGGAAATATTTCTAGTCGTTGGCCGTTAGTCTTTGGTCGTCCGTTGCAGTTAGGATTGGGTTTTTGAAAGGGCACGGCTTTAGACGTGCCGCTATGCCGACCAAGGACCCGGGGGGCTTTAGCCCCTGAGGGGCTCCTGAGAATACCTTGCGGCAAATGAGCGACGAGGAGAACGCAGGGATCCTTCGACTGCGGTTGTCGATCGCTTTCGCGATCGACAATCCTCGCTCAGGATGACAAGAACTTTGGAATCAAGAATGGAGATTGTGTCGTGA
>Ga0187770_10000429_pt1 | contig 20441 bp, 17 predicted proteins | sample 0116_SJ02_MP02_2_FD_133154 | JGI IMG/M metagenome (GOLD analysis project Ga0187770, IMG submission 133154) | Tropical peat soil microbial communities from peatlands in Department of Meta, Colombia - 0116_SJ02_MP02_20_MG | ecosystem: Environmental > Terrestrial > Soil > Wetlands > Peat | place...
GAGACACCATATTTCCCGACGCAATTCTGGCGATACTTCTCCAGATGGCCCCACTCAAAAGAAGCAACGAAATGATGGACTGCATGATAAGGAACTACGGCGACGCGGCGGAGTTTGACGGAAAAAAAGTCTATATCTGGCCCCTGCCGGAGAGACTGGCAATTCTAAGTCCTCCAGTGCTTGCAAGGGAATGTAAGATCGGCTACAGGGCTAAACGCGTCGTGAAGCTTGCTGAGAAGCTGGTGAAAGAAGGTTTCCCCACGCTGCGGGAGCTTGAAAGGCTCAGCCCTGAGGATGCAAAAATGAGGCTTCTTGAATTGCCCGGCATAGGGGACTATTCCGCGGACATAATCAATCCGCACGGCGGTTTCCCAATAGATGTCTGGTCCGCCGAGGTTTTCGGCAAACTGTTCTTCGGTGAGGAGCCCGAGAACAACAGGCAGGCCATCAAAGAGGTAAAGAGCGAAGGGATCCGCAGGTGGGGCAAGTGGTCTTGGATGGCGTTCTTCTACACAGTGCAAGACCTTGAGAGTCTTTCTAGAAAGTTGGGTTTGAAGCTGAGGCTGGCTTGACCCTCATTTCAAAAAACCGTTGGTTAACCTTTTAGCAAAGAACCTGAACATGAAGTTTTGGGAACGCCGCAATCCTGATCCTAAAAAGCGTAATTATTTTCTAGTTTGTTAGAAAATTTCAGATGTAGTGTCCCCGGGTTAAGCCTATACTTCGTTTGTCGGAACTTTTTTCATCGACGTTTTAGTTGCTTGTTTCTTGGGGTTTTTAATGGTTTTTCAGTTTTTCTTCCAAAAGCAGCAGCAGCTCTTGAGGTTTCACAGGTTTAACCAGGTAAGCATCCGCTCCTTCATCAAGCGCTTTAACACCTGTCTCCAGCGATGGAAAACCCGTAATCATTATTTTCACCGTGTTTTGAAGCTGCTTTTCGAGCTTAGCGAGCAAGTCTGTGCCATCCATGTCTGGAAGCCTAATGTCAACTAATGCTAAATCGTAATGTTGAGTCTCCGCTTTGTCCATGGCTTCTCTTCCAGTCTCCGCAACATCAATTTCATACCCGCTCTTCTGAAGAATACGCGTGAACGTTCGAAGTATCGATTTGTCATCATCAACAACAAGTATGGTTTTTTTAGATTCTGCCACTCAGACACTCCTCCATTTTGACCGATACTTTCTTCCAACCCTTGCTTAAGTTAAATAATAAGCCGTCAAAGCCGTTGCAAGCCCAAACCAAGCGCACGCTTGATTTGACCGACAAAGACTTCGACCCTATTTTGGGCATGGTAAAAAATGTTTTCGAGACTAATAAACGCTACCCCATTTAGCAATTCTCCACGAAAAAAGTAGGCTAAAAACATTTTCCTCTTCTTCCAAAAGAACAACAACAATTTGAAAACCATTGGTAGTTGTTCTTCTAACCCTACAAACAGTATTAAGCAGGTCTATTTGGGTTGTTTTTTGCCAGTGTTTAAATAACGTTAGTCGGTGTTTTTCCATTCCATCCAATGCTCCCCTACATTCCCCTCGAATCCCACTCCTCATGTCCATTTTTCGGCTTTTCCCGTCCCTTCGAAAGGCACGCTTACCCTTATCAAAGCGGCGCCGGCAAAATCCACAGGGTGACCAAAAACTCCCCTTCCAATCAGGCAACGGAAGCGATGCATTTTAAGGCTTAGAGCCTACAGCATCCAAAAGAAAAGGGAGTTCGCTGTTTGAATTTCCCTCCTAAAAAGACAAGTTAATATTGCTGAGAAAACGTAAATGTTTCACCCAAGCGCAAAAAGAGGCTGAAGCCAACCAAAAAAGCGGCCGAGGTGAGGTAGCTTGGTAGCCTAGAGGCCTGTGGAGCCTTTTGCCAGGGTTCAAATCCCTGCCTCGGCCCTCCCAAATTTGACAGACTACAGTGCAGGGGTCGCCGAGCATGGCCAAAGGCGTAGAGTCGCGACTCAAGCGTATCGCGGCGCGGTTGCTTCAGGAGCCTATCCTGCAGAGGTTCGTGGGTTCAAATCCCACCCCCTGCACCAATCATAAAGAAATGTTTGTCTAAGTAGTATTATTGACCAAAATCGTCGATAGGTCCATTTCTGACTTAAACAATCTTTTAAACAACAAAGCAGATATAGATAGAACATGCCACAGAAAAAAGGAAAAATAGTAGTTGCGGAACTGAGAAGAGGAAGCGAAAAAGGGCTGGCTCTAGCAAAAAAGATTCTGCATGCGGAAAAAATGGATCCCCCGAAACTGCGTAGCGCACTCGAATATTACCTTGAACACTGGGATGATTTCACCCATGCAGGCTTATTTTCACTGGCATGCGAGGCTGTAGGAGGAAATCCAGATGATAGTGTACTCGCGCAAGCTGCAGTAGCCATGATGGCAGCCGCATTTGACTTACACGACGACATATTGGACAAATCAAAAGCGAAAAACAAGATCCTCACTGTCTATGGCAAGTTCGGTGTCGAGATAGCGCTACTTCTGGGTAATGCGTTCTTGATTGAAGGGTTCAAAACTTTTGCCGATGCAACAATAACATTTCCGAAAGAAAAAACGGTGAACATCCTTGAGACAACTAAAAACTTGCTTTTTGAAGTTGGAAATGCACATGTTTTGGAAATCTGCTTTAAACAGAGGAAGAGAGTGACACCGAATGATTATATGATGATCACCGAACTGAAGGCTGCATCGATCGAGTCGGACCTGATGCTCGGCGCCCTATTCGGGGGAGGAGACGAATCCGAAGTTGCAAACTTGGCTAAAATAGGCAGAATCCTCGGAGTATTAGCTACTTTACGTGATGATCTTGTGGATGTTTTTGACATTGAAGAGCTCCGCCAGCGAATCGTCGTTCAAGATTTGCCATTGCCTCTTCTGTTCGCAATGCAGAACAAAACAATAAATTCCAAAGCTACGACTATTTTCTCGAAACCCAAAATGACAAGAAGTGATGTCTCTGAACTAGTAGATCTTACCCTAGAAGCTAAGCCAGTCGCTGAAATTAAAGATAGAATGCAACTTCTTATTGAGGAAGCAACGATCTTACTAACTAGACTCCCAAAGAAGAAGCTGCAAAGCAAGCTTCAAGCATTTATATCATTTATGCTCGAAGACTTGTAGGACTTATGGTCCTGCTCGAACTGGTACTTCTCTCTTTTTCGCTCTCTTAGTCGCCTTCATACTCGTTCTCCTGTAGCTTATCTGTAGAACGCGTATACATATAAGCTTTGTGTTGAACAGAAATACAGAATCCTGAATAAACAAAAGTTTTATGCTTAAAGGGTATATCCATACCTGAGTCGCAGTATGAATTCACTTAGGTCACTCAGAAACAAAACCGATTTGAGAAAAGCAGCACCAGCAACCCTATTGATGTTTAACAGCTTTGTCTGGTATATCCTATCTTACCCGGTCTTCGCAGACGTAGTAAATGGGCTGCATTTGCCCGGAATTGAAAACCTAGAAGTATATGGAACTTACTTTGCTTTCGTTGGAGTCACCGCAATAATAGGCTCAAAGTATCTTTCACGCGTAAGGACTAGATTTTTGTATTTGTGGCCATTCCTTGGGGCAATTGCTACTTTACTATTGGGCGCCTTCTCTGGCCAAAGCGTGTTTATTGACGTTTTGATTGCCTTTTCTTTGGGAACCTCGGTCGGGATAGGTTTCCCTTCATGCCTAAGCTATTTTGCGGAATCAACTTCTGTTGAAACACGTGGTTTTTCTAGTGGTTTAACATGGAGTGGCGTGGGAGCAACTGTCCTGCTTTTTGCATTTTTATTAAACATTCTGGGCACTTGGGAAATATTCATCGCGCTTGCGATCTGGAGGTTACTTGGTGGTATTGGTTTTCTTGGCTTGGATAGAAAATCCAAAAAGCAACAACTTGTACAAACAACCCCTAGTTATTTTGAACTCATTCGAAAAAGGGAGATTCTGTTGTATCTATTTCCGTGGACTATGTTTTCTATTATAAACTTCGCAGAAGCTCCAATATTAGAAAACGTTTTTGGTGCAGGAACATTTGCTTTTATCCAGCTTGTTGAGTTTGCTATCATAGGGCTTTTTGCGGTTGTGGGAGGCATTATAGGAGATCTTTATGGAAGAAAGCGGGTAGTAATTTCAGGTTTTATAATGTTAGGAATCGAATTTGCTATACTGAGTTTGTTCTCTAATTCGCGTCTAATGTTATACCCATATTTGTTTCTGGATGGCATAACCTGGGGACTGCTGTACACAATATTTCTCACAATAATTTGGGGAGATCTAGGTGGGAACCAAGTAAAAGAGAAATATTATACTTTAGGCGGGCTTCCTTTTCTTCTTTCTATCTTCTTGTCAGTAATAATCGAACCTTATGCCAAGAGTATCCCGACCGGATTGGATTTTTCTTTGGCAAGCTTCTTCCTTTTCATGGCTGTTATACCTCTGATGTATGCCACTGAGACTTTACCTGAAAAAGCAATTGTAGACAGGAACCTCAAGAGCTACATTGAGAAGGCACAGAAATTCGTGCAGAAGGAAACTGGGAAAAACGAGAAACAAGATATGGAAAAAACTAAAAAGGAAAACGAAGAGTTAAAAGAAGAGTCTCAAGAAAGCCCTGAGGATGAGGAAGCTCGTAAGCTAGCGGAAAAATACTATTAAGTCAGCATCATGCATAAGTAAACCATGTTCTTTCACGTGATCCTCACCACACATTGTAACTTGCAGTGCCGATACTGCTTTGGCGAGAGCTTGGAGGATTTTGACGAGGGCTTCAACGACGCAGAAGTGGATTATGATCTACCCAGCAAAGTTAATTATAATATTGATTTGTTAGATAAGTTCAGCCGAAAAGACCCTGAATGCATTTTGACCTTCTACGGTGGTGAACCCTTACTTTGCGCAGATAAAATCAAGCAGATAATGGATAATGTTGACGCTAAACATTTTATGATTCAAACAAACGGTTTGTTGCTTGACAAATTGGAGCCAAAATATATTAACCGTTTCCATACCATTCTAGTTTCAATTGATGGCGAAGAAGCTTTAACTGATTATTACAGGGGAAACGGAACCTTCCGAAAAGTCCTAGATAACGTCAAATTAATCAAACAAAACGGCTTTAGAGGCGAATTAATTGCTAGAATGACAGTTATGGAGCGAACTGACATCTACAAACAAGTTCGATGGCTGCTGCATAATGATGAATTTTCTTTTTCCTCAGTGCATTGGCAACTGAACGCTGGTTTCTGGGAGAACGATTATCAAAGACGTAACTTTGAGCAGTGGTCTCAGACGGGTTACATCCCAGGTGTAAAACAACTTGCAAGATTCTGGGTGGACCAAATGGAAAAAAGTGGCGCTGTCTTGAAGCTTTACCCTTTGCTGGGAATAGCATACTCGCTTTTGCATAATGAGAAAAATTGTCTTCTTCGCTGTGGCGGCGGCTGGATAAACTATGCTATTCAAACTGACGGTTGCATTATTCCTTGCCCAACAATGTGGGGCATGAAAAAATATTATTTAGGACACATAAACGATGCTGATCCGCTCGAATTAAGGAAAATTTTTGTTAATCAGCAACCATGCATAGGATGCTCGAATCTGAATGTTTGCGGCGGACGATGCTTATACGCAAATGTGACTAAACGATGGAGTGACGAGGCTTACGGCAAGGTTTGCAACACGGTTGCCGAGCTCGTGGAAGCTGTCAAAACTGAGGTTCCGAGGATTCAGCGACTGCTCAAGGAAGGAAAAATAAAACTTAACGATTTCGATTACATAAAGTATAATGGCTGTGAGATAATCCCGTAATTTGCTCTACATACTCTTCAATAATCTATTTGCCTTTCTACTTCCTTTTCCCGAAAAGTTTATCGCCTTCAACATTAACGTGAAATTCGCAACCGACTTCAATCAGCTTAACAGCGCCGTGCACCATAAGTAGTCACCTGTGAAGTGTGTGATGTAATACGTTCCGCAAGTAAAATTGAAACCAAAGAATTGATCCCATGCTGCCGTAATATTTTAGTTCATTGTTGGCTGCATAGTAAAGTTCGTCGCCATACTCTTCTCGCCACAATTTCTCAAAAAGGCAGATGTCTCCCCCCAGAATTGCTTGCGCACAAAGCATTCCACCCTTCATGGCATAGTAGATTCCAGCACCATTTATGGAGTTTACATGTCCAGCCGCATCGCCTATCAATGCCCAGTTATTACCAGTGCAGGGCATATCAAAGAAGCCTTTTTGCCATATAATCGGAACCAAGCCACCAAATAAATGCCCTTTCAGAGGGCACAGTCGCCTTCCAGCAGTGTGAGAAAAGAGGAACCTATCCAACGATTGTTTGAGATCCCTTCCCGATTCCAGCCCACCGATGCCGAAATTTATACTATCTTTCTTTGGGAAAATCCATATGAAACCTCCTTTTTGAACGTACACGCGTGAGTAGTAAACCTCCACAGTATTCGGCTGGAAGTTTTCCTGCAAGTATTTTCTCGAACATTGAAAAATGTAGCCCACAGTTGCCCCAACGAGTTTTCCATCAATAGGCTTTGAGACGTATCGTCTCACGAGCGAAGGGCAACCGTCTGCGCCTACAAGAAATTTGACTTTGACAGACCTATCCTTGTTTGTTGTAAGGATCCAGTCGCTTTGTTCCCTTTCTATGCCATTTACCATTTCTTCGTAGAATGTCACACTTTTGTTCCTTAACGCCCTTTCGAGCAAGAAGTTATCGAAATCTTTTCTTGAAACAAGAAACATCGAGGGCTCAACAAATAATCTTTCCTTGAATTCGTATCTTTCTGCTAAGATATATGTTATCTCGTTCTCTAGAACCTGTTTTGGAATGCTGAACTCCTCAACAATTCTGTCGTCAAGTATTCCGCCACATGGTTTCTCCCTAGGATACGAATTATCAAAGAGCGCTACTTTAATTCCTGCCTCTCCCAGCACCTTAGCGCAGGTAGAACCTGCAACCCTAGCTCCAACAATCCCTACATCAAAAACATCAAGCAATTTCCTTATTCACCTTTTGCACCAGTCCAGTTTGTCAAGCTCCGTTTATGTCAATGATCGTGAATCGGAATTCAGGTCTTCCAAAGTGAGCAGGTTAGACTGCTGCAATTAACAAAGCGAGCATCATCAACTTTTTTGTAATTCTTAACTCTAAATTGCAACATACGCAAATTTATCGTCCTCTTACTCTATGTTTTCGCTTGGATTTATAAAACCTTAGGCAAGAAAAGATTCGTTCCTTTCTTTTGGTGGAAAATTATCCGCGCTCACACAACTTACCTCAGTCAACATGACTCACCACGAATTAATTCATCACATCACTTTCGCTTCTTAAACAAATGATGACCTTTAATCCTTCGTTGTCATGCTGCTCAAGGCTTCGGTATATTTTGAACAAGTCAATTGGTTGCGTATCACGTCCTTCAAAGTCCCATCCGAATATTCCCACAGCTTCTTCAACAACAAGAAGTCAAACTACGTGGCCACTTACTGATCATGGAGGAAATCATTTCGCGAAAGGAAAAAGGCTAAGCGGGCCTTAGGGCGTTGTCTCTATGCTGAAATAACAACGTTGAAACGACCAAACCTACGCTGAAGTTTGCAACACTGTTAAGAGTTTGATAAGATCTGTTGAGAGTCAGTTGCCAAGAATCAGAAAACTCGTCAACAACGGTACGATTAGCTTAGCAGACTTTGATTACTTCAAATACAACGGTTGCGAAATTATCCCTTGAGAATTGGATGATCCATTGTCTTTTTTCCCATCATCTCCGTTTTCTGAAGAGTTTATGACTTTCTACTTCAGCGTCAAACTCGAAACCGACTTCCATTAGCTTGATTCATCGTCTGAAGTGGCAGAAACATTAACGCGCACTAAGTTCAAGTCACATTTCCACCTAGGGTACAAGCACAGTCGGCTCTTTGCTCAATATTTCGGATTCATAAGCGCTTTATTGTGAATGGCAACTAATATCCAATCAGGAACAACCCATTGCAAGCATTAAATCAGGCAAGAAGTGTTGTCGCAAGCGTCGCAGATTTGGCTTCTTCAAATGATCAAAGTGTTCGTGTTTTGCATGTTGACGATGACGAAGCATTTCTTCACATTTCAAAGCTTATTCTGCAAGAAATGGACAATTGTTTTGATGTTGATTATGCTCGCGGTGTCGACGAAGCGATGGCTAAACTCGCAACTAACAATTATGACGTGATTGTTTCTGATTATGAGATGCCTGGAAAGACTGGATTGGGCTTTCTTAAGGAACTCAGAGAACAAGGAAGCCGTATTCCTTTCGTTTTGTTTACTGGAAAAGGTAGAGAAGAAGTCGCTATTTTAGCTCTCAATCTTGGGGCTGACGGATACTACAATAAGCAAGGTTCAACCGAAACGGTATACGGGGAACTCGCGCACGGACTGAAAATGGTTACACACCGCAAGAAAGCGGAGGAAGCCTTGCGGATATCCGAGGCAAAGTTTTCTAAGATATTTATGAATGGACCTAACGCAGTATCGATCACTCGCTTAAGTGATGGAAAGATAATTGACGCGAACGACTCAGTAGTCCAGCTCCTGGGCCACAATCCGAAAGAGGTAATAGGAAAAACTGTGTTTGAATTGGGTATTTGGGCAAATCCAGATGACCGCCAGGGTTTTGTAAAAGAACTTTTGGAAAAAGGCTCGGTTCATGATCACGACCTCGTTCTTAGAAGAAAAGACGGGACACTTGTAGATATTATTATGTCCGCTGCTATAATTGAGATCAACGGCGAACAATTTCTTATATCTTCATTCGTTGACGTAACTAAGCGAAAAAGAGCCGAAATGGCTCTCTTGGAGAGTGAAGAAAAGTATCATGAGCTTGTTGACAGTTTACCTGAAATAGTTTTTGAAATAGATCGTAAAGGGAGAGTAGTTTTTGCAAGCAGAGCAGCCTTGGAACTTACTGGTTATTCTGCTGAAGATTTTGGTAATGACTTTGATGCCAGTCGGCTTGTTGCTCCTGAAGATGTTGAACGCGCGAGAAGAAATTTGGTAAGAATGTTTGCAAGGAAAGTTAGACAGAGTGGTGAGTACATGTTTCTCAAAAAGGATGGGACGCGATTTCCAGTTCTTCTGACTAGCATTCCAGTCGTGAAAGATAACAATATTACGGGAGCAAGAGGCATTGTTGTAGATATGACGGAACGCAAGGAAGCTGAAGATGCAGTTAAGCGAAGTGAGCTTCGTTTTCGTACTGTCTATGAAAACAGCTTTGACGCGGTTTTGTTAACCAAGCTCGACGGGAGTGTTCTGTCAGCCAATCCTGCGGCTTGTAGCATGTTTGGAATGAGCGAGGAAGAAATCATAGATGCTGGACGGGCAGGTGTACTGGTTAATGATGAACGCGCTAGGCTTGCAATTGAAGAGCGCCAAACGAAGGGAAAAGCAAAAGCGGAACTTACATTTATTCGGAAAGACGGGTCGAACTTTGAGGGAGAAGTATCCGCAAGTATTTTCACAGATGCGGACGGCAGCGTTAAAACAAGCATGATAATACGGGACATGACTGAACGTAAGAAAAATGAAGAAACTTCCCGTTTATGACTCGAAAAAAGAGGCTAATGTACGCCCCTTGCATGGTCACGATTTCCTTTCATGTTTTACTACTGCAATTGTTGACGGGTAAACTTGGTTTCTTTCGATTAGCCTTTCAGCGTTTACTAATGCAAAAACTCTTTGAGAAAAGCCAAAAAAAGGGAATTGCGCGCGGAGATTAGTGACACCACCACAAGAAATGGGCGCGAAATCATTCCGTAATTTTTGGAGCTCCCTCAGCTTTCTTTTTGGTTGCTAGGCGCCATCTAAGCTGAACCTGAACCCTCTGGATGTAGCCCAAGCGTTCTAGAGAAAGCAGGCTACGGTGGACCGAAGCGTACTCCTTCGATTTATACGACACAAGTCTGCCGAAAATTAGCTCCGCGATTTCCTTCGTCGTCATGTCAGGTTTAATTTGGAGAAGCTCCATGATTTTCTTTTGATTCTTTGATAAACCGCCCATTCAGTTCACCTAAACCCTCATGGCTCGAAAGGGTTGTTTGATGATTATGTTGTGTTATGCAGCTCTATCTATTTTAGTTTTTGAGGCTTCTAAATGTGCACTACGCAATTCCATGAATTCAGCGAGTTTGAAGAGAAATAGACTCGTTATTCTTAGAATTCGTAACGCTTAATTTTTTCCAGATATTAGAAGCCAAAACTCGGGAAGCTAAAATCGATTAATTACCTGATTTACAAGCGTGACTCTGTTGGTTAAGTTACACGTTATCAGATAAGACTCTTGGATAAGTAAATGTTTGGAAAAGAAGTTTGGAGTGAGAACGATTACAAAAGTGAAAAGCAATACTCTTAAAAATCGTGGATAATTATTATGTTTGCAAATATCGCGTGATGAGGTAATTTACAGGGAGATTGTTTGTCATGCAGCAAGTAGGTAAGAAAGTTGGCGAGGTTAGGATCAACAAGTATCTTGTAAAGAACGATAGTACCCTGCTAAGGTTGGAAGAAGCCAAAGTTAAAATGTGCTCAGTGCCGGATGATTATGCAAAAAGCAGAGGATGCACGGAATTGGGTAAGGCTGAAGGCAGAGGATGCGAGGAATTAGTATTGGTTTACAGGCCCAGCGGCTGCATTAGGGAAAAGAACGAAGTTAATCTGGATGAAACTGTAACAGTTAAAGGTGAAACGTGAAAAAGCCAGCGTACTGAACCATTTGAAACAATCTGCAAGATGAAACCTAAGCTTTTGATGTTCAAACAACAAAAAGACGGCGCCAAAATCTAGGTGAGAAATCATGCAAAACGTTCTAGAATATGCAACGTAAGACGATCTCTTGGTTCATTCAATTGATCCCCTCTTGAACATTAAAAACTCTGCCGGGGCCTTAGACGACGAGCAAGATTGACCGATCGGCAGCACTCTCCTGTATCTTTTTGTAACTTAGCGCATTATTCCAAGACACCTTTAGTTAACGCCGTCACTTCTTGGTCATGCGAAACCTGGTGGATCAGAACCCGGAAAAAGGAAAGGCTAAATAACAGACGTCGCATAGGCGCTTCAACTACGACCGTCTCGAACACTTAGCTATGGAATCTGTATCTTAGCTGTAGGTGAACAAAATGGGAAACCATCTCTTAACGAAGACTTACCTGCTTGTACTCTTACTCGTGTTTTTAGTGTTGGCGATGATGACCTACGCGGTTGCTGAACAGGCGTACCTGACGACCACACCGAAGGCTGCAAGTCAAACTCAGCAACACATAAACACGGTTCGGCAAACTATAACGCCACAAAGCATTTTTTTGAACAATTTTCTTGTTAGCATTCCTGCCATCATTCCGGTAGCGGGTCCTATCCTCTTCGGCAGGGTGTGGATTAACACAGGGCAAACCATTGGACAGCTAGCCTACTCTTACGGCGTGTCCCCTTTGCTCTACGTAATTGGCGTTTATGTTCCAGTCGGGATAATTGAAAGCATGGCTTATTCCGTAATAATCACTGAGAGCCTCTTTCTGACATTAGCGTTAGGAAAAGGAACAATCAAAGAACGCCTCAAACATCAAACTTGGAAGTCTCTAATACTCTACGTTGCTTTATTGGCGATCGCCGCCGTCGTTGAAGCAGAATTGATTTGGCTTCATTAATGAGCGCTTCTAAACGGCTTAGATTAATTTTTCACATAGAGGTCTTCACTAAAAAAGGAAAGAAGCCACAAAGAAACTCTTAAAATACCAAAAAACGACTTAATGATCATTGCAAGAATGCGAGTGGCATGGTCTCAATAAAAAGCAATGGATGATAAAACCCACTAATGGTTGCGGTAACCAACTTAAAACAAAAATCTCTGAAACCCAAAGCCGACGAAGGTTTGGTTGAACATATGCAGCAAAGAATATAAGATGCTGCTTCGCATGCCTTACGTTGAATAGCCATGGGTTTACTGGAACTTCGACTTTCAATGCTGGCTACCCTTGCCATAATCATCAGCCTGTCCACGCTAGTGTTAACGGCAGTCCTGATTCTGTTGGGCGTCTTTGACATCATAACCTTAGGCATTATTGTGGTGGCGATTAACGTTGTCCAATGGCTGATTGCGCCGTACTTGGTTGGCGCCTTTTATAAGGTTCGGAAGCTCTCAGAAACAGAGAATCCTCAGCTTCACCAGATTGTAAGTAGCCTGAGCCAAAAATGTGGAATCAGCAAACCGCAGCTGATGCTGGCGCAGATCCCTATCCCGAACGCCTTTGCATACGGTTCACCGCTTACCGGCAGCCGTGTTGCGGTGACTCCTGGCTTGCTAAGCACGTTGAACATGGATGAAGTTGAAGCGGTGATAGGTCATGAATTGGGGCACCTCAGACACAAAGACGTACAGATCATGATGGCGGTTTCCTTCCTACCCGCGCTTTTCATGTACGTAGGATACACTCTGATGTTTTCATCGTTATTCTCAAGTGGCAGCGGGAGCAGAAGAGGAGGCGGAGGAGGCTATAACGCTGTAATCGGCATTGCGTTTATGGCGTTCTCATACCTTCTTACATTGTTCACTTTATACTTGAGCAGGCTTCGCGAGTACTATGCTGACCGAAACAGTGCATCGGTAGTGGAAAACGGCGCTTCAAAGCTGTCCACAGGCTTAGCGAAAATAGTTAACGCCACGAAAAAACAAAGCAGTTCTCAACGAGGTTTTCAAGGCCGAGGACAGCAGCAGCAACAAAACATCAACTCTTTCAAAGCGTTTTTCATCACCGATCCAGATAGGGCAAGCATAGACCAGGCTGCAATAAGAAACATGGACGCTTCGGGCATGGTTCAGGAAATTCTATCGAGAAAACTAACTTTCGCAGACAGGTTGATGGAGGCTTTGTCGACTCATCCCAACATAGTTAAGCGTCTAAGAGTGCTGCAGCAGTTAAGCCAGAACGCCAACGCTTAGGCTAACTTCTTCTGCGCGCCGGTTGGGACCAATCACTCAAGTTATAAAAGGCAGAATGCAACTTGGTGATTTGTGGCGTGTGTTAGTTTGAGGTTTTGGCCGAGGGAGAGGTGGAAGAAGATTCTGCTTGTTTTCTTCCTTGCGCTACTTGCGGTCATCGCGGCGTCGGTTGCGTTCTTAGCTTTGGCGGTTTTGCCAAACATTAACAAGGATGTTGTCAGAGGGATTGACGTTATTAATCCGAGTGGCAGCAAGACGGCGCTGGTTGTGTATCAGCCTGGCTATACTGGTTTTCCAAAAGACATTTCATACGCTTTTGCAGATGGTCTCGCTTCGGGTGGGTGGAGAGTGGAAATTACCACTGCTAGTTCTCAGGCTCCATCCGACCTTTCGCGGTACAGTCTGCTGGTGCTCGGGTTTCCAGTGTATGGTGGCAAACCTGGAGAACCTATCGTGCGTTACATTAACAGAACGAGTGACCTAAACGGAATTCGCACGGTGATAATTGCCTTAGATGGACTTAACAGTCCTGCTGCAAGCGTTGACACTCTGAAGCAAAAAGTGCAGGCTGCAAATGGCACATTTTACGAGTCATTGACTCTGTGGATCGGGAACTTCCCTGCGGCAGACATTGCCCGACAGGCTGGAAGCAAGATCGCTCCTTTAGGAGATTGATGAAAATTTGAAAATCAACAGCCTAATTCCTTCGGCAGTTACTGCGGCGACTCTCAAGAGATCAGGCTGTTTCTCTAATAATACGAGGTTTCATGGATGTGAGTATTCTGGGCTTGCCCGAAGCGTTGAATGCGGAGATCAAGCGTATCGTTGATAGCTCAACTGGCGCGGCTTAAACGTGCATTAAGAAGATATCCTTACAGTTTCTTGTAAACCGTGTCTTTCTCTCTTGCGGGTTGAACCACTTTTAACCCGATGCTTTGGCCACCTTCAGCGCGTGTAATAGCTTTACGGTCTATTTGTATAGAGTCCACGATTTCCTCAAAATCGGTAGAAGGCCCCTTTATGAGTATGTGGTCGCCAATGGCTATGGGCAACGTTAATTCGACTACCACTACGCCTATTTTCGCGAAGAAGTGCGTCACGTGCCCAATCTCTACTACAGCTTCTTCAACCAAGTGCTTTGCCTCTTGTTTATTATTACAGGTTTTTTCAAATAAAAGATTTGCGTTTCATGTGGCAAACAGGTCTAAGTAGACTAAATCTAAGACTTGAACCTCTGTAATGTAGACTTTTGTAAACTAACTCGTTTCTAATGCAAGAAAGCAATTTTCCTTCTGGTCATTAAGGTTAGGAAGTTAATCATTTTACCATCCTGATGTTGCATCTTCACCTGTTTGTTCTAACGCCTTCTTTTCTTCATCGCCGACATCGGGAGGTATATTGACTTGATGACTATTTTCTTCAATTATTTCCCGTTTTTTCTTTCTCTGTTGAACAGTAAATTCGCCCTTTTTTTTGTCATCCACCAAAAAGGTCACCTCCAATATTCTCGCAGATTTCCGTTCCTCGGTTGCAATTTGCATTTAACGTTTCTGTTTTTCATCTAAAGAAATAGCTGGAAACTTGAAGTAATTAACTTACGTGACTGTGCAGCAACAACAACAAATGAAAGGGTTAAAGCTAAACGTTAAAGAAAAATAGGGTTTCTTGACTGCTTAAGGCTTGTTGATTGATAATTCTTTGACTCTGCTTTCGATAAATTCAGCTACTTTTTGCTCGCTGAATTTTCTTTCGCCTTCCTGTAGTTTCAACTGATTTTTCACCGTCACCAGAAGGTTTTCAATCTCTATGGGTTTTACCAGGTATGCATCCGCATTCTTGTTTAAGGCAGCTATCGCATTTTGCATTGAAGGATAACCTGTCAGCATGATTTTGCGTGTCCTTGGAACGCTGTCCTTAATCAGTTTGAGCAGGTCAACGCCTTCCATATCCGGCAGCCGAATATCTAATAGCGCGACGTTATAGGCTGTTTTCTGCGTTTTTTGAATCGCTTCGCCTCCGGTGACTGCCGTATCAACAACGTATCCTTCATCGTCAAGTATTGCTTTCAAGGTGTTCCTTATGTTTTCGTCATCATCGACAATGAGGATTCTGGGTTGTTTATCCAAATGTTTTCACCTCCAGTTTCAAATTTTGGCTCAATTGGCAGCGTAATCGTGAAGGTCGTTCCTTGATTTTTCGCTGTTTTGACTGTTATTGTTCCACCATGGGCCTCGACGACACGTTTGCATATTGCTAAACCAAAACCCATGCCCTTTGCTTTAGTGGTAAACAAGGGAGAGAAAAGTTTCGGCAAGACATCGTCGCTAATCCCAGTACCAGTGTCCTTGAAAGAGATTTCAAAGTTGTCTTTTACTTTGCCGTCAATCGTTAGCTTTCCTCCGTTCGGCATCGAATCAATGGCGTTCTTAATTAGATTTACAAAAACACGTTTTATTTTGTCGGGATCAGCCTTCAAAGATTGCTTGTGTAACAAGTTATTCACGATTTTGACGTTTTCTGGCACTTGAACCATAGCTAGAGATTCAAGTATCATCTGCCTTACGGAGCATTCCTGCAATTCTAAGCGTATGTCTTTTGAGTAGTCTAAGAGGTCATTCACTATTTTGTTTGAATAATCAACGCACCTGTTGATTACGTCAAGCATTTCGTTGGCTTGAGCTTTGGAGATTTGAGGACCTTTCTTTTTCAAGAAATAGGCAGAATTTTTGATCCCTGTCAATGGATTGCGTAAATCGTGCCCAACCATGCCAGCTAACTCACCGATAGCTGCAAGTCGCTCTGACTTAACTAGTTCAGCCTGCATTTTCTTTAACTGTTCAGTTCTTGCTTGAACCAGTTCCTCGAGCCGTTGGGAGTATTCAGCTAGTTTGTCTTGCAGTCGTTTCCTTTCAGTTATGTTCACAGCGAGCTCCAGTGCAGCAACAACTTTCCCACCCTTGTCCTTCACAGGAGTAACGATAAGCTCCACCCAAGCGTCATGGTCGTGAAATTTGAAGTGGTAGTCATGTCGATCTACTGCGACGCCGTTTTCAAAGACTTTTCTTACGCCACAACCTGGGCAAATTCTGTTTGACCGGTCATAAATAGAGTAGCATAACTTGTTTTCCAGATCTTTACCGTTAATTTGTTTCAGCAGTTGGTTAGCCCACAAGATTCGGTAGTCTCTGCCAATAAGTGTGAGACCCGCGTCCATGCTTGCCGCCATGTTTTCAAGCATATCCCGTTCCTGCTTCAGCGCATCCTCCATTGTTTTGCGCTCAGTAATGTCTGCTACTAAGGCTAGCGTTCCGATTGGCTGTCCTTGGTCATCTGTTATGGTAGATGCAGTTATGCTTGTATCAATGTGAGTTCCATCTTTACGGGGAAATGTATACTCAAATTTACCGTTGACGCCATGGTTGAATTGAGCCAAAAAATTTTCTGCTTCTTTGGTTTTGCCTCCCTTGATAAATTCAAACAGACTTTTGCCAACCATTTCGCTTTCAGCGTATCCTAGCAGCTGGGCCATGCGAGGATTAACAAACAAAGTGGTCAAATCATTGCTTAAAGCCCAAATGCCTTCTTGCGCAAGCTCGACTAATTGACGGTACCTCGCTTCGCTCTCCATCAACGCACTGCGCACTTTCCGCGTTTCCGTTATGTCATGGAAAATACAGTGAACGAATGTTTTGTCTGGCAATTGGAGCGTTAAGGCGCTCATTAACACATCTCTGATATCCCCGTTTTTAGTGCGATGTTTAGTCTCAAATTCCCCGCCGCCGTTCCTTAGTATTTCCGTTATTCGAGACCTTACTTCATCCACATCATTCTCAGCTGAGATATCGCAGAGGGTGAGTTTTCCGAACTCTTCTCTGTTGTAACCTAATTGCGTTGGGGCAACATCGTTGAATTCAACAAACGCAGCTGTTTCTGGATCAACTATCAAAATTCCTAATGGCGATTGATTAAATATGGCATGGTAACGTTGTTCGGCTTCTCTGAGTTTCTGCTCTTCATTTTTCTTCTCGGTGATATCTTTTACCACGCCTACCGCGTTCCATTTTTTACCTAATCTTATTGGCGATAGAGATAATTTAGCAGGAAATTCGCTGCCATCCTTGCGGCATCCGACTACTTCCACGTTCCCAACTGTGAAATACCCCATTCCCGTCTGACCAAAGATTTTTACGCTTGTGTCGATGCGCTCTTTTCCTTCCTTGCACATTGAATTGGGAACAACCATATCATGCACACCTCGACCAGTCGCCTCTTCACTCGTATAACCAAACATTTTTTCAGCGGCGGGATTCCAATAAATAATCTTCGCTTCTTCGTCTACTAAGATTATGGCGTCCCTTATCGAGTGCGTTATGCCGCAAAATTTTTCTTCACTTTTAAGTAGCTCCTGTCGCAGCTTTTTCTGACGATTCAATCTTTCAGTAACGTCATGAAAGATTACGAGATCAACGATTTTTCCTCCGTACTCGATTTTGCTACCTTTTAATTCTAAGAATTTAGTGTCGCCATTTTTAGCTTTGACTTTTATTTCGTAGGCAGGAACTACAGAACCGTCCATCCTTTTTTTCAGGTTTTTTTGTATGATTGATCTCTCTTCTTTATCGAGGAAACTTTGTTCAAGAAAGTTTTTTCCAACTAATTCTTCAGGTTTATAGCCTGTGTATTTTTCAACGGCCCTGTTTGCAGCTACAATTTTTCCTGTAGTGTCAATTATTATGACTGAGTCAGGAATAAGATCTATTAACGCAAAGGCTCCGTCATTACACAAGTTGCTCTTGTTTATCTCCTGCATCAACTATAACCTCAACTTTTCCGATTCTTTTCTCGTCAGCGTAAGCAATTTTTATCAATTCAACATACTCTTTAAAAGTCAAGTCTGGAACAAGCCACTTTGGGCCTTCCCATCTGTATAAGCAGTTCACTTTTTCGTACAGATGTTTCATTATTAAAAGTTCAAGGTGCTTGGCGCCCAAACCGAAAATTCGGTCAAGAGCATCCGAAAAATCTTCAATCCTGTAAGGGATTTCTTGTCTTGTAATCAGGAATTTATGCTCCAAGTGAAAGTAAATTGATGCCTTAACGGCTTCTCCTAAACTGGAAAAGGCATCGTCTATCGAGTCTTGAAGAACATCTTCAAATTTTTTGGAATGATCTTTTTCGTCCAAGTGTCTATCCCGGCGACGCGCCTTTTTCCATTTCTTAAGCGATGACCTATTAACCCACTTTTTGAGAGATAAAAATAAATCAAGGGTAGTAAAGTAAAGTCTTATGAATTTCTAATCCTAATTGTAGTTCATTCAGTAGCTAGCCGTTTTTTGGTTTGTTCGGCTTTACTGCAAAATGCATGGGGAACGCTTGTAGGATTACGATCAAGAACCTAATCGCATCAGATCTTTGCGATGGCAAGCATTACATTATAATACAGCGCCGAAAAGAACTAACTTGAACCTATCCAAGAAAAGGAAATAAACCTCAGATGTTAATTCCAATGTACCCTCGGTGAATCTAAAGCGGGGCCGTCGTCTAGCATGGATTAGGATACATGCCTGGGGCGCATGCGATCCTGGGTTCAAATCCCAGCGGCCCCACCACAGAGCCTTTGCAACCCTGTTTGTTCCACTTGGCACATTTATCTTTGTTTTACAAAGATGCTCAAGATGTCCATTGTGCAGAAGTATTCAAAGTCCGCTTCTATCAGATTCTTCGCTCCTTAAACCGTGTGAGCTAAAGCAGAATAAAAAACCTTCAGAGTTAAATGTAACCAACTGAAAGTAGTAGTCATTGGCGTTCGAGTTTTTGTGTCCCATTACATATTGGCAGTGTTTAACATCTTTGGTCTTTCTGTACTCGTCAGTGCATTTTCAATAACGTAAGAATGAAAGTGTATCCAAGAACCTATCTCCTACTTTTGCGGCAATCTTCTTGCGTTGTCGCCTAACCAAAAAATTATAAAAAAGGGGGTTGCGCGGGTGACATGTCCAGTGTGGACCGTGTCCAAATCCCCCCGTCCACTCACGGTGTCCTTCACTTCCTTGCCGTATCTTTCATCGGGACGAATCAGCCAGGGGATATCTAGTCATGGCGGCAACCACTGCCTCGCTGAAGCTCTTCTTACTGAGGTGTCTGGCAAAGTCTGAAGTGGCTATGATGCCCACTAACTTGCCATCCTTTGTAACGGGCAACCGCCTTATCTTGTATTTAACCATCTTCCTTGCCGCGTCTCTGAGTGAACAGTCTTCCTCGATCGTAATGAGTGGGGAGGACATCACCTCGCCGATTTTGGTATCAAGAGGTTTTCTTTGAGCAATTACCCTCCTGACAAAGTCTCTTTCCGTGACAATTCCTTTCGCCACGCCTCCATCCATCACCACGAGGTCTCCAACGTTTTGCTGATGCATCAGCTTAGCTGCTTCAAGCACGGTTCCACCTATCCCGATTGTTGCTACCGCTTGTGTCATGATTTCTTTTACGCTTGGCATAATTCTACAAGGTCGTTAAAGTTCTATAAAGTTTTGCAGTGTCGAAAATGGCAAATGAGACAAAGCAGGGCTATAACATGAATTAGCTAAATATCCGAAGCGAAACCAGATATTACCACCTATGTAAAGAGCTATATGACATCACAAACTATCCCTGGCTAGCGGTGATCAAGCATACGCATGAAACACCAATCTTCAGTTGATGTAGTGTCAATTAAGTCTAGCTCGCTAGCTCGCTTATTCTTTATACTGCAAAGCGGCAAAATGCTCCGTGGAAACAAGGATCAAGCGCTCGCATCTTCTTTTTTTCTATTGCCGTTTTCTCTTCAGGCGTGGGATAAACAGGGGTACTGCATGCTTGTACACTCGGAATTCTTCCCCGTATTTGGCTTCAGCTTCTTTTTCCTCGATCTTCGCTAGCCGATAATAGAGAATTGCTAGCGCGGGCCAGAGGACGGTTGTGATGATCGTCAACCATTGAATGTTCAAGCCTCCAGTTATAAGTAAAAACCCTAAGTATTGTGGATTACGGACGTACTTGTAGAGACCTGTTTTGACGAGTTTGCCTTTAGCTTGAAAAATTCGGTACCAGCCAAAGATAACCAGCAGGATGCCGAAGCCGATTACGAATTTGGAAGCGGGGAAAATGTAGTAGTGGTAGAAGAGGTAGAAAGGCATTGTCCCCATCACCCTTGTGAAGAGAAATTCGAGGCTGAAGATCTTGTTGTACCCGAAGAAGCCCAAGAAGAAGTACATTGTTAACGGTATGCCGTACATTTCAGCGAAGAGGGCAACAATAAAGGCCACGTACATGCTGTTAGGTAGGCGGTTTAGCTTCTTTCGGAAGGACGAGAGTAAAAAGAAAAGGCTGAAAAGCACGATGTTCATGATGACGAACGTCCAGTTGCCGTAGCCGACTGAGGTAAAAGTGAAGTAGTACATGAAGAAGCCAACGGCGAC
>Ga0187770_10000430_pt1 | contig 20419 bp, 17 predicted proteins | sample 0116_SJ02_MP02_2_FD_133154 | JGI IMG/M metagenome (GOLD analysis project Ga0187770, IMG submission 133154) | Tropical peat soil microbial communities from peatlands in Department of Meta, Colombia - 0116_SJ02_MP02_20_MG | ecosystem: Environmental > Terrestrial > Soil > Wetlands > Peat | place...
CAGGCCGGCAAGGCAGTTCCGGGCAAGTTGGAGCAGAAGAAGCCAATCGCGGACATAATGGTGGCTCATGACATGCCCTACGTGGCCACAGCCTCGCCATACTACTGGAAGGATTTGATAACGAAGGCCAGAAAAGGCATAGAGGTAAACGGACCTGCGTTCCTGCACGTGTTCGCTCCTTGCCCCAGAGGCTGGCGGAGCGAACCCAGCAAGTCGATTGAGCTCTCACGTCTAACGGTTGAAACCTGCGTTTTTCCACTTTGGGAAGCCGTGAACGGCGAGTATCAGCTTTCAACACCGAGCAAAGTAATGGCCCTGGCCCCGCAGAAGAAGAAGCCAGTGCGAGAGTACCTACAGGTCCAAGGACGATTCAGACATCTATTCACGCCACAAAACGAAAAGATGCTAGACGAAATCCAAAGACTCACCGACCAGAAGTGGCAAAAACTGCTCAAAAAATGCGGGTTCGCGCAACCGAAGCCGGCGGCATAAAGACCCCATTCTTCTACTATTTCCCTCGGCATGTAGTCTTGAAATGGACGATTTGAAGGTCACCTCGACCAGAAATTTTGAGCGGGCTCCTGAGAATTATAGCGGATACTTTTGATCATAATTTGTTCATAAGCGCATTTTGAAAGTTTGTTATTGGTTTTCCGGTGAGGTTAGGTTTTCAGGTATTTCTCTACTTCGTTTTCTGCGTTGTCTGCTTTTATGAATATCGGGATGTTTTCCATGCCTGTGGCTATGTAGCTTGAGAGGAGCCATTCGCCGGGGGCAAATTCTAAGGTCTTTTCAAGTATGCCTTTGTCTACCATGAATGTGTCGCTTATGAGCTGTCTGTCGTACGGTCTGGGCAAGGTGCCGACGAAGTACGTGTGAATTTGTTGGAGCGCGTTGGTGTTTAGGTAGGCGATTCGCTGGGTTGCTATGCACACTCCGAGGCCGTATTTTCTTCCCTGTCTGAGGAGGGTTTCAACGTGAGATGAGCATTTGGCTTCTATGCCTCCGGCGTTGCTGGGGATGAATTCCTGCGCTTCATCGAAGACTATTAGGATGTAGGGTTTCACCGTGAATCGGCGTTTTCTGCGAAGGAGCAGATCCTGCGTCAGGTTTATGGCGAGTTCCTTTATGGTGTAGGGGTCTGAGATTGAAATGCAGACTAGGTTGGTTTTCTTGTCTTCGAGGGTCTCGCGGATTTTTTCAGCGGTCAGTCCACTCGTGCTTTCTGTTTCTTTTTCCCGGCTTTTTTTAATCGTATCGATTACAGAGTTTCTTGTCGTTGCCCAAGCGTACAGACCGCTCTTGTCGTGCACTTTGAATTGTTCTACGGTTTCGGTTGCGATTTCGCCTATGTGACGGACGAAGTCTTCTGTGACTTGCTGGTTTTCGCTCAGCCCGTGCTCTTCAACGTATTCGCGAATGGCATCGTAAATTCTGTCCAAGGCGTTGATGTAATGCGGTTTGTCCACTGATCCTCCTCTTTGGCTGTCAAGCTCTTCCATGAATTGACTGTAGGTTGGAACCTGCTGCCTGGGCTTCGTGTAGTAGGCCAGTTTTCCTTGGTCAATAATGCGCTGCAGACCTTTCTTCGTGCGTTCGTCCGTCTCATATTCTCTCGGTTTGACAACGGAGTTGAAGAACTGCTCCAAAGATTCGATTCTGTGCTCAAGAATTATTTTTGAGTGGATTTTTGGGTCTGCGAGTACGTCGAGCAACAGGAACATGTACTCGCAGCTTATGTCAAAGATGACCACCTTTGTGTTGTCGGTGTGAAGAAGAAGCCTGCGCAGGATGTTTGCCATCAGGTTGCTCTTGCCGCCGCCTGTGAAGGCGAACACGCCGAAGTGGTAGCGGACGAGTTTTTCGAAGTCGACGTAAATTGGGATAGCAGTCTTGCTGGCCTCGAACATCTTGATTAGGCCGAGCCTTTGGTCGATTCTGGCGTCTTCCACGGTTTTAGATGTATCAATACCATATTTTTCAGCGATTTTCTGGTTGTACATGCGGTTTATCATTTCACCGTTCAACACGTAGCAAGGACTTCCTGCGACCGGGTAAGAAAAGCCCTTGACGAACTTGAATTCGCAGCTCTTGTTCAGAAGCAAGTCGTAGTTTACTGGAACAGCATCTATCTGAATCATCATAGTAGAGGTGTCGTCCGTTTCCCAGTCACCCTCTGACTGCTCAATGATTTCAAACTGCATAGGGTAGTAACCGCGGTCGGACAGGCCGCGCAGACCGAAGTGTTCCGGCCAAACGCGACTGACCTCCATCAGCGTGTATCTTTCCGAGCCGACATCAACCTTCTTGAAGTTCTTTACGGCCAGCAGCATGCCTTCTTCCAAGAGGCCCATCAGATCTTTCTGATACTCAATTTTCACACGGCACTGGTAGCGGGCGCTCGTGGCGGCAACTTTGGTTTCTTCGACGCCCATGAAGAATCTTGGGATGACAGCGGCAAGCCTAGCGTTGAATTTCCCTTCAAAGTCGGTGAAGCATGAGGTGTTAAGTGTTCTCTCTTCTTGCGGATTCAATTGAAGCTCTCCTTTCCCTGAAAGTGCTCATATAGAATATGAACTTTCTCAATTTAGGGTTGTTGAGCATCCAGTTTGCCGTCGTATCCACCATGCATTTGAACTGGTTGTAGTTCCATTTTGCAATCTTGTCTGCGATGAAGAGTGGCTTGTTGTGGCCGAAGGCTTCCGGGATGCTGGATGGAGCCATGGCGACTAGCACGTTCATGACAAGATTTTGAAGCTCGTTAGTCACGTTTTTGTCTTTGAAAAGGATGAGTTCCATGGGTTCTGTCGCTCCACCGAATTCGTTCAAGAGTTTTGCGATGTTTTCAGGTTTGTAGTCTTGTTCCGGGTAAACCAGGCGGTCGATGAGAAGCACGTTGCTGCGCAGCATTGGATCCGTCCTTGCCTGGCTCAGCTGCACATATGTTTTGAGGAATGTTTTTTCGAGGGCTATTCTGTTCTTTATGGCGCCAGCAACATAGCCCGGGCCTCTTTGTCGGTCTGGAACCATGGTTCTTACGGCAGAGTCGTATTCGATGAGACTCCAAGGAGGTTTGATTTTCTCAGGGTTGAAGATGCTCGCCGATTGAAGTATCATGCGATCAGTGTTAGGCAGAGCTGCAAAGTTTTCTTGGGTAACTGAGGTTTTCAACAGTCCCTCGTTGTGCAATATTGGAACTAGCTGGCGTTTGAAGTCTCTTGCTGCCGTGTCCTTCGTCATGCCGATTAGCAAGATGTGGTTCTTCCAGCATTCTTCCAAAAGCATGTTCAACGTGAAAAGAGTGAGGAAAGCAATATCAAGCGTCGTCAACCAGTGTTCTTCATTGGCTTTGACAATTTTCATAGCTTTGTCTGACCCTGAAAAAAAGAACTGATCGCCCAAGGTTGTCACAAGCTTGGTGATGCGTTCCCAAGTCGTGTCGTACTTTGCGTTCAGAACAAAAGTCTCATTTGCTTCTTCTTTCAGGATTTCCCGTTTGACCAGACTGTTCAGATTTCGTCTTGCTCTTTTTGCCCGTCTCTCGTCGTTTGTGCCTAATTCGCCGAGTATCTGCTTGAGTGTTAATGGTCCCTTTCGTTGGACCAAGTTGGTTATCGCGTGAACGAGGTAATCTGCTCTCGCCGGCGGCAAGTTCATATCCAGGTTGAGCACGCGTTGTCTGGCTAAAGTCAAATCATTCTCGTCAATGGCCTCTCCGTCGACTTCACTTCCTATTATGTTGCTTTTTGTCTTCCAGAATTCGTGTTTTGATGTGTCGTAAAGCAGGCTTGCGCGTTCGATTGAAAGACTTCTGTCTAACAGGATTATCCGTGTTTTTTTGTTTTCGTCCGAGGCGAGTTTGTGGGCTAGGTAGTATTCAGAGAAAGTCATTATCCAGTTTGCGATTGTTGAGTTGTCTATTATCGATTCGTCTGTGAAAGGTTTGGAGTTCACTTCTTCAGAAGGGTGATCCCCATAGAAGGCCTGGTCCAGGTCAACGACTTCGTTAATGTAAATTGGTACAACACTGGAGATGCCGGCTCTTTGTCGCATCGTCTTTTCGTCGTACTTGACAAGCGGTGCTGCCTTTTCTCTGAAAGTCACAGTGCCAGTGGACGCATATGCCCCTCCGAAGAATATCACCATGTCAAACAGTGGCCTAGAATACATCGTACCGTCGATACCTGCGAAACCAACCGTGGAATCATCGAAGAACTCTCTTGCCGTCACGTACGCCCCTTCGTGGCCAAACTCCATTCTTATCAAGTTCGAAAGAAGACCCTCGTAAAGGTTTCCAAGCGACGAAAATCGCCGCTCATAGGCTAACACCTGTGAGGACGCGCCAAACTTGAGCACGTCGGAAATTCTCTTCGTCTCCTTACTTAAAGAGGACAAACCTTCAATTTTCTCCCCTTTCTCAATAGACAGCCGACAGTAAAAATCTTGCCAAAGAAAGACCTGCACGAGTAACCATTGTTATGCTAACTAGAAAAGCGCACATGTAAGTGCTTGAATCGTTGTTTAAACGTGACAAAAGCGGAGCAGCATGTTGCGCTGTGTGATTTGTGCGCGCAACTGGCAAAGGTCTTCTATTTCACGGGTGTGGGGGAAGAGAACCCCGGGGCTTGCCTCGGGCGGTGAATTCCCCCACTTGAAGCTTTATACTGTGCGTGCCTTACCAAGATACGGCGATGGCCTTGGAGATGGATGCCGGAGCGCACACGGTTCACAACCTTTACTATCACGTCGTCTGGGTTCCAAAGTACCGTCGGAGTGTGCTGCAGGGCAGGGTGGGTGAGAGGGCTGAAGAGATTATCCGTCGGGTTGCTGGTGAGTACTGCTACACCCTGGATGAACTCAAAGTCTCGCCGGATCACATCCACGTCTTGCTTAAGCTGCAGCCAAAACAGGCCATACCCGACGTTGTGAGAACCCTAAAAAGCATAACCGCCAGAACGCTCTTCCAAGAGTTTCCCGACCTAAAGAACCACCTCTGGAAAGGAAGCCTCTGGGCAGAGGGATACTGCGCCAACACCGTGGGGGGACTAAACCTCGACGCCGTCAAAAAATACATACGAGAAGAACAAGAATAACCGCTAGCATAGAGCCCCGGGGCTTGCCCCGGGAGAAACTACTTGGAGCCAAATGCGTGCGCTATTCGCCGATGCCGACGTTTTGCTTGTCTGAAACTGGACAGAGTGTGCTTCTGGATTGCGGGAGTCCCTTGCGTCGACCCTGCGCTTCATGGATAGTGTTGTCCGTAGTGCTGAGCCAGTATGTTCACATCGGCTTGGTCGACGACTCCGTTGCCGTCTATGTCGGCGTTAGGGTTCCAATTTGGCTGGCCAGGTTGGCTTCCGAAAGCAAGCGCTAGCCGAACGAAGTCGACAAGGTCAACCTTTCCGTTGCCATCTATATCTCCCGGAATGGTCACTATCACTGAACCAGCAACGTATGTGTCGTTCATCGCGCTTGCCTCCTCGATGAAAGGCCCCGCCACGACTGTGACAACGTAGCGGCCTTTGGCGAAGCCCGTGGTGTTCCTGACAAAAGTCACGGTTGTGAAGTTTCCACTGGCAAGCGAGATTATCCGGGAATCTATTACCGACGCGTTGGCGTAAACAGTTAGCGGAAAGTCCTCTTTGACGCTGCCGAGGTTCGCGACGGAAACGTTGAGGCTCATGTTGTATCCTTCTCCGACAACGGTTTTCAGTAGGGTAACGTATGTCACGGCGACGTCGTGGGAAACACTGTCCAGCGTTACGGTCGAGTTCAAACAGTCGTGCAATATGCTGCTTCCTCCGTAGTCAGTCAAGTTTGTCGAAGCGTAATCCATCTGCAAGCTCACATTCCCTTCGCCCAGGGAGGATTGGGGCTGTTTTGTGATTTCAAACGTTAACACGGCCACGAGACCGTCAACGCCGTTCCAACCGCTACCCGTCGAACTTGCCGCAACATCAAAACTCACCGCCCCGTCATACGGGTAGGGCGTTTCATCACCGTTCATATCGTGAAACCCCGGGTTGACAGCAAATTGGATGTCTGGGTTCAGCACTCCGTTGGAAGCGCCAAGCTCGTTGGCAAAGCCTACCGGACGCAGATAATCCAGAGAATTACCGAAAAGGAAATGAATTTCAATGGAGCTGACGCCGAGCGGCACGTTGTCTTGGGTGGCATTTCGCAAATGGAGCTCAACCGTGAAGGTGTCCCCCAGAACAACCTGCGTAGACGGGATCTCCAAACCATAGGAGCTGAAATTGACACCTGTAAGCGGCGGCACCGCCGTCAGCTCAGCAGTCAAATCAATAGGAAGTAGATTCGGCGGCGCAAGAGCAGAAGTGAAGGCAGCTGTCACCGTGTGATCACTGTTCATCATTATGCTATATCGATTTGTAGAGCCAGCGTCTGCACCGTCAACAGTCCAATTTGAGAAACTGAAGCCAGCATTCGACATGGCCGAAAGCTGAACAACCGTTCCACTGGAGAAAGTGTATGGAGGCGCCTGATTAACACCGTCCACTTCGACATCCACCGTCCCTGAGCTCGTTGGATTCTCTTGAACCGTTAACGTGTAGTTGGCAGGCGGCTTGTAGTCGCTGTCCAGCACTAAGCTACCAGGAATATCGTCGTGGGACACTGGCACGTTCATGGTGGCATTGACGTAAGGATCCACGATCACACTAGTCTCAACATCCGTGAAGTCGTTTACCAAGGGTAACGCGACCGTTGGCTCTTCAAGCGAACCTTGTGGTTGCTTCACGATTCGAAAGCTTATAATCGCCAAAAGACCGTCAGCACCGTTCCAAGTCTCACCGAATGTGGCGGCTCCAACCTCGAAGTAGACGGCACCAGCGTACGGAGGACTTGAAACGGGGTTACTACTAACGTCGAAGAATCCAGGACCGACGCCGTACAACAGATTTTGCCCCGCTAGCACGCCGCCCGGTTGACCAACCTCGTTCATGAACCCGGTAGGCACCGCATAAGCCAGGATGTTGCCGAAGTAGAAGTGAACCTCAACACCTTCAACTCCGTTCGGAACGTTGGTCAAGGTTGCGTTTCTCAAGTGTATTTCAACCGTGAAGTTGTCGCCGATGGCCGAAGGTGCTGCGGCGACTTCCAAGCCATTGACACTCGAGTTCAAACTGGTGAGCGGCGGCAGGGCTTTGGGTTCAACGTCAATGTAAACAGGGTTCAATGCGAATGCACGTTCATGCAAGACGGGAAACAAACAGGCGCAAACCAGCAGAATGATGAGTGTCCCGACTGCCAGATGGAAGCCTTTCATGTAACCTTTTCCTTCGACAGTAGCATTTCCCTCGCAGACAATAAGAGTCTTGGCGTGTCTCAGGCTATACACTACACTTTAAGACTCAAAAGGAAGCTCAGGGTTCTGACGTTTCTTGCTATTCAGTAGCTTGAATCGCGTCTCCCACGTAAGACCTTGATCTTTATCCTAGCAGTTTATTGTTTTGAGTTCGCTGAATAGATAGTCTCTATCTCCTTTTTCCTTGATCTGCTCTCCCGCGTTATTTGCCACTTCAATGTACTTCCTGCACTCTGCTCTTTGTCCGGCAGTCGCGTAGGCTCTGGCCATTGCTTCATAGGCAAAGGCGATGTCCCAGTCTCCGATATTGTTTTCTTGGCAGATTCTTAAGCATCTCTCAGCGTGGTAGAGTGCTGATTCGGACCTCTTGACGACGGTGTACACCCTGGAAATCTGCCATTCGCCTCTTTCAAACTCGACAGGTGTGCCTATTTCTCCCCAGTGAAAGCGCGAGCAATGGGCTGCATGAACCATCCTGTCGTCTTCCTCTTTGGTTCTGTCCTTCTTGTCCATGAGAGTCCAAACGAGGTTGAAACAATCGACTGCAAACTTTTTGTGGCACTCCCTTTCTGAATATTTTTTTTCTTCAATCATTTCATTCACTATTTGCTAAACGTTCGTTCCGACGGTTATATTCCTTTCAGGAAACGCGCACAATTAACTTTCTGGCTGAACGCAGAAAATGAAAACGATTGTCAGAGCAACACTTTAATTGAACCTGTGTTGCTAGTCTTTCGGAGAGACAGAGGGTTTGAATGAAAAGATAGTTCTGACTGCTGACAGTACTCTGATGAGTGATTACCATCGCAACGAGTTCCTGGGTTTTGGAACTTGTGCTCCGTCAAATTTCATCCCGGACTTCTTGTATGAACAGCTCTTCTTTCCAGCTATCAAGACGATAAGGGGTGCACCAGTTGAAGCACCATATGGACTGAGAAAGATTGAGGCGCAGCTGGTGAAGGAAGGGTTCAACGTTTCAACCGTGGTGCCTGGCCATCTGAGATCCTACGTGAAAGAGGCGAAGGTTCTTGGCATTCACGTGATGGATCCTTTCGGTTTGGGCCCTGCGTCCAGCACTTTGGCGGCTGTGATGCAGAAGGAGCCTTTCTTGGCTCGACACTTTCGCAACCTTCTGGGTTCTTCGGAGGTTAGAAAGGCAAAAAGACGGGGCTTGAAGATCATCGTGGGCGGTCCGGGCGTTTGGCAGATGCACTATAGGCCAAACTTTGTTAAAAGTTACGGAATAGACTGCGTGCTTGAGGGAGAAGCAGAAAACGTTGTTGGAAAGATTTTTGGGGCGGCGATGAGCGGTGAGGAGCTTCCGGCTTTCTATGAGACTAGCGTTGGGGAGACGCCAAGCTTAGATGAGGTACCGGAAATCGTGGGCCCTTCGATTAACGGTTTGGTGGAGGTTGGCCGCGGGTGTTGTCGTGGGTGCAGTTTCTGCAGCGTGACGTTGAGGCCGTTGCGGTGGTTTTCGGTTGAGAAGATACTGAGGGAGGTGGAGGTGAACCGCAGGGCCGGGAATAGGGGGGTCATTCTTCATACGGATGACGTGATGCTCTACGGCTCGAAGAACACGTTGCCGAATGACGAGAAACTCTTCAGACTCAACAAGACTGTTCTTGAGAGGTGCAGCAGCATATCCTGGAGTCACTGTTCCCTGGCGGCCGTTGCCTCGAAGCCGAAGCTTTTCTCGGATATAGCCGAGATGATAAGGCAGAAACAGCCTTGGTGGGGCGCTGAAATCGGACTGGAAACGGGTTCTCCAGAGCTCGCGAAGAAAATCATGCCTGCGAAAGCGTACCCGTTCAAGCCTGAAGACTGGCCTGAGGTTGTCCGCGATGGCATGGGCCTCATGCACGACAACATGCTCGTTCCAGCGTGCACGCTCATTGTAGGGGTTCCGGAAGAAACGGAGAGCGACCTCATCAAAACGATAGAATTAATGGACGATCTGAAGCCCTTCCGAAGCTTGATTGTTCCTCTGTTCTTCGTTCCGATGGGCAGGCTCAAGGACGAAGACTGGTTCAGAGACACGCACTTGACGAAGCTACATCAGGAGTTGTTGACAAAATGTGTGGAACACGATTTATACTGGTTAGGCAACCTGATCAGCATAGGTTTTGCGAGCAACTGGAGAGAGCGTGTCATAAGTCCTTTCTTCAGAATCTTCGCGAGCATAGCCAAATATAGGATGATGCAAGCGGGCATCAACGTGAAGGTTTGAATGAACAATCAGGAATGCCGCTTCTTTCTTGTAACGGCACTTACTAGAAGGATGAGAAGGTAAAGCTTGACTTTCACTTTAGTTCATAAGGCGGCTCCATCAGCTCGTTGGTCTATGGGCAGACTTAAATACCGCCACAAAACTCAAAGGATGTGAGTCTGAAGAGAGCCGCCGTAGCTCAGCTAGGTAGAGCGGCTGGCTGTTAACCAGTCGGTCATAGGTTCAAGTCCTATCGGCGGCGCCACTCCAGATGCGCATTTATACTGTTGTTTCCACAATCCCCTTTTTTCTTTTTTGAGGTCGCTGTTACCCCTATTACTTGTAGCTTGCAGGGAGAATGAAGCAATATGTTTCAGAACGTGCCAATTTTTGATCAACTGACTAAATGCTTAAAAAGAATATGTCGCGCTCATGAGCGGGACGCAACTCTTAAGAACTGGAATATTGGAACTGTCTTAGGGTTAGTCATGAAATGGCGAAGGGTGCTAGTTAGCCTTTGTCTGTTGTTGATGTTTCTGGCCTGTTTCGGCTTTCTTGTTGACGTTCCGGTAGCGACTTGTCAACGTGTGAGCGTTTCTCGGGTAGTCCCTGTTTCTGTTGTTGAAGGTGGTGTGACTTGGAATTATACGGTGACCCTTAACACGACGATGGGAATAATCGTAATCGGGTTGTACGATGACATGCCTATCACGTCGGGTAACTTCGAGAACTTGACGGCTCATGGAATTTACGATGGGACTCAGTTTACCCGGGTTGCATACGGCTTCGTAATTCAGGGCGGAGACACCTCCAGCAAGGGAATAGTCGTCCCTCCAATCAAAGACGAGCTGCCGAACAAGCACAGCAACATCGTAGGATCCGTCGCGATGGCCAAGACCAGCCAGCCGAATTCTGCAACTAGCCAGTTCTTCATTAACTTGGCGAACAACACGTTCTTGGATAGCGACTACTCCGTCTTCGGCCAAGTAATCCAAGGAATGGACGTAGTCAACAGCATCGGCAATGTCCCAATCGTCCCAGTGAATTCCGAGACGGACGGGACACCGGTGACCCCCATAACCATATTGAAGGCAACCCTATCTCTGCCGCAAGTGCCCGAGTACACGCTAATCGCTGTTCTACCCCTCTTCATGATAGTCGCACTCTTTGCGGTGGCACTTCAAAGAAGATACAGAGCTCGCGCCCAAACAAAAACTCTAACTCAATCAGAGTTTAAGAGATATGAAAATACACGGAACCATTTCAGACATAATCTGCAAGAGACAAAAAGAATGGGCACGGGACCGGACCGAAGTGCTTGGTGCCCCAACCTCATAATGAGGTGTCTGTTTGTCTCGTTTTCAAAGTCTCTCAGTTAGCTATGGCTTTTCCGCAGAACCAAAAACTGACTATTTCAAGCGGTTCTTGTTAGTATTTTTGGTTCTTTCCACTCTTCTCTGAGGATGCTGTATAGATAGCAGTCTCTCCATGTTCCTCTTGCAGAATTTCTGATAGTTCCCTCTCTCGTGAAGCCAGCCTTTTCCAATACTCTTTGTGAACCTTTGTTCTTTATGGAAGTTGATGCCATTATCCTGCTTATGTCCATGGAAAGGAACAGATAATCCACCATTAATTGAGTTGCTTCACTACAGTAACCCTTACCTCTTTCACTTGAAATTATCCCGTAACCAATTTCCAATAGCCTATTTCCACCTATGAATGAGTTGTAGAAGGTCACATTCCCAATTTTCTCTCCATCTTTCTTCTGAACAAAGAACACATTGAATCCAAGAGTCGCAAGCATCTTCTCTGCATTTGCCTTAGAAAGCTGTTCAGGAAAAGGCAGATATTCCCCCCAAAATGCTAGGTCGCTCCACCATTCGACAAACAATGACAAGTCCTCTTTTTCCATAATCCTCAGATTCACGGTCTTGCCTTCAAGCAACCCAACTCACCAACCTACACAGTTTGAGACGGTTAGGCTATAGCTTTTCCGCAGATGCGAAATTGGTAAATAGCTTCTGGACTGTGTTCTTGGCTGGGCTAAAGGATGAGAGTGAGGTTGGTAGAGGAAAGAGATTTTGAGGCTTTCAGAACGCTGTTCGATGAGGCGTTTTCTGAGTATCTGGAATTTCTTAGGCATGAAAACCGTGAGCAGTTCTTGGAAGAAGTAGCAGAAAGGGAGGAAATCACTCGGGAAGGCTTTGATTTCTATCTCAAGACAGGAGCCACCTTTGTGGCCGAGGAAGAAGGCAGAGTGATAGGTTACGTAGCAGGTCAAACCGTGCCCTCGCTACACGGCGTCAACAAGGAGTTGTGGGTTGGGTTCATTGTTGTTCAGAAAGAATTCAGGAGACAAAAGATAGGACTTGCGTTACTGGCCAAACTACAAACCTATGCAAGGAAAGCAGGCATAGAAAGACTAGTTTCCACCATAAACCCAAACAACCCAGAATCAATAGGGCTTCACCAGAAAGCTGGCTTCGAAGTAAAAGACTGGAAGATGGCCACCTATAACGTATAAAAATCTTGGGCGAGTGGTAAGTCGAAGTCAATGCACAATCGGTTTAACTTCAACTTTTCCGCGCGCGCGGCAAGTTGGCTTGATTCAGTTATAACTTTTCCTCCTCCTATACACATAGCTCGGCACGTGATAGTGAATTTAGCAAACTTCCATCATACAGTGACAACAGGAAGCTAATCGATGATCTCTTTGACCGAATAAGTCTGCCTTTTCCCATTGTTCACGCTTTGTAATGTGAAGAATAATGTTAACCCTAGACTCACTCAAGAATGCGCGCGCGTTAAGAAAAAGGTAGTCAACGATGATTCTTATTGCTTCAGACCCGTAGCCTTTTTTCCTTTCGCTTGGAACGAGAATGTAGCCTATTTCCATGTAGTTTCCGTTTAAGAAGTGGTAGATGGTTCCGATTTTCGTGCCGTCTTTTTTCTCTATGAAAAACCATTTTGTGTCAGGTGATAGGTTGTCATACCTTTTTTCCCACTCTGTCTTAGACATTTGCGGATACACAAAAAAAGCGCGCGCTGGACATTATGCTCCAAAAAGACGCCTAAAACACCCGAAAGGTAAGGAAGCGTGCATATCAAAAGAATTGACAAGCATAAAAAGCATGAATGAAATCAAATAATGAAGAAAATGCCTGTCTAGCTGGTAGAGAGAAATAGCGCTAATGGAGATATTGGTAACGAATATATCCTTTTAGAGAGTAATATCAAACACATGATGATTTTTGGGCAAGGACTCTCTCAAACTGAACTTAAACTCCTCAGGAACATCAAGATAACGAAGGCAGCATTTCCAGAAGAGACAAAGGCGATTGAAGAAGGTCTAGCTCTCATGTACAGCTATAGCCTAACAGAAGATGTCAACGAGGCTGTGAGAAAAGACACAAGACCTCAGATCTACGCAAATAGAAATCTTTTCGCAAGAAATAGACAACTATTGTTGAATGGCTATTTTTGTATGCTTTGTTCAAATTACGGAACGCAATTCGTAATTCTGAGAACTGTTCTAGAAAATAATGATTTGATGCGCCTCTTCAATCTTAAACCTCAATATGCATATGAATGGTTGTCGGCTGAGAAACAAGAGCGGTTTCCAACAAAAACACAGTCGGAATATCGCAAATCAGATAGACATGACAGAGAGTTTAAGGATTGGTTTGTAAGAAAGGAGCTTTTCCAGCAACCTGAGAAGGGAGTAGTCGCAGAAACATTGAAGAAAATCTACGAGGAGTTATGCGATTATGCCCATCCCAACTTCAGAGGATGGAGTGAACTGATGGGTTTAAGGAAAGAAGAGGAAATTATCATGGAAATGCCTGCTTTTACAACAGACAATGCCTTCATAGTAGTGAGACTGACTCTCTATTTGATGCAGCTCTCTTTCAAGACATTAGTAGAAACTTTCAAGAGCCACATTCTTGACTTCCTAGTTCAACTGGAAAAATGGCAACATGCCAACGAAGCCTTAACGATAAAATACTTGGAAAAAGACTAGGACACTGGGTTTGGGTTTGGGCTATAACTTTTCCGCAAAACCAAAAACTGACTTTCAGACATCACTCAGTTTGTCCTTTGCATTCAACATTCCTTGTGGTCCGTCTATAACTTTTCCGCAAAACGAAGAAAACGCAAGTTTTATTCCACTTAGACCAATATTGCTCTTTGAAAGTGTCTTGAATAATGATTTGGAAAGGGGTTCTCGTTGATTTCGGTGGAACATTAGCGTTTCTTGATGAGATAGAGAACCAACAATATGAGACGGCACTTTTGTCTGTTCTAAGGAAATATGGGTATGAAGGACCACTGAACGACCTGTCTTCTGTATTAGCAAGTATCTATTTTGAGAGTACAACGGGAGAATTGAAAACTTTCCGAGAATTTTGGATTCTGATGCTCAGAAAACTCGGAATGCGAGAGGACCCTAGATTGTTAGTTGAGTTGCAAGAAGTAAGAGACAACTACGCAACTAAAATATGGAAGCTATACGACGGCGTTCTTGCAGTACTTACAATGCTAAAGGAGAAATACAAATTGGCTCTAGTCTCAAACTGTGCAGTCGGGACGGACAAACTAATACACTTTTTGGAGCTAGATAATTTTTTCACGTGTAACATTCTGTCATATCAAGTTGGAGTGAGAAAACCAAGCGAACGGATGTACCTTGAAGCTCTTAAGTGCCTTAGACTCGAAGCTCAGGAGTGTGTTTTTGTGGCGGACGAAATAAGCGACCTTGAAGGAGCGAGGGAAATCGGATTGGTGACAATACTGGTTCGACAAGGGTCTAGTACATTTCAGGATGCAAAAAACATGAACTTCAAACCAGATTTCCAAATCCGCCAAATAGCTGAAGTTACAAAAATCCTTTAGCGTCAGCTTTAACTTTTCCGAAACACCAAAAACTGGCTTTCTTCAAGCGTGCGCTATGATTTCCGCTGATGACTCCACGGTATGCTCGGTCATCTAAACATCTTCCATGCTCTGGGACACTAAGGGGAACACTTATCCCGACATGCCCGCACACAGTAAAAAACACTTATGAACACTCAATAGTGACCCAAAATTCAGACACCACAGCGCTATGCGGCATCAGAATACACGCGCACTTGCTATCTTAGTTGATTGGCTATTATCACTCTTTGCATTTCTGATGCGCCTTCTATGATACCGAGGGCTCTTGCGTCTCTGTATAGTCTTTCCACTTTGAAGTCTTTTGTGTATCCATAGGCACCGTGGATTTGCATGGCATTTCTTACCACTTCGTCTGCAGCCTCTGACACGAATAGTTTTGTCATTGCCGACTCTTTCATAACTTCCGCGTCTTGGCTTATCAAGAAGGCTGTTCTGTAGACTAACCATCGGGCTGCTTCAATTTTTGCGGACATTTCAGCCAACAACCACTGAATAGTTTGAAATTCAGCAATCGGCCTGCCCTTTTGTGTTCTCATCTTCGCATAGTTTATCGACTCGGTTAACGCAGCCTGCATGACTCCCAAGGTTACGGCGGAAGTTCCCACCTTTCCACAGGATATGGTTGCCAGTAATATTCCGTAGCCATCGCCTCCCATGCCAAGTACGTTTTCCTTACGCACTCGAACGTTGTTTAAGATGATTTCTGCTACTTCCAACCCTCTGTTGCCCAGCATTTCTTCGCGTTTTCCTATACTGAAACCCTCTTTTCCCGCGTCCACTATGAAGGCACTGACTTTGTCGCCCTTTTCACTGTCCTTGGCGAAGATGATTGCGGTGCCAGCGACCGGAGAATTTGAAATGAGAAGCTTAGAACCGTTCAGAGTGTACTCGTTTCCTTCCAATTTTGCCCTTGTCGTTATTGCCTTTGGATCTGATCCAGTGGCGGCTTCAGTGAACGCAAAACATCCCATCTTCCCTCCCTTCAGAAGCGGAACCAAGTATTCCTGCTTCTGTCTTTCATTGCCGTACTTGTAAATTGCAATTTCAGCCAAAGCCTGTGCCCCTATTGATCCAGCTACCCCCGCGGATGCTTGGGCAATCTGCTCAAGTACCAAAACAAAGCTTATGTAATCTGCCCCAACTCCCCCAATATCTGCAGGGAACGGTACTCCATAGAACCCCTTGGTTGCCATTTTCCGAATAGCATCTTTGGGTATTTTATCATCTCTATCGATTCTTGCAGCCAGTGGCTCAATCTCTTTTTCAGCAAATTCCTTTGCCGTCTTTCGTATCATTTCTTGCTCCACAGTTAAGCTAAAATCCATTTTCTCAACCGTCCAAACGATATTTGGTCTAAAGTTTTAAAAACCTTGTCACCTAAGAATCCACAGCACTCATTCAAAAACAATCCAAAAAGAAAAAGGGGAATTGCGCGCGCGAGGTTTGGCGCATTAACGTCTTGGGACGTGGTACTGTCTTATGTCACAAACGAAGAAAGGTTTTCGCTACCCTAAAGGCGTGTGCTTTCAGTGCACAAGGTGTGGACTTTGCTGTGGGGACACGAAGAGCCGGACGAGGCGAATTCTGCTTCTACGGGAAGATGCCCAGAAGATAGCTGAGGCGGTTATGAAACCTGTTGAGGCTTTCGCGACGGAGACCACGGGTCACGGGCTTTACGTTTACGAAATGAGAAAAACTTCGGAGGAGGGAAAATGCCTTTTCCTCGAAGGAATGAACTGCGGCATCTACGGGGTGAGGCCCTTGGTGTGTAGGTTTTACCCGTTCAAGCTGGTAACGAAGAAAGACGGGAAACCACGTTTCTTCTGCACGGGAGAATGCCCTGGAATAGGAAGCGGCAAGAAGCTAGAAAGAAAGTATTTTGAAAACCTGTTCAATCGAGCTTACGATCAGCTGGGAGATAGAAGACGCGGCGGATGAACACCTACGTTTCTTGATATATGGTAGATTACTGTTTAGAACTACCTGAAATTTGGGTGGTGGGCAGACTCGTTTCCGAATTAGGGGCGTGTGGCTTTCGCTGTCGTCTTGGGAGTGGCAGCATCTTGTCTGGGTGAATGCTTATGTTGACTTGTGTGACGTGTGCAGTTTGTCGAAGGCGGAGACTTCGGGTCCGCTCAACGTGGCAGGTGCGTGTGCCGTGATGGGTCTTTTCTGCACGTGCTTGTATCCGCATTCGCACTGGAAGCCTATTGTTTGTTTTCCGTTCTTTACTTGGCGCCATTTCCTGCCGTTGCAGTGCATGGTGTGCCTGTGAGTAGTCCAGAGTTGTTTAGCTTCGGACGGGGTAATTGGAGAATAACGTTTTGCTTTTGTGAAGCAGCAGGCCAGATACGTTGTGAAACTGGCCCACGTTATGGGCATTAATATCCACAGATTGGAGGTTAACATGTCAACCATGTTTTCACGATCTGTATTTGTGTTCGGCACGCGCGCGACAATATGTCTGTTTGCAGACATAGCCAATTATAGAATATACCATATTACGTTATAAGCATTTCGCGATTCACGAGCCTGCCGCGTTCTAGAACTGTTGGAGAACGTCTTTCTTTTCTATTATGTTGCCGCAGTAGTGGCATTTTAGAAGCAGGGGGTCTTCGGATTCAATATAAAACTTCGGTTTTACAGGTTCGTTGCTGTTGCTTATGCAGGCGGGGTTGGCGCATTTGACGATGTTTTCTATTGTTTTGGGCAGTTTGACTTCCTGTTTTTTTATGACCTTGTAGTTGCGGATGATGTTGATTGTGGCGTGCGGGGCAATGAGAGCGATTTTGTGTACTTCTTGGGGATTGAGTTCTCTTCCCTCGATTTTGAGGATGTCCTTCGTCCTGAACCGTTTGCTCGGCACGTTGATGGCGATGGTTATGGGCCCTTTCTCGCGGCCTGTTATTCCGAGCATTTTGACCACGTCCAGGGCGTGGCCGCCGGTGATGTGATCTATAACTGTGCCGTCTTTGATTTTGGAAACGCGCAACTCTGTTTCGCTCAAGCCTGTTTCTCCCTCTGAGATGTGGTTTATTGTTGAAACACTAATAAAAGACTTTAAGTCTTGCCGCTACCGCCAGGAGTTCGTGCTGTTGACAAAAGTTATCTAGTTGTCCTGTAGAGTGGTTGTGGGTGGGAGCTTGAAGTTTAAGGGCAGAGACATAATTTCGATTAAGGATTTCTCTCGTGAAGAGATTAACCATGTTTTTAAGGTTGCGAAGGATATGGAGCCTCTGGCCTCTAAGGGTTCGCAGGTGTTGAAGGGGAAGATTCTCGCGACGCTGTTCTATGAGGCGAGCACGCGCACTCGGCTGAGTTTTGAGTCTGCGATGCATAGGTTGGGAGGTTCGACGATTGGTTTTGCGGAGGCGGAGATTGCTTCGGTGAAGAAGGGTGAGAACCTTGCTGACACGATTAGGACGGTTGAGAATTATGCGGATGTGATAGCCTTGCGGCATCCTCTGGAGGGGGCTGCGAGGCTGGCTGCGGAGTTTTCTAGGGTGCCTATTCTCAACGCGGGCAGCGGGGCGGAGGAGCATCCGACGCAGGCGCTCCTGGACTTGTACACGATGGTCAAGGAGAGAGGCAAGGTTGATGGGTTAAAGATAGCCCTCGCAGGTGACTTACGGTACGGAAGGACGGTGCATTCGCTTGCCTACGCACTTTCTTTGTACGACATTGAGTTGTTCTTGGTCTCGCCGGAGACTCTGAGAATGAGGCGGGAGGTTCTTCAGACGATTAAGGAGCGGATTCCAGTCACGGAGAGAACGAGTCTTGAGAAGATTGTTCCTTTGGTAGACGTCTTGTACATGACGCGAATTCAGAAGGAGCGTTTTCCTGATCCTGCAGAGTACGCAAAGGTTAAAGGTTCTTACAGGGTGGACTTGCAGACCCTGAGTGAGGCTAAGAAAGATTTGATTATATTGCATCCGCTTCCACGGGTTGATGAAATTGCGGCTGAGGTCGACGCTACGCCCTACGCGCGCTATTTCCAGCAGGTCGGAAACGGCATCGTCGTCCGCATGGCGCTCCTGGCGCTGATACTGGGCGCCGTTGACTAGCCCACGGACATAGCCATAAAACCCTACAGGCAAGAAAAGCGCGAGCATGCCAATATAGCGCGTGCTGTTGTTTAGGTTTCGTTGAAGCGGTCGAAGTAAATGAGTGTGCTGACGGCGTTGCATTGAGGGCATTTGCTCTTTGGGCCGGGCCAAGTTTTTTTGCAATTTGTGCAGTAGGTTGTTTTGCGGTTGTAGGTGAAGAATTCAAGGTTGTTTTCTTCTATCAGTTGTTTAGTTATTGAGAGGAGTTGTTCTGGATCGTGTGCCGTTTCGTCGAGTTCGATTATGGTTAGGTTTCCGCCTGTCTGTGTTTGTCTTGTTTTGCCTTGGGAGGTTTTTTGGGTGGGTTTGCCGTTTTGGAGTGTGAGCTTGTCTGTTGTGGAATAGTGGGGGTTGTCTCTTGTTCCTGTGAAGTGGACTTTTGCGATTCCGTATCTTTCGATGTCCAGTTGTGCCAATCTGGTGGAGGCTTCGGGGTTTGGCATTGTTGCCGGGTAGACATGTTTTCCGCGTTTTCTTCCTGTTTTATTTATGAAGTTTGTGATGTTCTGTGCTGTTTCTTCGGTAAAGGCTTGGGTTTTTTCGTCCTTGATGCTCTTGCCGGTGAAGGCTTCTGCGGCTTCTGTTAGCCCTGCGAAGTTTATGGTGTGTGAGGTTTTTTCGAGCGTGAAGTACTGGTCGCCGTTGTTTTGCTGCGTGAGGAAGGGGAGGAGGTTCTTGGCGTGTTGTCTGAGGGCTTGGTGTTTGATTTCTAGGGCGCGGTTTGCCATTTCGAGTCTTTCCTTGATGGTTTCGAAGAATTTCGTGGGGTCTTTTTCGGCTTCGTAGGCTACGCGGGGCACGTTTATCGTTACTGTGCCGAGGCATCCTGTGCGGAGGGTGTCGATTTCCCAGTCGCCGTTTGTTTCTGTGTCGATTTTGAAGCCCGAGGAGCTGTGGACGGTTTGTTCGTGGTTCTTTCCGGTTAGGTTTGCGAAGTAGAGTGTGCCATTGTGTGCTGCGAGTGCGTGGGCTTTGAGGAGGATGGCCCTTGCCCTTTCGTCTTTGAGTGTTTCTGCCCGTATTTTGACTGTGAGTTTAGGGTTGGCCAACGGTTTCTGTTGGCTTTCTTCAGCGAATGCTTCGAGGAGGAGTGAGGCTAGCTGCTGGGTTTCTTCCGTGTAGTCTGCGTACTTGCCGGCTTGTTTGCCGTTGGGTCCGATTGCCGTTTTCTCGGCTAAGAATTGGGGTGTTGTGAGTTCTAGGCTTATGGCCGTGTCTGCTTGTTGGCTTAGGTTTGTAATGAACTGGTCCAGTGCTTCTTTGGTTTTGGTGGGTTCGGTGTTTCTTGTGTATGGTGCGAGGAAGGTGTTGAGGTATTCGAAGGTCTGGGTTGTCTCTGTTTCTTTTGCGGCGTGTAGAAGGACGTTGAATATGGTTGCTAGGGCTGTTTCCAGGTTTTTGGGTGGGAGTTGGTTGGGTTGGGTGGGGTTGAGGGTTTCTAGGTTTAGGCCGTTTTGCAGGAAGAATCTTGTATCGTGAACTGTTTCCGTGGGTTTGAGGATCCACGTGCTGAGGTTGCCTATGTGCAGTGCGCCTGAGAGGTGGGCGTCTGCGATGTCTCTTGGAAGCATGTTTAGAAGTGTGTATTCTTTGAAGACTGTTTGTCCCGCGGCTTCAAGCTGGTTTGCTGCTTGGATTCGAGGTGTCGTGTTGAGGAGGTTGGTGACGTCGTGGACGGGTACTCCTAAGCGTGTGAGTTTGTTCCGGTACTCTTCGAGGCCTTTTTCGATGAGGATGGCGTTTACGAGTTCTCTCACAAGTGGGGCTGTTAGGTATTTGGTTTTGGATTTGAGGAGTTGGGTTTCGGCTTCTTTAGCTACTTTTTGTGCTTGTTCCGGGGGC
>Ga0187770_10000431_pt1 | contig 20416 bp, 25 predicted proteins | sample 0116_SJ02_MP02_2_FD_133154 | JGI IMG/M metagenome (GOLD analysis project Ga0187770, IMG submission 133154) | Tropical peat soil microbial communities from peatlands in Department of Meta, Colombia - 0116_SJ02_MP02_20_MG | ecosystem: Environmental > Terrestrial > Soil > Wetlands > Peat | place...
AAAAAACAAACAAACAAAAAAATAAAAAAATATTGGCTAGGTCTTTTCTATGTCATGATTCCTTTTCTGGCTTTTCCGTTTCTTCATTTAAATGTTCCTTCCAGACGTAGAAGACAACAGCAATAATGAGATTACCCCCAACCCAACCTTGTGGGTGATTAGCGATAAAACTTTATAACTTCATAATACAATAACCAGAACGCAACAGCGAAAATTCCCGAGAAGAACAAGAAGTCTAAGGTGAAAGTTGCGAAATTCACACTTGAAGGTTGTGAAAAAGACATTTCGGTATTCAACCATGTAAGAGGAAATCCATAGCTGTTAAGATGGCTCTCGATGGGACTTGCATAAGACACCCCAGAGGCGTACGCGAAAACATAACCTAGGGCAAGAGGCAAAACTGCAAACAGTATTCTTATGATATTACGTGTGCGCTTCTTATTGTGTGGAGACCTCTCATAACTATATGCCAAAATTACAGTTAGGACGAAAACAGCCAGAGCGGCAATACCAATTCCACTTTCTAGGTCAATCAAAGTATTGCCAATTGGATTCGGCTTAATGAGTTTCTGCTGTGATGCTCTGATTGGATAAATCGCAATCGCTGAGAGTGTCAAACAAGCCAATAGCAAGGTAACGAAAATTGCAAATTTGGCTTTCTTCATCTCGACTCATAGTTTGACTGAGAGTGTGCCCGCCTATAAGGTTTAGCCTACGAGTCCAATACAGAAGATAGTTCTATCTGTACATATTAGTCACATTTCAGCCATGTTATCGTAGGATAGGCTGAAAATGAAGACTAAAACCGTGAAGATAGCATTGGAAGGCTTCGGCTCTTATTTGGGGATGGGAAAAGGCTGTTTCACAGTCAAAAACAGAGAAGGCAAAACAGACAAGTATCCACTGTTTGAAAACCAGATAGACGAAATAATAATCAAAAGCGGAAATTCAATTTCTTCTGGAGCATTGGCCAGTTGCGGATTCTGGGGTATAGACTGTTTGTTTCTAACTCAGAAAGGAAAACCTGCGCGCGCTACAAGTCTTCATTGGTACTTCGACTACAAAGGCCACAGATTACTTGGTCAATCACAAAAGCTTGAGAAACTTTATCCTCAACCACTTCTAAACAAGTATCCACGTACCATTACGTAACGCGCGTGCACGCGGTTTCCTATCTACTTCTTACCAACTTCTTTCAGCTGTTTTCTTGCTTCTGTGATAAGGTCTGTAAGGGTTGAAAACGCTATGCTAACGTCTTTCATTTTAACAATCATGATGGTGTCTGTGAAGCAGCTCATCGTTTCCTCTATGTTGATGTATTTTCTTGAAACCGCGCCGTAGAAAAGCAGCGCACAACCGGGTGTACTTATCAGTTCAATCGGACTGTGGAGAATTACCGCTGCCAAACTCTGTCTCTTGTCCAAGACATCCCTGTCCTGGAACATGGAGCATATCTCATCGAACAATTTTTGATCAAAGATCAAGGTGATCGCGGATATTCCTTCTGTAACGTGGAAAAACTCTCCTGAAAAATTCGCAAGAGCTTTCCTTATTTTCTCCAAGTTTCTATTCGCTTTTTCAACGGAAATTTTTGCCACGTCGGTTCTGATGTTCATAACGGTTTTTGCTACTACTTCCGTCACATTTCTTGCTGGCCGCCTGTAGGTTGTTTTGACGCGTTTCACCGCGGTTATTATACTCTCAAGCTTGACATCCCGCCTCAGACTCTCTTTGACCTTCGGTCTCAACATCCGTGCGATTGCACTGTAGTTGCCATAATCCTTCTGCAACGCGTCTTGAAGCGAGAAGTCGCTGTCAACGAAGCTCTGCACCGTTTTTGAAATTGAATTGACCATTTTCGGTCACTTTGGCTGATTTGAATCTAATATTGACCAAAAACCATTTAAGTTTTCCTCAAATTATCATGTTGAAACTATTGGAAATCTTCAAAACATCAGGTGGAATTGAGTGGAACTCGCGAAATGTCCAGACTGTGATGCCCAACTTGAAGTTCCCGAGAACGTCGTGGTCGGCGAAGTTTTGAGCTGCCCAGAATGCGGCCTCGAACTGGAAGTCAAGAAGATCAACGGCAACCAGTTGGAGCTTCGGGAACTGGCGATTGAGGGTGAAGACTGGGGCGAATAAGAAAGCAGATGAGCATAGGAATTCTATACGAGCGTTCCGAAACCGATGAGCTCGGAATAAAACATACTGCAGAAGAATTCGGAATACACCTCACATACATACCTTTTCGCAGGATTACTGTGCGACTGGACAAAAACGGATACAGCGTCAGAAACAAAGGAAAAAACTATTCCAAAACCATTGAAGACGTCAAGGTCGTCCTAAATCGGGCGCAGAGCAAGAATCGCAGGCTGGTTGCAGCTGAACTGCTTGAGACTTTAAACAAGCATGTGGTAAATCCTTTAATCGTGGAATACATCTGCTGCAGCAAATTGAGAACAATACTTCACTTCTGGAAAGAAGGAATCAAAACTCCAGAAACAGTCTATGTTCCCTGCGACACCCACGAAAACGCCAAAAACGGAAAGAAAATTCGTAACGAAGACGAAATCGCTGACTTGATACAGCACGAACTCGCTCATTTGGGCATCGTGGTCAAACCGGATGCCGGCACACACGGGAAGAATATTAAACTTGCTCGGAACCGGAAAGATCTATTGACGATTCTGGAAGGAGTTGAACCCTCGATAATAAATCCAATAGGCGTTCTCGCCCAGAGATACATCCAAAAATGGTTCTACGACTTGAGAATAATAGTCGCAAAACAGAAAGGTGAACAACCGCACTGCTATCCAGCCGCAATGGCCAGAGCCGGATTCAAAGATTTCAGGACGAACACTTTCCTAGGAAACATGGTTTTCGGTGTTAACCTACCACCGTACATCAGGAATGTTGCAGTCAAATGCGGCAGGGCGATAGGGAAAGGCAGCCACGCATGGGTGTTAGCGCTTGACGCGATGATTGACATTGGGGAAGACAAAACATGTGATGATGCATACATCAAGTCTAATCTTGAAAAGCTCGAGCCCGCATTCAACTCCGTGAAAATAGTTAAGAAAGACGAATCAAAATTCACCGACTTCCAAGCTTGGAATGAAGAGTTAAAAGAAGCTTTTCAGAACTACGAAAATCAAGATGCGTATTTGAACGTGAAGGAAATCATTGAAGAAAGCATGGAAAAGAATCAGGGCAAAATCTTGTTCCATGAAGCAAACGCTTGCCCCGAATTCTGGGAACAAACCAGACTTGCAACGGGAATAAACGTGGCAGTCCCGCTGCTGAAATGCGCTCAGAGCTTAATTGACACTGATTGCAAAACATAATCTGCTAATGGCATTTGAGGTTAATAGAGCTCTTCAAGTTTGGGAGCCACTGCTTCACTGACCTCGCTGACGTGTGCCAAATTCGAAGCAACCTCAACCCTGCAGCCCACTCAAGAAATGGCCTACTCTTCTGACGTATAACATGCAAAACCGATGGGTTGATGGGTGAGAATGAGCTGTTTGCTGGTGTCTTGAAGAGTTTTGGGCGGAGCAGTTTTCACTTGTCTTTTTGTAGCACGGGCTAAAGGCTAGTTGAGCTCGATGAAAACAACAATTACGTTTTGACCGAAAATGGTCACTTCTACCAGTTTCTGAATCAAACTGACCGAAACTTATATAAGATTTCCTTGAAACTTCCTGAAAAGAAGTAAACGATATGGCAGATACCGTAGTGTTGGCGTATTCAGGGGGACTAGACACGTCCGTGCTGGTGAAACTGCTTCAGCAAAAATACGACGTGGAGGTAGTCACAGTTACTGTGGATGTAGGGCAACAGGAAGATCTGAGCGCGATAGGAGATAAGACGAAAACCCTCGGGGTCTTGAAGCATTATTCAATAGACGGCAAAAAGGAATTTGTCACCAACTATGTTTTTCAATCAATAAAGGCTAATTCACTGTACGAAGAGAAATATCCAATCAGCACGGCATTGGCACGTCCACTAATCGTTCAGAAAATGGTCGATATCGCCAGGAAGGAAGGAGCACTCGCTGTAGCTCACGGTTGCACCGGCAAAGGAAACGATCAGGTGCGTTTCGATGTGACCATAAAAGCGCTGGCTCCCGACCTGAAAATTATCGCTCCGGTAAGAGAAGGCAACTTGGCCAGAGATGAAGAGATAAAGTTCGCCAAAGCAAACAACATTCCAGTTCCAGTGAACCTGAACAATCCTTATAGCATAGATCAAAACATTTGGGGTCGCGCCATTGAGTGCGGAGTTATCGATCACCCCGATCAAGAACCGCCTGAAGAAGCCTTTGAATGGACAATTTCACCTGAAAAGGCTCCCGACAACCCTGAGTATCTCACAATCAAGTTTACATGCGGAGTTCCATATGCCCTGAACGGTGAAGAGTTAGACCCTGTTACATTAATTGAAACGATGAACAGAATCGCAGGAAGACATGGTGTAGGACGCATAGATCACATAGAAGATCGACTCGTCGGCATCAAGTCAAGAGAAGTCTACGAGTGTCCAGCCGCCGTGGTCTTGCTGGAAGCTCACAGAGATCTGGAAAAAATGGTTCTGACCCGTCACGAGAATCTGTTTAAACCTCAAATAGACGCTCAATGGACATTCTTAGCTTACGCCGGCTTGTGGATGGATCCGCTAAGAGAATCTCTCGAAGCGTTCATTAACAAAACGCAGGAGCGGGTGGAGGGCGAAGTTAAGATGAAGCTGTACAAGGGCGGGTACCGAGTGGTAGGAAGATCCTCCCCCATGTCACTCTACAATTTGGATCTGGCAACCTACGACATTCAGACTACGTTCAATCAGTCATGGTCTAAAGGTTTCATTGAGCTCTGGGGAATGCAAACAACCATAGCTAACGTCTTGAAGGCGAGGCTAGAGACGGACAAGAAATGTTTGAGGCTAACTGAAAGGGACCAAAATGTCATCGTTCTTTAAAGGAGGAAGACTGGGCTCAGCAAGAAAAGATGTTGTTAACTTCACCTCCTCCTTTCAAAGCGATAGAAAACTCTTGAAATTTGTGATATCGATAAACAAGGCTCACGTATTGATGATGATGGAGCAGAAAATCATCGATTGGCCAACTGGAGTCAGGCTTCTTCAAGCCTTGAAGGAACTAGACGCAGGGATAAAACCAAGATCTGGAGTTGAAGACATTCACTTGGTTATCGAGGAAGAGGTAACCAAAAGAGCGGGATCTGAAGTCGGAGGTAACCTTCACATCGGCAAAAGCCGAAACGATCAAGTCTCAACAGCAATCAGAATGGCGTTGCGCGAGAATCTCGTGAACTTGGTCCTCTTGATGATACAGTTGCAAGAGACATTGATCAATCTGGCAGCAAAACATTTAGAGACGGTTATTCCAGGATTCACGCATCTTCAGCCAGCTCAACCGGTGACCTTTGCTCATTACTTGCTGTCCTACAACGACATGCTTGAGAGAAGCGTACACCGTTTGCAGGAGAATTTTCAACGGGTTAACCTCTGTCCAATGGGCGCAGGAGCCTTGGCTACCTCAAGTTTTCCGATAGTAAGAGAAAGGGTGGCCGAACTGCTCGGTTTCGACGAAGTTCTCGAAAACTCAATTGACGCTGTTGGTAGCCGAGACTTTATTCTTGAAACGCTGGCCGACGTAACTATGGTTGCCGTTGACGTGAGCAGATTAACAGAAGACCTCATCGTTTGGGGTTCACCCAACTTCGGAATAATCGAGTTCCCAGACAGTTTCTCATCAACCAGCAGCATAATGCCTCAGAAGAAGAATCCAGACGTTCTTGAAGTCATTCGCGCAAGAATGAGTCACGTAATAGGTAACTTCATGACTTCCGCCACAATCATGAAGTCGCTACCCTCCAGTTACAACATGGACTTCCAGGAAGTCACGCCTCGCTTATGGGAGGCTCTACAGGACATTTCTTGCTCCTTAGACATTCTCTCCAAATTCATCCATCACATGAAGGTAAACAAAGACGTTTTCAACAGGCCTTTCCTCAGCTTTTCCACTTCAACCGAATTGGTCAACATGCTAACTCGCAAGCATGGAGTTCCTTTCAGGACAGCGCACAGAATTGTGGGGGCCTTAACGAGATGCTTGATCGATAACAGTTTGACCCTTTCCAACGTGACGCCTGAAATGATACAAACTATGGCGAAGGAGCTGGGGGGCCCTTCTCTAAATGTCAAAACTGAAGATATACGTGGTTCCATAGATCCTTTGAAATTTGTAAGAGCTCACAACGTCAGAGGAGGTCCCTCACCTATCGAAGTGCACAGAATGATTCAAACTAGAAAAAAGGGAATCGCACTCTCAAAGAAGTGGTCAAATGAAAAGAAGTCAAAACTCGCTGAAGCAGACGAAAAGTTGCGCGCGCTTGTTTAGTTTGGAGAGCAACTATCTCTGTGTGATATCTCTCTATCTCTGTATCTCTCTGTCTAAGTAGATAAGAGAAAGAAAGAAAGTAAACGTAAAAGTGTGTGTGTGGGTAAAGTTTTATCCCTCTCTCCTCTCCTTGCCAGTAACGTTAGCCTGCGTTGAGGCGTGCTTGCTGGGAGAAGAAATGCAGGGCAGGGGAGAGGAGAGAGGAATGAAAATTTACTCTGCTAACGTCTCGGGCCAACCTTTTGGATATGCATTTCTTCCGTCAAAAGCCAGGTTTTGCCTTCGTCGTGTGTTTCCTCGGAATGCCAGCGGAAAGACTGTGGCGTGATTTGGGAGAATATCCATTTTTCAGGGTAGCCTTCGGCGGTTTTATGTTCAAGAACTATTTCGCCGTTAACTTCGTGACCGATGAAGGTCTGAACAAGTCCTTTGAGGGGAGAAAGCCAAGTGCTCCGCCAAGCGTTAATCTTTGGATCGTAAAATCGAATAGTCGTCCCAAACATGATCATCTTCTTGGAGTCTTCCCTGCAGCCCATCCAAACATCCTGAACTGCAGTCCCCCCTAGGATCCATCCGAAGTGGACCTCGCCTTTCATCTTGACCCAAGTTCCGTCTGCTTGCAGGTAACGGGCATCAACGATGTCCCAGTCACCCACGAACCGACCAAACAACATCAGCTCCTTTTTCAAACTTGGATTGGGGCCGTTAACCACCAAACCTTTGATCGCCCAATTATCATCTGGCTTCGACACATCAACCATCCCAACATCATCCGATCGTGGCGAAAACGTATGGTTCTGAACAGAGATAAAACTTTACCCTCTCTCCTCTCCAGCTGGGTAACGTTAACCTGCGTTAAGGCGTGCTTGTTGAAAGGAAAAAGGCAAGGCAGGAACAAGTGTGGAGAGAGGCTTGAGCATTCTCTTCAGGTATTAGAGCGTGATGTTCAGGTATGAGGGCGTGCTATTCAGACTTGAGTGTAGGTTAGATAGGCGTATCAGGCATTGACTCAGGAAGTAACCACGGCTTACAAGAAGCAATTAGTTCATCATTCTGAGGATGAATTCAACAAGATATACAGCAAATGCGAAGAGGAAATGACAGGAAAGACAGTCTCAAGCGCGCGCTTTCCTAGACCTGAGCGCAAGCTAAGAAGACTTCTCTTTTTGAAATCTTCTTGATAAGGATTTGAGCTTACTCATTATCAAATCCCTGTGAAAATATATTGCCCACGCATAGCGCGCGCCAAGGTTCGAACCTTCACTTTGAAAACAAAATAGAAGTTCCAAGAGCACGCGCGAGCAACTCTCAGAACGCGCGCGAAATTTGGAGCAAGCGTAGATTTCTCGTTCGTCTCCGCTTCGCTAACAGGAAGGGAGGAAGCACAGCAAGTCCTAGCACGGTTGCCATGATTGGGAGCAGACGCCAGGTAAGCGCAGTCAAACCTTGACTGCCAGACGCAGAGTATGTATTTGTGCTGTTGTTGGTTGCTGAAACGTCCCAGAGGACTGTTCCTGAGGGTAACGTGTGTCCATCGTAGGAGAAAATGATCCCGTACGGGTTTTGCTGTGGATAGTATTGTGCGTCCACTCCGGGGTACGTTGCGCCTCCCCACATTAAACTGTAATCGAGGTAAGAGTGGTCGCCTTCAAGTGACCAGGCCTTGTCGACCAGTGTCCAGCCCGTCTGCCTGAGCTTTTCGGGGTCTTTCAAGTCTACTTTCCAATGGGTGTTACTTATTGCTTGATTGCTCATGATGCCGAACTGGAAATAATTGACGTATCGGCTGAACGGAAAAGGGTTAAGAACCACGTTTCCTGCATAAAACGCATGAATGATGTTTTCACAGTTGAGCATACCAACCACGTTCACCGTAACGAGGTTTTCATCCTGTCCAGAAACAGATATCGAATAGTCCACAGAGCCGTTGCTGTCCCAACTTTGAAGCAGAGTGACTGGTGTTGATCTGTCGACCCCCGTAATTTGCCATGTGTAAGCGTAAACAAGATTTGACATGGCCATCTGAATTGGAACCGTGGCCTCCTCTGTCTGATGCATTCCCAAATCAACGAACAGCCTGCCTGAAGCGTCGAGCACAAGCATCATATAAAAACCATAATCCACGAAGTTATACAAGTGATCCTGATCCTGAACAAACATTCCACCTCCAAGCCAGCAGCCAGAAGGCAAAAGCTCCGGTTCAGTTGACGGAAAACTAACCGTAACTGCAGTGGCCTCAACGTTCTCGTCCCGAGTCAAATTATCAGCGATCACATCGAAACCAGCCACATAAGGCATGTTAGAATTCAGTCCAGCAACATGATGCTCAGCAGCGGATGTCAAAAACAAATCGGAACCTTCAACTCGACAAACAGCCAGCCCACTCACAACAAGCGCAACCAATGCCACAGCGAGCCAGCAACGTTTCAGAAACTTGACCCCTCCCGCAAAAAAGTTCTACAACGTATTTGATAAGACTTCCGCAAATCGGTTCTGTGAAGACTCCGTTTGAAGGTTCATGTGAAAAACCGTTTGGTGCTTTACTGAGAACGGTTCCGTTAACTCTGCGGTTCTCAGCTATGCATGGCGCGATCGTATTCATGCCTAACTTTGCTGTTTTCGTCGCAAACGAAACTAATACTGCCCAAAGTTTGAACTTGTTGTTATGGTGATGGTGCGCTGGCATTGGCCACTTGCACGTTGCCCAAGTGAAAACCAAAATTCGTGTTAGTCTGCTGTGCGTTGAGTACCTGCTGCACTGCGGTGGCGTATGGTTGAACTGTGGTCTGAAGGTAGCTCGTTGGCACCTCCACGTATATGCTGCTGTTGTACTCCAGCCAAATGTGAGGATCATTGCGCACTATTATGCCTAGGTTAAGAATCGTGTCATCGCTGGTACAGTTGGCATACAAAGACGATACATTGTACAATGTGGGAGAGTTCGGGTCTGGAAGCCCATCTGGAAGCCCGTTAACGAGTGGTGATTGTTTTCCAGCGTAACGAAGATCTACCATGAGGCAACCGCCTGCATCGTACAGCTCCTTTGCCGAGGGCAAGTTTGGCCACGCAGCAGCAATCTCGCTCGCAGTCAACGGCGCGGTCGTCAATGGCGTGGCCGTCAAGTTGGCATGAGTGTTGGTAGGCGGAAACGGGTATGCAACTAAGAGCGAACTTGAAACCGCTGCCAAAACCAGCAAAACAATGAGCTTTTTGAACGTTGCAGCCACCAAAAACAAGTTGGCATACGGATACTTAAGACCAAGCCTTAGTACATCAGACTCCAGAACCTAGTACGGTTCCAAAATCATGGAGAGACAAGCGCGCGCTATCGGAAATTGTTTATGGGCTCGTTTTTGTCACTATTAAGTTGGCGGTTGCGCCGTCGTCGGGAGTGTTAACAGTGAAAATGTAGGATCCTGTTTGAGGAACCGTCCAAGTAGAAGTGAAGCTTGTTTGGTCCTCTTGATCCACTATTGCATATGATGGATTACTAGACTGTGCTATCATCAAATTCACGAGGTCGCCGTTGCCTGAAAGCTGTATGTTTAATTGGTCGCTCTGGTTGAGCGCGAGAGTGTACTGTGCATTGGTTGTATCGTCAGGGAGAACGATTGTCTGTTTCAGAAGTGTGACTGGTTCCGTCGGAAATACTATCCGCGGAACTAAGAAGGCAATGCTTCCCACCACGATAGCTAATGAAATAAGAAGGGACATGGTTTGAGTCGGCACTTTCATGGCTTTGTTGCCCGCTGTCTTCATGAGGTAACCTTGCTAGTTGCTGAGAACAATTATGAAGTTTGTGAAGACTTGGTCTTGATGCTGAGTTAAGACTCTCGAAATTAAATATCAACCTTCACAAAACCTCTAACTTTCATCCCACGACAGTTAACATCCACCAAACGAATTTTCACAGCAAAATCACCAAACAAAGACTTCACAGAACCCGCAAATCTTAACTTTGATGAAAGCAGACATGTTTTTATGACCGCAGAGTCCACGAAGCACCGCAAGACCGTATCCATCGACGCGGCCTACCGCGCCTACTATCCAAATACACCTGACGTGGCCGCCAAAAATGCCCACACAAACAACGGAGGCACACTGATGATCGTGGCCACCACGGCTTCGACCGTCATCTTCATCCTCTCAGTATATGCCCTGCAAGACATCTACAGATGGTATCCTCCACTCGTCGCTCAGCAATGGTTCCTCTACGACCAACTACTCACGGCTTTCTCACTCCTAGAACTAATATTCGGAGCACTAGCAACCACACTCATACTGTCCAAAAGAAGTTTCAGAGTAGCAGTGGCATTATCAACGATTTGCACTCTATTTGGTGCAAGCTCCTTCATAGTTACGTTGATCCAACCATTAGCGTTACTGTGGCAATCATTAATCTTTTACTTCTTACCGCTATTCATAACACCGTTAGCCGGAACTATCCTAACCATCTACGAGCAGAAGAGATAGAACACAGTTTGATAAATTGGTTATCCTGTCATTCAATCGTTAATGTTACGGCATTTCTTAAGAGTTCAATTATCACTTTCTTGTCCAAGAATGACTCAAACAACGAAGAGACAGTTGCAGCGATGAATTTGCTCCAGTTAGCTCCTAGATTATGACGAAAATGCAGTATTTCTTTTCCGCTTGCAACGTAATGATCACACTTTGCCCAGCCTGCTGGTCCACAAAAAACCTTCGTAATAATATAAATCATAGTCTTAAAGTCTAGTGTGACTCCCATAGTTCGAAAGAAGTCTTTGGCATTAGACGCACCTACCGTTTTTCCTATTCTTACCAAATCCTCCTCTGGGCAACATTCCAATATGTCAGCAAACATGTGATTTCCCACGGTTATCATGCCAAAACGCTCAGTGAATCGGCCAAAAACGGTGTACTGCTGCAAAATCTTGTTCATCAGGGCGTTAACGCTGATTGTCTGTTTCTCAGCTTCCTCCTGCAACACCGCAAGATATTCCTCGTTTATGCGGAATGAATGGCCAACGGTCTTCATTTTAAACCCCCTATAGAAAATGTGTTACATCGTATTACAATTTAACGCTTTTGCCGCTTTCATCATCCATTGAATACGTTCCGTTTTTATCATTGAAAAGAACCTATACAGAAACTCTCGGTGTAATGATGGATGAAGAAGCAAATTCGGATTCTACTCGTTGACGACGATCCTATCCTATTAAAGATGCACAAACATATCTTGGAAATTGAAGGTTCATTTCAAGTAGACCCATGCCTTTCCGTGTTAGAAGCCAATCAGAAAATTGCGAAGGAAGAATATGACGTGATTTTATACCAATGGCATATGCATGCGATAGAAAGTTTTGAGTTTCTCAAATCGATCCGAGAAAGTGACAATCACATCCCATTTATCGTGTTCACAACACAAGAAGATAAAGAAGCAGCCTCACAAGCCTTCGAACTAGGCGCGAACGGATTTGTCAGAATGGTTGGTAACCCAGAGACTGATTTTTCTGAATTGAAAAGAGCAATAAAGAAAGCTGTAACTTATCCATAGCACGCGCTAGCGCGCAGCGATTAGAACGCGGTTATCGCGCGCTTATTATCCTTTACCGTTATTCGTGTTCTCTTTGAGAACAGTCTTGTTCTGCAGTGAGTATTATTAGGCTCTTTGACGGTTAATTGTAGGGTGGAAAACCATATGATTGAGAAAAAATTGATTCTATTCAGCATGCTGGCTTTTTCAATAAAGCATTGCGACAATTGTACCTTTAGGATACTTGATTTCAAAACAAGCCCAAGCTGCACCAGACCAAACATGGTTTAACGTCAATGTCTCCTACGCGCGCGTGAAATGAGAATTCTCTGATGCATTTCCGTTCTTGGTGGTTAATCGGAATGAATCTCAACCTTAAGCTTCCATATTGGAGAACAGCTTTTTCACGCCTTGTAGGCAGTAGAAGCGGGCAAGAACAAGAAGACTGATGCCGACAGCCGCTGTCAAAACGATTGTTAACAGGGCTGATTCATTGGGTCCGAGGCCTAGCGTGCCAAAGAATCCTGCCTCGTATATTATCAGAGGGGTAAGCGCCCCTGCAGCCATCAGTAATCCTATGAAGAAGGCCACGGCTAATCCTGTAAACGTGATAAATCTTGCTCTGGGCCCTATCGTGAAATTGGGGTAACGCGAACCTGCTCCTAGGCCGACGTATCCCTGTGTGAGCATGTTGAAGAGTACTGCGACAAGAACAGCCAAGAACTGCAAAACCGCAACGGGGGCCAAAAACTGTACGAGCAGCGCTATGGCCAGGATTCCTATGGCTGAAAGGACCCAAGAGAGGAAGAGCTTCCCGTTGACCAGTTCCTTGACTGAAATCGGAAGCATGTAAATGTTAGAGATAGACTTCCCCTCCTGTCCGATGCTGATGGTGGAGAGCATTATCGGCAGGAGGATGGATGCTTCGGCAAGAAGGAAGACACTGGCCCCTGACAGACTGGTTCTCGTATTCGTACGGCTTGTTAGCACTGGGAGCAGGGAAGCCACCACGAGCACTACGGGTATAGCGAGGAACCTCGTCATTTCCCTGCGTCTCGTGAGAGACCTCAACTCTTTTGATGCTACAGCGAAGGCTATGGGATCTAACCAGAGCAGAGACTTCCCCTGAGGAACGTAAACGGTTGAAGTCGACACGGCTATGGAAACGGGCACGGGCGACCAATACTTGGCCCTGAGCCTGGATGCACCCTCGAAAATCAGCAACGTGAATACCAGGGAAAGCAGTGTGAACACAGTCGCTCTGAAGGCGTCGGATGCGAGGAAAGACACGACGGCAACGGAGGGCCAGAAAATCGGCACAAACCACACCACACTGATCCCGTTGACGATGACCGAGAGCGCGTCATAGAGAAGATACGGGTTGAACGCTGTTTGCACCGCGACAAGCAGGATGACTACAAGGATTACGCGGAGGGCAACGCCGACTCTTCCGCTCTTCTTGTAGACGCTGCTGGAAATCCGATTCATCACAGACCTAAGCACTTCCACAATCACAGCTCCCCAGAGATAGGCAACAAAGGAAATCGAGACGAACAGAGGAACTGCCGAAAGGAACCCGAAATCCGCTGCGAGAGGAATCGTGACTCCGAGACAAAGGAAGAACAGCGGCGAATAAGTGAACACTATGGAAAGGCTGGACGCCAAGATGTACTCGCTCGGAGACACAGGAAGCCAGTTGACCGCTTCGCTCGAAGCGAGACCGCTCGACTGCCCGAGTTCAAAAAGCACGCCGGCCACGATGACAACCGCCGTGAGTACTACGGGCAGCACCACTAGGGCTTGCTTCGCGACCGGTTGAATGTTACCCCGAAAATTCTCTGGAACAAAGGGAAGCGCATACGCGAGCAAGGCAAAGGGAACAGCGAACAAGGCCAAATCTATGGCGAGGAGCACTCGAGGATTGGAAAAGAAGCTTCTGCGCCCAAGACGACTCGCTCTGAAGTAAGACTTGAAAAGAACTGTGGCGAGGCTCAGAACCGTTGATCTGTTCAAAGCTTCAATGCCTCAACGATCTTGTCAGTGTCTTCGCTGCCCGTAAGCTTTAGGAACGTCTCTTCCAGCGTCGATCTGGGCATTCCCGCCTTCGACCTCAACTCCTGCACGGTTCCCTCAGCTATGATGCTTCCCTCATTCATTATACTAATCCTACTGCACACAGCCTCAGCAATTTCAAGAACATGCGTGCTGAAGAGGATTGATGCGCCTTCGCCAGCAAGCCGCAAAAGGATATCCTTCACGATTTTGGCCGACCTGGGATCTAAACCGTTCAGCACCTCGTCCAGAATCAAAACTTTTGGCCGATGTAGAAGCGCCGCCGTGAAAGCAATCTTCTGCTTCATCCCCTGAGAGAACCCACTCATGACTTCGTTGATGTGCTCACTCATCTGCAACGCCTGAAGCAACTCCTCCACCCTCTCCCGCCTGCTCTTCAAATCGATACCGTAAGCGGTCCCCACAAAATCCAGGTACTCTGAAGCCGTCAAGTACTCATAAAGATAAGGCAGTTCAGGAACATAACCCACAAGCCTCTTTGCATCAAGCGGCTGCCGCAACACATCCACACCGCAAAGGCTAATTTTACCGTAATCAGGCTTGATTATCCCCATAACCATCTTCATAGTCGTACTCTTACCCGAACCGTTAGGACCCAGAAGGCCATGAACCTCGCCAGCGGGCACCGACAACGTCAAATCGTTAACCGCCACCTTGCCGTCGAAGGTTTTCTTCACAGATTCCAGAGTTATTCCATCCATAGAAACCTCAAACCTCTATTCTCGTCATTTTCAAAAAAAAGCAACCATCAACGTATATTAAGTTTGTCAGCTCGCGCCGAAGGAAAGCAAACGTAGTATGCAGAGTTGGAGTATCGTAACATAGGATTAAGCACCGTGACGAGAAGGTGACAGCACTACTGAGTAGACTCGGAAAACTCGCCGCGCTTGCCGCTCCTTAGCTTGCCAACTGTTTCGCTAGTTCTGCGAAGAATTGGGCGGTTCGTCTCCTTCCTTGTCCAAAATCAATCACCGCTGTAATCATTGTGACTGGCGTCTCAGCCTTAACTAAAACCCTCGTCGTGTTCTCGTTTACAGGAGTCAGGTTGATTAGAAGCACTGAAGCCCATGACCATGGACCCGCTTTCGTCTTTGCCTTAACCCGATGCTCCGTTTCGCTAATTTCTTCAGTACTCCATTCTAGCGTGGTTAGCGCCTGTTGAATACCCATCCAAACCTTGCTTAAGGAGTAGTCTATTTCCACAGTCTCTTCGTCTTTCCGTAAATATGCCATGCTCTCAACAGAATCCATTGGGAGACCGTGTTTTTAAAGATTCGCGCGCAACGGAGTGAGGCTGAGAGAATAGCTTGAACCACATCAAACGCAGCCCAAAAAACGGAAGGGGATTGATTAGGCCTTGGTTTGTGTTCACAGGTCTTCTATGAAGCTTGAACGATGAAATCGGTTATGATGCGAGATGTCAATGTCGATCTTTTCACAGTGGTGTTTGGCCGAGATTTCTACATTGGGGAGCGTGTCGCCTTGCGGACTCGATCACCGGACGGTTCACTACGATAGTCGTTTTGGCCTGCGCTACGTGGACGGCAAATCTGATTTGAGGCTGTGTATGCAAATGCTGTTCGGCTTCACCCGGAACACTACAGATGATGGGTTCCAGAATGTGACAGGCCAGTTCCCAGAAGCTCAGGTAAAGCTGGGAAAAGGTCAAACACACGTGCTTGTTTCATTCATGGAGACTGAGCCAAAACACACACCTAATAGGTCGAACGATTCTGTCAACTCAGCCGCTTGAAGTTTGTTAACCATCGATTCTGTGTACATATTCGAAATTCATAAAGTTTAGAATACATCTGACTTATTTAGCAATTGAAACGAAGACGCTAATCGGACATGGGGGAACTTTACGGTTAAACTACTGGGTCAAACGAGCGCGAGCATGGGAACTGTATTAAATAGAAGGTTAAAGAGGAGGTAGAATAGTTCTTGGTTGGTTTTTATTTCAGCTTAGTTTTTCTTCCTTTAGGAATAATTGTGGTTGTTTTGGCTGTGTCAGTCTACTATTCCGTTCACAAAAAGCAAATTGCACGGAAAAAAACAATGAAACTCGTACAAGCCTTCATAAAAGAAAAAGCAAAACAACGTGAGACCATGGACAAGGAACTCGCAAAGCTTGCCAGGCTCCTTGAAAACAAGTCAATCGACAAAGAGACATATCAACGCTTGAAGAATGTTCTCATGACAATGGATGAGAAGAAAGGCATGCAAGCAAAAGACTTGCTGGATTACGTCACAAACAAAAAATAGAGAGCGCAAAGAAGCCGAGGCTAAGTGAATGGAAGATCTGAACAAGACGGAACTTCGGCATCTTCGAATGCAAACTGCCATAAGCATATACAACGAAGATAACGCAGTGTTGGAAAAGGTTGAAGATTCGTACTATACTTCACAGAACGCGCGAGATGAAAAGCGAGTCAAGCTCTTGAGCGAAATTTTGACCTCTGATCCTGTGATTAAAACCATATTGAAGTTCTTGACAGCAGCGCAAACGAATGAGCAAACCGACTGCCATGAGCCTTTTCCTTGTGTAAAGTTCAGGTTGAGCCAGTGTCTTCAGAAGGAAACTGGCAATAGGAAAGAGTGGAGAGACTCTGTTTGAGGGTAGGAACCCTTTTTGTTGTGATTTCGTTCTTCTGCTTTTTCCTCTCTATCAACTTTGGAGTCCTTTTACAATATCTAGTAGTAGATGAACTGTTAAAAGCACAGCTTCTGTCCCTAACTACTTCCTTCTTCATAGGCGGAATTGTCATGATCGTCTTGTTTGCAGTCGTAAAATTCAGTGGAAGACTATTTTCCGAGAAGGAAACACGCCCTTAGGGGTTAGCGCGCACTCGGAAAGTTGTACACAAAAAAGGGGATTCTAGCGGTAATTGCGGGGAAGTGCGCGCGTGCCAAAAACGCGCGCGCCAGCGCTATCTGGTTCGTTTGTTTATCTTGTCAAGTGGCTGCTAGACCGGTGGTTGATGCTGGAAGACCGCTTATTGTTGTTACTTTAGAGAGGCTGCCGTTGGAGTGGACTTCAAAACCGGTGATTCCTGCACCGCCGTTCAACACGTACAGGAATTCGCTACCTCTGGTCAGGGCTAAATCGAGCGCAGGCGCTGGAACTGAGGCGGCGACTGAACCGGATAGACTGATCATTCCTTTATGTGAGATTGCATAGATTGAGATGGTTCCAACACCTCCGTTGGCGGTGTATGCGATTTTTCCGTTTCCAGTTATAGCGACCCAGCAGGGAGTTCCTGAAGGTCCGTTTGAAATTGCGCCGCTCAGGGTTGTCAGTGTGCCACTATGACTTACAGCGTAGGAGGAGGCCGATTCGGTTCCTGCTTCGCTTACGATCAAATAGCCTTTGGAATTGAATGCGAATCCGTAAGGTCCACTACCACTAGAGGTAGTTGTCATGGGTGCGCTTGCGACTCCATCGTCGATTGTATAGGTGTCGATTTTGTTAGAGCCTTCCTCGGTGACTGCTAAGACGTTTCCTTCGGGGTTGAATCCTATTTGTTCAGGTGAATTGCTGGCGATTCCGCTCAGAGGCTCGTTTGAGCCAGATAAATAGGTTAACATTCCGGTTCTGCTCAGCCAGAAGCCTGCTATGTTTGGTGTTCCACCACTGTTAAGCACGTAGACCAAATTATCGTTGATTGCTAGGCTTATGGGCGTTGTCCCGTGTGACCCTTCGATATCGGTGAACACTAGAGTGTCGTATTTAACTTGAAAAACTGTTATTTGGTTGCTTCCTGCATCCACTACTAGAAGCCATTTGCCGTCTTCGCTCAGGACGACTGCGCCTTGGCTGTGAAGTGCGGTGCCTGTTCCCATGCCTCCTGTTGAAAACGTACCCGAAGCCGTCAGTGAGCCGTCGGGCCCGCGGTCAAAACGAAGGACACTGTTGCTTACTGAGTTGTCGATGGTATAGACTTCACCTACTCGTTCGGGTTTAGCATTTACTGCGACTGCTGCCGAGAATGCGGCTAGAAAAGCGATCAGAACAGCTAGAACAGCCAAAATTTTCTTGTTCATTTTTCACTTCTCCTTTTATGTTTAATAGACAAAAATGGAAGGATGCGTTATATAACGAGCATAACACAAACGTAGCACTAGTTTAGGTCAAACGTCGAAGCTACTTCTTCACGTAATCAACGTCGAGGAATAGGGCGAGCACGTTGTCCACCAGTTTATCAACGAAGCTTGTCCGGTAACAAAGCAAGGATGTCACCACGGTTTTCTCAGATTTTACCGTGTAACAAGTCTCTGCACCGATTCTTTCCTTAACCAGGATTTCCTTCTCAGCGAGAAAACCTAGGTAGTGGGATAGAGTTGAATCTGCTATCTTTATTTCCCTGGATAATTCCTTGAAGCAGACTCGTTCTTCACTGAGCACTAGTAATATTATTTCTCGTAGTCTTTTTTGACGGAGGGCTGATAACAGTCTTTTCTCCTCATCTGTATGTTCCTCAGCAAAGTATCTGCAATATCGTCGATCATCTTCAAGAGATAATATTTCTTTTCTTTCGAGATAATCCAGGTGGTATTCTAAAGTGCTGAGTGGTATTTTTAGTCTTCTTTGAAGCTCCCGTAGATGTAAACCAGGGTTCTCCTTCACGAAGTTGTATATCGTTCTACGATGTTCGTTCTCGAGAACTTTTTCTTTGATCTTCATTTTTCTTCACGGATTATTCCTAGGGCTATGATTAGTAGGGCTACTAGGTTGAGGGCTATGTGCAAGTCATCTGAGAATCCCTGTGTTATTGACGGGAACATGATCTCCGGCATGTACATTAGAGCGTTGAGGAAAAACACGGCGAATCCTGCTGCTATGAATAGTAGTCTTTTGCTCCTGATTCTAAGGTATGCTAGTAATATTATTACGAAGAGGAATCCTGTTGCGGCTATTAGTGCTATTTTTAGCAGGGTGTCTATCAAGAGTGCCATATGGTGTAATCTGACTCCGAAGATATAGTATTTGTTTACAGAGAACACAAGCGAGCTTGAAGTGTTGCTATGGCCCGATTATCCATTAAAGTAAGCACACACTTAATCAAGAAAAAACTAGCGTGCGCAGCGTCCCCGTGAGAACCCGAGAAAAATCCGCAAGCGTAAACGAGTTCGGTGTTCATTCATGAAAGTTATTTAAGTGAACAATCACATCAACCGGTATCGCAGCGTGACGCTATGGCTTCAAACAAACAGACTCAAACAGTTGTCGGCCATGTCGGAATCGAAGTCTCCAACCTGACCCGTTCCAAAAAGTTTTACAAGACCCTGCTGGAAGGACTAGGCTTCGCCATGATAATGGACGACGAAGATGGAGCAGGATTCTCCAACCGAAACTTTCAGATATGGCTGGGCGCATCGCAGAAACCAAGAGTCAAACGTGACGCCCCGACCGGGGAAGAGTTCGTCGTAGCGGATCACCTGGCCATACTCGTTCCAGACAAAGAAACCGTTGATGCCGTCGAGAGAACAATGAAGAAAAACGGGTTCAAAGCCCTATTTCCCTGCGAAGAACATCCCCAATTTGAGCCAGGATACTACGCCGCATCATACTGCGACCCAGACAACTACGTAACCGAAATCTACACCAGACCCAAACCGAAACGATTCTAGCACGCGCACGTTTCTTACACCATTGATATAGAATTTATTTGGTGAGCAAATTATGCAAATAACTGATGAATACATGAAAGAGATGAGGCAGAAAGCTAAACCTTACACGGTTATGATCTTGCATAAGACTAAAAAGTATAATGAACCATGGGCAGAAAAAATTGTCTTCGAACATGGAAGAAGAAACTACGAACTCCGCAGGGACGGCAAATTATTAATCGTCTGCCCTATCAGGGACGAAAGCGATGTCGCCGGCATCGGCGTCTTTTCCACAAGTGTGGAAGAAACGAAAAAGATTTACGATGAAGATCCAGGAGTAAAAGCACGCATCTTTGCGTACGAAGTTCACCCCTCTCGAAGTTTTCCTGGAGACCGTTTATCGTGATGTAATGAAGGACAGGAAATTCCATGCGCTAGCCCGCGCTGGCTCGTCCCTAAATCGAATGTCGAAGCGGAATGTCGAAGCGTATTGGAAGAAGTGTATTGACCCACACAAGGCCGTTTAGCAGCAGGCCGCTATAACCCCTATTATGCTAGGATGCAACATTACGTCTGACCTTGCAAACAAAGAATAGGGCCCGACAAAACTGTCACAAAACAACATAACAACTAACAACACAAAAAACCGAAACGCGTCAACCCTAAAGCACTTTCCAGCCTGTTTTCAACATCGTCTGTTACAATGCAACATTACAACTAATCTCACAACCGCAGAGCCGGGGGGTCGAAGAACATCGCGGTTTACGCTGCAACATTACGCTGCAACATTACAACGG
>Ga0187770_10000432_pt1 | contig 20404 bp, 22 predicted proteins | sample 0116_SJ02_MP02_2_FD_133154 | JGI IMG/M metagenome (GOLD analysis project Ga0187770, IMG submission 133154) | Tropical peat soil microbial communities from peatlands in Department of Meta, Colombia - 0116_SJ02_MP02_20_MG | ecosystem: Environmental > Terrestrial > Soil > Wetlands > Peat | place...
AGCAGTTCTTCAGACTTAGAAAGCTTTTCTAGCAACTCTTCAGTCTCGGTCTTTTTCTCTGTCATGATTAAGCTATTTCCAAGCTATGCAGATTTAACATTTCTGTGTCTTTGTACCACTGCCCGTGCGGATGCTGAATTATCAAAAGGAGATACAGTCAAACAGCAAGCTAGAACAAAAGTTAGAACTAGTCTCCACATCCAACCAATACAAACCACAATGTCTGGTGAGGCTGAACTATCGGGACAATGGGAAATCCTGCATGTGCAAAGGGGTGAGTGTAGTTGGTAAGCACCCACAATCAATCTCCAAGGCGAATGAGAAAAAGATTCACAATGAAGAGCATAGCCAATATCAAAATCATCTTAGCCCGATTCATTCTTGAGGCTCTCCATATGCTCTACTCATGCCTGAAATCTCGAGTTATACGCAATAGAACCGCATGTACCAAAAATAGAACACGCTTAGCTTCGGTTGCTCTGCAGATTTAAGACTTTATTGCGTTTCCTTTAGGTTCTGTCTAACACCGCTTTGTTTTCATGCTTTCCTTCTTGTAGACTGCGACTGTCGGCAACGTTGCTATCTCCTGGGACTTGGCTAAGCTACTCTTCCTCTATGGTCCTTTATCCATCTTACCTTCATCGTTTATTTCGACTTTATGACGGGAAAATCTGAGCAGAAAGACAGCTTTATAAGAAAAAAGATAGGTATGTACTCTGAAATTGGCAGACGGTTTCGAGATGGGCGCTATGGCAAAACTGAACAAGGTTGACGAAGCTGTGGTTTCGACGTTGAAAAATGCTGGCAAAGGTTTGACGCTCAAAGAAATCGCTGCGAACTGCGGGGAGACGGAAAAGAAGGTTTTCAAGTCATTGCGGAAACTGTTTGAAAACGAAATGATTGACTGTGAGAATCATCAGTACCGACTGCTAAACCCCTGAACCATGTTCGACTGTGGAGAGGGCTTTATCCCAACAGCTGACTCTGCGAGAACGTTTGAATTTTTGAAGAAGGCGATGTGTGAGGTGCATAGTTGACGCGGAAACGTGGTTACAGGCGAGGATACCCTGTTGCTGTTTTGATTGGTTTGGAGGAGTATCGTGCGGTGCTGTGGCGGATATTCAGTAACGTCGTCAAACCCCTCGTCACGGTGAGACTTGGCGGAGTGAGATCGGATGAGAAGGCCTTGTACAGTTTTCATGAAGCCATCGTGGACGCCTTGAGGTCCGTGCTCAAGGAGGGAGTCAGGAGCATCGTGGTTGCGGCTCCATTGAAGACTGACTTTATAGATGTTTTTCTCGATCACGTACGGAAACATGACGCGTGGCTGGTCCAATGGAAGGGACCGAACTCTGCAACGTTTGGCGTGCTTATAGGGTCTGCAGGGAAACCTCACGAAGTGGCCGAATTGGTGAAGATGAAAGCTTTTCGTGATTTGATTGGCAAAACCACGGCGGCAGATGCTGACCGCGTCATGGACACGTTGGAGAAGTGGCTCAACGAAGACGATGCGAGGATATTGTACTCTCTTAAAGAGGTAGAGGACACTATCTGCGGTCAATGTACGAATGGAAAAGTCAAGCCTGAATACTTGATGCTTACGGATGAGTATCTCCAGAAAAGCCGCGAAAGAAACAGGGTTAACAGACTGCTTCAGATATCAAACAACAAAAACGTCAAGACCGTGATAGTTGTCGCCGATACCCCCGCCGGCAAAAGGTTGATGCAACTTGGCGGCCTTGTTTGTCTCGTAAATTTTGCCAAGACACGCAGTAGGAACTAAGTCGCGGCTGTCCGTTCGTTGGGAGTTGAAATATTTTGCTACGTGTCTGCTCCTGTTTCTTCCCTGAACTGCAGTCTGTAGAATGAGCTGTACAGTCCTTTCTCGCGCATGAGCTGTTCGTGGCTGCCTCTCTCCACTATCTCGCCTTGGTCGATGGTCAAGATTTCGTCGCAAAGCCTGATGGTTGAGAGTCTGTGGGCGATTATTATCGTCATCCGGTTGCGCATCAGTTTCTTCAGGGCTCTCTGTATCACCAGTTCGGTGTAGGCGTCAACTGAGGATGTTGCCTCGTCTAGCACCAGGATTTCGGGGTTTGCAAGTAGCGTTCGGGCGAAGCTTATGAGTTGTCTTTGGCCTATGGATATGTTTGAAGACCCTTCCATTATCATGTAGTCGTAGTCGTTTGGAAGTTTCATTATGAAATCGTGGGCACCGATGGATTTGGCTGCGTCTATTACTTCTTGGTCTGATGCTTCGGGTTTCCCGAACCTTATGTTTTCCTTTATAGAAACTGTGAAAAGAAACGAGTCTTGCAGTACTATGCTTATGCGGCTTCTGAGGGAGGCGAGCGGTATGTCCCTTATGTCGTGTCCGTTGATGAGTATTCTGCCTTCGTTTGGATCGTAGAATCTGGCGAGTAGGTTGATTATCGTGCTTTTTCCGGCCCCTGTTTGCCCGACGATCGCGAGTTTCATGTTGCGCTTGAGGGTGAAGTTGATGTTCTTCAGGACTGGAACGTCTGGTTCGTATCCGAAGTTGACGTCTTCAAATTTAACTTCATCAATCATTGCAGCGTGATGCTCCTATCAGGTTGTGCGTCCACGACCTCGACTTTTGTGTCTATCACGTCGAACATTCTTTCAATTGCAGACATTGCTGATTGATATTGGTCGTACATAGTAACGAGGTCGACGAGTGGCATGAAATATGAGAACTGGTACTCTAGGAAAGCTACTAGAATTCCTAGTTGGATTGTTCCTGCCAACAAAGCATTGACCCCATAGAACAGGATTATCGCCGTTCCAATCAGCCTTAATCCTATCACGAAAGGCGTGTATGACGAGCCTATCAGGATGGCTCTGATGGTTGCCTTGACGTTCTCGTCCTGGCTTTTAATAAACTTCTTCTCTGTTTCTTTCTCCTGGGCGTAGGCTTGTGTGACTTTCATGCCTGCGAGATCTTCTTGCATCCTCGCCGTGAGTCCTGAAGTTGTGATTAGCGTTCTTCTGTATGCGGCCCTTGAGTATTTTCCAAGGACCCAGACCAGTATTATGGCTACGGGTAGAACTGTCATTGCAAGAAGTGACAGTCGAAGGTCAAGATAGAACATTATTGAGAAAGCACCGAGTATTGAGGAGATGTCTATGAGAATGCTCGTGAGTCCCAACCTGAGGAATATTCTGACGGTGTTGGCATCGTTCGTGGGGCGAGAGATGATTCTTCCAGCTTCACCCTCGGAGAAATATCTGAGAGAGATGACCTGTAGTTTTTCCATCATATCATCTCTCATTTTCGCAACAACTTTTTCTCCGACTACTCGCATCTGATACGTTTGGATGTACTGAAACACGTAGTTGCCCAAAATGATAGCGGCAAAAAGAGGGACCCACCATATGAAGGCTGCAAAGTTATAAGGCTCTATTATGTTATCAATTGCTATCGCGTGCATGTAGGGTGCAGCAAGGCCTGTGAAGGCGCCGATTATGGTGGCGGCGACCCCGATTCGGAGGTTTCGTTTGTAGGCTAGGGCGTATTGGTATACCCTTCTTATCAGTACGCGGTCAGGGGTGGTTCTCCTTCTTTTTTCTTCCTGTTTTGCGGAGAACGTTCCGTAAGAACCCGACATTAGGAACCACCGGCTTCTTCTAACATCGGTGAAGCTTTTTGAACAAACTGTGTTTCGTAGACCCTCTTGTAGACGCCGTCTCTGGCTATGAGTTCTTCGTGTGTGCCGAATTCAGCTACTGAACCGTTTTCAAGGACCAGTATCTTCTCGGCAGTCTTTATCGTTGAGAATCTCTGCGCGATTATGAGGGTCGTTCTTGTCTTGGTTGCCTCCTCGATTGCAGACTGAATTTCTTGTTCCGTCTTCGCATCTACGAAAGAGAGCGAGTCGTCCATTATCAGAATTTTCGGATTACCCACGAGTGCTCTGGCTATGGTTATTCTCTGCTTTTGCCCTCCCGAGAGCGTAACCCCTCTTTCTCCCACGGGAGTGTCGTAGCCGCTCGGAAGAGATGCAATGAAATCGTGTATTCTAGCCGACTTTGCGGCCTGCACTATTTCATCCATCGAAGCACTAGGCTTGCCGAAGGCGATGTTTTCCCTGATAGTTCCGGAGAAAAGGAACACATCCTGCAATACGATGCCTATTTGCCGTCTGAGGGAAGCAAGCTTGAATTCACGGATGTCTGTACCATCTATTCTTATGCTGCCTGATTGGATATCATAAAACCTTGGAATCAGGTAGATGAGGGAGCTTTTTCCGGATCCAGTTGCGCCGAGTATCGCTATCTTCTCCCCGGGCTGCACCGTGAAAGTGACGTTGGTGAGTACAGGTCTGTCTTTTACGTAACCAAACGTCACGTTTTCCAACTCAAGCTTTCCCTTTCCTATCTTCACGTCTCTGGCATTGGGCGTGTCTTCCACTTCTCTCGGCGCATCTGCCATTTTCAGGACTCTTTCAAGTCCAGCGTAGGCGGCGATCCACGTTCCTATAGTTTGGCTCACGTCCCTTATGGGCATGGTTAGTCTCATCATGTATCTGGCAAACAGGATGATGTTGCCAACTTCAATGACCGCTATAGCTGTATTTGGGCTCAGCGTGTATCCTGCGTAAACATACACCAAGGCTATTCCGAGTGTGAGTATTGCTGGACCAAGTGGCGTGTAGATTGATTGTATTTTGCCCGCGCTGATAGCAGTGTTCACGTATATGTCTTCTACGCCTTTGAATCCGTCGACAACGTCTTTTTCTTGACGGAATATCCTGATAGTCTTCATTCCAACGATGTTCTGCTGTATGTAGGAAGTCAATTTTCCCATGATCAGTTGCATGTTCATGAAAAGAGGCATGGTCTCTGTCCAGAGGCGCGTCGTGAAATAGAAGATTAAAGGCATCGAGGCCATGGAAATCAGAGTCATGATTGGGCTTATCGGGTAGATTATTATTAGAATGATGATAGTGAAGAAAACAGCGTTGAGTACTGTGCCGAGCCATGTTCTCAGAAACGTGTCAACCAATTGAAGATCAACGGTCGCTCTCGAAGTGAGGTCGCCAACTCCCACGGAATCGTAGAAGCTGAAGGATTTGCCCTGGAGCGAACGGTAGTAATCCGTTCTTATGTCTCGTACTATGTACTGGGACATTCTTCCGTGCACGTATATCAGTGCAAAGTTTGAAATGGCATAGCCTGTTCCTGCGAGTACGATGACGAGCAGGTATCCCGACAACAGACTGGTGTTGGTCGGCGGTCCGATGACGTAGATTATGATGAAATAGGTGTATAAAGGTTCGATCGCAAAAAAAATAGACCTTATGAGGGCGAGAACGGTTATTGCTGCGATGTACCAGGGATATCTCCTGTGGTACTTCAACAGCCTCTTGAAAGCAGAAAAGGACTGCGAGAAACCCCTTTGCGGATTAAGTGACTTCGCATAATCCAAGAGCGGCTTAGCTATGCTCATCGTAATCTTGGCTTAGTGGATACGAATAGAATCGATATAAACATTTTCAAATCACTTTAGAGTCTCTAATCAACGAAATCGATGTTGACCAGTGCCAATGCCCCGGATTTTCATCATTCGAAGCATTTGAGTCTCCGACTTGTCAGAACCAAAAGGTGTGATATAACGCTTCCAGAAGCAAGTCTCAAATGTCCGCCCTGATCCTTGTTTTTGCCAATTCAGTAACTCTCACTTTGATATGGTCATAAACGTTCTTAGCAGGCTCACTCGGCAAGAAGTAAGGGTCTTCAATGTTCCACACGACTATTCTGCTCGGGCACTCTGGACATTTTGTTAGGACGGCATCCTTGTGTCTTTGTTCCATTGCAACGATAAGGTCATACTCTTTCAGCTGCTTGTCCTCCAGGCTTTCTGGCACTCTCTTGAGGTACCTCTCTGCTCTCTCTTTTCCAAGGTATGCCTTCACTTCTTCTGAGATTGGAATGCCAACTCGCAGTCCTGCCGAGTCCACCTTCCATTCTGGTCTCAGTTCTCTCAACAAGGCTTCGGCAAGCGGGCTTCGATGAGCATTCCCAGAACACACGAACAACACTTTCAATCTCATCTCTCCTTTACGGCGCTTGAAGTTCAATGGGTAGCCACGGTTTAAAGGAGTTGGTGGGCACGGGAGCGCGTGATACGAGTGCAACCATGCCACTCTTTAAATACCTCTAATGTGAGAGGTTTCGCTCATGGGATACCATCAACGTGTAGGGTCACGAGATTCTGGCCGAGAACGTGGAATGCACCGGCGTCAAAAGACTAAAGCCAAAGAAAAAGGACAGAAACGTGAATCTGGGCGCAGCTACGTGTTAGAGGAAGATCACGTTCAGACTTCTGAAGAGGTCGTGGACAGAACCCTCAAAAGGCTGCGCAATCTGGGAAACCAGGTTTTTGCCCTTTCCCCATTCAGCGAACACTTCGGTCGCTGGCTGGTGGACCTGAGAGTCGTCCTATCAGAGTTTGAGTCAAGTCCCATCTTAAGCGTGGATGATCAGTTTTTGAATGAGCGTTCACAAATACTCTCGAACGTTGAGCTTGAACTTGAGAAGAGACGGAGCGAAGAGGCTTCATGTGACGAAGCTATCAAGAGCCTCTCGGCCAATAGAATTCTTGTTGAAAAAATCGAAGAAGAGTGTACTAGTAAGACTAGAAGTGTCGAAAGGAAGAAAGAAGTTGAAGTCAAACGTCTGTCCAGCAACGTTGCAGGCGTCAGGGAAGAACTGGATCGCATAGCTCGAATGAAGACAGGCATCTTCAGAGGCCTCTCGAAGAAGGCCAAAGCAAAGAAAGAGACAGAAGCGACCGAGAGATTGAGCTTGGCACAAGAGGAACTCGCCTCAGCTGAGCAGAATTTCGCCGCTGAACAAGAGAAGCTTCGAGACGAATACGAAAAAAGGAAGCAGCCAATCATCGAGCAGATTCGGGTTGAGGAAAAAGAGGTCGAGAACCAAGATGTTGATGGCTCTCTCGAAATCAGACAGGCCACGTGCGAAGCTCTAGTCAACGCAGTGAACGCACTTGCCGAGAGAAAAAGTCATTTGAACTAGCCAGGCCGCAAGGTTCACGTTTGCGTCAGGGTTGCATCATACGGCGAGGCGCCATGTACTGTTGTCGTGTCGTTTCTGGGAATCTGGAGAAGTGTTCGTGAACCACTTTCCATCCTGAATCCTGTTTCTTCAGGACAGATGTGACGCGCGAGGTTACGTCGAATGGTCTGTTTCTGATTTGGCCCTGATAATGTATGGTAAAGGTAGCGACAGCTGTGTCTCCGAATACGTTTGCTTCGAAATCCTTCAACTCGTAACTGTAGTTGGATAGAACCTTGAAAGCTCCGAACTCGTTTTCCAGAGCTTTTGTTCCATCCTGCCTTCCAAAGGGAGGCCAATCATCAAACTTGTTATATTGTTCATCAATGAGTGCTCTAACCGTAGCCTCATCGCGGTTTTTTATCCCATCAAGCCTCTTGACTACGGTATTCTTAACCTCGTCCTCCACGGAGGCGTTCCTAACTGCATCCTCTGAGGAGGAGTTGGAGGACCTAGCCTGAGTCTGATCTTGCGGTGCTCCAGTTAGCTTGCTGACTCGCATTTGCACAAACTGTCCCTCTTTTCGATTTCTTCGTATCTGCTTGGATCTTTTGGCATTTGAATTCACTGGACAAAGTAGCTTGTCCTTGTCTATTAGGTTTTCCAAAGAATGCGCGTTCGTTCTTCTTTCCTCTTCGGTCGCAGAGTGTATGGCGCGGGGTGTGGGATTGACCCGATGAAGATTAGCGGGTTATTCTTCTTTATCCTTGCGAAGTTTTTATTCATTTTATATACTGGCTTTCAGGATTTCAGGACTGAGAGAACTCTCTCAGAAAGGCGCGCGCTCATATGAGAAAGCCCAAGTTAGACGGAGAAAACCATTACTTTGAATAGTTTTACTCCTTTTTTGGTGGCTAACTGATCTCGCAGCTCTGCAACTTCTGCAGCGTTGCCCTTTACGGCTATTGCTTCCAGGCAGTCTGTTTCGTTTAGGTGGATGTGCATCGATGAGCAGATAACGTTTGCAAAATGGTGTTGCACATGCGTTAGTGCGCTTTCGAGTCCCCTGGCTTCATGATCGTATAGCATCATCATAAGCCCAGCTTGATCTTTGGTCTCGTTTTGAAGCAGCTTCCTTTCCGCCACAAACATTCTGACGGCATCCTGGACAGCCTTGGATCGATTCCCGTAGCCCATTGTTTTGACGATTTCGTCAAAATCTTTCAGTAGGTCTGGGGGGAACGTTACACCTGCACGCTTGATTTTGGGCATTCTCTCACAGCCGACTCTTAGGCGGGCCTGAGCATAAAGTTTTTATGCAGTAACGTGTCACTATTGCACCAAAAGGTGTTACTGGACGAGCAGAATGAGAAGCAAGACCTATTTTACAAGCGTAGACGTTGCGCTGACAGGCGTCTTCTGCGCCCTCTGGATAGTCGTGAACTTGACTTTGGGACCGCTCAGTTTTAGTCTTACTGGGCTCCCGGTACTGCATGCTTTTGGAATTTTCTTTACATTGCTCCTTGTGGCATGGGTGACTGGACGGTTCGGCACAAGCTCGATGGCTGGCATAATAGGCTCGATATTTGCCATACTCTTAGGCGCGCCTGCACTGATCGTCTGTTTTTGCGCCTCAGCAGTCGTCTTTGATGTGCTGATGTTTGCAAACCATCATAAAATCCGGATTGCACGAAACAGTTTGGCAATAACAGCAATTGTAACGATGCTGTCTGCCTACCTTGCCGGCGTATTGATCATAATGTTCTTCCAGGGGGGAGGGCTGCTATATGCGCTCACTTTTTGGGCGGTATGGACTCTGATTGGTGGAATACTGGCACTTGTGATAACATTACCAATAATAATAGCTTTAGAAAAGGCAAACGTGAGGAAGATTAAAGGTGACACAGATTAAGGAGATTCCATTGCACATTAAGAACGCAGCAAAACTTCACGGCCACTTGGGGCCTTTCCTTGTCATAGGTGTCCGGATGGGAGACGCGGCGAAATCGCACCTAGACGTTGATGACAACAGTAGCGGTGGGCTTCAGGCGAGCATTAAAACACCTCTTTCCACTCCATTTTCCTGCGTTATTGACGGAATACAAGCCTCCACCAGTTGCACAGTCGGAAATCAGAGACTGAAAATTGAAAACTCGGCGAAGGAGATAACGGCGAGCTTTACACTTCAAAGCACAAACAAGGCAATGAAGATTTTGGTGAACCCCAAAGTGCTTGAAGACTTGATCAAAGAGATGTCTGAAGGAGCCGATCCTGAGCAACTTGCAATGAAGATCGCACATACGCGAGCAGAGCAGCTTTTTGTGTTGAAAAAATAACGTTTGCATTGAAAATAGTCGCTTCAGCGATGTTGGGTTGGATATGGAAGACCTGCGAATTGCAAAGAATCGTCTTAGGGAAAAGGGGTTGACACTCTCAATCGTGAAGGAGAAGCAGATACTCTTTGAGACTGGTTCTCATGGAATTTCAGGCTTTCTCAGGGCAATTGAAGAACTCGGCGAGAGACTTAACAAAGCCTCTGTCGCAGACAAGATTGTTGGAAAAGCGGTTGCACTTTTGTGCCTTGGGGCAGGAATCGATGTGGTGTATGCGTCCGTAATGAGCAGGGAAGCGAAGGAATTGTTTGAAGAAAACGCCGTTTACGCTGAATGGAACGAGCTGGTTGGAAACATACTCGGCAACAGCAAATCGACGACGTGCCCATTCGAAAGGCTGGCAGCAAAAATCACGGATCCATCTGAGGCTTACAAAAAAATCAAAGCCTTGCAGGATTCTCTTGAGACCGCTCGCTGAACAGGCACGCGAGCTGGGATTGAAACACGCTAAAAATCAATTAGTTGGCTCGCGCCAAAAGTGTTTTTTGGCGTCTTCAAGGCTGCTTCTAAGGCAGAAATATCGTCAGAAGAAATAGCGAAAAAATGCTCAAAAACCGCGGCGCATGCGAATGGGGGTTAATTCTGGTAAAAAGTTTTATATGCTAGCGTAATTTCTTAGCGCGTGTGGAAAATCGTGTGGACAAATTGCGTTGTAACAGGAGTTTGATTGGTCAATGGAGAAGATGAAAATGAAAAACGTATCTGCAGTGATGATTGTGGGCATCCTGTGTTTGTCGATGTTTGGAGCGCTTACGTTAAACGTGAGGGCCCAGTCTGGAGTTGACTGGTGGAATCAATTTCATCATGATTCGACGCTTACTGGCTCTTCAACCTCAACTGCGCCTGCTACGAACCACACATCGTGGACCTATACGACCGGTGACGCTGTCTATTCTTCTCCAGCCGTTTCCAATGGTGCATTGTACGTGGGCTCAGATGACGATAACGTTTATGCTTTGAACAGTACAACGGGCGCTGTCATATGGAGCTTTACGACAGGTTACTCTGTGGATTCTTCACCTGCTGTTGACAACGGCATGGTTTTTGTAGGCTCAGAAGACAATGTGGTTTATGCTTTGAACAGCGCGACGGGCACGTCTCAGTGGACCTACACAACGGCGGGACCAGTGGAGTCTTCTCCTGCTGTTGACAACGGCATGGTTTTTGCGGGTTCTGTTGATGGCAACGTTTACGCTATAAACGAGAACACAGGCGCTCTCGTTTGGAGTTTCACGACAGGCGGCGGAGTATACTCTTCTCCTGCTGTTTTTGCCGGCGTAGTGTACGTGGGTTCCACTGACTTTAGCATTTATGCTTTGAACGAAACCACGGGCAGCGAGATGTGGAACTTTACGACGGGTTCCATTGTGGAGTCTTCACCTGCCGTTGCCGGCGGCATGGTTTTTGTAGGATCAGAGAATGGCAGGGTTTACGGTTTGAACGCTTCAACGGGCGCTCTCGTGTGGAAGTACGCGACAGACGCTGGGGTGTACTCTTCTCCCGCCGTCGCTAATGGCATCGTGTACGTGGGCTCAGAGGATGGCAACGTTTATGCTCTGAACGCTGCGACGGGCGCGTACATGTGGGTCTTCCTAACAGGCGGCGCGGTGTATTCTTCTCCCGCCGTTGCTGCAGGCACAGTATTCATAGGCTCAACGGACGACAATATTTACGCGTTGGACGCTTCCACAGGCGTGTACCTGTGGAGCTACGCGACTGGTGACGCCGTGTACTCTTCTCCCGCTGTAGCCAACGGCATAGTCTACGTCGGCTCGGTTGATGACGAAGTGTACGCTTTTGGAGCTTCCTCTGGGAGCAGTTCACTCTCACAAGTAGAAATGTACGCCATAATAGCTGTTGTAATCATTATTGTGATTGCCATTGTCGGATTCTTGTACCTTACTCTTAGTGGGAGAAGACGAGGACAAGACAGTGGTCAAGGCATGCACATGTAAATTCCTGCGCGATTGTCCTCTCTTATCAGTTCGCCCGCGCTAAGAATTAAGGCACTATCATAAGGAAGCTCCCTGCCGGACGCGAAACGAGTGCTAAATAAGATCAATAAGTCCTGTCTTTGCCAAAGAGACCAGCGCGCTTTTCATCACTGATTATGTTCGACTTGGCGGTTCTTAGTGCGTTCACCCTGTGCTTAGTACCCTCTCGAGCTCATCCTTGTCGGATGATTCCTAGTCGGAAAGGCGATTGGCTTACAATAGCACGCGCTACGTGGAAAAGGCGCGGGGTGTGGGATTTGAACCCACGCGGCCATTGCTGACCACAGACTTAGCAGGCCTGCCCCCTACCAGGCTAGGGCAACCCCGCCCTGATTTTGACCGACCTCGCCAGCTTTTTTGGGGATGGCGATGTTGACTGTCAGCTTGTGTCTTCATTTTTGTTTCCTCAGGAATATTAGGTTATCTTTTGGAGGACGTATTCAAACCCGAGTTCTTGCAGCATCTTTATTTCCTCAGGTTTTTCAGCGACTTTTACCGTAAATTCGTCGTTGGCTCCAACTTCGAACAGTGTGTGCTCGATGTTTATGTATATCTCGGTTGAGGATAGTGACTTGGGCCCTAGGAAATGTTGCACGTAATATGAGTCTTTAGTTTTATGAGTCCGAAGAGTGCAGGTCGACCAACGGACGAGTTTCTTCAGATGCATGCCTCGACACGCTCAGACACCAACACTCTGGATGCCATAGTCTGGCTCCTCTCTAAAACAGCTTTCGAGAAAGCAGAACTGGAAAACAGGAAACCGAACGCTCGCCAAACAACTCTGACCAGCGTAGAAAAAGTTTAAAAAAAAGAGGAGTTTAGCTGTTGGGTTGAATGTTGAAGGGTAGCACGGCGTAAGCTTGTGCGTTTGTGGCGTTGATTGCTTCGTAGCCTAACATTTCGTTGATGCTGAAGTTCGCGTTGCTAAACACGCTGCTCTCCAAGACTTCAATAGTAACGCTCTGGCCTGAACTCGCGAATGTGCCGTTGAAAAGCGTATTCCTGTCCACGACCTGAGTGCCGACCGTCCAGTCTTTAGCGAGCAAAATACGGATCTGAGCCGAGCTAGTGTCCAGGACCAGCATGCCCTTCACTTCTGAGACCACTGTTCCCGAGACGTTCGCAAGCGTGGCGTTCTGCGATAGCCCTTCAATCCACTGAAAACCATTAGCCCGCATCTGTGGCACTCGACACATAGGACCCCACGGCATCGTAACGTTGTTTGGACAAGTGACGTTGTTCGATCCGAAAAAGATCTGCATGCTCGTCTGGTCATTAGCATTAGCCGTGGCGCCGTTCAGGGAGAACGCGTACGCAAAGGCCACAGCACCCAATGCAAGGAATGCAACCGCAGCTACAGCAGCTATTTTCAATGTTTTCCTCATTTTTTTTCACATCGCCTCACTCGAACAGCAAAGCACGCACTTATTAAACGGTTTTTCAGAATTAGACCCAACTCCCTCCCTAATTCACACACGCCCATGCTTTGCGGACAGAAAGAACCTGAAGATAGCCCCAACATCAAAATTCGAACAGTCACCCTTAAAGACAATTAAGCTACCGATACCAATTCGTGTCTCTTCTTGGAGCAAATGACTGACTTTGAACTAAAGGTAGTTTCTGGTTACACGAAACCTTTAGATATTGAAAAGCCTCATCATCTGAAAACCCTATTTCTTGAATGCACGTTCGTGGGTCAATACATTTGAAACCATTATTGTTGCTTGTGTAAAAGTTAGCTGGCAATAGTAAGCGTACACATGCTCTATTATTGCTAGGTTCGCTTATCTAGATGACGTTTGCGCTCGCTTTTTCAAACGCTAGGCTTGGTCCTTCCAACAAGATCATGAAGGTGTCTTCGTACGCGTACGCGACTGTGACAGTAAGGACACATTTGATTGCCTGAACTGTTGGATACCAACGCTGTTTTAATAATCCAACGTTGGCAATGACTACAGTAGGCACTATTGTCGTACTTATTGTTCATTATCATCGCCTGCTTAGAGCGCGCCACGCTCGTTGCGGTCAGACTCCCAGCACGACTGGAAATGTTAGAGTCTCGTTGTTCCTCATCACTGTCACATTGATTGTCTGACCAGGCAGGGTGTTTTCTTCCAGATAGGCTAAGAGATCATCAGTGTTAACGCCCCTCTTCAGATGCTTCACTGCGCTATCTCCATGCTCAGTTGCAGTGTGTTGCGCATACAACGAGTTATTAAACCATTTTTCAGAATTATACCCAATTCTATCACTAATCCGACGTTCGCGCACTGACTTGTCCGTAAACTGAGTGTTGGTGCATGTTGGGAAAGTGTGTTGACGCATACGAGTCTGTTTGGAAAGGGTCGCCATAGCCCCAGCTGTGTACGGTGCAGCCTAACGTCTGGCCTTACGAACAAGAAGCAGGAAGCTGAGAGAAATTGTCACAATAACGTCACAACGAACAACGCAAAAGAACCAGACATGTCAACCGTGAAGCAGTATCCAGCCTGTTTTCAACATGGTTTCTTACATTTACAGATTACATCTGACCTTACAAGTGATGAGTGGGGGGTACTCTGCAGGACAGCGTGCTATCCCGTCGCGTGCACTTCACAACGCACCGCGCCCGTTCTAAGAAAGGAAAGAGTAGAAAACCCATGAAAAGACGAGGTCATCTCACTAACATGCGTCAAAACAGAATAAAGGGAAGAGGCAGCGCGCTCAACGTCTTACCTGCATCGTGGTTTTGTGTCTATTGACAATGTTTTTGACCTTGTTTCTCTCTATGTCTAGAAGGCCGTTGCTCCTTGGCCGTTGGTTTCGTTTCCTTTTTGGGTGTTTGTTCGGGCCTGCAAGAGTTTCGGGGTGATGCGGGGAACAAGCTCCTCCACTAGAAAGAAGGCAACAGTCGCGTAGACAATTCCGCCTATTATGTCTACCACGTAATGTTCTCCAAGATAAACGGCGCTGAACCAAACTCCTGCCGGGAAGATGAGGATGGGCAACGCTCTTATTTTCTTGATTTTCAAGGCGAAGAGTGAAATCAGCCATGGAAACATCGCGTGGAGACTGGGAAATGCCGCATATGGGTCAGATGAAATGTAATCGAAAATCGTGCGGAAGAAAGGAATCCCGACGTTGCTGTCCACTTGAAACAGGACTCGTACAACGGTGTTAGCTCCATACACCCAGTTAACTCCATCATACGGAGGTGCCACTGGATAAACAAGAAACGTTACCAAAGCACTGTAGGTGCCTATTGCAAGGGCGAGCGTGTATTTGCGAAAGTTCTTGGGACTGTACTTCCATAATACGAAGCCGAAAACTACAGGAGCTATAAGATGAAGAGAATAGAAAAAGGCTCCGAGATAGTCCAGAAAGGGAGTTCTGTAGAGATGTTGAAGAACGACGGTTGGGATAGAACCGAACAGTCTCAAGTCCGCCATTATAGGCTCCTCAACGTGAGGTGGAATGTTCAAGCCACCTACGATCCCGTACAATGCTTCAAAAGACAAGAAAATAAAAACAAACGGAGCCCAGTCCCCGATAAAACGGCGAGTCGTCTTGTTGTACGCAGCGTATATGAAAAAAACCAGAGCTATGAATTCAGGTCCTGGGAGCACCTTGTATACCAGGCAGAAGACACACAATATTGCTACGTAAACACCGGGAAAAATAACGCCCAAAAGGCGTCGATAGTGATCGTCAAGTTTCTTCTCGGGTTTTGGCGCATTTTCTTCTTCCGTAGCACTCCCCCCTATTTTTAAGCGATAGCTAAAGATTGAGGTTACGACTAAAAGTCTTTCTGCTCACGTTTTACGTTGTACGCTATCACGCGTAACACAAATCGCGCAAATGCTACATTTCCTTTTGAGCTCTGGAATGCGTGAGAATCTTCTATCCCGTAGAGTCTCAGGAGGGATTGTAAATCCTTTGCGGAGTGCAGAAAAGTTATGATTTTTAGCAATCGAGCCGCGTCTTTCACAGCTCTTCCGACTTCCAAACTGGCCGTTTCGAAAGAACCTGTTGCCTAGTTCCCCACAGAAAGATAAGACGTTGAGACTCTGCTAATTATCGCTCCTGAAAACGAGTTTTGTGTTTTGCTCTTGTCCATTTTTGTGATCTCCTTCATGGTCTTCTTGTCTATTCTTAATGGTTCTCGTTAGGGTCCAGAGCAGCTGAAGGAAAATGAGAGAGGGGGAGAAAATGAGAGTCTTCAGCTTTTCTGGACCTTTGCGAGCCCTTTTTTTGGAGAATAGGGTTTTGTAGACTTTTTCTCAACCTCCAAGCGTCATGGAAGGTGCGTTTGTTATTAAACTGTTTTTCAGAATTGGACCAGATTCTATTCCTAATCTGGGTTAGAGCTAATGTGAGATGTGATGATAGGTGTTGAGCTACATATTTATTATACTGGTTCAGATAGGTTTAACGAATTCTCCTTGATAAATGCGGAGCGGTAAAGATGGCTGCTGGTGGGCGTCCGTTCAAGTATCTGATTGGATGGCTAATTGCCGGCACAAGAGGCGGAATGAGTCGCGCCAGAATAATTCAAACCCTGAATGAGACTCCGCAGAATGCAAATCAGCTAGCAAACTTGCTTGGAATGGATTACAGGACGATAAGGCACCATCTTCAGGTGCTGGAAAAAAACAGAATAATAACATCTGCCGGAGAGGGATACGGCAAAACATATTTCTTGTCTCCAGTCATGGAGGAGAACTACGCTCTGTTCGAGGAGATTCTGAAGAAAACTTGGAAAAAGTAGAAAAAGGGGGAAAACAATTGGACGTTGATATGCAGAAGAAAACAAGAACTTCCCTAGTACTAGCAACCCTGATAGTGATAGCTGTAGTAGTGATAGCTGTACTTGCAGCACTCTGGGCTACCTCCCCCGCTGGGTTTGGGCCTCCTTTTGAGCGTCGACCACCGCCACCGGCGTACATTCGCGGAGACATAGAGCTTTTCTACACGCTACAAACAGTAGTTTCCGTGGTCAATGTAACACTTTCGATCATACTGTTGCTCATGTACGTTAGCATTTACCGGAAAACGCAGTCAGAGTTCACGATTGGGCTGATAATATTCTCGGCAGTCCTTCTTCTGCACGCTTTTGTCTCAATTCCTTTACTACATCGAGTTTTCGGTTTCTACGAGTTCGGTCTCGGCCCGTTTGCCGTGTTGCCAGACTTGTTCACGTGCCTTGCCCTAATAGTTCTCTTATACCTTACATTCAAGTACTGAAAATGCCACCGACAAGACCGTGAATAACGGGTTCGGAACTGAAGTGATTCAAGGCACTTGCCTTCTTTAGCTCGCGCGAAGAACGCTACGCAAATTACATGGATGAAATCAATATTCGAATTAAGCCTATGATCATTGAATCAAAAGGGTTTTGAAATGAGAAATCGTCGAGCAGCCTTTTCTGATGCTATCCTGCAATAAAATGAAACAGCTTTGAAATCTGGGAGCAGTTTCCCCCATGAAGCTCCTCTAGCTTCGTGCTTTTTCAGGTTCTTTCTGGAGGGACACCACTTTGTCCCTTCCGCTTTTGTGTCTCTTGATAAATCCTTTGCTTTCCATATCTCCGAGGATTCTGCTGGTTTTGGCTTTTGAGAATTTGAGCTGGTCTGTTATTTTTGACTGAAGCGTTTGCCCCCCTTCCTTTTTTAGCAGCTCAATTATTCTTTCGGTAGCTCCCATTTCTTTGCTGGCTTCAGCAGGGAAGGGTTCAGGCATGCTTCCATTTTTCTTTTTTCTAACCCTTAGGACTAGCACGCTTGCTAGAACTGCACCGGCTAATGCGAGTACCACTCCGAAAAGGACTGGAGATACTGGGAGAAAACTTGTTCCCTCAATAGCGGTGAGCATGATTGTTGGCTGACCATCCTGAAGATCACTAACAGAGTTCCACTCCAAGAGACCGTTTGACTCGTAGTTCGGCGAGGGGGAGCAACTCTTGACACTGTATCCTGTTGGAAGAAGAATGGAGAGCCCGCCGTCTCCAAATATGAACGATTCGTTAGAGAAAACATCGCCTATTGTTATGTTTGTGTTTTCAACAGCGGCGAAGTTTGTCCAGTCGAAGCTGTAATCCAAGAAGCCATATGCCCCGACACCGCTTTCTGTTTCGTTGCCGCCCACAGTAATGTTCTCAGCCAGCATGAATCTTCCTGTTCTGGCATGGGCTTGGTCAATTATCGTGGATACATTGGATGTGAATTGGTCGATGTATAACATTGCCCGACTGATGAGCTGTTCAAAATTTGCCTGATCAGCATCTGTTTCTAGGTACGCACTCTGCTCAATCACCCATGAAGCTGTTCCGTCCTCACGTATTCTGACAGTGTACGTTGTCTGAAGCGTATACGCTTGCGTCCTAGGGACTGCGACCAACACTATTGCCATAACACAAAAGACAGCGCACAGAATTAGTGTTATGTCTTTCATGTTCTCTTGAATGGTAATAATATAGTGTGATATTTAAGGGATGTGAACTGGAGTTTCACACTCTGGACTGCGATTTAAAGCCTAAAAAGTGAGCCTGTTGACAAAATAAACGATTATGAACAATCAAATGCTGAAATAAACTGTATTCAGGCTTATGGAACGGAAATGAACGAAAAAAGCCTTTTAGGAGTGATTTGTATTCATATTTTGCTGAAAAGAGGGTTTAGAATGGCAAAACTTAGCAAGCTAGTTGCAGCAACGATAGTGGCACTGCTTGGCATATCCGTCTTTGCTGGTGCAGCGATGGCCATGAGCGATTATGTCATAGGTCTTCACACAGTACAAGTTGATTTAACTGGTTATATGCTGCTGGGATGGTGGAACGTTCAAACAGACAACATAACCGTTCAACAGAATTTTACGGCTAACGTTCCGACGAATATAACTGCAGGAAGCCTCAATGCTGGCTTCGAAGGGTTCGCGCGCATTAGCACGCAGAGCATCGAGTTCAATGGAGTAATAGGGACTAAGAACGGCACTTTTGCGGCTGATTTTGAGGCTAATAACACTTACACTAGCCATACGCTGCCCACTGGCGAGTGCGGAGCATTAGGGACCCTGACACTGCTGATTTCAGCGACCGCATTACCGCCACCAGTCCAGTATGAGTGCGTCCAGGTTGCTGGCCGCGTTACGGCTTTTGGCAGCTCCAACGCATCGGGAGTGCTAAACGCGAACGCAAGGATTACGAATACAACTGGCGAAAACATGTCTGAAGCGCAAGTCACCTGGATACCACTGTCCGGACCGCTGCCAGTCATATCACCAGGGTGGGTGAACAATCATGCAACAGGCAGCTACAACTACTCCTTCTACTCTGCCACACTGATCAACACCACGATTGTCGCGCTTAACTACACTGGCTACGACTTCTACGTTTCAGGGCTATGGGACGTCCTTAACGTCACATTCAGCTATACTGGAGCAAGCTACCAGAACTTTAAAACAGCCACCTCATACGTAAGGCAGAACGCCACAGGCACCCTTGAAGTCTACGGAAGCGGTCCCTCGCTAACTGGGAAGAACTTCACTCTAAGCATAGCAGGATTCGACAACGTAACGGGCCCTGTAGATCGCTTTGTCATAAACGCCAAAACGATTCTGGAAGGCGACGTTCTCAACCACGGCGTCGTAGACATATTCGACCTCGTGTACGTAGCTAGACGCATCGGAGAAACACCAGGAGACCCCAAGTCCGGAGGACTGGCCAACTTTGAAGAGGTTCAGAAGGCTTGCGTTACTGGTGACTTCCAAGTTAGTATCTACGACCTCGTCACAGTAGCCACCGAAATCGGACAAACAGGCTAAAATTCTCTTTCTCCCTTTTTTTCCGTGAGAATAAAGTAAATAGGGTTCGATGAAACTATTTATCTAGTAGTCGAGGGGAGATGTTGCGAAGCAGGTTCACAGTTCGATTTATTACATTGTTCCTTCTTACTTGTAGTGTTTGTTTCGTCGGTTTAGGAAAATCCCCTGACGTACATGCAATCGATCTGTCTACTACGGTGAGTGTCTTGCCCTCCTCAGTTACATGCTCGGTTGATCAAAACTTTACTTTCGATGTTGTGGTTTCAGGGGTCAGTGATCCAAATGGTCTTTATGGCTGGGAATTTACCCTAACTTGGAACAGCACGCTCCTAGACGAGGTCAACGTGACTGAGGGGCCGTTCCTGAAGGCTGGCGGAAGCACTTTTTTCACCTCTCAAGTTGATGCCGCTGACGGCAGCATGGTCGTTGACTGCACCTTGACCGGGAATATTAATGGAGTTGATGGTGATGGAACGTTGGCAACCATAACTTTTCATGTGGATAACGCTGGAGGATGCCCGCTTCACCTGAGTGAGGCAACTTTGGTTGATTCTCAGGGCCAACAAATTCAAACTCAGATGGTGGACAGTTATGGAAATTTCATCGCTTCTGCCTATGTAGCGGTGACAGGCATTGACGTTTCGCACACCTGCGTAGGCGTGGGGTATACCGTAGACATCGATGTAACTGTTCAGAATCAGGTTGGGCCCGACGAAAACGTGAACGTTACGATCGACGCTAATTCGCAAGTGATTGGAACGTTGCCTCTCTTCTTGCCAAGCGGGTCATCAAGCACCCCTTCATTCACTTGGAACACGACTGGAGAAACCTTCGGCAATTACACCATAAGCGCGTACACTTCGCCAGTTCCAGGTGAAAACGACACAGCAAACAATCCCTACATCGGCGGTTGGGTAGTGGTGACTATTCCAGGAGATTTGAACGGCGACTTCAAAGTGGACCTTGCAGATCTAGTGTTACTAGCGCTAGCTTACGGTTCTACTCCTGCAGCCCCCAACTGGAACCCTAACGCAGACATCGAGGGCAACGGCGTCGTAGGATTGCCAGATCTCGTAATCCTAGCCCAGCACTACGGACAAGAGTACCCATAACTAACGCACTTGAAAGTCCGTGAAATGGGTGAGAAGCGCGCGCCCTCCCCCGCCTTTTTTTCTTTACGTC
>Ga0187770_10000433_pt1 | contig 20383 bp, 16 predicted proteins | sample 0116_SJ02_MP02_2_FD_133154 | JGI IMG/M metagenome (GOLD analysis project Ga0187770, IMG submission 133154) | Tropical peat soil microbial communities from peatlands in Department of Meta, Colombia - 0116_SJ02_MP02_20_MG | ecosystem: Environmental > Terrestrial > Soil > Wetlands > Peat | place...
CCGACACGGGGCGATGCCGGGGCCAGGATTCGAACCTGGGAACTCCTGCGAGAGCAGATCTTGAGTCTGCCGCCTTTGGCCGCTCGGCCACCCCGGCTCGACGGCGGCAGGAGTCGGCCATGCTTATTCTTGTTCCGGCTCCTCTTCCGACGGTCGTTCCTCTTCCACCTCGGAGACCGGCCCCACTAGTACCTCATCTTCCCGCGCAACGAGGGGCCGGAGCTCCGAGCTGGTCTTGGCCGGTAGCCGCGGGACGCGACGGACCGGCGTCCGGCGCTGGCGCCCGCAAACGAGGCAGGTGCGAACCCTCCGCCCGTCGCGGAACCTCGTACGGACGGTGGTGCCCTCGACCCAGTAGCTCGAGCAAGCGCGGCAGTAGAGCTCTCGATACTCCGAAAGCAAGCGGACGTTGTAGCGCATCCCGATGCGGCGGGCGAGGCGAACGTACCGGTCCGATAGCTCCCGGTGATGGGAGGCTGCCTCCTTTTCGGCGAGTGCGAAGAGGTCGTCCACTCGCTCGCGAGCGATGCGGACCATCGTGCCGGTGCGCCGGCCGCGCCGCCCGAGGCGCTTCACGCCTGCGGCGTCTGGCATACTGGGCAATAGACCGCTGGCCGGGAGATGAGGGTGCCGCAACGAATGCAATACTTGGCGTTAGGGGGCGGAGGAACCGGCCCGACGGCTCCGGGCACGGAGGCCACCGGGTACGCATACGCTCCCGGCGGGGTCACTGGCCCAAACCGAGGGGGGGCGCTCGGGTAGCCGGGGTACGGTGGTGGAGCGGAGGGAGGAGGAGTTGCGGGCGGCGGACGAGAGGGAACGGCTTGCGAACTGGTCGGCGACCCGCTGGCCGGGACCGCGCCCGGCTCGCCCTGCGGCAATGTGTAGCCGCACTTCGCGCAGAATAGGGCACCGTCGGGCGCGAGCTCGCCGCAGTGGAGACAGACCGGCACGTCTGAGGGTAAGGTTAATGCCGTATATCACCGTCTGGAACACGGTGAGACTCCGGTCGGTCGCTCTCGTCACCCGGGACCCGTCGCTCTACCACGAGCTGGCGGGGTTTCTGCGGGAGCGTCGTTTTCCTACGGTGAGCCTGCTCCCTGGCGACCGCATCCCCGACCGGGTGGCCGTGGTACTCACATCGCCCGACGAGGTCCCGTTGATCGACCATCCTCACGTTCTCGCCGTCCGCGAGGGCGGGGACCGTCGGACTCTCGGCGCCGCGGTCGCCCACGCTCTGGGCCCCGGGGAGGTGGACGAGGAAATCATCGTCGGGATCGACCCCGGTCCTCGACCGGGCTATGCGATCCTCGCGGGCCCTACCTGCATCGGGGAGGGGAACCTCGAATCCCCGGAAGCGACCGGCTCCTTCGCGGCGCAGCTTCGTCACCGCTTCCCGGGCCGGAACGTCCTTTTCCGTGTTGGGTCCGGAGCGCCCCACGCTCGTAACCGCATCGTGAACTCGCTGCTGACCCACCACCGTTTGGTCGAGGTCGTGGACGAAGAAGGCACCACTCCCCGGGGGCGGCGGCGCCCGCGGGACGCGGCCGCGGCTCGCTCCATCGCGACCACCCGGGGGCACGCGGTTCGACTCCCGTTGCCGGTCACGTTCACCCCCGGCGAGGTGGCGAACCTTCAGCGGCTGAGCCGGGAAGGAAGCGGTGGCCGCGTCACGATCTCTCGCTCCTCGGCGCACCGGGTGCTGTCGGGCGAGCTCTCCCTCTCCGAGGCCGTCGACCAGGCGGTCAGCCGGCTGAACGGGCCGGCGCCCCGGGTGGACCGGACGACGCCCCGCGAACCGATTTAACCCTGCCCTTGGTCCGCGGGTTGTGAGCCTCTCTCCCGAGTTCGAGCGACGGGCGACCCGCCTCGTACTCGACAACGCGGTCGCCCACCAGGGGAACGCGCAGGCGGCCCCCGTCGTGGGGCGGCTCCTGGCGACCGACGCGTCGCTCCGTCCGCACGCGGAGGAGGTGCGGGAGTTCGTCTCGAGGGTGGTCGCGGAGTTGCGCGGCCTCCCCGTCGCCGAACTCGAAGACCGCCTCACGAGCCTGGGCGGGCCCGAGGCGGGCCGGCCGAAGGAGGCGCGTTCGACGACCGGCGATTTTCCGGAGCTGCTCGGGGCTGTTCCCGGGAAGGTGGTGCTCCGGTTGGCCCCGTTCCCGAGCGGCAGCCTCCACATCGGGAATGGTCGGATGCTGTTCGTGAACCAGTACTACCGGGACCGGTACCACGGCAAGCTCCTGCTGGTTTTCGACGACACGGCCGGCACCGAGGAGAAGCGGGTCGAGCCCGAGTTCTTCGACCTCATCTTGGGTGATCTCGAGCTCGCGGGGGTCCGCCCGGACGCCATCTACTACAAGTCGGACCGGATCGCCTTCCACTACCCCTGGGCCCGTCGGGTGATCGAGAAGGGCGCGGCGTACGTCTGCCGCTGCGCTCCCGAGACCCTGCGCGACAATCGGGCGAAGGGCGTCGCCTGCGCCGAGCGCTCCCAGACCTCGCCCGAGACGATGGACGAGTGGGAGCGGATGCTCTCGGGGGCGTACGGACCGGGAGAGGCCGTGCTCCGGCTGCGGACCGACCTCAACGACCCCGACCCGGCCTTCCGCGACCGCGTCCTCTTCCGCATCAGCGACGTCGACCATCCGAGGGTCGGCCACAAGTACCGGGTCTGGCCGCTGCTCGAGTTCTCCTGGGCGGTGGATGACGTCGAGCTCGGCGTCACGCACGTGATCCGCGGAAAGGACCTCGTGATGGAGGACAAGATGCAGCAGTACATCTGGGACCTCCTCGGGGTGAGGGGGCCCCCGTTCCTTCATTTCGGAATCCTTCGCGTGCGGGAGGCGAAGGTCTCGAAGAGCAAGTCCTACCGAGAGGTCCGTTCCGGGCTTTACGATGGCTGGGCCGACCCTCGCACGTGGTCCCTCCGTTCCCTCGACCGCCGGGGCATCTCGATGGACGCCCTGCGTGAGTTCACGCTCTCGTTCGGTCTCTCGCTCGCCGACATCGAGGTCCCGGCCGAAACGCTCTACTCGGAGAACCGGCGACGAATCGACGCGACCACCGTCCGCCGAGCGTTCGTCGCCGAGCCGGTCCGGGTCGAGGTCGAAGGGTATCCGTTCGACCTCCCTTTGGTCGACCTCCCCAACCACCCCGACCGCCCCGAGCTCGGCACCCGGGCCACGCCCGCGGGTCCCGTGTTCTTCCTCGCCCGCGCCGACCTCGAGAAGAACCGGGGCGCCGAGATCCGCCTGAAGGACCTCCTCAACGTCCGGCTGCCGGCCGACCTCCCGCCACCGGGAGCGGCCCTGCGAGCCACGTTCACCAGTCGCGAGAACCGCCGGCTCCCACGGCTCCAGTGGGTCGGCGTGAGCGGAGCCGTGCCGGTCGACCTGCTCGGCACCGAGGGGGACCATCAGCTCGGGATGGGCGAACGCGCCCTCCGGGACGCTCCCCCCGGTGAGATCGTCCAGTTCGAAAGGGTCGGGTTCGTCCGCGTCGAGCGGGACCAGGCCGCCGGCGTCGACCCGGTCCGGGTCGTCTACGGCCACCCGTGACGGGGGCCGACCTTCTTGTAACGGAAAGGTCCTAGGGAGCGGGGCGGCGATGCGGTTCCTTCACACCTCGATCACGGTCCGGCACATGGACGAGAGCCTCGCCTTCTACACGGAGGTCCTGGGGCTCGAGTTCGAGCGGCGTCGAACGATCCCCGAGAATCACGCGGAGATCGCCTTCGTCCGCGACCCGGCGAGCGGCGCTCGGGTCGAGCTCACCCACTGGGACGGGAAGGACCAGTTCGACGCGGGCGAGCAGTTGGACCAGCTCGCCTTCGAGGTCCCCGACCTCGACCGGTTCCTTCTCAAGGTGCGGTCGAAGAACGTTCGGGTCGCGAAGGAGCCGTACCGGATCTCGGGGAGCAGCTCTCGGATCGCGTTCATCATGGACCCGAACGACGTCTGGATCGAGCTCATCGAACGGGCGCCGACCACGGGTTGAGACCGGTCGTGGCGGACGAAGGCCGGTCGCTCGCGACGACCTCAGGGGGTCGCCCCCTTCTCGCCGTGTTCGGCGCGACGTTCTTCGTCCGCTTCGCGTTCGGCATCACGCTCGCGGTCTTCGCGAGCTACATCTCGGGGACCTCGAGCGGCCTCGGCCAGGCCGAGGTCGGCACGGTCGGCCTCGTGAGCGCGATGGCACCTGCGGGAGAGTTCTCCACCGTCCTCCTCTCCGGGGTGGCCGCCGACCGGTACGGGAGGTTCCCCGTCCTCTTCTCCGGGATCGCCCTCTCGGCCGTCTTGTTCGCCGTGGTCGCGGGGACGCGGTCGGTCCTGCTGCTGGGGGCGATGAACCTTCTCTTTGGGGTGGCGAGCGGCGCGATTCTCGCCGCCAGCCTCGCGGTGGTCGCCGACCGAGCGGGGGAGGACGAACGCGGCTACGAGATGGGGCGGTTCGACGCGATGAACCTGTTCGGCTGGGTCGGCGGGTTCGCGTTCGGGTTTGCCGCCCTCGGCTTCCTTCCGAACCGGGAGCTCGGACTCGTCTTCCTGGTCGGGAGCGCGGTGCTCGCGGGCGGCTTCGGGGTCGCGGCCCTGCTTCTCCGGGGGACCCCGCGACGCCCCCCCACCCCGGCGTTCGATTTCCGGCGGGTCGTGCGATCGGCGTTCCGGGGGAGCGTGCTCCTCGTCACCCTCCCGTGGCTCGTCATCTACATGCTGATCGGGACGGCCTTCGTGTTCCTCGGAAAGGCCGCGACCGGCGTCGGGGTCCCGACCGGCGACCTGGCCGCGGCGATCGGAGGGGGCGGTGCGTTCCTCGTCCTGACCCAGCCGTTCTTCGGGCGGCTCGCCGACCGGTGGGGTCGGATGCGCCTCATGGCCATCGGGGCGACCGGATTCCTCCTCGTGATGCTGTTCGCCAGCCTCGTGGTCGCCTTCGGCCCCGAGGTCCCGATCCTCATCGCCCTCGGGGGAAGCGTGCTCATGGCGCTCGCCTACGGGCCGGCGGCGCTCGCCGCGCTCGCCGACCTCGCGAGCGCGATCGGGCGCGCGACCACGATGGCGGTCTACTCGCTCACGATCTCCCTCGGGATGCTCGGGGGTCTCGTCGCCTCGACTTCGCTGTTCACCGAATTCGGGTCCAAGGGACTCTACCTGTTCTTCGGAGGACTCGCGGCGGGGCTCCTCGTCCTGACGGCCGCGCGCTACCGCGAAGTCGCCCGGGCTACGATTCCGGCTCGATGATGATGTGACGGAGGACCGGGAAGGCGGTCCGGAGCGACAACGTCACCTCGTCGATGGTCGACTCGATCTGGTCGGTCGTGAGCCCGTCCTGGAAGTTGATCCGAAGCGCGAGGAGCGCGTCGTCCGGCCCCAGCTGCATCGACTGGAGGGAGCGCACCTTGGCAACCCGGGGGTTCCGCTCGACCACGCCGAGCATCTCGCGCGCCACTACCGGTTCGAGGGCGCGGCCGATGAGATACTCGCGGCTCTCCGCGGTCAGCACGAACCCGGTCGCGACCAGCAGCATCCCCTCGACCGCGGCGGTCGCGCCGTCGATCGCGTAGTCGTGCGTCCGGTAGACGGCGAGCAGCCCCCCGACCGCGACCACGGCGGCCCCGATCGTCACGAGGTCCTGGTAGAAGATCGCCTTCAGCCCCTGGTTCGCCGACTCGAGAAGCGCCTGGAGCGTCTGCCGCGAGATCCGGAGTTCGCGCAGGGTCACCCAGATCCCGGCGAGGCTCACGAGCAGGGTCGCGACCACCACCAGGAGCGCCTCCCCGATGTGGGAGACCGGCTGCGGGGCGAACATCTGGGTGACGCCCGTGACCAGGGCGACGATCCCGGCCGTCGTAAACGTCACCACGATCGACACGAACGCCCAGAAGAATCGCTCCTTCCCGAAGCCAAACGGGTGGGCATAGTCGGCCGGCCGGCGGGAGAGGTAGAGCCCCCAGAGGAGGAAGCCGCTCCCGGCGAGGTCGGTGACGGTGTAGATCGCCTGGGACAGGACGGTCCGGCTGCCCGAGAGGAGCGCCACTTCTAGGTTGACCACGAAGAGGGCGAGGTTGAGCAGCAACGTGGCCGCGATGACGACCTGCGGACGCATCGTATACCGGGAACTCGGCCGGTTCGCGCTCCTTACGGGGACGGCCGCATAAAGGGTTCCCTCGAGGCCGGGAGCGGCCCGTCCCCGACAGACGAATCGTTAAATCGCACGAGCCCGTGGACGACCGAGGTTCCCGATGAGCGAAACATCCCCGCCTGCGCCCGCGATGCGGAGCCCGTCCCTTCCGACGGGACCGTCGCCGCGGAGATACCCCCGGCCGGCCCTCTCCTCCCTGGGCCTCTCCCCGGGCAAGCGGACCCGGCTCAAGCGGCTCCTGTACCAGTATGGTCCCGGGGGCGGGACGCTCCTCATCCTCCCCATCGACCAGGGCTTGGAGCACGGGCCGGTCGATTTCTTCGCGAACCCGGACTCGCTCGACCCGAAGTACCAGTACGAGCTCGCGCGCGAGGGCAAGTTCAGCGCGATCGCCCTCCACATCGGCCTCGCCGAGAAGTACTTCCACGAGTACGCGGGGGACGTCCCGCTCATCTTGAAGCTCAACGGGAAGACCGCCGTACCCTCCGACAGCCAGGCGTTCAGCCCGCTCACCGGTACGGTCGAGGACGCGGTGAGGCTGGGGGCCGACGCGGTCGGTTATACGGTCTACGTCGGGTCCCCGGCGCAGGACCGCGACTTCCGGCAGTTCCTGGACGTCCGCCAAGATGCCGAGCGGCTCGGGATGCCCGTGGTCGTCTGGGCCTACCCGCGCGGAGAGGCGATCGCCAAGAGGGGTGGGAAGGAGGGCCTCTACGCGGTCGACTACGCCGCACGGGTGGCCCTCGAGCTCGGCGCGGACATCGTGAAGCTGAACTACCCCGTCGCCTCGGAGAAGGACGCGGAGAGCCCGGCGCCCTACAACTCGCTCCACCTCTCGGCGGACGAAGCGTTCCGCAAGGTCGTGGAGAGCGCCGGCCGGGCCCTCGTCCTCGTCTCGGGCGGTGAGAAGGTCGGCGACCAGGAGATGCTGAAGAAGGTCCGCTCCTCGATGGACGCGGGAGCGACCGGCATCATCTTCGGGCGCAACCTCTGGCAGCGACCGAAGGCGGAGGCGCTCCGGGTCACGCGCGAGATCCATGCGATCTTCCGGGAGTACGCCCAGCCTCCCGCCTGAACGGCCGATCCCGCTCCTGCTCCTCGTCGCCCACGAGGACCATCCGAAGGCGTGCACCGGCCGTCGACTCCTCCATCGGGGGAAGGTCCGTGAAGTCGCCCGGCTTTCGGGGCTGGTGGCGCGTCCGGTCCTTCTCGACCCGCACGCCGCTCGACCGCTCTCCCGGGAGGACCGGGAGGCCGCCGAAGTGGGGGGCCTCCTCGCGGTCGACTGCTCGTGGAACCGCCTCGCCCGGCGGGGCGGTTTCCCCACGACGGTGGAGGCGTCGCCCCCGGGCGGGGCGGTCCGGCGACGGCTCCCGTTCCTCATCGCGGCGAACCCTCAGCACTTCGGCCGGCTCGGAGAGCTCAACACGGTCGAGGCACTGAGCGCGGCCCTCTACGTCCTGGGCGGGCCGAGGGCGGCGGCCCACCTCCTCGAGGGGTTCCGCGGGGGCGCGACCTTCCTCGAGCTCAATCGCGACCGGCTCGACCGCTACGCCGGGGCGCCCACGGCCCGCGACGTGGCGGATGCGGAGCGCGCGCTGTTCGGGTCCACGTAGACACTATTCGTTCTTCGGCGCCCAGAGCGCGATGGCGAGGATCGCGGCCACCGCGACCGCTTCGCCGAGGATGGTGGGAAGCGCCGCCGTCACGAAGTTCGGGGTCGGGTAGTAGATGGCGCTCATGTAGAACGCCCACGCCGCCCCGACCACGAGGGCGAGCCCGAAGACGAAGAACGGCGTAATGCCGCGCTCCCGGGTGGAGGTGACCGCGCTCATGGGCTCACCCACAGGACGCCCCAGAGACCCATCACGTTCCCCGCCTCCGACCCGGTCATCCAGCTCGACTGCCCGCTCGGGTCGTAGACGTACGGGATGGGGGTCACGAGCCCGTAGAGGTAGACCCCGGCCGCGAGGCTCATCGATTCGACGTTCCTCGGTCCGACCTTGATCGGCGCGACCGTGCCCGCAACCGGGTCCAAGGTCGCCACCGAGTGGTTCGTCGGCCCGGTGACGCTCACGGTGTAGACGCCGAAGTCGTAGGGGAGGGTGTCGTTGTGGGCGTTCAGCCAATTCTGCTGGCCATTGGGGTCGTTGGTCGTCACGTTGACGAGGTAGTTGTCGATCCCGATCGACGCCATCGGTACGGTCCACGCGAAGGAGACGGGACCGGCGGGGGCGATCAGGGTGGGTCCGGGAACGGAGGAGTTGAAGATCCCCTCCTGGTCACTGACCAGCTGAGTCCCGGCCGCCGACCAGACCGGCGGGTTGTAGACGTCCCCGGCTCCGGCCGCGGCGCTGTAGGCACCGAGCGTGCTCCCCCCGGCCGGCGGGAGGACGATGAGCACCCCGACGTCCTGCCCGAACCAGGGGCCGTTGAACTCGGCGTTCGGCATGCCGTAAACCCCCGGCTGGCTCGGCGCCTGGAAGAGCTCGTACGACCAAGTGTAGGGAACGACCTGGACGTCCACCACCGGCAGGCTCCGGAACGGGATGTAGAACCCTTCGGTCGCCGTGGTCGCGGTCGCGTTCACGGCCACCCATTGGCCGGCATGGACGACCAGCACGTTCGCGAACGTCCCGGTGATCGGACCGGATTCCTGCACGTTCCAGTAGTACTGTTCACCCGTCAGGGTCACCCATTCGGTGCCCGCGGGGGCGTCGGCCGGGCTCGTGAACAGGTTGGAAGTGGAGAGGGCGGCGGGGGTCGCCGCCACGATCACGGCGACCAGGAGGACCGCCACCGTCGCGACCCAGGCCCGCTCGGCACCCTCCCGCCGGGCGCGGGGCATCTTCCGCTCGAACGGCACGTCCTTGATGGGGACGGTCGGGTGGGGATGGGTCGACGAGGCGATGGCGCGGATCGCTTCGTTGAGCGAAAGCCCCTCGGCGTGCACCTCCTTCCCCCGGAAGATCGTGAGCACGATGTTCGCGACCAGGAACAGTTGCGCGAGAAGCGTGATGATGACGAACACCGTGATCATCACCTGGTCGAAGACGAGACTCGGGTCCAGCTGGAACATGAACCCGCGTCGCAAGATGCCGTCCGTCCCGAGGAAGTCCATGAACATCACGAGACCGGCCCAGCCGATCGCCGACCCGGCGAAGTGCGCCTGGGCGAGCCGGGGCGAGTACCAGAAGCGGCCGACCAAGACGGGCAGGAGGGCGTAGGTGAGGGCGAACGCTCCCGCGGTAATCGAAAGGAGCGCCAGCGTGTGGAAGTGGCTCACGATGAAGAGCGTGTTGTGGAGGTCGACGTCGAACGAGATCGTGTTGTTGTCCGGCCCGGTGAGCCCCCCCGCGATCGACCCGGCGAACGAGAGGGCGAGGAACATCGTCACCGCGTTCCACTCCCATTCGGAAGCCTTGACGCCCTTCATCGTCATCCAGACGGTGAAGAACGTGATCGCCGACGGGATGATGATCGCGAACGTGAGGACCATCGTGAGCCACGCCGACCACACGGGCAGGGAGGTGAGGTAGAGATGGTGAATGGCCAGGATCGGGGTGAGGACGGTGAACATCACCGCGGCGGCGAAGGCGAACCGGTAGCTGTAGATCGGACGCTTGGCGAAGATGGGGACGAGGAGGTAGTAGGCGACGATCGGGATCAGGAAGAGGAGATAGACGATCGCGTGGCCGAAGAACCAGAAGACGAGCTGGTTGAGGAGCGGCGCGACCGGCCCCACCCCGAAGTAGTTGAACGTGTCCCAGACCGCCGAGGCGAGGACCGTCACGTAGCCGAGCGGGATCAGAATCACGGTCGCCAGGATGAACAGAAGGAACGGCGGGAGGCGCTCGGTGCCCCGCAGCCCCCCGTGGGCGACCCACCAGTCGCGTAGGTGCACGATGACCCACGCGGCCCAGATGATGACCGAGGCACAGAGGAGGATCCAGCCGATGTACCAGAGCGGGCTGATGACGTAGCTCGAGAGCCCGCGGATCCCGAGCGGGGAGTAGAAGTACCATCCCTCGGCCGGGAAGTAGTTGTCGTTGAACTGGGGCATCAGATAGAACGGGCCTTCGATGAGGATGACCGAGAGGTTGAGGAGGAAGACGGAGGAGTAGAGCATCCACTTCAGGCGTGGCTTGATCCCGAGCGCCGTGACGACCAGCACGCCGAAGATCGCCATCTGGAACTGCTGCGCGAACCCGAAAAGCATGCGGATGGCGTGGAGCGTGAGCGCGGAGTAGATCTCCTGGTTCGAGAGGTGGAGCGGCTGCCCGAGCGCCCAGGCGTACGCCTGGGTCTGGTAACCGAAGATGTCGAAGCCCCCGACCGCCCCCCAGAAGACGGAGAGGACGATCATCAACATCGTGATGCGGAAGATCCACGGCTTGCTCAGCAGAAACACCCGGTCGAGGATCCGCACCTTCGCGAGCCGCTTGCGGATCGCCTCCTCCGCCGAGTCGAGGAAGCTCACATGCTCGAAGACCGGCAGTCGGGCCTCACCGGCCGCTTCGCCCGTCGACGTCGTGCCTTCTGGCATCGGTGGAGCGACTTGGCGGCCGTAAATGAGCCATCGGTCAACGAGACTTTACGCGCTCACGACCGAGGGCGAAACGGCCCGGTCAACGCCCGACGGACGCGGACCCAGCGCGGTGGCGCTGCTCAGGTCGTTGCGAACGTTCGGCCCTCGGTCGGAAGATGCTCGACCGCGAGGTCCTTCGTCGACCGAAGGGGGGTGGCCGCGAGGAATCGGGCCACGATCACGCCACCGAACCGTTCGTAGACCCGGGTGGTCTGGAGCGTGAGGCATCGGCCCTGGTAGACCGGCCGCCCGGTGAGGTCGGGGTCGTGGCCCCGAAGGAAAACGGAAAGTCCGGTTACGTGGAAGAATCGGTCCAGCTCATTCCCGCCGAACATCGGCACCGCGCCGCGGTGGATGCGGGAGGCGTCACATCCCGACCATACGAGGTCGATGAGCACGTCGTCGTCCACTCGGTCGAACGCGGCTTGCCATCGGGAAGCAGACGGGAGCGGGGGAAAGCCGGCATGGGCGAGATACGCCCCGTTGGTCGTCGTGACGGCGAACGGGCCCCGCTCGAGCAGGCCCATCAGCCGCGAATAGCGGCCGGCTTCCGGGCCCCAGAGCTGGTCGACCTCCTCCGGGAGGTTGTGGGGCAGCGTCGGGACCCTGCGGACGGTTTCGTGGTTCCCCTGGAGAAGGAACACTCGTCCGGGGAACCGTGCTGCGAGGTCGAGGAGGAAGAAGGCGTTCGCGACAGAACCTTCTCCGCAGTCCTCCGGCGGGCGGTCGACGTAATCCCCCAACCCGATGAGAGCCCGGGATCGGCCGGGTTCCTGGAAGCGCGCGACCACCTCGAGGGTCGACCTCCAGTCGCCGTGCGTGTCGCCGAACACGATCGCCTCCTCGAACGCGTCGGCCGCGAGTTCGACGAGCGGAGGATGGACCGGCACTTCGCGCTCGAGACGGTCGAGCAAACGGTCCGCCTCGTCCGGCGACAGCGACAGGACCGAGTCGGGGAGGACCGGTGGCGACAAGATCTCCACGGGGTCGACCTCAGGGGGGTGGGAATGCGGGGGGCCGGAGTTCCCGGCGGCCGGCCCTCGCGACCAGCCGACCCTTTGAACCGGCGTATGCCCTAGGCAACAGGGTCCTAAGCCCTGCCTCGTTGGCCCCGGCGGCCGCGCCGCGCGGATTGGCCGAGCTGGAGCACCCCCGCACCGTGAATCGGTCCGACGCCGCGAAGTAGCCCCGGCAGGAGTCCCGGCGCGCGGGGTCGCGGCCCCCCGCGGCATTCGAACCTGCGTCGCGAGATCCAGAGTCTCGCATGATTGGCCACTACACTACGGGGCTACGAGTGCGCGCAGCGTCGGGTTCCTGATAAACGTTGCCGAACCACGAGAGAGAGGCGGACCCCAATCTGCCGCCAATTTCGCCGCGGGCGACCACACGGCACATATACACGAGGGGAACTCCACGGCGAGACCATGCCCGGGAGGTCGCATGGCGCGAGAGAGTTCGATTCGCCCGGACGGCGTCGACGGGCCGGCCAACAACGACTGCGCCGGTGGGACCGGGCGGCCGACCGCCCCGAGGAGCGCGACTAGAACCCTTCCACTGCCCTCCGCGGGCCGCGCGCTTGCCATCTACGCGGCGATCCCGATTGCGGTCGCGGCGTTCGGCGTCGCCTCCTTCGGCCCATCCTTCGGTCCCATCGCTTCGTACCTCCCGACCGCGACCCGCGACGTGAGCTTCTCCTTCCTTCGGCTCTGCGCCGCCTACGCGGCCTCGCTGGGGTTCGCTCTCGCGTACGGCTACTACGCGGCGACCCGACCGCCCGGCGAGCGGATCATGATCCCCGTCCTCGACATCCTCCAGTCGGTCCCAATCCTCGGATTCTTCCCGGTGGTGATCGTCCTCTTTGTCAACCTGACCCCGAACAGCTGGCTCGGCCCGAATCTCGCCTCCGTGTTCCTGATCTTCACCTCGATGTCGTGGAACATGGTGTTCGGAGTCTACGAGTCGGTGAAAACCCTCCCCTCCGAGCTACGTGAGTCCGCCGATTCGTTCGGCGCGCACGGCTGGCTGAGGTTCCGGTGGGTCCTCTTCCCTGCGACGGTGAATCGGCTCGTCTACAACTCGGTCCTTTCGTGGACCGGAGGCTGGTTCTTCCTCGTCGAGGCCGAGATCTTCACGACCAACACCCACGCCCTGCCCGGCATCGGCAGCTTCCTCTCCTTCGCGGCCAGCGACCACAACACGAGCGCATTCCTCGCCGGCCTCATCGTGCTGGTGATCGTGATCGCGGTGCTCGATTTCGTGGTCTGGCGTCCACTCGGTCGGTGGGCCGAGCGGTTCCGCTACGACACCGCCCCGTCCGGCGAGGGGGAGATCTCCGGAGCCCCCCGGGGAACCTCGGGACGGTTCCGACGGGCGGCCGCGTACGTGACGCGCGGGGTCCGAACCGGCGTCTCCCGGATCTCGACGCCCTTCGTCCAGCTCGCCTCCATCACGGTGGGGCCGGTCCGAAAGCCCACGGCGTTCCAGCGGTCGGTGTTCTACTACCTAACCCTGGGCGGCATCCTCGTCCTCGTCTGGTTGATCCTCATCGAAATCGTGGTGAACGTCTACGCCGTGTTCACCGGTCCGATCTCCTCGTTGGTCCGTCAGCAGCTCCTGCAGCTGCCGTTCGCTATGGGCGCCTCCACCCTCCGCATCGCCGGCGCCTACGGCATCTGCCTCGCCATCGCGCTGCCGCTCGCCATCTATCTCGCGCGTCGGCCGACCGCCGCGCGCGTCGGACTACCGATGGTCGAGGTGATCGCCTCGTTCCCGGCGACCGCGCTCTTCCCGGTGATTATCTTCGAGCTGGTCCCGTACCTCGGTCCCAACGGGGCGTCGATCCTGATGCTCCTCACCGGGATGCTCTGGTATCTATTCTTCAACCTTCTCTCGGGCGTCCGCGGACTCGCTCCGGACCTTGAGGAGGCGGCGAGGTCGTTCGGCCTCAAGGGCCGACAGTTCTTCCGACGAGTCCTGTTCCCCGGGATCTTTCCGGCGCTCGTGACCGGCTCGATCACTGCCTTCGGGGGCGGATGGAACACCCTCATCGTCGCGGAGTACCTCAACGTCAACTCCCACCAGACGCTGAGCGTCCTCGGCATCGGCCAGATGATCGATATCGGCTACGCCGAACCCGGCGGTTTCCCGCTGATGGTCGCCGCGCTGTTCACCCTGATCGCGACGGTGGTCGCCATCAACGAACTCTTATGGAAGCCGCTCTACCGCCGTGCGGTCGAGCAGTTCCGGTACGACTGAGCGGGTTCGAGGGAACCGAGCCGAAAGCGGAGGGGGACGATGGCACTCATCCGGGTCGAGCACGTCGACAAGAGCTTCGTGTCCCGTCACAGCTCGATCTCGATCATGAAGGACATCTCCTTCGAGGTCAAAGACAACGACTTCCTCGCGATCGTCGGCCCGTCAGGCTGCGGGAAGTCGACCCTCCTCCGGCTGATCCAGGGCCTCGACCGCCCCACGGCGGGGCAGATCTACTTCCGCGACCAACCGGTCGACCACGTCGTCGGCCAGATGGCGATGGTCTTCCAGAATTTCGCCCTCTACCCGTGGCTCACGGTCGCCCAGAACGTCGCCTTCGGCCTCGAGGCGCTCGGCTGGCCGAAGGAGAAAATGGCCGCGCAGGTGGAACGGTACATCTCGGTCACCGGCCTGGACGGGTTTCAGGAGGCGTACCCGCGGGAGCTCTCGGGCGGGATGCGCCAACGGGTCGGGCTCGCCCGCGCCCTGGCCGTCGAGCCAGCGGTCCTTCTGATGGACGAGCCGTTCAGCGCCCTCGACCCCCTGACGGCGGAGAGCCTTCGAGAGGAAATCCTCCAGCTCTGGCAGGACCCCCAACTTCCCCCCGAAGGCGTGGTGCTCGTCTCCCACAACATCGAGGAGGCAATCCAGCTCGCCGACCGCGTGGTCGTGATGTCCCGGCGCCCTGCCCACCTCCTCGCCGAGGTACCGGTGACCCTCCCCCGGCCCCGCGACCGGAAGTCGACCGCCTTCTACGAGCTCACGGACCGGGTCTTCTCCCTCATCACCGAGGGGGGCTCGGCCCTGGCTCCGCCATCCTCCACTGACGGGCGGACCCCCGTTTCATAAGGCTTATAGGTGCGGGTCGCTCGTTTGGGTCGTTCTCACGTCCGTGCCGACCACCTACCCGAAGTGCAACCCGACCGAGCTCCTCGGGCTCCTGGTCTTACTGAACACTCACAAGGGGTCGGAGGACGTGGCCCTCCTCGCGGACGACCTGGACCTCGAGATCGACGAGATCTTCCCCTCCCTCGAGTACGCCGAGGTCCTGCAGCTCGTCAAGGTCTCGGACGGGAGGGCGAGCTTCACCGACCTCGGCCGGCGGTTGATGGCGGCGACCATTCGGGGCCGCAAGTCGATCCTCCGCGAGCAGATCCTCAAGACCACCCTCTTCCGCACGCTCATCCGGGCGCTGGAGAGTGCGCCCGACCACCATCTCACAGACGAGGAGCTGAGCCAGATCATCTCGCTCACCGTCACGCCGTCGGAGGAAGCGGTCCAGAACATCGTGAACTGGGGTCGGTACGCCGACCTCTTCCGGTACGATGCGGACGAGCATCGCCTCATCCTCGTCCGGTCCCCACCCTCTTCCCGGTCCCCGGTGGGACGCCCTCCACCCCCCTCGTCCCCTACCTCGACGCCCGCGGGCGGACCGGGGCGACGAGCCCCGCCCGGCGGCAACGAGACTCCGGGCGCCGGGACGGCACCAGCGTTCGCGTAGCCCGCCCACCCCGGGACCTGGCCCCGACGACACGTAGCACGGTTCTCGAACATCGTGGCTGCGGGCCCCGAAGGCCGACCCATATCCCGGCGCTGTGCGCCTCCGACGAGCGCCACCGCCGTGGGAATCCCGAAGTGCTTAAGCGGCGGGTTCTCTCCCCCCGCCCCGCGGGCACGTAGATCAGCGGAAGATCGCTGCTTTCGCAAAGCAGAGGTCGGGGGTTCAAATCCCCCCGTGTCCACTCAACGGCAAGCAACCGGGGACTGCGTCTTCCTCGCACATGCTCGGCCTACGGGAGAGAACCGTGTCGGCGCATACGGGCGCCCACCGTAAACCATCCTCCAAATTCGGCATGTATAAGTAAGGGGTCTCCAGTCGGCGCTCAATGCGCGCCTCGGACCGCACTGCAATAGTCTACGCCGAAAGCCCTTCCTCCTCAACGAACCGGTCGCGCCGGCGCGCTCGCCCACGACGCGGTCTGCGTTCGGCGTCCATCGGCGGGGCAGTCGCGGTGCTGGCCTCTGTCCTGATCCTCGCTTTTCCCGCGCTCGCCTCGCCCGTGCTCCCCTCGCCGTCGCCCGAGCTCGCCTCTGGGGTCTCCAAGGTGTGGACACCGCCCTACACTGGGGGGATTCTTTACATAGTGAGCAAGGCCGAACCCGGCAACGGTTGCGACAGCGTATCGGATACGCTCAGCTTTGTGCTCAAGACGGGAGATCTCCTCAACGGCGCAGGCGCTCTAGCCACCGCCTGTAAGCCCACCGGCAACGACAGCCACAGCGGCGCGTACGCGAAGGTCGTTCGCGGCGTGGGGCTAGAAATTGGTCCCTCCTTCGAGGGAGCGAACGGCACCTACAAGATTGGCGCCGAGTGGCACTTCGACGTCGAGCTCAGCCTAGACCTCTCAGGAACGAACTGCTCCGACGCCAGTGCGCAAGTCAGCTTCGGATGGGAGATCGCCTACCTCGACGTTAAGGACTCGAAATTGGTGGTCGGCGGCAACTACCAGGTTGACTCGCACGACGTGTCCGATAAGGCGGTCAGCTCTAGCTGGCCGGTCCTCGGGGACAAGACGGAAACGGCCTCGGTCTCTCTCGTTCATGGCCAGGAATACGACATCGTCATCGCGGTGTGGGTGACTTTGTCGGTGGATGTGTTGAACCTCTCCAACCTCTACAAGGGTACCTGCAGCGCGGCTGCAACCTTCACGTACGAATCCTCGCCGACGGCGAAGCTCCTCCACGTGGCGCTCCAGTAGAGTCGCGGCCGGTCAAACTGCCCGGTCTCGGAAGGAGAGAGCTTTCCGGGGAAGCGCTCCTCACGAAAACGTCCTCCGGGTTCGCGCCCGGACGAACAAAAAGGCATACCGTCGTGACCCTCTCGCCACAGATGGTGTGGCCGCCGTGGAGCCCTTATGAGCGGCCAGTCCAGACCAGCGCGAGAGTGATGCGCACCCCCGGTCCACAGTCTCCGAACCCTGAAGGGGACAGATCCCCCCCCGTGTCCACTCACTGTACGTTCGTCCGGATAGGTGCCTCGACGCTCGTGTCCGTCGAGGCCTTGGACTCGCTCGCCAACATCTCGCGCAGGGTCCGTTTGGACAGTTTTCCCGTCGATGTCTTGGGGAGCGAAGGGACGAACCGGATCTCGTCGGGAAGCCACCACTTGGGATACTGTCCGGCGAGCAGGTCACGGAGTTCTTCGGCGGTGACGTGCGTCCCCTCCTTCGGCACAACGAAGGCGAGCGGGCGTTCTCCCCATTTCGGGTCGGGCCGCGCCACGACCGCGGCCTCTCGGACCGCTGGGTGGCCCACGAGACTGTTCTCGATGGCGACCGAACTGATCCACTCCCCGCCGGACTTCACGAGGTCCTTGATCCGGTCCACGATCTGCACGTAGCCCTCGGGATCGATGTTCGCCACATCCCCGGTCCGGAACCATCCATCGTCGGTCCACTTGTCCGCGGACTCGGGGTTCTCGAAGTAGTCCCGGGCAATCCAAGGACCTCGCACCTGGAGCTCTCCCACGCTCTGTCCATCCCAGGGGAGGACGACGCCGTCCCAGTCCTGAACCCGGAGTTCGACGTAGGGGAGGGGAATCCCCTGACGTGACAGTACCGCGATGCGCCGCTCGAGGTCCCAGGATTTCATCGACTCCTTCGGAATGCCGAGCGTCATGATGGGACTCGTCTCGGTGAGCCCGTACCCGTGAATCGGTCCGATCCCGAGTTTCGCGAAGCGGCGGACCATTGATTCGGGCATCGCGGCGCCTCCGACCACCATGCGGAGTCGTGGGTCGAGTTTCCACCGCGACGGCTCCTTCTCGAGCGCTTCGAGGACCCCGAACCAGACCGCGGGGACCCCGGCGGCCATCGTCACCTTCTCCCGTTCGAGTAGGTCGAGGACGCTTTCGGCGTCGAGGTGCGGCCCCGGGAGGACCTGACGCGCCCCGAGCATCGCCATCGTGAACGGGAACCCCCACGCGTTCACGTGGAACATCGGAACGACGACCAGGAACGAATCTCCCTGGCCCAAGCCGAGGCTGAACGCGGTGGCCAACGTATGGAGCACAATCGACCGGTGCGAGTAGACGACCCCCTTCGGGAGACCGGTCGTGCCGGAGGTGTAACAGAGCCCCGCTGCCTCCTTCTCTCCGATTTCCGGGAGAGCATCTGTCGGGCGATGGCGGCCCAACAGCTGCTCATAGTCCTCAGATCCGGTCGGAACGGGCTGACCCGAGAACGGTACCACGATGACGCGTTCCACGTGAATCCGGTCTCGTACCTTCTCAAGGGTGGGGAGCAGGACATCGTCGACTAGGATCCAGCGGGCGCGGGCGTGGTTGATGACATAGGCAAGATGGTCCGGCGGAAGTCGCAGGTTGATCGTGTGAAGAACGGCCCCGGCGGCCGGCACGCCGAAGTACGCTTCGAGATGCGAGGAGTGGTTCCACATCAAGGTGGCCACTCGGTCCCCGCGGCGGATCCCCTCCTCCAACAGGGCGGCCGTGAGAGTCCGGGCGCGAATCATGATGGACCCGTAGTCGGTGTACTGCACGGCCCGGTCGGGCCTGCGGCTCGCGACCGTCACCCGCGGGAACAGACGTTCCGCGCGGACCAGCAGGGGGGACAGCGTTAGCGGGAAATCATCCATCATCAGACTCTTCATGGTCACTGCTTCCGACCGATCGGCGCCAGTCGGACTGCAGATCGATGCCACGGAGGGTCGGAATTTAATCGTTGTCGCGACCCTCGACCCGGACGACCACCGGACGAGACCGAATGCTGTTCCTTCACATGTCACGCCCGATAAAGCGGGTCGTCAGGATTTCCCGGGTCGGTCGAGGAACTCCTTGAGGACCGGTAGCGCCGAGTCGAAAGGGCATTTCTAGAGGTGCTTCGTTCGGGGGCGCGTGCGGAGAGCATGGACCGTAGGGATCGGTGCCGTTCTCGTACTGCTGACACTCACGTTTCCAACGTCGACGGTCGGGGGGCTTACCCATCCTCCGGCTGGCCTCCAGATACTTGCTGCCTTCCACCAATCGGAGAGACCGACTCAGAGTGGGAGCCGTTCCGCGCCGTCCCTCTCGGCGGGTCCGTTGACCGGAGGCTCACCTTTCGCGGCTCGTGTGCTCCGGACGGCCCAGAATCTGGCGGCGAGCGGGGTCTCCCCCCTCCACATCTCCCTCCCCTACAGCGGAGCTCCGCCCTCTACCTCTCGCGGGATGATCGTCCCGGGAGAACTTCGTTCGCAGGGATCCGGAGCGGGCGACCCGCTCGTCCCGCAGGGAATCGCCTACTACGGCCAGAACGACACGAACGGCACGGTTCGGAACACCACGCTGGACGTTTCGAGCCTGGTGGGTCAGCTCCAGGTGAATCACCTCGACACCCTCTACTTCGACACCGACACCCCGGACGTCTCCGGAATCCAGTTGAACACCATCTTGGCGAACGTGACCCTCCAAGGGACGACGGGCTACCAGTACTGGACCCAGAACGCCGTGGATTACATCGCGTCCAACTCTACCCTGTCGTTCGGGGAGGATACGTGGAACTTCTCCTCGACCACGGCCTCCATTCCGGTCGGTCAGTCGACCATCCTGAGCCACAGCCCGAACGGGTCCGTGGAAGCGGGAGTGTACACCGGCTTCGGGCCCTACGTCTACGCGCCTCAGCCGTTCGACCTCACGCTCTACCTGAACTCCTCGGTGACACCGAGCAACGAGCAGGAGCTCTGGTACAACTTCACCCTCGCCGCCCGCGGTGAACCGTTCCGCCGGGGGTCCTACGACTGGGTGGTGTTCAACTCCACCAACCCTCAACACCCGGCGACGGTCGCCCTCGCTCCGTTCCAGGCGAGCGGAACGACCCGGTCCGACATCGGGAGCGTCCCCGAGGACTTCGAGCTCGACTACGGGATCGCCGGTTTCAACGGCGCGACCATGGACGTACTGTCCGCGAACATCTCCGCGAACCTCACGTATTGCCCGGCAGATACCGCCATCTGCTCGCCGTCCCAGTTCCGTTCGGTGCCGTCCGCCACCGACTACGGTGCTCAGACCGGGGAGTCGGGTTCCGGGCTTGCGTTCTTCTACCGGGGAACGACGGAGTACGCCCATGCCGGTCCGATGCTGCCGCAGGGGTTGTGGGGATACCAGGGTCAGCCCGGGTCCGTCCCGGGCATGGGCATCCTCACAAACGCGATCATTGTGACCGGCTCACCCGACCCGTCCGCGACTCCCCCGTACATGTTCGTCTTCTTCGAAAATGCGGCGGTTTCCGGGGAAGGCTACGGATGGGCCCCGGACGTCCCCGCATGGTACCTGATGCCCGGCCAGTACGACTACGTCGTGATGCTCTCCGACTACGCGGAGGCGACCGGCAGCATCGCGGTCGG
>Ga0187770_10000434_pt1 | contig 20363 bp, 14 predicted proteins | sample 0116_SJ02_MP02_2_FD_133154 | JGI IMG/M metagenome (GOLD analysis project Ga0187770, IMG submission 133154) | Tropical peat soil microbial communities from peatlands in Department of Meta, Colombia - 0116_SJ02_MP02_20_MG | ecosystem: Environmental > Terrestrial > Soil > Wetlands > Peat | place...
AAATCGAGCACGGCGATCGACTGCCGCGCCAGAGTCTCCTGCGTGCCATAGCCATCGTTGAGCATCGCGGCGAAGCGGCCGTCCGGGCTGAGCACCATGGTCACAGGAAAACTGTTGGTGCTTCCGATCCGCCCCGGCGAAGCCGCCGAGAGCGTCTTCGTCGTGGGCAGGTTGATGGTTCGAGAAGATGGAGAAGAGGACGTGGGTGAAGTCTGCGCCACGACGGAAACAACAAGGCTGCTGAGTGGAAGCAACAACGACACGCAAAGAATCGCGCGAGCGATACGCATGCATCCTCCGGCGAAAGCGAAAGCATACCTTAGAAGACGGCCAGGCGTTTTCAACATGCGGATGTTGCGTGTCAGGGCTCGGTCAGCAGTTTGGTTTTAGGTCCTTGGGTCGTAGGTCTTCGGTCTTAGGAAAAACGCAAATGCGACGCCTACGAGCTACCACCTCGGGCCTAAGACCTGCCCGGATTCAGTCTCCCGGAGTTGAGGCGGGATGTGCGGTGCTGTCTCCGGACTGCTCGGGGTGAACGTTGTGGCGTACGTCGGAACCCTGCACCCAGAAGATGACATCTTCGGCAATGTTTGTGGCGTGGTCGGCGACGCGTTCCAGATTGCGAGCGACCAGCAGCGCATCGAGCGCCTGGCGCACAACGTCGGGGCGCTCGTTCATGGTCTTGACCAGTTGGATGAAGGCGTCATCGCGCATGCGGTCGACCACGTTGTCCATTTCGAGCACGGCCTGCGCCAGCTCGACCTTGCCTTCAATGAAAGATTCAAGGGCACGCCGGACCATGGCGCTGACGGCCGTTCCCATGCGTGCGATATCTACCGGAAGGTCGGCGACGGGAAGCTCAACCATGTCCATGACGCGCTCGGCGATATTGACTGCCTGGTCGCCCACGCGCTCCAGATCGGCGTTGATCTTGGTCACGGCCAGAATGAAGCGCAAGTCCACGGCCATGGGCTGCTGCATGGCGAGCAGGTCGAAGGCGGCTTCGTCGATCTCACGCTCGGCCATGTTGATCTGGCTCTCGCCCTCCAGCACCATCTGGCAGCGGGTGAGGTCGCGGTCTACGTAAGCCTGGCGGGCGCGGTCGACCGCCTGCTCCGCTAGCCCTCCCATGCGAAGCAGCCGCTGCCGCAGATCGTCGAGCCCGAGTTGAAAGCGCGTGCGCATAATTCAGAACGTATCTCAGCGGCCAAAGCCCATTTCTTTTTCTCTTCGTAGCGTCGCGGCTTGAAGCCGCGCCCTTTCAAAGCCTGCCCCCTGGCCCCTGATCCCTCGCCACTATCCGAACCTTCCCGTGATGTAATCCTCCGTCTTCTTGTCAGAAGGTTTGGTGAAAATTTTCTCCGTCTTGTCGAACTCAATCAACTTGCCCAGCAGGAAGAAGCCGGTGAACTCCGCCACGCGCGCCGCCTGCTGCATATTGTGCGTCACTATTACGATGGTATACCGCTCTTTGAGCTCAAAGATCAATTCTTCGATTTTTCCGGTCGAGATCGGATCCAGCGCCGAGCAGGGCTCGTCCATGAGCAGGACTTCGGGTTCCACGGCGAGCGCGCGGGCAATGCACAAACGCTGCTGCTGGCCGCCGGAAAGGCTGGCGCCCGATTTCTTGTGAATGTGGTCTTTCACTTCGTCCCACAACGCTGAGACACGCAAGGAGTGCTCGACGATTTCGTTCAGCTTGCGCTTGTCGCGAAATCCGTTGAGCTTCAGCCCCGACGCCACGTTGTCGTAAATGGACATGGTCGGGAACGGGTTGGCCTTTTGAAACACCATGCCCACGCGCCGACGCAATTGCGTGGCCGACGTGCCGTTGTAGGCGTCGATCTCGCCGATGTGGACTTTGCCCTCAACGCGCGCTTCGGGGATAGTCTCGTGCATGCGGTTCAGGCAGCGGATGAAAGTGGATTTGCCGCAGCCCGACGGCCCAATCAGCGCCGTGGCGTGATTGGCCGCCACTCTGAGATTGATGTCGTACAAAGCCTGGCCCTTGCCGTACCAGGCATTCAGATTCTCGACCTGGATTCCTACACCCATGATTATGACGATCCAAAAGTACCACGCCGCACGACGTAGCGCACAGCCGAGACGGCCGCGACGATCAGAACAATCAGAACCAGCGCACCGGCCCACGCCTGGCGATGCCACTCGTCATAGGGCGAAATGGCATACACGTAGATTTGCAGCGGCAGGGCCGCGGTGGGCTGATTCGACTCGACAAATGGCACCGTCCATGTCTTGCCGAATAGGCCCAGGCGCAGGTAGCGGCTCCATCCGGTATTGCCGAGCGCGGTGAAGATGAGCGGGGCGGTTTCTCCGGCCACGCGGGCGAAGGCCAGCATCACGCCCGTGATCACGCCCGAGGTTGCCGTGCGCAGTGTGATCGAAAGCGTCGTCCGCCAGCGCGGCACGCCCAGGCCGTAAGAAGCTTCACGCAGAGCCTGCGGCACCAGCAGCAGCATTTCTTCGGTGGTGCGGCTGATGGTGGGCACCATCATGATGGAGAGCGCGACCCCGCCCGCGAGCGCGGAGAAGTGATGCTGGTAGAGCACCACCAGCGAATAGGCCACGGTGCCGATGACGATCGACGGCACGCCGTTCAGCACATCCGCGGTGAAGCGAATCACGCTGCCCAGGCGATTGCGTCCGAACTCCGCCAGATAGATTCCCGCGCCAACGCCCAGAGGCACGCCAATCAGGCTCGCGATGCCGAGGATGAAGGCCGATCCCACGATCGCGTTGGCCATGCCGCCGCCGGCTTCGCCCACGGGCTTCGGGATTTGCGTGACAAAGGCCCAATTGATCGAGCCGACACCGCGATAGACGAGATAGCCGAAAATCGCCGCCAGCGGCGCCAGCACCAATATCACCGTACAAACCGCGAGGCCGGTCATGACGTGGTCGGTCAGGCGGCGGCGCAGACTGATCCGAGGAACAGTGCTAGGCGAGGGAACGGCGGCAGCAGTGGCTTCAGGCATGTCCCCTCGCAGGCTGCCCGCGAGTCACGGTCCAGACCAGCAGGCGCGCCAGGGCGTTGACGACGATGGTGACCAGAAACAGCGCGAGGCCGATCTCAATCAGCGCGGAGGTGTAGATGTCGCCAGTCGCTTCGCTGAACTCGTTGGCCAGGACGCTCGCCATGGTGTGGCCGGAGGCAAACAGCGACGCAACGATCTGCGGGGTGTTGCCGATGACCATGGCCACGGCCATGGTTTCGCCGAGCGCCCGTCCCAGCCCAAGAATGATGGCGCCAACGATTCCGGCGCGCGCATTGCGCAGCACACCCATGCGGATCATCTCCCAGCGCGTCGCGCCCAGGGCGAGGGCGGCTTCGCGCTGATGCTGCGGCACGACCAGCAACACTTCGCGCGTGATCGAGGAAATGATGGGTACGATCATGATGGCGAGAATGACGCCAGCGGCGAGCATGCCGAACCCGTAGGCTGGTCCGACGAACAAACCGGTCCAGCCCAGGGTTTTGGAGAGGAAAGGCTCGACGTAAGCGCTGAGCAGCGGAACCAGCACGAAGATCGCCCACAATCCGTAAATCACGCTCGGGATCGCGGCCAGCAGTTCGACAAAAAACGAGAGCGGTCCGCGCAGCTGCTTGGGGCACATTTCCGTAGTGAACACGGCCACACCGACAGCCAGCGGAACGGCGATGATCAGCGCCAGCAGCGACGAGACGAGCGTGCCGTAGATGAACGGCTTGGCGCCGAATACTTCGTTGGGCGGGTCCCAATCGCTGGCGGCGAAGAACTTGAAGCCAAAAGCGTGCCACGACGCGGCAGAGCGTGAGGTCAATTCGTAGACGATGAGGACCAGCATGCCCAAAATCGCCAAGCCACAGGCCGTGATCACGACCTTGAAAATCTGGTCGGGAACTTCGCCCGTCGAGGAGCGCAAAAGAGGCGCGGCCATCCGCTCCCTTGGCGATGTAACCTTCGTTGACTCAACGGGTTGCGGACCAGGCATATCAGGCCGTGGCGAAGCAGGAAAGGCCATTCGAGCTTACCGTAGCAGAGGCTTGTTACAAAGGTGTTAAAATCATCCGGCTTTTTGTGTGGGCCTCTGAGTCTACGACATTTCTTTTGTGCGGGTTGGGGCGACTGTCTGCAAGGAAACTCTGCCAATGTTGATCTCTCCTGATCGTGGCCGCTCTGTGTTTGAAAAGCTGGAGCGAGATTTCCGCAAGCTTGCGGCCGAGCAGCAGGCAGAGAGCGTGCACAACTTCCGCACCACGACGCGCCGTCTGCAGACGCTGCTGCTCGAACTGTTGCCGGAGCGCGATCGCAACCAGAAGAAATTACTCAAGCAGCTCGATGAGATTCGGAAGCGCGCCGGCAAAGTGCGCGATCTCGACGTGCAACTGGCCGCGCTGCGCAGCCTGAAGATCCCCCAGGAGCCGCGGCGCAAGACGCAGCTCACGCACCGGCTGATCGAGCTTCGCGCAAAGCACGAGAAAAAACTTCGCAAGCTTCTGACCCGTGACACGATGCGCGAAATTCGCCGGCGGCTGAAACGGGCCGGAGCCAATGTCGATTTCAGCAAAGGCCGTGACCCGCTTGTGGTGGCGCGGCAACTGCTGGCGCAGGCTCCTCCGGCGGACGAGCTCAGCGACGACGTGCTGCATCGCTATCGAATTCTGATCAAGCGCGCGCGCTACGCGGCGGAGTTTGCGCCCAAGTCGGCCGAATCCACGCGTCTGATTGCGCAGCTGAAGCGCTTGCAGGACGCCATCGGCAATTGGCATGACTGGCTGACTTTGACCAACACGGCGGCGGGACAACTGGGCGACGTTCATCAGTCGCCGCTGGTGGCCGCATTGCACAACGTGACCGGCGGCAAGTTCCGGCACGCCGCGGCGGCGCTGGAGGCCTCGCCGAAGGCGACGGCGGCCGAGTCTGGGCCCAGGAAGGCTCCCGTGGACCGCTCCCGCAAACTCTCACCCAAAGCTGCCGCGCCAGCACAACCGACCGGCACCGCTGCCTAATGTTGACTCGGCGCGTCTAACCACCAGCCATGGTGAAACAAATCTTCATCGGACCCGATGGCAAGCTTCGCGCATTCCTGCGGGCGCTGATTTTCTATTGTGTTGGAACGTGGGGCCTGTATCCGCTTGTTATGCGCTTGGTTCTCTATGTTGCCCGGCCGTTTCACATCAGGCCCGCACTCTCATGGCCTTTCACAGCGCTAGACGAAGTAACGAACCTGATGGTCGCGCTGATCTTCACTGGCATCTTCGCGCTCTACGAGCACCGGCGGATCGACAGTTATGGAATGCCAATCCATCGCGCGCGGAGTCTGCACACGTTCGAAGGCGCTGCAGTCGGCACCGTTACGGCGGGAGCGGTTGCGATAGGAATGCTTGCGCTGGGTGGAATACAAGTGCGCGGACTGGCAACCAGCGGGACGGCGCTCGCCGTTTCAGCGCTAGGATGGCTTGCCGTGAACATCATCATCGGCGTCAGCGAAGAATTCTTCTACCGATCTTACCTGCAGATCACACTGTGGAAGAGCATCGGCTTTTGGCCGGCTTCGATCCTGATCGCGCTGGTGTTTACCGGGGACCACTACTTCTACAAGCAAGGCGAAAACATTTGGGACGTGATTACGCTCATGTCACTGAGCCTGCTGATGAGTTACAGCCTTCTCAGGACGGGCACCCTGTGGTTCGCTGTCGGCTTTCACGCGGCCTTCGACTACATGCAATTGTTCGTGATCGGGACTCCGAATGGTTCGCAAGTTCCCGTCGGACGGTTATTCGACGTGACTTTCACCGGCCCCGCGTGGCTGACCGGTGGCGTGTTGGGAACAGAGGCAAGTTTTCTAATGTATCCCGCGATCGTACTGCTGTGGATTTATGTGTGGTGGCGCTACCGCCGCAATCCGGCGCTCCAGGTGTAATCCGTGCCTCACATGCGGCGTGAGTTAACCTGCACTTACTTCGGCAACTCCTGATATTCGCTTCTGGCCTGCTTCAGGATCGGAACGTCGGGGTCGGCGTCGTTCCAGAGAGCAAAGAAATCCTGATACGCGGTGCGCGCCCCGGAAATGTCGCCCGACAGTTTGCGCGCCCGCGCCACTCCGAGATGCGCGAGGGCGGCAAGCGGAAAGTTCACGATCACGCCGGGGTGATCGAGAGTTTTCTGGAATTCGGCGGCTGCTTCCGTTCCCTTTTGCTCAAGCAGGTACGCCTGTCCGCGCAAATACGCCGGGTACATCGTTCCCGCGGTAAACGGCGGGGGGTCGGCCAGCTCGTAGGGCAATGCGGGCTGCAGAAGCTCGAGTGCGCGCGCGGCATTTTTGTGACTGAGTTCGATCGCGGCGTGGATGACGGGAATCCAGTAGCTCTGCATGAGCGTGTCGAGGGGAAAATCCTGATTGAGATGATCGGCCAGCTTGGCCGCCTCAGCTTCATTGCCCGAACGCGCCAGCGCGATTCCGGCCTCAACCCACACGTCGCGGCCTGGAGCCAGAGTTAAAGCCTGATGCGCCTGTTCCGCGGCCTCGCGGGCGAAACCGAATTCGGCCTCGCGTAACGCTGCGTTTCCCTGCCAGAATGCGGCGGTTTCTTTGGAATCGTTGCGCTGCGCCGAGCTTTCAGCCTTCTGCGTCAGCGCCCGCGCCTTCTGCAGACGGCCGTGGAAGGCCTCTGTGTCAGACGCGGTCGAGAGAAGAATGTCTTCTGCGCCGGCCTTGCCCATCGCCCACGCGACTTGCTGCTGCATGCCCGGGTCATCTTTGCGCAGAAAGTCCAGGTAGTAGAGCGACTGCCGCAGGTAGGGGCCGTCGAGATTGTGCGCCAGCGCTTCATCGAATGCGGACTTGGATTCGTCGAGGCGGTTCATCGAGAAGTACGCAACCGCAAGATTGTTATAGGCCACGATGGAATTCGGTTCGAGGTTCATTGCCTGGCGGGTAACTTCGGCGGCGCGTTCGAACTGCCCAAGCGTGAAGTAATTCACCCCGAGGTTGGTGGCAGCGACGTAGTCGCGCGGATAATCCTGCAGCCACAGCTCGTATTCCTGAATGGCGCGTCCGAGTTCGCCCGTCACCAGCGTGAAATACGTGCAGGAGATGTAGTACTTCTCTCGGCCGCTGACACGATCGCGCAACTCATAAGCTTTGCGGACGTTTTGAATCGCCAGACTGGCCTGGCCGAGATTGTTGTAGCGCACTCCCAGCGAAGCGTAGGCGCGGGCAAAATTGGGATCGAGCTCGACCGCGCGCTTCAGAAACGGAAGAGCCTTGGTGTCGCTCTGCTCGCGCGCCTCGCGATTGCCTTCGGTATAGGCCTGCAGCGCTTCCAGCGAAGAGGTAGTGGCTTCTTCCAGCGGCTTGTCGAACTTCTGGATCGACGCCAGCGACTCGCCCAGCTTGCCGCGCAGGCTTGAGACTTCCCCGCCCAGAGTCTGCAGGACTTTCTCGCGATTTTCCGCCTCAGCGCCGGTCGCGGCGAGAACATCGCCGGTGCGGCAGGCAAGCGCTTTGATGCCGATAGCGTAATGGCTGCCGATACTGGCGATCGAGCCGGCCAGCATGGCCTTGCTCGAAGTGCGCAGGCAGATCTCGCGGCCAACGTCGCGCGTGACGCGTTCCGCGCTCGACTTTCCCATCAGCTTCAGGGTCTCGCTGACTTTGCGGTCGGAGAGCACATTCAGAAAGGGCGATTGCTCGAGATCAACGGCCAGAGCCTCCTTGAGTGTGCTGTCGAAAACGGGATCTCCCGTCGTGTTGGCGAAGTCGGTGATAACAAGGGTGTCAGCCTCGGTCAATTTCGTGACTCGTCGCGAACGGTAGTAGAGCGCGCCAGAGATGATCACCACGGCCACAAGACCAACGGCTAGAACCCTGCCTGTCGCTCTCCTTCTGCTCCGCAAAGGCGTTCTCGCCTGCGTAGTGGCGTGGACATCCACGACGGTCGCTCTTGCGCTCGCGCCCCGCGCAGCGACCGCGGGTGAACTGGCGTGCGAATCGGTGTCGCGCTTCAGCCGCTGCAGGTCGGCTTTCATCTCTGCGGCGCTCTGATAGCGCAGGTTGCGATCCTTCTCGAGGGCCTTGTTAATGATTCGTTCGAGTTCGACGGGCAAGTCAGGGTTGAGCCGGAGCAGCGGGGCCGGTGAGCGATTCAGGATGCCGTCGAAAATCACACCGGAACTTTCCCCGTGAAACGGAGGCATGCCTGTGGCCATCTCGTACAGGCTGGCGCCGAAGGAGAACAGATCGGTGCGGTTATCGAGATCTTTCGCGCGCACCTGCTCCGGCGACATGTAGGCGTCGGTGCCGGGCGCGGAGCCTTCTTGCGTGAGCATGGTTTCCTGCGTGAACGGCTGAGTGTCGGCGGCGGCGATTGAACTCGACGAACTCCGCCCGGCAGACACTTTGGCCAGGCCAAAGTCGAGTATTTTGGCGTGGCTGCGCTTGGTGACGAAAATATTCCCGGGTTTGATGTCGCGGTGAATGATGCCTTCGGCATGCGCGGCGTCGAGCGCGTCGGCGACTTCGATGGCGAGCGGCAGCAGAATCTCGAGGTCGAGCGGACGGCCGGCGATGCGATGCTTCAGCGTGATGCCGTCGAGATATTCCATCACGATGAAGGCCGTTCCCTCGTGCTCGCCGAAGTCGTAAATCGTACAGATGTTGGGATGATTCAGCGCCGACGCGGCCTGAGCTTCACGCTGGAAGCGACTCAACGACTGAGGGCTGTGCGCCACGTCATGGGGCAAGAATTTGAGCGCCACGAAGCGCCGCAGGCGCAGGTCCTCCGCCTTGTAAACCACGCCCATGCCCCCACCACCGAGGAGTTCGACGATGCGATAGTGAGACATGGTTTGACCGATCATGTTGGACCGTGTCGCGCCGATCCGGCTTGCGATTTCGGCGGCCTTTGATTTCGGCAATGAGAGGACTTCAGAAAGCCAGTCGCCATGGTAGGTACTGCGAAGTGTTTAGTCAACGCACGGTGACGATCTCGCCGTACGCATGTAAACTGTCAGGCTTCGTGATTTGCGGTTCTTAAACCCGGTCTTCGTTTCCATGCCCACGTTTGCGGCGGTTGACATCGGCTCCAACTCTGTAAGGCTCAAGATTGCCCGCCTGCAGCATGGACGTTTGCGCGCGCTGCACGAGGACCGCGAGGTCACGCGCCTGGGCGAAGGCGTGTTTCGTTCGGGATTTCTCACCCCAGAGTCAATGGCCGAGACGGTGAAGGTGCTGCGGAGGTTTCATCGCTCCACGCAGCAGATCGTCACCGACAGCGTGCGCGTAGTGGCGACGAGCGCTCTGCGCTACGCGCGCAACTCGCAGGCGTTTTTGGAGTGGGTGCGGTCGGCGACCGGCTGGCGCGTGGAAATCGTCTCGGGCGTGGAAGAAGCGCGGCTGATCCACCTGGGATTGATTTCAAGTCCGCGGCTTGATGGCGTGCGTTCGCTGATGATCGACCTCGGCGGCGGCAGTTGCGAGCTGACCGTCTCCGAAAACGGGCATATCCGCGACGCGGCCAGCCTGCCCCTGGGCGCGGTGCGGCTAACGGATGAATTTCTGCGGCATGATCCTGCACGCAAGGGCGAGTTGAAACGGATGCGCGGATTCGTAGCGCGGGAAGTGAACCGCGTCACCAAGCGCATCACGGCAGCGCGCGTGAAAAACGTAATCGCGACTTCGGGCACGGCGGCAGCGCTGGCGGCCGTGGCCACGCATTTACGCCGGCGGGGCGAGCGCAGGCGTTCCATCGTGACCCGCGTGGAGATGTCGCGGATCTTCAAGCGGCTCTCGCGATTGCCGCTCACCGAACGGCGCAAGATTGAAGGCATGGGCCCGCGGCGGGCGGAAATCATCGTAGCGGGAGCCATGGTCTATCACGAATTGCTCGACCGCTTTCACCTGAAGGGATTCCGCTATTCACCGCTCGGATTGCGCGACGGCGTTCTGGCCCAAATGGCGGCCGATTACGATCGCAGCACGCGTTCCGGACGGCAGATCGAATCGGAGCGGTGGGAATCGATCCTGAAGGCCGTGGCGCACTATCACGTGGAGCGCAGGCACGCGCTCGACGTGCGCCAATCGGCGATGCTGCTGTTTTCCGGCTTGCGTTCCGTGCACCGGCTGCCGCCCGAATATCGTGAGTGGCTATCGGCGGCGGCCATGCTCTACGAAGTCGGCGATTATGTAAACCGCAACGGCCATCACCGGCACACGCACTACATAATCTCGAATTCGGAGATTCTCGGGTTCACGCCCCAGCAGCGGCGGCTGATTGCGGCCATCGCGCGCTATCTGGGAAAGTCGCGGCCGGCGGTCGAAGACGGCCCCATGAAGATGGTGGACACCGCCGACCGCGCCAACGTGCACAAGGCTATCTTGCTGCTGCGCCTGGCGCGCGCAATGAATCTGGGCCGCAGCCGCGCGGTGGAGAAAGTCCGCATTGGTCTGCGCTCGCCGGCAGTGAAGCTGACGCTGGTGCCGCGGCAGCACATGGGCGTGGATCTGGAATTGTGGGCGATTGAAAAAGAGTGCGACTACTTCCGCGAAGTCTTCGGGCGCGAACTTTCGACCGCGGTGTCGTAGAGCGTGCGCAACACTTTCGGCGTAACGCACCACTGCAAAGTGCCGGAGGAACGCCGCATCTCGACCTTGGCGACCGCGCCTTTCTTGAGGTCGAGTGAGGCTTCGCACCCCGAGTCGCAGATCACGGCTCCCAAGAACTGGCTTAGATTCGGATTGTGTCCGACCACCATAACGGCTTCGGTCCGGGCATACTTGTCGAGCAGTTTGCGGAAATCGGCGAGTCCGGCCTCGGGCCGCAAACCGTTATCCATTTGCAACTTGCCTTCGTAGCCTAGCTCGTTGCCGACGAGCGACGCGGTTTGTGTGCAACGCTTCAGCGGGCTGGATACGATAGCGTCGACCTGAACGTCGAGCGCGGTGAGGGCGCGGCCGATGTAGCCGCATTGCTCGATGCCTTCCCTGTCGAGCGCGCGTTTTTCATCTCTCTTAGGATTGGGGAAGGCTTCCCCGGCGCTGGCGTGGCGTAAGAAGTAGAGGATCATGGTTCATCGCGCCGCTATGCGGCTCGTTATCGTCTTGCCCCGGATAATACTTTACGCTTCCCGGGGGGCGCAGGCACGGGTGGCGCAGAAGCTTTGCCCTCCGCCACACTGATCAGGAAATCCTGAGAGTTGAAGGCTGCGGCGCCCGTGGGCGGACGGCGGTCGCGCCGTCCATGCAACGGCTGCCAGGCGCGGATGTAAGTCGTGTCCGGAAGCAGGATACGCGCTTTCCGGTTGTCGGCGAGGTAGGCGTCAAGGATTTCGTGGCGTACGCGCTGGCGCAGCAATTCGTCGCGCAGCGGCACGAGCACTTCGACGCGTTCGTAAAGATTGCGCGGCATCCAGTCGGCGCTGCCGATGTAAATTTCCTCCTCGCCTCCGTTGGCAAAGAAGTAAATGCGGCTGTGTTCCAGGAAACGTCCCACGATGCTGCGCACGCGAATATTCTCACTTACGCCGCGCACGCCGGGACGAAGCGAGCAGATGCCGCGCACGACGAGATCGATCTGGACGCCCGCCTGCGAGGCACGATAGAGAGCCTGCACAACGTTCTTGTCGAGCAGCGCATTCATTTTCGCCACGATGCGCGCTTCCCTGCCCTGGCGGGCGTGCTCGGCCTCGCGGTCGATCAGCGCAATGGTTTTTTCCGCCAGATCGAGCGGGGACACGAGCAGTGGCTCGTAGCTCGGGTTTTCCGCGTATGCCGTCAGAAAGCTGAAAACGTCGTGCACGGCGCGGGTGATTTCCGGATTCGCGGTGAACAGGCTCAGGTCGGTATAAATACGGGCCGTGGTCGCGTTGTAGTTGCCCGTGCCGATGTGAGCATAACTGCGGGTGACGCCGTCGGGGTCGCGGCGCACCAAGAGCGAGAGTTTGCAGTGCGTCTTCAGCCCGACGAGGCCGTGAAACACCTGCACACCCGCATCTTCCAGATCGCGCGCCCAGCGAATGTTGGAAGCTTCGTCGAAGCGGGCCTTGAGTTCGACGACGGCGGTGACCTCCGTGCGCGACGCGGCTTCAATCAAAGAAGGCACGATGAGCGAATGCTCGCTCGTGCGATACAAAGTCTGCTTGATGGAGAGAACGCGGTCGTCATTGGACGCCGCTTCGATAAACGAAACCACAGCATCGTAGGAATCGTAGGGATGATGCAGCAGGATGTCGTGGCTACGCAGCTCTTCGAACAGATCTTTGGACTTCGAAGTCAGGCGAAGCTCGCGCGGTGAGAACGGCCGATACTTGAGATCGGGACGCTTCACCTGCTCGTAGACATTGAACAGGCGGGAAAGATTCACCGGGCCGTTGACGGGGAAAACTTGCCAGGGATCGAGCTCGAAGACGGTGCGCAGGCGGTCGATGATTTCCGGATCGGCGTCGGCCTCAATTTCCATGCGCACAGCATCGCCTTTGCGGCGGTTGTGCAATTCGGCACGCACGGATTCGAGCAGGCTGCGGGCTTCTTCCTCCGCCAGATAGAGGTTGCTGTTGCGCGTGACGCGGAACGGCGCCGAGGAGACAATGTCGTAGCCGTGATACATGCGCACGGCATGATGGGCGACGAGATCGGCGAGGAAGATGAAATCAGTGGTCCCTTCCGAGGGTAGACGAACCAGGCGCGGCAAGGCGCGCGGAACTGACACTACGCCGGTATAGGTTATTGACGAGCGCCGGCGGCGGCGCAGCAGGAAGCCCAGGCACAGCGCCTTGTTGATCACGCGCGGAAACGGATGCGCCGGGTCGACCGTCACCGGTGTGAGCAGGGGGTCGAGTTCCTTCTCGCAGTATTCCTCCACGAAGCGCAGGGCGGCAGCGTCCAGTTCATGCAAGCCGAGCACGCGGATGCCGTTTTCACTAAGCGCGGGGCGAAGGCGGGCGTTCCAGCAGTCGTATTGCTGGGCGACAAATTCGTGGGTTTGCTTATCGAGCACATCCCGCTTTTCGATCAGCGTGAGGCCATCGGGGCCGGCTTCGTTGTAGCCGTCCTCGATCTGCTGCTGCATCGAGGCGATGCGGATTTCAAAGAATTCATCGAGGTTGCTGGCGGAAATAGCCAGGAATTTCAGGCGCTCGAGCAGCGGATTGCCTTCATCCTCGGCTTCTTCAAGCACACGCCGGTTGAAGGCGAGCCAGGAGGTGTCGCGATTGAGAAAATACTGAGGATTATCCAGTGAAATCCGAGCCATGCAGAACGTACGCGCGGACAGGGAAAAACAGCTCCCCGAGTCGCCGGAGCCTCAGTATAAAGCATTCGGGGGCAGGATGCAGGCGGGCGACGCGCAACAGGCCTGGCAAACTTCAAGTATTACCGAATCGAGGCGTCATCCCGCCCGCGTTTCTTTGGTAGACCCTCGGCTTCAGCCGGGGCGGCGCAGCCGCGGGCCGAGGGATCTCCCCTTGACAAGTCCCTCTGCAGGGAGATCCTTCGCTCCGCCTGAAGAACGGCTTCGCTCAGGATGACAAACGAATTGCATCACCGGTTTACTTCACCGTCTTGACGGTCTCCCGTACCTTGGCGGCTACGTTATCCGGTAACGGCGCGTAAGAAAGAGCGGAGGTCAGTTTCTGACCGTCACCCACCATCCAGTTGAGAAAGTCAGCCAGAATCTTGCCCTTGGCCGCGTCCTTCGCTTGCTGAGGAATCAGCAGCCAGGTGAAGCTGGAAATCGGATATGCGTCTTTGCCCGGAGCATTGGTGATCGAGACACGGAAGTCGGCCGGCATTTTAGGAGCCGAGGCCGCGGCTGCTGTCACGCCAGTGAGCGATGCCTTGACGAAGACGCCGGCGGAATTGCGGACGCTGCCAAAGGGGATGCTGTTCTGCAAGGCGTAGATGAGCTCGACGTAGCCGATCGAGCCGGGCAGGTTGCGCACGAATCCGGCGACGCCCTCGTTTCCCTTGCCCCCCATGCCGCGCGGCCACTTGACCGACGCGTCGGCGCCGACCGTGCTTTTCCACTCAGCGCTGACTTTCGAGAGATAGTCAGTCCAGATGAAGGTCGTGCCGCTGCCATCGGTGCGGTGAACAACAACGATGGCCTGGTCGGGAAATTTCACGTCGGGATTCGCAGCGGCGATCGCCTTGTCGTTCCAGTTGGTAATTTTCCCCAGAAAAATGTCGGCCAGCAGGTCGGGAGTGAACTTCAGCTCGGCGTTTACTTTTGGAATGTTGTAGATCGGCACGACTGCGCCGAGTACGGTAGGAATATTGAGAACTTTGGTCTTGAGTTTGTCCTGGGCGGCCGTGAGCTGGTCGTCCTTCATGGGCATGTCGCTGGCGCCGAAGTCGACAGTTCCTTCGGTGACCTGGCGGATGCCGGCGCCGCTGCCTAGCGACTGATAGTTGATCTGAACGTCCGGGTGGAAATTGTGATATTCGCTGAACCACTTGGAATAAATCGGATAAGGAAACGTGGCGCCGGCTCCGTTGAGATTGGTCTGCGCTACCACCGGCGCGGCCAGAAAAGCACAACCCAAAATGCACACGAAGACCGCAAGGATCTTGCGTATCACTGGTTCCTCCTTAGGATTTAACTCTTCCTTCTATCGGCGCGGTGTTAAAGAATTGTTACAGCCCGGTGAATTTATCATGAATGGCCGTGGGGAATTGCGGATCAGTGAGCGGCACGCAGGCGCTCGATCTCGCGCGGGAAGAGGGTGTTGCCGGGGAACTGCTGTTCGAGACCGCTGAGCAATTGCACCGCCCGCTCCCGGTCTTTCTCGCGCACATATGCGATGGCGAGCAGAATCCGCGCAAACGGTGCCAGGTAGTGGCCGTGGTCGGCTGTGGTTTCAAGGTCCATGATTCCGCCCTGCTTATCGGCGGGCAGCCCGCCGAGGCGAAGAATCCAACGGACAGGCGCGGCCATACTGCCGATGATGTACTTGCTGAATCCGGTGGCGAGCAGGGCATCGTAGCAGTCGTGACAAATGGCGAGCAGTTGCTGCGCCGAGGCGGACGCTTCTTTGGTGAAGTGGAGCGAGGCCAGATTGCGCTTCTCAATCAGCGCCGCATAATCGGCCTGCAGCCCCGACGACAAAGTGAGCGCGAAGAGTGCGTCACGGTCCTGCGGGTCCTTGGCCAGGCGCTTTCGAGCGAGGCTCTCGGCACGAGCAATGGCTGCCTGAAAGCGGTCGCGCACGGCCGGGTCGGGCGCGAGCTTGGGCCGGTTGTCGAACGCCTTGTCGTTCTCGTAGAACTGCGCTTCGAGTACGCCCAGCCGGTTGAACTCCGAGAATAGGCAGCCGGCCGCTTCGCTCACCGGCCCGACCGGATCGTCGGGATGCTGTGCTTGCCACGCGGCGAAGTCCTGCTGCGCCCCTGCGAAATCGAGGTTGTACAGGCCCGAGAAGCCGTGGTCGAGCGCAGAGATTACCGCCGTTGGCGGGTTGCCCTCAGCGCCGTTGTCGTCGGCAATCGCGAAGGGGCACAGAACGAGCCCAACGCAGAACACTGCCAGCAATGTCGCTGTGACAATCTTGCCCGTCGGTGCATCTGATGCCTTAGCCATAGGCTTGCCCCAGGGTTGCCTTATTATCGTTCATCTGTTAGCGATTGCAATTTGCAACCTTCCGGGGACCCTGATGATCTGATGACTTCAGTTACCACAATGGGGGTTCCCCATCTGTAAAACATTTGTCAATTCGGCGGAGACGGGGAGGGGGTGAGTTTTGAATTCTTGTTTTCCTGAGGCGTCATCCCGGACGGCCCGCGCTTTCATCGGCGGGCCGAAGGGATCTCCCTGAGAATCGTGCATCGGGAGATCCCTCCCGCGGCTGAACTGCGCCGCGGTTCGGGATGACTCCATGGCGACGATTCGGAAAGAGCTGCTACCGGTTTCCCGGCCCATTGGATTCATCATGAGCGATTTGACGAAGAAATACGCGCCCGGCTGGCCGGGCATTCCACCGCGCTCGACTTCCAGCGCAAAGACCGGCGTCGGTACCGCGCTGAACCAGCACAGCAAGGTCTGGTTCACGCTCAGTCACGGCATCCTGAACGAGGTTTACTTTCCACGCGTGGATCAGGCCTGCACGCGGGATATGGGATTCATCGTCACCGACGGGCGCGATTTCTTTTCCGAAGAGAAGCGCAACTGTCGCTTCGAAAACGTTCCCATCGATCCCGGAATTCCTGTCTATATGTGTACGAACACGTGTCAGAGCGGACGCTACCGCATTCACAAGGAGGTTCTCACCGATCCTTACCGCAACGTGATGCTGCAAAAAATCCGCTTCGAGCCGTTGCAGGGCTCGCTTTCCGACTATCACCTCTATGCGCTGCTGGCACCGCATCTGGCGAACTGGGGCAAGGGCAACACCGGCTGGATCGGCGAATACAAGGGCTATCCGATGTTTTTTGCCGAGCGTGATCGCGTCGCGTTGAGCCTGGCCTGTTCGACGCCGTGGAAGAAGGCCTCGGTCGGATTCGTCGGCACCTCCGACGGCTGGCAGGATCTCTCCGATCACTTCCAGATGGAGTGGGAATACGATCGCGCCGAAAACGGCAACATCGCATTCACCGGTGAAATCGACCTCGCCGCGACCAAGGGCGAGTTCGTCGTGGCTCTCGGCTTTGGATCGAGCTGGACCGAAGCCGGCCAGCAAGCGCGTTCCAGCCTGTTTGAAGACTTCATGGAGATTCGCCAGCACTACGTTTCGCAATGGAGCAACTGGCAGAATACGCTGCTGCCGTTGGACCAGCCGCGCCGGCAATACGATCTCTATCGCGCCTCGATCGCCATGCTGCGTAGCCACGAATCGAAAGACTTCCTCGGCGGCATCATCGCCAGCCTCTCGATACCCTGGGGATTCAACAAAGGCGATGAAGATCTCGGCGGCTACCACCTGGTGTGGCCGCGCGATCTGGTGGAAAGCGCCGGCGCTCTGCTGGCCGCAGGCGCGGTAAGCGATGCGGGTCGTGTGCTGCGCTATCTGGAGGCTACGCAGGAAGCCGCGGGCAACTGGGCGCAAAACCTCTGGCTCGACGGCCGCCCGTATTGGGGCGGAATTCAGATGGACGAAACCGCCTTCCCCATCCTGCTGCTCGATCTGCTGCGCCGCGAAGCCCCCGAATCGATAGGCAAGCTGGAGCGATGGTGGCCCATGGCGCGCAAGGCCGCCAGCTTCATCGTGCGCAACGGCCCGGTCACCATGCAGGATCGCTGGGAGGAAGACGCCGGCTACTCTCCTTTTACGCTGGCGGCTGAGATATCGGCGTTGCTAGCCGGAGCCGACATTGCCGACCTGACCGGACACCCGACTGAAGCGCAGACCATGCGCGACACGGCCGATGCCTGGAACGACAACATCGAACGCTGGACCTACGCCAGCGGGACCGACCTGGCGCAACAACTCGGCATCGGCGGCTACTACGTGCGCATTGCTCCGCCTGCGATCGACGGCGCGGCGGCATCGCCGCTGCAGGGCTTCGTGCCCATCAAGAACCGCCCGCCGGGCGAGGACGGCGAGCGCGCCTATCACATCATCAGTCCGGATGCGCTGGCGCTGGTGCGCTTCGGGCTGCGTGCGCCCGACGACCCGCGAATTCTGAACACGCTGCGCGCCATCGATGCGCTGCTTGCCGTCGAGTTGCCGCAAGGCCCGTGCTGGTATCGCTATAACGGCGACGGCTACGGCGAACATAAAGACGGTTCGGCCTTCGATGGTACCGGGATTGGCCGCCCCTGGCCGCTGCTCGCCGGTGAGCGGGGCCACTACGCGTTGGCCGGCGGCCATCGCGACGAGGCCGAGGCTCTGCTCACCGTGATAGAAAACTCCACTGCCGGACAGAGCCACGCGCTTCCCGAGCAGGTCTGGGACGCGGCCGACCTGCCCGATCACGAGCTTTTTCGCGGCAAGCCCTCCGGCTCGGCGTGCCCGCTGGTATGGGCGCACGCCGAATACGTAAAGCTGCGGCGCTCGATCCGCGACGGCAAGGTTTTCGACCAGCCGCCGCAGACGGTGCAGCGCTATCTGGTGGAGAAGCACAAGAGGAACTTTGTCGGCTGGAGAGTCAACAACAAAACGCGCTCGATTCCGCGCAGCAAGCTCCTCCGCATCATCCTGTTCGCGCCAGCGCGCGTGCACTGGAGCCTCGACAGCTGGACAACGGCCCATGACACCGACACGCGCGACACCGGTCTGGGCATCCACATTCTGGAGCTGCCCACCGCCTCGTTGCCCGCCGGAGCCCAGGCGGTATTCACGTTTTTCTGGCCGGCGGAGAACCGCTGGGAGGGGACAGATTACGCGGTGAGGATCGAGGGCTGATTCATGGAATCTTGACATGTGCAGCACATGAAAATATGCTATACACATGTCGAAGATGATCCAGCTTCGTAACGTCCCCGATCGCCTTCATCGGACGCTCAAAGCGCGCGCCGCTATGGCGGGCATGTCGCTCTCCGATTACCTGTTGGCCGAGATTAACGAAATCGCTGAAAGGCCGACACTGGCCGAGCTCGCGGAACGCCTGCGCAAACTCCAACCGCTGACCTTCGATATTGACACTGCGCGCCTGGTACGCGAAGAGCGGGATTCTCGTTGATCGTCATCGACGCCTCGGCCGCGATCGACTGGCTCATCCAAAGCCCAGTGGGGCTGCGCATCGAGAGCAGAATTCTCTCCCGCGACCAAACACTACACGCTCCCCACCTCCTCGATCTGGAAGTGGCACAAGTTCTGCGGCGCCTGGCAAAACAGGGTGCGATCTCAGGCCAACGGGCAGACGCGGCGCTGCAAGCTCTTTTCCACTTGAGAGTGGCCAGGTATCCACATCTCACCCTTTTACCGCGCGTGTGGCAACTCCGTCGCAATTTGTCGGCGTACGACGCAGCCTATATCTCCCTCGCGGAAACGCTCAGCGCTCCGCTGATCACAAGGGATGCACGGCTCGCGGCTGCCTCGGGCCACACGGCGCAGATCGAGCTGTTTTGATTCATTGGCTGTGGATGGGCTGCGGAGGGCTACGCCTCCACGCCGGCATAGGACAATTCCACGACCGTGCAATCGTCGCTCAGGGGATTGCCGGCACAGAATTCCGACACGGCGGAGAAAATTCCTTCCAGTGTGGGTGACTTGGCAGCGGCCGATTCCAGGCGCGAATCATCGAAGAATTCTCCCATCGCGTTCTCGGCTTCGGTCACTCCGTCGGTCACGATGATGAAGCGGTCGCCGGATTTCATCTGGCAGGTGGCGCTCTCGAAGGAAGCGTCCGCGAGAAGACCAACCGGGACGTTGCCATGCGGAGGACGCATAACCTCGCCCTTGCACACCAGCAGCGGCGGAACGTGGCCGCAATTCACGTATTCCAGTTCGCCGTCGCGGCGCAGACGCGCCAGCAGCAGGGTCGCATATTTTTCACCCGCCATTTTGGCGGCAAAGAACTGGTTCACCGTGGTGACAACGTCGAGCAGCGGCATGCCCGCACTCAGGTGCGAATAAATCATTCCTTGCAGCGTGGAGGCGAGCAGCGCGGCAGAAACTCCCTTGCCGCTGACGTCGGCCAGCACGACAGCGAGGCCCTCCTTGGTGTGTACGGCGTCAAAAAAGTCGCCCCCGATTTCTTTACAAGACTGGTTGCGGCCGCGCAGGCGGGCGAACGGCACTTCGGGAATCTTCACCTGCATGAGCCGCTGCTGAATACTCGCCGCGATGCTGAGTTCCTGCTGGTATCGCCGGGCTTCTTCTTCGGCTTGCACCAGGCGGGCGTTTTCGATCAGCGAGGCCGCTTCAGTCGCGATGGCGTGCAGAATGTCCTGGCCCACGCCAGTGATGTCGCGCGAAGCGAAACGGGAGTCCACATACAGCACGCCCATGGCTTCGGCGGCGGCGCCCGGCAGCGGCGTCTGGGCGTCGCGCGTGGCCTGCACCTGCATCTTGCGCAGGGGAATGCAGATTACGGTGCGCAGGTCGTAAGCCACAATGCTCTGCCGTCCGGCCATTTCGACCGACTGGCTGGTGTCGGTCAGCAGGAATTCGGAGTTGGCCCGCAAAGATTCCTCGAGGATGGAATGCGAGATCGTCTTGTCGTCGAGTAACGGTTCTTTTTTGATGCTGCGGCCGGCGGCCAGCCGCAGCTTGCCCTCTTCGTCCTTGAGAAACACATAACCGCGCTCCGCGCGAGTCAGCTGTAGCGTCACATCGAGCATGGTCATCAGGATTTCGTCGAGGACGCCGGCGGTATTCAACTTGCGCGCCGCCTCGAGAAACAGCGTGAGCTTCTCCAGGTCGGTGGCTTCCTGCTTGATGTGGATGCCGGAAATCTGGCTCAAAAATTCGCGCGCAGTGTTGGAA
>Ga0187770_10000435_pt1 | contig 20360 bp, 23 predicted proteins | sample 0116_SJ02_MP02_2_FD_133154 | JGI IMG/M metagenome (GOLD analysis project Ga0187770, IMG submission 133154) | Tropical peat soil microbial communities from peatlands in Department of Meta, Colombia - 0116_SJ02_MP02_20_MG | ecosystem: Environmental > Terrestrial > Soil > Wetlands > Peat | place...
CTCAAGCCGTTCCCGGATCCCTTCCAGGATGATCCGTTTCCAGTCGGAAGGCAGTTTCCAGTCTTCATCGAGCGGAGACCATTCCCGGGCGTTTGGAAGCCCGACGGCCTCCAGGTTCTTCGCCTTCCCCGGATAGCTGAAATTCCCGGGCTTGAAAACGGCCGGGGTGTCCATCCATCCCGCTTTGGGAAAACCGTGCTCTACTGCGAGTTCGTTTGCTGCAGGGACCTTAGCCATTTGCTTATAACTCCTCCAATTCTTTCTCAACGGGCAGACCGGCCTCTATCATCTTTTCCCTGAAATGGTCCTCGTACTCCGCATAAGTATGAACTTTGACCGGGTAGTCCCACGGATTTATGTGACGCCTGATACGGTTGTCGTTTGGAAGATTGCGCGTGGGGCTCAGAAAGATGCCGCCTGCATGCATCAGCTTGCTGAAAGGAAAGTAGGCAACCAGCGCGCTCACCAGGAAAAGATGAATGAAGAAGATGACCCCGATTCCTTCCGGCACGACAGGCCTGAACGTTACGATTCCCATGGCGAGCTGCTTGACTTTGACCACGTCAACCCTGATGAAATAGCGGGCAAGAATGCCGGTCGTTCCAATCGCAAGAAGCAGAAAAAGCGGAAAGTAATCCTGCGGAAGCGATATATAGCGCACTTGCGGGATGATGAGCCTCCTGATCAGAAGATAGGTGACGCTCGCTATGAAAAGCAGGTCGGTAGCGTAGATGCCCGGCAGCCCGACCTGGAAGAAGCCGTCAAGCCTTTCGGCATTATGGACGAAAAAAGGCACAGGCTCGGTGAAAAAGCGCAGGTGCCTTATCACAATCACCAGGAAGCTGTAGTGGAAGACAAGCCCTGCGAGCCAGAGCCATTTTTCCCACTGGTAGTATAATCTGGGGCCTTTTTGCATCTCGTATTTCGAGTTCCTGAAAAGCGAGCGGAAAAGGAGCACCTCCAGAATCATCCTGCCTACAACCTGCCCCTTGGTGGAAGGGTTGTCCAGCTTGCTGTGGGCTATCCAGGGCAGAGACTTCTGCTGGCCGGCCGTCGTTGGAATCCTGAAAGGAACGGGCGAGCGCCCCCAGTTGAGGACCCTGTAAATTACCCCGACCAAGAAGAGGAAAACGGCGATGTAGGGTACGGTCACGCCGAAAAAACGATCTCCGCCCGCCCAGGCGCCAAAAAAAGCAGCCAAAACAAGCGCAAAGACGGCAGCTAGTGAAAACTTTATGCCCATTTACGAAACCTCCTGGAAAGACAGTAGCAGGAAACAAGGAGCAGGCAGCAGGCATCAAAGACCGGCTTCGCTTCAAGCTTCCCGCTTCTTGTTTTCTGTCTCTGAGACCAGAAAGCCGGCAACAGGAAGCCAAAAGCTCATGCCTGCTTCTCGCTACTGGCTCCCCGCTCCCGGTTCAGCAATCATCCCGGCCCTTTTGAGAAGCCTGTTGGTTCTGTTTTTCAGCTCGTTCATTCTTGCTTCGAAAAGATCTTCGCGGCAGCGCGCATATACGTCAAAGGCAAGCATGGCCAGCCCGTCCACTTTGAGGTCGAAACCGGACAGCTCTTCCCGGCTCACCGCGCCGGCGGCCGTCTCCTCCTCGAGCTGCCTCCTGGCCATCCTCTTTAGATCGAAAATGAACGCCAGCGAACCGGATGGAGAAAAATCCTGGATCGCCCTGATCCTGATCACCTTGTCGAGCATGGGGCTTAAAACCTGTGGGTCGTTTTGCCCCAAAAACTCATCGAGTATCTCGACGATTGCCGCTAGAAAAGTGCGTCCAACCGGGTTGGCGAATTGGTTGGTTTCCTTCTTGAGCAATCGGACCGTCTCAAGCGGATAACTTGCGGCCAGCAGATCGAACCATTGCCTGGCAAGTTTTTTCTTATGCTTCAAAAGGTGCTGTTCAATGGCCATGTTTTTCCTGGGGCTTCCTGCAGCGGCCGGAGATGGGCACTTTTGTCCACGATCCCGCAAATGGCAGAATTCCTTGGATATCACGTGGTTTGATAAATCGGTGATTTAACCATCCTCACTCGAAAGGTCAACACTCTTCGAGCGGCATGGGATAGAGAAAAAACTAACTCCACTTGACACTCTTCGATTCAAGCTTCCAGTTTGCGATGATGTATGCTGGATGAGGAGCGGCAGGAAAAATTTGAACTTTCGCAGATCGACATGGAAATTATCTAACGGCCGACACCCTGGGCAGCAACTGCACAAGTTCTCCATATAGCACAAATCAAAAGCTATTCCAACAACTAATCACGCCCGGGGCACCTGGCCGCACATATCAGGGCTGCCCTACCGGCCCAACCGGAAACAACCGTAGAGATCCACGGGGCCCAATGGCCCAACCGGCTCATCTCGGACGGCATGCCTGACAACTGAATTCAAGGTCACAGCGAACATCGCACTCGCTGGGCTTCACTCCGCAGTAATGTGCTTGGAAGTCCGGGTCAAACCGCGGGTCCCAGTCTCCCATCCACCTGTAGTCCGCCGGGCTGTTAAACAACTGCACTATCCACAGGCAGTTCACCCATGAGCCCTGAGCCGAAGCGGCATCGGTCAGGACCGCCGGGATGATGACCGTCGCCGCAACAATAAAAACAAAGCTTGCAAATCCAAATCTCTTATAGAGCATGGCAATGACTCCAAAAATGCAACGGCGAACAGGCGAATTGAAAATTTTCTTCCTCCTGCCCCCGGTATACCTCATACCAATCCAGACATTCCGGGGTTAAGAGTCCTTATCCTCAACCCTGGATAATCATCGCATGGCGTTTTTTCAGCACCGATTAATCCCGCAACGAAGTTTCTGTGCGCGATCGTAGAACACCTCCGCCATAGTTAGTGTCCATACCGAAACTCCGGATGGCGCACTGGCAGTCTCCAATTCGGAAAGAAGGTACTTTTCGCCATGACAGGGAAATCGCGGGCTTGCGCGGAAGTGTACCTGGGTATGCCGCACAAGAAAACCCCCGGGCTTGACACCGTCAAGACCTGACCTGGCCCATGAAAGGGGGCCTTTCCGGATCGAAACCGGTTGATTATTCTCCCAGTGTGTCAGCCTTCCCATAACCTGTGATTTGGCGAGGTTTGCACTGGTTGACACGGTCAGGATGAAATACATAGTTCCAATCCTGCCTTAAATTCTTCCTAGCCCAGCTGCTGCCATCTTCGGAAGCAGGCGAAGCCGTAGCGGTCGAGCCGCAGTCCGAATATCGAACCGGCAGCAAAGCGAGCACTGCAAGCAGACTTGCCAAAATTATGCGCCTTTTTATATCAAGCATTTTCGATCCCTCCTTACAAGCTCAATATAAGGGGGCCTTTTGCAAAAGTCCTTTGAACTCATTTTTTCTTGACTCCCTCTGCGCTATGTGATTTATCAACCGGGACCGTTGCAGCAGGACGCCTGATTGAAAACCACGCGGCTTTTAGTGCTGCACGCAGAAATCTTATTAAAGGGTCTTACCCGGACCCGCACGGACTCGCAAGCCCGCCAAAAGCGGGCTTTGCTTTTGAACCAAGTCAAGGGATTAAGATGTGAAAAAGGCATTCACGATAATTCAGCTCGCAATTGTTGGCGGCGTCGTTGTTTACGGCACTGTCTGCCTTTATCGCGGCGACTTCGAAGGAGCCTATGTCACTTTTCCTTTTCTGCTCTTCTATTACGTGTGGTTTGTAGCCAAAAGGCGCCGGAAAAATCTTGAGAAGACCGAGGACCAATAGACATTGGGCTCACGTTAAAAACGATAAGCCCATGCCCGCCCCCGCTCCAAGGTTATCAGCGCCCGGCTGCGTGTCGATTACAAAGAGATTCAAGTCCTTAGCGGCAATAACCGATACGGCAGCCCCGATTTTTTGGTTTTCGGGCCGCCGCTTTTCATATAAACTTGCCGGCTTGGGCATGATTGGACAGGTATCTTTATGAAAGTCTGCATTGGGGCGGACCACGCCGGTTTTCTACTGAAGCAACTTGTCGCCTCCTCGCTCGAAGAGGCGAATATCGAGATCGTCGACGTCGGCACGAACAGTGAGGATTCGGTCGATTACCCGGTCTACGCATTTCGAGTCGCGCGCGCAGTAATGGAGGGACGCGCAGATCGGGGCATTCTGGTATGCGGCAGCGGAATAGGAATGAGCATCGCCGCCAACAGGTTCCCCGGGGTACGCGCCGTCAACGGCCACGAACCCTTTGAGGCGCGCATGAGCCGGCGCCATAATGACAGCAACATCTTGTGCCTCGGGTCCCGTTTTCTCGGCGCCGACCTCGCCCTTGAAATAGTGAGACAATGGATAAATGAGCCCTTCGACGGCGGCCGCCATAAAAGGCGAATAGACCTGATCGATCAGGAGAAAAAATGACATTCCAGCAACTTATCCTTGCCCTTGACAAGTTCTGGGCCGACAAGGGATGCCTTGTCCAGCAGCCTTACGATCTCGAAGTCGGGGCCGGCACCTTTAATCCCGCCACCTTTCTGAGGGTGCTGGGACCGGAACCCTACAGAGTGGCCTATGTCGAACCGTCCCGAAGACCCACCGACGGCAGGTATGGGGAAAATCCCAACCGGCTCCAGCATTATTACCAGTACCAGGTTATCCTCAAGCCTTCCCCCCCCGATTCGCAGGAGGTTTATCTCGACAGCCTCAAAAGCTTCGGTGTGGACCCCCTCGACCACGATATCCGCTTCGTTGAAGATGACTGGGAATCACCGACCCTGGGAGCTTCAGGCCTTGGCTGGGAAGTCTGGCTCGACGGCATGGAAATAACGCAGTTCACCTACTTTCAGCAGGTAGGGGGCCTTGCCCTCAACCCGGTTAGCCTCGAACTTACTTACGGCCTCGAAAGAATCGCGATGTTTCTGCAAGGCGTCAACTCCGTCTACGACCTCATTTGGAGCGGCAACGTCACTTACGGCGACGTGCACCATCAGGGCGAGGTGGAATGGTCCCACTATAACTTTGAAGAGGCGGACGTGGACATGCTGCTGAAGCTCTTCGACATGTACGAGGCTGAATCGCTGCACATGAACGAACGCGGGTTGGTCCTGCCAAGCTACGACTATACGCTCAAATGCTCCCACGTATTCAATCTGCTGGACGCGCGCGGGGCAATCAGCGTAACCGAAAGGACCAACTATGTCGCCAGGGTTAGAAACATGGCGCGCAATGTGGCCCATGCCTACTACGCTCAGCGTGAGGAGATGGGATTTCCGCTCCTCGATAAATGGCCGGCAGGGAGGACAACCCTATAGCCCCTACAGGTCTTCTGCTTGTCCTGTTAGTCTTATAAAAGGTGAGAAATGCCTCAGCCCGTCTATATAGAGATTGGAACCGAAGAAATACCGGCCGGCTACATCGTGCCCGCCCTGGAATGGATGGCCGTGCGGATGGCCCGGTTTCTGGATGAAAACCGCATTGGGCATGGCGAACCGGAGGTCACTGGCACGCCCCGCCGGCTGGTGTTGAACATTCCGGATGTCGCAGACTTCCAGCAGGCCGTCACAACCGAGGTCATAGGGCCGCCCAAAAGCGCCGCCTACGATGCTCTTGGCAACGCCACCAAAGCTGCCGAAGGCTTTGCGAAAGGACAGGGCGTAAGCCTCGGGGACCTCAGGATAAAGCAGACTCCAAAGGGGGAGTACCTGTGTGTCTTTCGGAAGGAGGCCGGTCTTTCGGCCAGGGAACTTATAGAGAAGATGCTTCCGGACTTCATCTCCAAAATTCCCTTCCCCAAGTCCATGCACTGGTCGTCCTTTAGTGTCACTTTTGCCAGGCCGGTTCAATGGATCGTCGCCCTGTTCGGCCGGGAGGTGATGCGGTGCGAGTATGCCCACGTGAAGTCCGGCAGAAAGTCGATGGGCCACAGGTTCATGAGCCCCGCCTGGATCGAGGTGCATGACCTGGAAACACATCGCGAAAACCTCAGAAAGAACTGCGTCATTGTCGACATGGCCGAGAGGCGTGAACTCATTCGGCAAGGGGCGGGAAAGGCCGCTGAAGGCGTCGGCGGCAGGGTCCTGGCAGATGATGAGCTTCTCGATGAAGTCACCCAACTGGTCGAGTTCCCGCAGCCGATTCTCGGACAATTCGAAGACAAATACCTCGAACTTCCCCCCGAATTGCTGATCACAGTCATAAAGAAACACCAGCGCTATTTTGCCGTAACCGACGGCGCAGGATCGCTTCTGCCCTATTTTGTGACCATCTCCAACGTCGCTCCAAGGGATTCTTCAGTGGTTGCTGCGGGCAACGCGAGAGTAGTGAGGGCGAGACTCGAAGATGCACGATTCTATTACACCGAGGATCAGAAAGTGCGCCTAGATGACCGGGTCGAACAGCTCAAGGGGGTCGTTTTTCATTCGAAGATCGGGACGAGCTATGAAAAAATGGTACGCTTCAGCCGGCTGGCCGTTATGCTGGCCAAGCGAGTTGCCCCGGAGCACGTGGCCTGGGTTCGCCGCACGGCCCGGCTTTGCAAAGCAGATCTTGTGTCGGGGGTGGTGTCTGAATTCCCTGAACTCCAGGGGATAATGGGAAGAATTTACGCACGGCTTCAAGGCGAACCCGAGGGTGTGGCGGAGGCCATCTTTGAGCATTATCTGCCCAGCCGGTCGGGGGGACCTTTGCCCACACGAATCGAAGGCTCGCTCGTCAGCATCGCCGATAAAATCGACACCATCGCCGCCTGCTTCGGGGTCGGAATGGCTCCCACAGGGACCGCCGATCCCTTTGCCCTGAGGCGCCAGACGCTTGGAATCATTCGAATCGTGCTGGAAACCCCCCTTAGAATCTCGCTCGGCGACCTGTTGGACAGGGCGCTAGCTCTGCTTTCGGATAAACTCACCCAGCCGGCGGAAAATGTAAAAAGGGACATAATCGTCTTTTTCGAAGGACGCCTTCTCAATTACCTCGCAACCATCGACCGGGGACTGAGCACGGACGTGATCGAGGCGGCGCTTTCAGCGGGCATGGACGATCTGCTCGAAACCGTCCAACGAACAAAAGCACTTGCCCGTTTTACTGCCAGATCCGACTTCGGCGCCCTTGCAGCAGCCTTCAAAAGGGTGGCCAACATCATCAAGGAGCCCGAGACGGCGCCCGTTGAGGTCTCTTTTCTCAAAGATCCCGCCGAGCGGCTCCTTTTGGATGAGTTGGCAAAGGCCGAACAGGCGGTTGACGGCCTGCTGGCTCGATCGGATTTTGCCGCAGCCCTTGAATCCATGGCCCACCTCAAACCCATGATCGATTCCTTCTTCGATTCCGTACTCGTTATGGACAAGGAAGACTCGGTTCGCCGAAACCGCCTTGCACTCCTCACCCGAACGCGGAACCTTTTCGCCCGCGTGGCCGATTTCAGGAAAATTCAAACGCCCTGACTGGATTTGGGATCGGGAATACTTATCTTGACGAATAGCAGTTAAACGAGAATGATTATCGCTGTGATAATCTTTTCCCGGTACCTGTATTAGATATCGTATTTCAGATTTCCTTCTTGGAGGGGTTAGCAATGCTTGATAAACGCTCGTTGCATATGAAAGTCCAGGAACAGGCCGATTGTTTCGCCGCGGCCGATCCGCTCAGCGAGATGGCGGGTCTGTTCAGGGAGAACGATTCCGAAGAGGGCGCCCTGAAATGGATTGCCCTGGCCGTCTTGCATGGAATTGACAGGAACGCCAAAAAAATCTCGATTCGCCGCAACTCCAACGGTGGTATTTCGGTGACCGCGAAGTACCGCGAATCAGAACTGCCAAAGCCTCCATCGCCTATCGGACGCAAGGTCTTCGACGTGGTGAGGAACATTACGCATATCGAAGGCGATAAAGGGGTGGTGCCGGTTTCGATCGGCATTCGCGACAGCAGCATAGTACTTGAAATGAAGGTCGACCGCGACGGCTCGGAAGAGGAAGTGGTCTTGAATTTTGTCAATTAAGTCCGCACTGATCACAGAGGACGGAGGACAAAAGACGCATTTCCGTCTTCGTCTTTCCGCCCTCCTGCCTCGCACCACTCTCTCTCATTTGCCCTTCAACTCCTTTTTGGCCTTCTTCTCGGCCTTTTTTTCCTTCATAGTCTTGGCTGGCTTCTTCTTGGCATCTTTCTTGGTATCCATGCTCTTGCTCATGATATTTTGCCTCCCTTCGTGCAATTACAGGCCCCGCGTTTACACCGGGCAGCAACGGATTCTCATTTTTCGCCTTTTCACGGCTCCGCGTAAGATGGGTTTGGCGTCTCCGCGTCCCTCCACTTCCGGACCATGATCCCTTGCCAGGGTCAGCATTTTCCTTATATTCCCTTCTATCAGCATAGCCATCCGGAAATCAAGTAAGCAGCGAACGGCAGGTAGGGAAAACTGAAGTTAAGCTGCATGCCGATATTGAATACGAAGGACCAAACAGCGATATTGTGGGAAAATGATTTCACCTGGTGCGGACGACTCCGGCAGAGTGTTGAAAAAATGCCTGCCGGTGGGAAAAGGATCTCGAAATGACCGATGAGTTCGCTGTTCCGGCTCGATAAATCTCGCTCCGGGAACGTATTTTGTCCGAGGCCCAAACCTGTCCAGCGCTTCCCGCGATTGGCGGGATTGAAGTTTTTGATTTATAAAGTAAAATGTTGGACACTGTCCCGCGATTCGCGGGATTCGCCGTGCTGACGGCCCGCCGGATTTTTGCTGCAAGGTGGGAATTTCAGTCCTTTTTCAGCAGCTTGCCGGTTTTTGATGACATGAAGCCCGACTCTCAGCGAGGAGAATGGACAGTGGAAACCTACTACGACCCGAAGGACCTGGCAAAATTTGAAGAAATGGGCAAAAATGCGCCGGAGTTGGCTAGGAAGTTTTTCGATTACTATGGCGCTGTCTTCGCCGAGGGGGCGCTCACGGAGCGCGAAAAGGCGCTCATAGCCCTGGCTGTGGCGCACGCCGTTCAGTGTCCTTATTGCATAGACGCCTACACCGTGGCTTGCCTCGAAAAGGGATCAAACCTCGAGGAGATGACCGAGGCGGTCCACGTGACGAACGCCATACGCGGAGGCGCATCGTTGGTGCACGGCGTGCAGATGCGAAAAATCGCGGAAAAGCTCTCTATGTGAAACATGACTTTCAGAGAAAAGCTTGAACATCATGGCCTCGAATTGCGGCGGGCGGCGGCGGCCGTTTTGCAGATAAACGTGGGGTTCAAGTGCAACCTCGCCTGCCGCCACTGTCACCTCGAGGCCGGACCTTCGCGGCCGGAGTTGATGGACGGACGAACAATCGAAGCGGTCATCGCCTGCGCCGGTAGCATGTCCTTCCAGACTATCGATATAACCGGCGGCGCACCTGAGCTTTTGCCGGGTTTGCCCAGGCTTGTTGCCGGTCTCGCCCCTCTTTCGCCAAGGCTGATCGTGCGGACTAATCTGGTTGCCCTTTCACTCCCCGAATTTACCGGCCTCATCGATCTCTACAGGCGGCTCCGTGTGTCTATTGTCGCCTCCCTGCCTTCTACCAGCCCCGCACAGGCAGAATCGCAGCGAGGCGCGGGAGTGTGGGACAAAAGCATCTCGATGCTCAAGCTGCTCAACGCCAATGGATATGGCAGGGAAGGCGCCGGGCTCTCCCTTGACATTGTGGCCAATCCCACCGGAGCCTTCCTTCCCCCCGGTCAGGCTCAGGCGGAACGTAAGTTCAGGCATGAGCTTGGGAGCAAATATGGCGTCAGCTTCAACAACCTGTTCACCTTCGCCAATGTGCCTCTCGGGCGCTTCCGCGCCTGGCTGGAGGATTCCGGTAACCTTTGCGCCTATCTGAAAAGGCTCGAAGACAGCTTCAACCCATGCACCCTCGAACGCCTGATGTGCCGAACCACCGTCTCGGTCGATTGGCAGGGCTTTGTCTACGACTGCGATTTCAATCTCGCGGCGGGACTTCACCATAGCGGTCGCAAAAAACATATCTCACAGGGCGGACTGCCCTTGGAAAGCGCCCCCATCGCGGTGGGCGATCATTGTTACGCCTGCACCGCCGGGCCGGGGTTCACCTGAGGCGGGAGCATCAATGCGGCGGAGCCGCAGAAGAGCGAACAGGGATAAGCCTCGCTAATTGTTCGGGCTGCCCCGCCGTTTCGCCTCCCTGTAAAAACTGCGGAAGTAATCCAGGGCGGATACATACCCAAGAACCAGCGAAACCCACAGAAACGAGGTCCCAATTAAGTTCAGGGTGGGCTCAATCCTGGGAATGCTCGGCAGCAGAAAAACAAATGCCAGGGTTTGGGAAACCAGCTTGTTTTTTCCAATACGGCTGGGGTTGATGATCAGTCCGTGTCCGGCAGCGATTGAACGCAGGCCGGTTATGCCTAACTCCCGGCCGACTATGAGGAAAACCAGCCATGCGTGAACTCTTGGAATCAACATTATAAGCACGGCCGTGGTTAGGAGCTTGTCGGCAAGCGGGTCGAGCAGCTTCCCAATGGAAGTTACCGTGTTGGAACGCCGCGCCAGAATGCCGTCCAGGTAATCGGTAAGAGAAGCGATACAATAGACTATGAAGGCTGCATTACGCGCAAAACTCGAGTAGGGAGGTATCAGCAGCAATACTATGACCGGTATGGTGGCCATCCTGGAGTAGGTCAGGACGTTGGGCAAAGTCGTCAGACTTTTCCTGGAAAGGTCGCTTCGGTTCAAAACGAGCATAAACTCAAACTTTCATGCTTCCCGCTTCTCGTTCCCCGCTTTTTACTCCCTGCTCCATCAAGATTAGTAACGGTATCGATCATAAAAGTCCATAACTCTCTTAACATAAATTTGGGTCTCATCAAAAGGCGGAATACCACCATGTTTGACCACCGCCTCCGGACCCGCATTGTAAGCGGCCAGCGCAAGGACCGTATTGTTGTTGAACCGATCCAGCATCATCCTGAGATACCTGACGCCACCGTCGATATTCTGGCGTGGATCGAAGGGGTTCTCCACACCAAGGTCCCTCGATGTGTCGGGCATAAGCTGCATCAGGCCCATGGCGCCTTTTGGAGATACTGCGGTTGGATTGAAGCCCGATTCAGCCCTGATGACCGCCCTCACCAGGTTGCAATCAAGACCGTAAAGCTTGCAGTACAGCTTTATGTGCGGATCGTAAGCCGCCTGGCTGGGCAGATTGGACAGGGGAGTGAAGACCCCCGGCTGAAACCCCAGGCATGATCCTTTGTAAGTTGGGAAATATTTCTGGAAATTGGCCTCTGTCAAAGGCGGCAGGTTCACAACCGCCGACTGCGCATAGGTGGGGGTATTGGTATAATGAATTGCCCCATCCTTATCCACATACTTGAAAATTTCCGCATTCGGGCTCACAGGACAGGCGGCCGTCAAAACAATGATGATCGCCAAGAAAAGAAGATATCGGACAGCCCTTGCCGTTGGCTTCATGACCCCTCCTGCTCGATTCGTGAAGGGTGCCCATGATTTGTCGCTGGAAAATACGGTCTAGGCCCATTCACGATTCACGGCCCTTTCAGGTTTCCACTTTCTTCCAGTCTTGCATGAATTTTTCAATCCCCATATCGGTCAATGGATGGCGCGCAAGCTGCTCGATGACCTTGAACGGGATAGTAGCAATATCTGCGCCTAAACGCGCGGCCGTAAGCACATGTATCGGATTTCTGATGCTGGCAACGATAACCTCGGTTTCAAAAAGGTAATTGGAAAATATGTCGAGAATTTCGCGAACCAGATTCATGCCGTCCTGCGAGATGTCGTCGAGCCTGCCGACGAACGGGCTTATAAAAGTTGCTCCGGCCTTGGCCGCAAGAAGCGCCTGAAGGGAAGAGAAAACCAGTGTTACATTCGTACGCGTCCCCTCCTCGGATAGTATTTTGACGGTCTTGAGGCCCGCTGTGGTCATAGGTATTTTCACGACGACGTTCCGGTCGATTGCTGCAAGTTCCCTGGCTTCATCGAGCATAGCGCCCGGCTCGGAGCAGATGCCTTCGGCGCTTACCGGGCCTTGTGCGATCTCACATATCTTCTTGATATGTCCCTTAAAGGCGCTCCTGCCCGTAACTCCTTCCCTTGCTATCAGACTGGGGTTGGTCGTAACCCCGTCCAGGATCCCCAGACCGTAAGCCTCTTTTATTTCGTCAAGGTTGGCCGTGTCGATAAAAAATTTCATGACTTTTCACCTTTCATCCTTCACCCTTTTGAGATACTTGTCGTAGCATTGCTCGCTGCAAAAATGGATGACCCGGCCATCGACGATCCCTTTTATACCTTTTGATTTCAGAAAATAGGCGCCGCATTGTGGGTCCCGAATGAGGTCGGCGTCCGAAGCCGGGCGGCCCACCTGCTCATTGGGGGCTGAAGGAGGGGAAAGCGACTTCCACACAGCCTTCGCAACAAAGTAGGCAATCCATATTATTATGGCGAGAACAAGCACACGTGCCATTTCACTTTTCCAATTTTTGAATTTGCTGCTGGTGATCGGTCTCGAGTATCCGATTCAGCATTTCATTCACGCTGAGCCCAAGTTTCGGATGCAGCCACTCCGGCTCTATTTCCGCCAGAGGCTTCAGCACGAAGAGGCGTTCGCTCATCAGAGGATGAGGCACCTTGAGTCCAGGCAAATTGAGCTGGATATCTTCGTAGAGTAGAATGTCCAGATCCAGGGTCCGCGGCCCCCATTTCACTGTCCGAACCCTGCCAAAACTCCTTTCCACTTCGAGCATTAGTTCGAGCAGCGCCTCCGGCTCAAGCAGGGTGTGCACGACTACGGCGGCATTGATAAACCATGCCTGCCCCGACACCCCAACGGGGCTGGTCCGGTATAGCGACGAAGCCGTCATATTACTAATCGCCGGGTGATTTCGCAACAGGTTGATAACATCCCGGCATATTTGTACAGAGTCCCCCTGGTTGCTCCCCACCCCGATGGCAGCCTTTTTCACTTTGACGGCGGATTTTTCAGGTCGAGCTTGCAGATTCGCTCCACGGCCTCCCGAATACGTTCCTTTGAAATGGTCAGCGCCATTCGCAAATACCCTTCGCCGGGGTCGCCGAACCCGCTTCCGGGAGTAGTCACTATTCCGGCTTCGCTCAGAAGCAGCGACGTAAAACCCCTTGAGCTGTAGCCGGGCGGAGTCGGGCACCACACGTAGAATGTGGCTTTAGGGACTTCCGGATGCAGTCCTGCTTTCTTTAAGCCTGAGATTAGGATATCGCGCCTTTCCTTGTAGGTCCTCCGCATATCGTCAACCGGCCGCTGGTCGCCCTCAAGCGCAGCAATACCGGCCCACTGCACGGCATTGAAGGCGCCCGAGTCTATGTTGCTCTTTATCTGGCCAAGCGCTGCGATCACCTCGCGGTTACCTGCGGCGAATCCGAGCCGCCATCCTGTCATGTTATAGGTCTTCGACAAAGAATGGAACTCTACTCCAACCTCCTTCGCACCGGGAACATCGAGAAAGCTCGTCGGCCGATATCCCCCGAAAGCCATCTCAGAATAAGCAGCGTCATGGCAGACGACTATCTCGTATCGTTGGGCAAACTGGACGACCCGCTCATAAAAATCTCTGTCCGCCGTAGCCCCGGTAGGATTATTAGGATAGTTTATGAACATGAGCCGAGCGCGTTGCGCCACCTCGGTCGGGATAGCGTTCAGGTCCGGCAGAAACCCGTTCACTTTGAGCAGCGGCATGAACCAGGGTTCACCCCCTGCGAACATGGTGGCAATATAATACACTGGATACGCGGGAGAAGGCACCAGCGCCAGGCTGCCGGGATCGACGAGCGCGAGCGGCAGATGAGCCAGCCCCTCCTTGGAGCCTATCAGCGTCAGCACTTCCCTGAGAGGGTCCAACTCCACTCCGAACCTTTTCTTAAACCATTTGGCCACGCTGACACGGAAATCATTCATCCCCGAGTAGGAAGGATACTGGTGGTTGGCAGGGTCTTTCGCCGTTTCCGCCAGTTTTTCGATGATATGTGGCGGGGTTGGCAAATCCGGATCGCCGACCCCGAGGTCGATTACGTCGGCTCCTCCTGCTATCAGCTCAGCTTTGAGCCGGTCGATTTCGGCAAAAAGATAAGGTGGGACCCGGCGCACCCGTTTAGCTCTCGCAATTACCATTCAGAGTCTCCAGAAGCGTTCACCGCAGTCTTTCATCTCCCTATTAGACACACCAAAACCGCTAAAAGGACCCGTAGGATGGCTCGACTCCCGTGCAACGCGGGACGCAACCCATCGGAACTTTTCGGGACATAAGCGCAAAGGGCGCAGTGAAATTATCGGCGGATAATGTAAAGTAACCCTGCTCGCCCCACCCCGTCTGGCTGTGCATTTGTGCGGCAGGCGAGGCAAGCCTCCGCCCTGCATGGCTCTGCGTTCTCTGCGTCTCTGCGGTGCCGGAATTTATTTCAAGCCCAGCACATCGCTCATGTCGTAGATCCCGCCGGGTCTGCCTATGACCCACTTCGCCGCGCGTATTGCTCCCCTGGCGAAATTGTCGCGGCTGTGGGCGCGATGAATGATCTCTATTCTTTCACCGAGGGAGGCAAAAATGACTGTATGCTCGCCCACTATGTCGCCGCCGCGAATGGTTTGAATTCCTATCTCAGGGCCGGTGCGCTCCCCAATCATTCCGTGCCTGGCATAAACGCCGACTTGCCCGAGGTCTCTTCCCAGGGCGCCGGCGATGGTTTGCGCCAGCTTAATGGCCGTTCCGCTCGGTGCGTCTTTCTTGAACCGGTGATGGGCTTCCACGATCTCCACATCGAAGCCGTCCCCAAGCAGCCGCGTCGTCTCAGCCGCTATTTTGAATAAAATATTCACTCCGATGCTCATGTTCGGAGAAATGACGCACGGCAGAGCGCTCGCTAACCCGCGGGCCTGATTGAGCTGTTCTTGTGTGAATCCGGTCGAGCCAATTACTATGGGTATGCCCCGACCTGAAGCGGCCCTGAGGTGTTCGAGCGACGACGGGGCGTTGGTAAAGTCGATTATTACGTCGGCGGCCTCCAGCACATCTTCGATTCGCCCTCCGATCACCTTGCCGGTGGGACTGCCTCCGATCGCCTCGGCCAGATCTTTTCCAACCAGGGAGTGGAGTGGAAACTCAAATCCACCCGCCAGCTCCATCTCCTCGGACTCACCGAGGATCTGGGCCACCCTCGAGCCCATCCTTCCGGCAATCCCTGCAACCACTGCGCGTATCATCTCATCTCTCCGAGAAGACCATGAGCTTCCAGAACTCTTCGTAAGCGACCCTTGTTGGCTTCCGACATGGATACCAAAGGAAGCCGCACTTCTTCGGATTCTATTTTCTTCATCATGGCCAGGGCGGCCTTGATCGGCGCCGGGTTGGTTTCGATAAAGAAAATGTGAAGCAGCGGCAACAGCTTGTAATATAGCCTCCGGGATTCATCATGCCTGCCTTCAAAAAACAGATTGCAAAGGTCCGCCATATCCCTCGGCGCAGCGTTTGATACCACCGATATGACCCCTTTGCCTCCAACGCACAGCAACGGGAATGTGAGATAATCCTCGCCGGAGATCACAATGAAATCATCGGGACACATGGCGATTATGTCCGTGATCTGCTTCATCGATCCGGAAGCTTCCTTGACGCCCACGACGGTATCGATTCCGGACAGGCGCGCCATCGTCTCAGGTTCTATGTTGGAGCCAGTGCGGCCCGGGATGTTGTAAACGATGATCGGAATATCGACAGCTTTCGCAACCTGCTCGTAATGCCGATAAATCCCTTCCTGCGTCGGCTTGTTATAGTAAGGACTTATCATGAGGGCTGCGTCTGCGCCGGCCTTCTTCGCAAAACCGGTCAGCGAAACCGCCTCCACGGTGCTGTTGGAACCTGTCCCGGCAATGACCGGAACACGCCTTGCCGTCTGTTCGATGGTGATTTCAACAACCCGTTCGTGCTCCTTATGCGACAGAGTCGGAGATTCACCTGTTGTCCCGCAGGGGACAATGCCATGAGTCCCATTTGCGATCTGAAACTCGATGAGCTCCCTCAGCCCGGCTTCATCGATCCTGCCATTCTTAAATGGCGTAACAATGGCTGTTATTGCGCCCTTAAACATCGCAGACTCCTTCTCAGCTAGACTTACGTACAACACTCAGCGAAAAAAAGTCCCTGCCCTGAGTACCACCCGCCGCAATGCACTTCGCGCGTTGGGAACCGGGTGGGCGGACTGCGAAGGCCAACCGCTCCGCAGGGCCCCCAGCCGTGATTGCCGCCGCCCAAGGCAGCGGCCAATATGTCCGCGGCGGCGCGCCGCCGCGTTTGACGTGTGCGGCAGGTCCCCTATCCTCTCAAGGTTTCTTCCCAAAGTTCAGCTTCGTAAACGACCTTTGCATCGCCCTCCAGGTAAACGTCCGAGAAAGTCATTTTACCTTTTTGTGAATTTTTCTCAAAATGAATAACAAGCGCTTCCCCGCTGCCGGTTAGCACATCGACAGGAGAAGCCACCAAATCCTTTGCAGCGCCGACCAGAGCGGCCGCTATTGCGCCTGTGCCGCAGGCAAGCGTTTCCGCTTCGACGCCGCGCTCAAAGGTCCTGATTGAAATATCGTGGGGGCCGCGAACAAAAATGAAATCAGCGTTTGAACCCGCAGGCTGAAATCTCTGGTGAAACCGGATGCGGCGCCCCAAGTCGGATACGTCCAGCTCTTCGAGTTGTGACTGGGAGCCGGCGAAAAAAATAGCATGAGGGACCCCGGTATTGATGAAACTGAGGTGAAGATGGCTGTCATTCAACTCGACCGGGACGTCAATTTCCAAGCTGTGGGGCTGGGGCATGAGGACTTTGGCCCGCTCGCCCAGGACTTGGGCCCCGACAAAGCCGGCAGACGTTCTGAAAAAGAACCTGTCCTTGTCCACTATGCCCTTCAGCAGTGCGAACCGGGCTGCGCAACGCGCTCCATTTCCGCACATCTCCGCTTCACTCCCGTCTGAGTTGAAAAAATGCCACGCGAAATCCACCTCGGAATCGTTTTCTATTAGAATCAGGCCGTCAGCGCCTACGGATAACTTTCTTCGGCAGGCAAGCCTGGCCAGCTCGACCCCGTACTCTTTTGTCAGCTTCAAAGCCCGATTGTCAATTATTATGAAATCGTTGCCGCTGCCTGTCATCTTGGTGAAACGGATTCGATTCATAGAAGAAAATCCGGAATAACTTCGGGCCGAACCAGGTCTTCCCAGGTTTCCCTTTCTCTTATAACGAAATATTGCTCGCCCTTTACGAGTACTTCCGGTGCACGCGGGCGCGAGTTGTAATTGGACGACATGGTGAACCCGTAGGCCCCGGCGCTCATTACGGCAAGATAATCGCCTGGGGCCGTCATGGGAAGCCTGCGGTCCCTGGCCAGAAAGTCGCCGGACTCGCAAATGGGGCCCACCACATCAACGATTTCTGTTTCCCCGAGACTTCTCAACACCGGCTGAATATAGTGATAAGATCCGTAGAGGCTGGGCCGGATAAGATCGTTCATGGCCCCGTCGATTACAATGAAATTCTTCGTCCGGGTCCGCTTTGTATATAGCACTTTGGTCACAAGAAGACCGGCGTTTCCCACAATGACCCGGCCAGGCTCAAAAATAAGCGTGCAGTCGATGTCTTCCATCTCTCGCAGCAGGGCCATTGCATATTCGTGCGGCTGCGGGGGCGTTTCCTGGTCGTAAACTATGCCGAGCCCGCCGCCCAGATCGAGATAGCGAATGCGGACCTCCAGCTGGCGCAGCCGGTCTATAAGAGACCGAAGCCGTTTGAGCGCATCCACAAATGGCGTGACATCGGTAAGCTGGCTGCCGATATGGCAATCCAGACCGACGATCTCGATATTTTTGAGGCTCTTTGCCTCCCGGCAGGCCTTCAGAGCACTTTCAACCGAGATCCCGAATTTATTCCTCTTCATTCCGGTGGAAATATAAGGGTGCGTATTCGGGTCGATATCGGGATTTACCCGCAGGCAGACGGATGCCTTCGTACCCATAGCTGCCGCCCGGCGGTCGATCTGCTCCAGTTCCTGGGTGGATTCGATATTGAACATCAGGATTTTTTCGCGAAGCGCAAAATCAATTTCTTCAACCGATTTGCCAACCCCCGAATATACGATGCGCTCGGGCGGAATTTGCGCCTTGCGCGCGCGATAGAGCTCGCCGCCCGATACTATGTCCACCCCTCCGCCCATCGAGCCGAACAGCTTCAAAATCGCAATATTGGAGTTCGCTTTTACGGAGTAACAGATAAGGTGTGAAACATCACTGAAAGCGGAGTCGAATGTCATGAAATGGTGACTAAGAGTAGCATGGCTGTAAATATAGCAAGGGGTCCCGACTTTTTCGGCGATGAGCCGCACCGGCGCCTCTTCGCAATAGAGTTCGTCACCTTTGTATTGGAAGTGATGCATTGAAAATCCTTACGAAAAGAATCGAGGAATCGAGCATTTAATCCCTCAATCCCTGAATTCCTCAATCCTTCAATCGCCCCAAAGGTTTCTCACCTCGACCCACTTGGACAGCAGGCCCTCTTTATGGTCTCCCCTGGCGCTTACCGCCGATACGGCGTAAAAGTAAGTGGCGCCCTTTTTGACACCCTTGTCCAAAAAAGGCGGATGCTGCACCGGACTTGAAGTCAGCCGGATATATTCCGCTCCTTCCTTGCGATACACGTGATAGCCGGAGGTTTGCGCGTCGCTTTCAGTCCAGTGTATCTCAAGGGCCGCCCCATGCGCAGGAGTTATCCAGACCCTGCCGGGAGGAGGTGGCGGTATCGCTTCGGGCCCTTTTGCCAGCACGGTCGAAGAAGGGTCCCCATAAATGTAGACCCCATCTGTGAACAGGACAGGAACAACACGATAGGTGTAACTTTGCCCGGCAGCAACCGCCTGATCGTAATAGACATCACCTTTTACAGCGGTTGGAGAGGCCTTTTCCCAGCCCTTCTCTCCGGAGAGCCTTTCGACAAAAAAAGATACGCCTGCTGCGTCCAGATTTCTGCCCTCAAGGTCATTCAAAACAGGTTGCCACTGAATCAGAACTCCTTGCGGCTGAGTGGCCGCAGTAACGTTTACCGGCGCCGTCGGGCCGGGGTAGACTTTGGCTGTCGCGGGATTGGAAAGACTCAAAGGGTTGCCGCTTTCATCGACTACAGCTATCTGGTAATGATAGGCTCGGCGATAGCAGACATTTGTGTCCGTCCATCGAAACCTTCCGTCCGGGCCCGGTTTTGCGGACGCCCCATCTATACTCTGGACACGCTGCTGGTCCGGCACAGGGCATTCCAGACAATTGCGATTCTCCCATTTCAGCTCGGCCTTCATGACTTCGTAGCGTATCCTCTTGGCCGCTTCAGGAGCTGCCGGGACCCATGAAAGCTCCACCGATCCGGGCTGGACCCGGGCCTTAACAGACCCCGCCTGCGGAGGGGGCGCCACTCCCTTAGGTTTTGGGAACATCTTCTGACCACAGCCTGAGATTATAACGCTTGACACGCAAACAAGAATAAATCCCAGAGCCTTATATTTCGCCGAATCGGGTAGGATTCGCATAAGCCCCCTGTTTCGTATTGAAAAAGAAATTTAGGAATTCAGGAATTCGGGAATTTCGGAATTCAACAATTGACCCCTCCATCCCTCAGTCTCTCAATCCTTTGAGTATGGTTTGCAGGCCTCCAGGTCCGTCTTTGCCCCGGCAATGGCTTCTTTCACCCTGGATGTGGCGGTCCCCCCGATCGATTTTCTCCGGTCGATGACGCTCGAAATCTCGAGGAAGGAGAAAACGTCCTCATCGAAGGCATTGTGGAAAGACCTGAACTCGTCGAGCGAACAGTCGTTCAATTCCTTGCCGCTCCGAATGCAGTGCAGGACGATCTGCCCGACGATATTATGCGCCTTCCGGAAAGGCACGTCACGTCTGACCAGGTAGTCGGCCAGATCGGTGGCCAGAGTAAAGTTATGCCCAGCCATTGCGCTCATTCTCTCTCGATTGATCCGGATTTCGGGCAGCATCTTGCTCAACAGACGCAGGGTGGCTTGGAGCGTGTCGACAGTGTCGAAAACCGGCTCCTTGTCTTCCTGCAAGTCGCGGTTATAGGCCAGGGGAAGTCCCTTGGCCATAGTTAGAAGCGCAATCAGGTTTCCATATACCCGCCCGGTTTTGCCGCGCATGAGCTCGGGCACGTCCGGGTTTTTCTTCTGTGGCATGATGCTGGAACCGGTGCAGAAAGCGTCGCTTATCTCGATGAAAGCAAATTCCGGGCTTGACCAGATTATGAGCTCTTCGGCCAGGCGGCTGACGTGCATCATTAGAATAGCCGAAACCGAGCAAAACTCTATCAGATAATCGCGGTCGCTTACCGCATCCATGGA
>Ga0187770_10000437_pt1 | contig 20338 bp, 18 predicted proteins | sample 0116_SJ02_MP02_2_FD_133154 | JGI IMG/M metagenome (GOLD analysis project Ga0187770, IMG submission 133154) | Tropical peat soil microbial communities from peatlands in Department of Meta, Colombia - 0116_SJ02_MP02_20_MG | ecosystem: Environmental > Terrestrial > Soil > Wetlands > Peat | place...
AGGAGCCCCTCGCCGCTCCGCCCCGAAATACGGAAAAGCCTGGACGCATTTGCCTTCGAAGAAAGCAGCGTGAGCCAGAACCTCAGCGGCAGTGACGCTTCCCTGTCCGCCACGACCGTGGATCCTCACCTCTTTAATCACCGCTTTACCCCTCCGGTTGGAAATTAAACATGGAAAACTTCAACCTTATTAGTGTTGGCTCAAACAAACAATAAAAGCAACATAAGAAGCAGTCCACTAATTCCGAAGATTGGAATGACCACTCTTTTAGCTCTTTGAATCACTCTGTCTATCAAAAGGCACAACGTTTCAAGCTGTTTTGCTCCGACGACTTTGACGTTTGGAACCTTGATGCTGCGACATGAGACCACCACGCTCTCCAGGTTGGCTAATGCGGAACGCGTGGCATCTTTGATATAGCTGATGAGCTTTTCGTTTTCGATCGCCTCGCCGACAGGGTGATAGCCTTGTTTGGTCAGTATTAAAGCGTTCACCGCGTGCGTGTCGGTCGTGAAGACCTCACCCTCGTCGATTCCCAGGGAATGTAGTGACGGGAGGATTCGTTCACGCAGCCTAGAAACCATGTTGTTGCCATCGATGACCACGTAGGCAGCCTTCTGCTCATCACTCTTGACCACGACGACCGTTATGCCGCCGGATCCCATCCCGTCTTCAAGGCTGAACTCCTTGGGCAACACAGAGGCAACACCGACTTCGAACGAAGATTGTTTGAGCAACAGCACTCTGTCGAGACACTTGGTTGCAACGTCTTTCAATGAAGCCAAAGATTCCTGCATTTCCACTGTTCCATCGATGCTGTTATGCGCATTCACAACCACGCAAAGACCCAGACCACGTTTTTCTGCTTCTTCACGCACAAATCTACCTAACTCCTCCGGCAAATCCTCGATAGTCTTCGGAGCAAGGGTGAACGAAATGAACACAGATTTTCTGAAAACCTGACAGCAGGCAGTGGACAGACCGTTACTGACCGTGACAAACGGAGAGGCACTCCGGTCTTGACCTCCCAAGCTCTTCAAGCTTGCTACAACATCGGCGATGACCTTCTTGTTCTGAAGCTGCGAGGCCAAATCGTATTCATGACCAAACAACCCGTGAGGGACGCACGCCTTGCAGCCGAGCTCCTTCTCCAAGTCAGCCTTCAGCATGGCCGGCAGGAGGCTGCTTCCAATGTTCTTGAAAGGCCCAGGGTGAACAGAAGGAACGACCACAACTGCCTTCGTACCAGGATATCCGAACTTCATCAAGGAAACCTCGACTTCTCGTTCTTCTCCCAGCTTCTCGAGAAGTTCTTCGAACGGGGCGCTCAGGTTCGACACCCAGTTAAGCATGAAGGCTCTGAAAAGCGTCACAGATTGAAGCCCAACCGCTTGCTTACCCATCTGATTCAGAAGAAACAGAAAGGTGAAACTCGCGGCAAAGCCGATGATGACAGAAGAAAACAGGAAAGCAAGCATGTTGACCGACACAGCGATGGGAGACCCTATTCCTGTCCAGAAAACAAGAAACGGAATCAAACTTAGAAAGGGTTGAAGAATAGAAGCCGCGAACTGCCTCTTGCGATCCGTTGAAGAAACCGCGTTGAAAACTATGAAACGAAGAATCAGCGTTGCCGAGAACCCTAGGAGACTGAGCCGCATCCACCATTTCAAATCAGACGTTGCTGCACCGACAACCGCGCCTATGAACAAGAAGAAAAACCACACAACCCAGCAAAAAATCGAAAGCGCCATGGTCCTCCTCAAATCAAAGACTGCATCTTTCTTCAGGAGCAGTGCGCTGATAACATAATCAGCAAACAGACTTGCGAGGAGAATACCTAGGCCTAAGAGCAGGCCGTTCTCTATCCCCGAGAAGGTTGGAAAAAGAATAATGGTTGAAAGCACGCCGCCTCCGACGCAGAGGAGTGAGAGCAGCAGTGACACTTTGCGTGCCGAGGGCAGCTTGAACAGTGATGAATAACGTTCAACAGCAACGTCCATCGACCGTTTCAGCGAATCCTCAGCTTCCACTCAAATTCCCCCACGAAGACTTTCCTAAGAGAATACCCCAAACATATTAAACTGTCGCGAAACCACGACTCCAAACCATAATGAGGAAGCACCGTTCCAAAAACGGTTGACAGTGTTATGTGCTGGCTTCAACGTGAACTTGGCAGATGCATGGAAGGTCAAGGGCAATTGACAGTGTTATCTGAACAACGCATATTTATAGAGGAACTGTTTTATTGTTTAACCGTCTAGTACAGGGTTTTGCGAAAACAATGCCAGAGCAAGATTTGCCCTTAACGGTATTTCACATGCTTGAGAAGAACGTAGGGAAGCAGATACGCGTGATATTGGATCCATCCTATGGTTTTGAGGGCACCCTGGCCGCCGTCACGCGTGAGCCCGCTGGGATATGGCTCTCAGACGCAGAGGCAGTCATCCTGCGCGCTACCATCGCTCAGCCTATACCGCAGGTAGCAAGTCGAGAAGAGAGGAGCGAGATATTCGTGCACCTTAATTCAGTGCATCGGATAGAAGTAATACACGGACCTTCTCACCGTTGAGAAGCACGTCTAGATTGCATGCGCCAAAGATACGACAACTATCAACGCGATTGACATAACGACCAGGAGTTCTGGTCTAACCTTGATGCCCTCAGTTTCTTCTTCGAAGAACCTCAGCAGTCCTGCGCTTGCAGCGGGCATCGGCGCCTTTTTCTTGTCTTTCTTCTTCTTGCTGCTCACGAACAACCCTCTTATGTTTGCCGTTAAAACTTGTGTTGTTTCTCCATTATTAATGTTGTGTCGGTTCAAAGAGTTTTTATTTCTGAGAAGTGGATAATCAAGTGCAACAAGGTGTCGAGATGTCGTCTCCTAGAGATGAGTATAATCATGTTTTTGACCTGCTTCAGCAGCATCACAAGTGGTTTCAAGAGAGCATTCCGCTGATAGCAAGTGAGAACATCCCGAGTCCAGCCGTACGCGAGACTTTGATGACGGATTTTGGAAACCGTTACGCGGAAGGCTGGCCTGGAGAAAGGGTTTACGCAGGCTGCCGCTTCATTGACCAAGTGGAGTTCAAGTGCATCGAACTCATGAAGAAGCTCTTCAACGCTGAATTTGTGGACGTCAGGCCCATTTCAGGCGTTGTAGCAAACCTGGCCGTTTACACGGCCTTCACCGAGCCGGGAGACACGCTGCTGGCCCTGTCAATTCCAAGCGGCGGTCACATAACGTCCGGCAAGAAGGAGCTGGGCGGCACAGCAGGCGCAGTTAAAGGACTAATCGTCGAATACCTCCCGTTAGATTATAAGGAGTTGAACATAGATGTGGACAAAGCTAAGCATAAGATCAAGGAGCTCAGTGCAAAAGGCAAGCCGCCGAAGTTCGTTATGTTCGGGGCAAGCGTCTTCCTTTTTCCACATCCAGTCAAGGAACTAGTTGAAACCGTCCACTCTGTGGGCGCCACGGCAGGCTACGACGCAGCACACGTGGCAGGACTGATTGCTGGCGGCGAATTCCAAGACCCTCTACGAGAAGGCGCAGACGTTGTGAGTCTAAGCACGCACAAGACATTCTTCGGACCCCAACATGGAGGAATTCTGTCCTGGGAGAAGAACGCCGAGAAGATAAAAAGAGCAACGTTTCCAGGCATGGTGAGCAATCATCATCTGCACGCAGTCGCAGGGCTTACAATTGCATGTGCAGAAATGCTTGAATTCGGAAATGAATACGCGGCTCAGGTGGTCAAGAACGCCAAGGCCTTGGCACAAGCGCTCTGCGAGAGAGGCTTCAACGTTCTGGCCGAGCACAAAGGGTTCACACAGTCACACGCCATTCTCATAGACATAGTGAAACACGGCGACGGTGGCTCGATCGAAGAGACTCTGGAAAAGGCGAACATAATCATAAACAGAAACCTATTGCCATACGACATCAAAGAAGGAAGACACTTCATGCACCCTGGCGGCATAAGAATGGGCGTTTCAGAAGTCACAAGGCTCGGAATGAAAGAGAGCGAGATGGTGGAGATTGCAGAGTTCGTCAAACGTGTGGTAATCAACAAAGAAGCGTTGGAGAAAGTACGTGCGGACGTTGCTCAATTCAGAAAAGATTTCCAGAAAGTACACTACTGTTTCGAGGACGCGACAGAAGCCTACAAGTACATAAGAATTCGGTAAGCTTGACAAACCTTCAAATGTCTATGCTTGGCCATCCACCTGTCTGCCAACCAAAGCGATCATCTTTGAAAATATTGCCCGTCTCTTCTTGAATAAAGAGGGTGAATTGGAGACTTGCACATTAGAGAATTTCAGGAAATGATGAGAGATCTGTACCTACACAGAGACTCTGAGCGTGGAATGGCTGGGACATTCGATTGGCTTGTGGATGAAGTCGAGGAACTCGGCGATGCATTGAACGGAAGCGACAAAGAAGAGTTGGAGAAGGAGTTTGCTGATGTTATCGCATGGCTGGCTTCTCTTGCAAACATCACCGGAGTGGATCTTGAAATTGCAGCGGTTGCAAAATACAACCATAAGTGTCCGAAGTGTGGGTGTTCACCGTGCGAGTGCACGTTCTAGCCCGTGTTCACGAGGCGTTTCTGTCCAGCCCCCGTGAGCGTCCAGACAGCGTTTTTTCCGCTTCCGCGCCGCACAATTCCCTCTGATTGAAGAAGCTTCAAATGATGCATTGCGGCGCCATAGTGCATTGCAGCTTCCTTTGCAACCGTTTTTGTGTTGCCCGACGCTCTTTCCAGAGCGTTGAGTATCTTAGTTCGAGCCCTAAGCCCGAGGCGTATGTTCCTCACGTTCATCAAGTAAGCGTTAGGATGGTAAGTCTCCTTCAGCATGCCTGTTCACAGATAATGTATCTCTCTGCGTAGAAAAGTCTTGTTAGGCAAAGTCTGTCAGACAAATCTGTTTTTGTTTCTTGCTGTCAAACAGGGCTTTGATCTCTTCTTTGATGAGAGCAATTCTCTGTGTGTAATACTTTGGCAGATCGTATCTCTCAACCAGGTTTTGTGCCGCTTCCAAGTACTTCTCGATTCCGCCGCGGTAGACTGTCAGAGTGAGTTGCCCTCCGCAGGAGGGGCATTTGCCGCGCAGCGGGAGGCGTCGGAAGTGTCTGTTGCAAGCTTTGCACCTAAAGCCTTGCGTTGAGAAGGCCCGCAGGTTTCCGGCAATGTCTCGCATGAAGTGTTTGGTCAGGACTTTCAAGGCCACTTTCCTTGCATCCACAGCCTCAATTTTGTCTGCTAGTTCAAGTTGACTGTTCAGCTTTTCAACCATCGTTTTGAACTGTTTGTAGGCGCTTCTGGAGTTTCCCATGTTGATGTTTGACACTGGAGTTGTATAGTTGAACCCTTCGAACTGTGCCTCGGTGCCAAGACGATGCCCGATGACGTCAACGAGAGAACCGGCCTGTTTGGCCTCAACTCTCTCCCATGTTTTCTCATAAAACTCGATCGGATACGCACGGGCAACATCAAAGTCGTGTGCCTGTCTCTGCACCTCCTTAGTGTTGACAATCGGAATCAGAAGCAACGGAGCGTCCATTATTCCCCCTATCTGGGCAGGCAGATACTCGCGTGAAAAGTTGAGCAGCGTGTCCATCGCGAGCATAAGAGTATCTTCGTCACCGTCACAGTCTCTGCGCTTGGCAGAATGCCAAACCGGATGAGCATAGCAGACGCTCAGACTTGTGAAACCCACGATACGTCCCAGGATGCCCACACAGGTGTGAGGGGCCAGACCGACAATGACGTGTCCCACAAGGTCCTCTTCACGTTTGACATTGTAGTAATGCGGAAGCCCGTAGACCTTCGTTAAGAGTTCATCTGTAAAGCTTGCTATTTCTAAGAAGTACTCTGCACCTGTCGTTGGAATAACCACGTCCTGAATTTTCAACTCGCATACTTGATTCTCATCCGTCAAGGTCGCACCAAAAATGTCACAAGTATACCCCAACTGCCTGAGCTTCTCAACTGGAACTCTGATTTCGCCAGGCTTGAAATGCGTCAGCGGTGCATTAGTCGCATCAAACCTGATTGTCCCATCCTTGTAGACCGATAGACCATGTTTTGCGCGCAGCACTCCTTTTTCGAGCATTTCAGGCGTCTTCGTCTCATTGGTAAGACCCTTGACTCCCTTAAGGATCTTCGGCATGGAAACGCCTAGGCAACCACACGTACTTTCAAGCGATTCCTTGAAGTTAACAACCTGCCTCTGAAACTGCTTGGCAGACACCCTGCAAACTGGGCATTCCTTTTCCTTCAAGACTTTTCCACATCTTGGACAACTCTTCTCAAGAATCGTCTCTGTCCCACAGATGGGACACTTGATGCGAAAGGTGAAGGTCTTACAGTTGGGGCATTTACGCCTGACGACTTCCACGAACGTAGGCGCCCGTTTTGCAGCATCAACCAAGTCTCGTTGTGAACCGCCCGCCAGACCCACAGGAAAGAGAACGTGAACGAGCGGTTTCATCTCCCGTCTCTTGGCCTTCTCCGGCCTCCCCATTCGGGCCCCTACGAAGGTTGGAGCCTTATCCCTTATCTCGATGCTTGAAAGCGTGCAAATCGCTTGGAGAACGGATTTGGCCGTGGACAGGTCTGGGTTACACGGAGACGCGTAACCCAAGCAAAATGCGAGGGCTTGTGCATCTTCATCAGCGATGATTATCTTGCCGGCGGAAACTCTGTGTGGTAAGCATATCAATTCTAGAGAACGTTTGACGCTGGGGTCTGTCTCTCCGGTTATTTTGCGGACAACCCCATTTTCAGTCTGGACTTCGGAGTTGAGAAGCCATTTTCTCAGCAGTATGATGTCGTCAACCGAGGCGAGGTTCGACCAGAAGAAGGTGAAAGTTGGATGCAGTGGCGCGTTCAAAGTGAGCGCAAGGGTCCCGGCTTCTGCGAAGTTAGGCTTGTAGATGAACGGGTCCCCAATGAAAAGTTTCAGTTTATCCGGTGGGATTTTCAGGGCCTTGCCGGCATTTTCAAGGCTCCCACCGTATTTATCCATAATGGTTTTGCGGAGATCTTCAGCCCACCATTCTTCAACATACCCCGAGGGCTCCAGCAGTCTACTACTGTATAGGAAATCTCCAACACTGATAAGGATGTCGCCCAAGAACAGAATCTTCTCAATCTTGTCTTTCATCCCGCCAAAGTTTTCACTGGTGACTCGGTAAACAGATCCGTCGTTCAGGCGAACCACTGGGCCCTCCAATGCGTCGACTGGGATGGCAATTCCTCCTTTTCCGGGAAGCTCCATCCTCAACTGGGTTCCTGCCGCCAGAAACCCTTGCAGCACAAGCATGGTTGTCGGGTTTATGCCTACGGCGGTTAGCCCAGTGTTGCGCGATCTGCCATACCTCAAACGAAAACCGCCGCGTCTAGAAGGAAACGAGAACACTGGCCTGCCGGCGATAACGTCATCCATGAAGCCTGCAGATTTCTTCTCGGACTTTACGTGAAGCTCTCTGAGCCAATCCCATCCTTGGAAACCGAGTTTTCCAATAATGTTCAGAACCTTCTGAGCTCTCCCGACAATGCCATCGTTCACTACTCTGAGAGCCCCTCCCCTGACACGATTGGTCTCTATCCGCAGAAGGTTTCTGTAAGAAGAGACTTCAATAGGGTCAGATTCGGTGCCGGTCACTTCCACTGGAATCCATTGGAGCGCTTTCCGCAGTTCATCGTCGGGAATGTGATATTGAAAACCCGCCACCGACCGCTCGTAAACTCTCAGTTCTTCAATGAACCGTGATATCTCCTCTTCAGTCGGCTTATAACGGTCAAGCCCCAGCTGCTTTCGAATGAAGTCTCCCACGACCAGTGTTAAGGCCTGATCAGTCCCGCCGGCCGACCGTATAGGCCCAGCAAAGTAGATGGCAAGATAGCGTGTGTGATCGCTGTTCGTTTTGATGCTCACTCTTGCCACTCCTTGAATTGGAGCAGCGGTCAGTCCCTCTGTGAAGATTGCCAGGGCCGTTCGTATTGCTTGTTCAGCGGCGGCTTCGGCTTCCAAATGCCCAAACTTTCCGAAGATTATCTCTTCTGTAACCTTGAAGGCAAGTTCCTCTCGAGGAAGCTTCGAGCTCAGATCCCGAATGCTCTGGGCAACGCCTTTTGGCCCTACAAGGCCCTCCACGAGATCGGCCAAGTCCTTGGCAACTATGCACTCAGTCTTCAACGAGGGATCGAGTCCTTTTCCTCTTGCCTCGTTACTGATTACATAAAGCTGCTCAAGCTTGGCTTCCAATGACTCTACGTACTCTTTGTAACCTTCGCTCATCTGGCCATCCACGTTCTCTCCCTCGCAAACCTTTCTGTTTGGAAGAAGCCTATTTCTGTTTTCCTACAGAAAAAAAGTCAAAAAGCGTTTGTTCAGAGATGTCTATTCCGTGTGGATTCTACACAAAAAGAGCGTGACCCATTTTTCTTTCGAACGTCCAGTGGCTTCTTGGTATGCCTCTTTGGCAAGTTTGCCCCTCGTCTCGGCACAATTCTTGCACAGAGTATGCCGCATGTCTGACGGCCCGTCGCACACACCGCAATTTAACAACAAAACCTCGCCTAAGCCTCGCAACGTTGTCCATGAGTATTCATGCTCATCGTACTGCGGTTCAAAATCCGGCCAAATATCATACATCGGATCGTCGCAAAGCTTCTTCAAAGCGTTAAAGTAGTATTCAAAAGCCGTCAAAGGGCTTTTCACGCTCTGCCGCGCTTTATGCCCTCGATGATCTCTGAAACTCGTCGTCTCATGCCGGATTCTTCTACTACGTTTCCCGTGACTATTATGTCCGCGCCTGCCGAGGCAGCTGCCAACGCTTGTTCTCGCGATCTGATACCGCCGCCCACAATCATCGGAATATCAACGTAGTGCCTCACAACCCGAATCATGTCTGGGGGAACCGGGTTCTTCGCTCCTGATCCAGCTTCTAGGTAAATGAAGCGCATTCCAAGGTACTGGCCAGCCAGTGTATGTGCCGCGGCGAGTTCAGGCTTGTTGTAAGGGATTGGAATTGCCTTGCCCACGACGCCCGCTGTACCACCTTCACCGACGATCAGGTACCCGAGGGGAATGGGTTCTATACCAAACTTCTTGACGAGTGGCGCACCCAGAATCTGGGCTCCAATTAAGAAATATGGATCGACAGAGTTTAAGAGAGACATGAACCAAATGGCATCGGCGTAGCGGCTTATCCCCGTCACGTTGTTAGGAAAGAGGATTATCGGAATCTTCACCGTACGCTTCACAGCCTTGACCACGTCATCAAGATGCGCTGAGGAAACGAACGTTGAACCGCCAATCATTATCGCCGACGTGTCGCTCATTTTCGCCTTGTTCACGATTCTGGAAGCCTGAGGAGGAGTTACTTCTTCAGGATCTATGAGGGTTATGTGGATTGACCCTTCGGACTCGATTTTGTCAAGAAGGTATTTCTCAACATTTCCCAACATATCAAAAGGCCTCATCAAGCACCTTTAATTGCGGGTGTGGAGGGTGTTCTGGAACCCCCGTAAACCTTGTCAGTAAACATGCAGTAAATGTCAATTTCGCCCTGCGCGGGTTTGACTGGAAACTCATCCTTGAGACCGCAACTGCCACAAGCCACCATTGCACGTCCCTGGTCCCGAATTATCTCCACTCTGATAGATTCCTTCCCACATCTGGGACAAGAGAAGAGTTTGGGCAAGTGTTTCTTGGGAATGCGAACGACTTTCTTCCTTCTTCTTCCCATCATCAGGTCCTTCTGCCCAGTCGGATGTTATCACTCCCATATTTACGTTTGTCCTTAAATAGTTGCCTACAACCATACACGTTGAAGGTGCACCCCTTGAAGCTAACCCCTCAGGCTCTAAACCTAGACTGGCCAGAAGTAGACATTAGAATCTGCCGTTTCATCAAAGACTATGTTGAAAGATCTAAAGCCGAAGGCGTGGTTTTGGGGCTCTCAGGCGGCGTCGATAGTTGCACCATAGCAGCCCTTTAAGCACGAGCCTTAGGCGGCCACAACGTTCTGGGGCTCATGCTCTTTGAGAAGGAGGCGCGTAGAACCGAAGACATTAGACATGCGGAGATCGTCGCTAAAGAGTTTGGGTTCAAAACAGAAACGGTTGACATCACGCCAACGTTGGAATCCTTCTACCGTTCAGCGCCAATCTTCGACCCAACGGACAAGCTGAGTAAGGGCAACGTAAAAGCGAGAACGCGCATGATTTACTTATACTATTACGCCAACAGGCTACACTTTATCGTCTGTGGAAGCTCGGACAAATCGGAAACGATGATGGGCTACTTCACCAAGTGGGGAGATGTTGCAGCCGACATTTCGCCGATAATGGATTTATACAAAACACAAGTCCGAAAACTGGCCCAGTACATCGGCATTCCAGCGGAGATAGTTGAGAAACCTTCATCTCCAGCCCTGTGGCCAGGTCAATTCGCAGAGAATGAGCTCGGCATAAAATACGAGCAACTCGACCTAATTCTCTTTGGGCTAGAACGATTCATGAGAACTGAGGAGATAGCAGTTCAGCTCCGGATGGAGAAACACTTGATCGACGAGGTTAAACATAGATGGCTGGCCGCAGAACATAAGAGGCGAATGTTATTAACCGCAAAGCTCGAATATCGAACGGTCGGAGCCGATTTTAGGCTCCAGCGAAATCCCCTTTAGATGAGAGGACAAACTTGAAGGAAGTATTCAATATAGCGCTTGCCCAGATAAGCTGCAAGCAAGCAGACAAAGCAGAAAACCTGACGAAAATCAGAAAAATCGTGGCAAAGGCCAAGAGACAGGGAGCCGAACTGGTTATTTTCCCAGAGCTTTCACTCACTGGCTACGTTGTCAGAGACGAAATTTACGAATTAGCGGAGAGAATCCCCGGGCCATCAACAAAAACAATGGAAGAGGTGACGAAGAAGAACCAAATTCACCTTATTTTCGGCATGCCAGAGATAAGCGACAAGACAGAAGCCACGCTCCACAACAGCGCCGTCCTCATAGGACCGGAAGGCTTCATTGGAAAATATCATAAGATGTACCTTCCAACACACAGCATCTTTGAGGAGAAAAGATACTTCCGCCCTGGCTATCAAACCGCGGTGTTCGACACTGAGCTTGGAAAACTGGGCCTCATAATATGCTATGACATATACTTCCCAGAAGTGACTCGACTAACGCGTCTCAAGGGGGCCGAGTTAATCGTCTGCATCTCTGCTTCACCAGGAGTCAGACGATCGTTCTTCGAAGTGCTCACGGTAGCCAGAGCAATTGAAAACACGGCTTTCCTAGCCTTCGTCAACCTAGCTGGAATTCAAGACGGACTGCAGTTCTGGGGAGGCAGCAGACTAATAGGACCTAGCGGGAGAATTCTGGTTCAAGCCAAGTACGATGAGGACGACTTCGTCATGGGCGAGGTTAACTATCCTGACATAAGGTCCATCGAAGCCTTCGTCCCTACACTGAAAGACCTCAGGCCAGAGCTGTTTGACCATTTGAAAAAAAGCGCAGAAGAACTATAGCAAAAGCTTATCCATGTTTCTTGAGGACCATTTCCATCCTGTCCAACGCCTCTTCCAAGTCTTTGTAGGAGGAGGCGTAAGACAACCTGAGATAGCCTTCACCACAGGCACCGAAAGAGGAGCCAGGAACCGTAAGAACACTAGCCTGTTTCACGAGCTTTTCTGCAAGCTGTTCCGAAGAGAGACTCGAACCTCTAATGTTTGGAAAAGCGTAGAAAGCACCTTTCGGCAGTTGGCATTTGAAACCTTCGAATTCATTGAGCCTTTTATGGACAAGGTGACGCCTTCTGTCAAATTCCTTCACCATTTCAGCAACGCAATCCTGCGGACCCTTCAACGCGCCCAAGGCAACGTATTGTGAAAAAGTGTCTACACAAGCAACAGTATACTGGTTAATCAGCCAAAGGCGCGAAACCAGCTCTTTCGGACCGTACACGCATCCAACTCGAAGCCCAGTCATGGCATACGTCTTCGAAAAAGAGTTGATAACCAAGGTGCGTTCGCGCATTCCAGGAAACGTTGCGAGGCAGTAGTGCTTCGCTCCGTCGTAAACAATTTTTTCATACACTTCATCGGATATCACGACCAAATCACAGTCGACAGCAATTTTCGAAAGGGCCGCGACTTCATCATACGAGAGCATCGAGCCTGTAGGATTATTCGGGTAATTCAATATCATCACACGTGACTTATTTGTGATGAGTGACGTCACATCATCCATCGAAGGCCTGAAATCGTTGTCTTCACGCAAAGAAACATGAACGGGAATCCCTCCCGCCAACAAGACACAGGGCTCATATACGACAAACCCGGGATCAGGAATCAGCACCTCGGCCCCCGGGTTCAACAATGCCATGAGAGCTATGAAAATGGCCTGTGTCCCACCCACAGTGACCAGAACTTCACAATTCGAGTCATAATTTAAACCGTAATCGCGGTATGCTTTTTGCGCCAGTGCATCTCGCAATTCAGGGACTCCATTTGTCGGCGCATAATGTGTTCTGCCTTCCTTAACTGCTCGCCAACCCCCATCCAATGCGTGCCAAGGAACACAAAAATCGGGCTCACCCACGCTCAAATTAAAACACAAGGGCATTTCCTGAGCCAAAGCGAAGAACTGCCGTATTCCAGAGGGCTTTACCAGTTTCAAGCGGTCCACGGGCTCCAAGTGCGAAACCAATCCACATTCCCCAATGTCGTTTGTGTCGACCAACATAAAAATCTTGCATCCTCCGCATACCCGACCGAAAACACTGGAAGCGGCACGTTTAAAAGCGAACCCAGTATACAAAAGCGTATCCATTTGACAACGTTCTAGAGGGAAAGACTTTGAAGCTAAAAGACAGCGTTCAATCTTGGTTAACCGGCTCTATAAACGACCCCATTGTCAAAATCATCGCTGAAAACAGCCATCTAACACAAACTCAGCTCGAAACACTGCTTATAGACATTTTATCCGAGAATATCGCAGGCAAACCGCTGAAATACGATGAAAAGGCCAGTTTCAGACTAATTAAGGCTAAAATAAGCCGCGGAGCCTTTAATAGGACTCTACGACAGGCCAAAGAGAACGTCATAAAATCCATCTACACAGTCCTGCTTCTAGGCTACTTAGGAGTCTTCGAAAGCACAACTCTCGACCCCTACCTGGAGATCGCGAACAAACTGCACGAGTACCTCGACGCGTACAAGGACATGCCGAACAAGGGCGAGGAGCTAGGTGACCACCTAAAAGTCATAGAAATGATAAGGGAACAGCTCGAAACAAGCCTAAAACAACTTTCAAGTCCATCAGAAACCCTTCCGTGACGTCACAAGTCACACCACCAAGCGCAGTTCTGCGGTGCACACAACGGTCAATGAAACAGGGAATAGTGGGAGGCCGCAAATCTGAAAAGGACCGCAAATTCTGCTTCTAAGCTGCCCCATGTAGAGAACAGCATCGTCCTTAATTTTCCGTTTAAACTGTGACATGTGACGTCATGAGGGCTCTCGCTGATGTTGATCACCATAATATTTAAATTCTGAACGGTAGACTTGTGATGTGTGACGCAACATGTTTGAATCACACCTAATCACTCAAGAATCACAGAGGTGCGCTAGGTGCCAGATCCGCTGCTTGTCCTGTTAAGCATACTACTTGGCACTACTATCGTTGCGGCGATCGAGTATTACAGGCAGCTTCGCAGGGCGCAAAGAGAGTATGAGAAGGCCAAGGGTGCAGTTGAGGACATAGTATTGAGCTTTAACAGGCAACTCAAACATGAAGCCAGCAAACTTGAGGCTCTCGGATACAAGATTGAAGCTGCCGCGTCGAGGACTGATGGTGCTACGAGAAAGGCAGAAGGACTTGACGGAATGATGAGAGCCCTCGAAAGCAAGGTTGCCGCAGATTCAGAGGACAGAAAAAGTATTTCGACACGCCTGGTCGAGCTTGAAAAGAGAACATCCGGGTTTGTTGCATCACAAGAAGCGATTACTTCCAAGATTGCCATTCTGGAGCAGCAGGCTAATCAGTTCAAAACAGTTCCCGAAACGCATTTTGAAGGTGTAATGCCATTGAAGAGAGAGAAGGCCATGGCCCAGCTGACTGACACTGAAGTGGCGGTCTTGGAGCTGCTAGCTTCAGAAGGTGCCATGACGGCGCCCGAAATCAAAGAAAGAGTCAAACTCAGCCGCGAACACACCGCCAGACTGATGAAGAAGCTTTACGAAGGAGGGTACCTGGAAAGGGAAACAACCAAGATTCCTTTTAAGTACAGTGTCAAAAAAGAGATGGAGAAGCTCCTTAAGAAAACCGAAGGGCAAACAACATGATTGGTACAGTGCACTAGGATGAGATGCCTCATGTGGAGTTTGCTGATTTGTCGCGACTTTGCTTGTTTGTAAGAAGCTTATTAAAACTGCGTTAGGCAATCTTCTGCTTTACAGTTGCTTGCGGAACACCTTGCGCCGCTTTGTACCTCAGGTTGTTTGATGATCCTGTTTTCAGGATTACCCCCTTCGCGGCCATCCTAGACAGGTATGTAGCCACTGTGCTTAGGCTTATGGGTTCTTTGAGTTCCTGTTCATAAACGGATTGAACCTCGTGTGAAGAAAACCAGACAACCGGGAAGTTTCTCTGGACGATAACCCGCACCTTGTCGTACTTCGACAGCTGGTTCCCGGGAGCTATAGGCCCAGTACTTGAATTGCCACCCGCTGGCATTCCGCCGAGCAATTCTACCAGATCCAAGAGGCGTAAAGCCTTGTCGCGGGTCACTTGCCCCTCGAAGCTTATCGAGTAACGATTGCCTTCAGTATCGAATAGATCCACGCGTACCTTTCTCGCCGGCATGAGCAGTATGCACCTTAAGGTGGCGTTCACAACTTTACAGTTCACAAGTTATAGGTGTTACGGTAAACAGTATCGAAGTAAAAAAACATTAAAAGCGCAGCAAATGTGAAACAGAGTCTTATCTGCAGTTTCTTTGTGATTACACCCGTCACATAGTCACAGAATGACTGGAACTGGCCAAGCTCGGTGCAGACGTGGTTCTGCAGTAGAAACTAAGGGGTGGTCTATTCACAATAAAAAGCCGCGAACAAGTCAATAAACCTGGAAACAAGCCTGGAAAAGAGACATCGCTAAATCAAGTTCACAAGGTCTTCACAAAAAGTGAACGAAAAAGCGATAACAGACCGTTCGTGCCGCTCTTCCGTTGTGGTTTGCCAAAAATATGTCGGTGAATATTTGAAAACCTGCTCTCTGGAGTTATGGAATATTAATAGATAACATTGAATTTATGGTGACGGCCACCCCTTCGTTTCCATTGGAGGGTGGTGTCCACTGTGATTGATATTTTGTCCAACAACTTTCCTTGGTGTATATCTAAAATGTTTAACAGTGATCATTATTATACTTTTACGTTCATTACCAGTCAGAGTATATTCCTTACAGAGGAAGGAATCAGCATTATTTTGACAATTAATACAGTGTTCCAGTGGAAATTATGGGGCCCGTGTACGCTTGAAACGGATAACGTTATGGTGAGTCTGTTCCTCTTTTAGGATTGTGGTGTTTGACATTTAGTTTTCTGTATGGCATAGCTTATCCCCCTGCACAGGAAAGGGGGGTGCTACGTTTGAAAGTTCGAGAGGGGTTAGGATGAGTAACTTTGATGCTCTTGACGATGTTTTCGAGAGATTCGTAAGTAACACACGAATATTCAAGGATCGGGAAGTGTTACGTCACGACTATATTCCTGAGAGGCTGCCTCACAGGGAAGAACAGATTAGACGACTTGGCGAAACCGTAGCTCCAGTGCTTAAAGGTGCCAGGAGTTCCAACCTATTTATTTACGGGAAAACTGGCACGGGTAAAACGGCGGTAACAAGATATGTACTCAGCCACGTTGAGTTCAGGGCTAAGGAGTTCAACGCCCCTGTCAAGTTCTGTTACGTCAATTGTCGCATGGCTGGATCCGAATACCGGGTGTTCGCCAGCCTGTGTCAAAGCATGGGTGTGTCTATTCCTTTCACGGGTTTGTCTGTAGGTGAAGTCTTTGACAGATTCAAGGCTGGGCTAGACGTTTCAAGGGTGATATTCATCGTCGTGCTGGATGAGGCTGATGCGCTCGTGAAGTCACGCGGCGATCGCCTTCTCTACGAGTTAACGAGGATAAATGAGACCTTGAGCAAGAGCAAGGTGACCCTTATTGGGATTTCAAATGATCTTCGGTTCAAGGAGTTTCTTGACCCTCGGGTGCTCAGCTCACTCAGTGAAGAGGAGATTGTCTTCAGACCGTACGATGCAAGCGAGCTGAGAAATATCCTTTCGGAACGCGCAAAGGCGGCTTTCTGTGACAGCGCGCTGTCTGACGCTGCTCTGGGTCTCTGCGCGGCGTTAGCCGCTGCTGAGCACGGCGATGCAAGGCGAGCTCTGGATCTGCTGCGTGTGGCTGGCGAAGTTGCGGAGCGGAAGGGTGCGGGTGTCGTTCTTGAAGAGCACGTACGCGACGCGGAGAAACATATTGAACACAACCGTGTTTTTGAGGGTCTTCAGAATCTTACTCTGCATTCCAAGCTCGTCGTTTTGAGTGTTTACCACTTGACTAGGGCAAATGCTAACGGCGCGATTACTGGAGAGATTTCTGAAATCTATGATGAACTCTGTGCTGAAATGGGTGTTACGCCTCTCACACAACGTCGATTGAGCACTTTGGTCAACGAGCTTGATGCCATGGGATTGGTCAACGCGAAGGTTGTAAGCATGGGCAGGTATGGTCGTACGAAGAAGATACGATTGGAGATACAACGCAGCACCATCAAAGACGTGTTTGCCGGCGACAATAGACTCGGTCGTCTAATCGATTACAGCCCGAAATGTCTCAAACGCCCTTAGTAAAGCAGAAAACCGAACTGAAAAGAGCATAGCTTCCGGCCGCGCGCTACGCATGTCGACGATCCTTTCTCTAGATATGAAGGGCCATATCTAATGTTGGCTCGTAACAAGGCCGGAAGGCAGCTGACCGGCGGACGGGTACTCAGGTCTGGGAGGCCTGAGGATCTTGACGTGTGTCTATGGATTTGCCTTTGATGCTGGTTCTCCACATGTGCCCCAGTTGCATTTTGGCACGTCGTGGATTATTACGTGCAATCGATCGGGTGGAACGCCGATGTCCTCAAACGCCTTTGTGATACCCTTGATGAGCTTTGCTTTCTGTTCCTCGTTTCTTCCTTGCCACATCTCCACGATAACTACTGGCACGATGTCACCGGCATGATGTCACCTGTTAGTCCTCCTGGGATGGCTGAGGACTAAAATCTTTCGACTAGGACGGAAGGTTTTTCAAGCAATTGGTATTGGCATATGTTTCCTAGGCTGGACCGGGAAAGTCTTGCTTGTCATGCGAACGGAATAACTGTGACTTCCATCGATTGAAGGTTCACAACGGGAACCTTGGCAGGTGTAGGCGTAAAGCCGTTTCTTCGCATGTAGTCTGTTTGTTCTTGCCAGCATCCAGAGTTCACGATCAAAACCCCGCGGTAGTTGGCGTATTCTAAAGCATGGACGTGACCAGCGTGGAAAATGTCTGGGACTCGCTGGATGACGAGCGGGTCTCTGTTTTCGGGAGATAACGGTGTTTTCCCGCCATATATCGGTGCCAAGTGGCGGCTCTGCAAAAGCAGTCTCATCGCTTTTTCAGGACGACTGTGACTCATATCCGGCACCGTTGAAATCACATCGTCCAAGCTGCGCCCATGGAAAACTAAAATCTCAACACCGTGCAGGCTGAGAGTACATGGGCTGCCTAGGGAACGGACTTTTCTTGAGTCCTGCAGAGTCTCGAGGAAAGTGTCTGCTATTGCGGGCTGTGGCAGGGCTTTTCTGGGAGCATCGTGGTTTCCCGGTGTTACTATTACTTCTATGTAATCTGGAATTTGTTCAAGGTACTTTGACGCGAGCCTGTACTGTTTGTGCACGTCTTTAATCGCTAGTTCCCTCACTTGATTAGGGTAGACTCCCACACCGTCGACTATGTCGCCTGCCAATAGTACATACTTGACGTGACTTGCAATTTCCCTCGATTTTTCATTGCCGTATTTGCCGTTGAGCCACAGTATGAAGCGGTCGAAGGCTTCTCGAGTGAATTTGGTGCTGCCAACGTGCATGTCTGAGGTAAGCACCGCGTAAACGGGCACTGGAGCTTTGTGAGGCGTTTTTTGCGGTACATCTGGGAGAACAATGTCATCGGCGATTAGCAGATTGCTTCTTGTTTTCACCACGCCCAGACAAACAATCTGATCAAGCATTAGGAACCGTGCTTTCTTCTGAAGGTCTGAAGAGGCATTTTGGGGCACTAGCACGGTCATGTTCGCTGTCAAATCCTCGACCGTGAGTATCGTCTTCTGTTTCGACTCTCTCTTCTCAGTTATCATGCCGATTATCTTGAGCCTCGTTCCCGACTGAGACCTCAAGGCGTCCATAACTGACGCTGCGCTCTTTACATCCATCCTTTGCCTAAGCAGTTTCTCCGTCTGTTTGAACCTGTCCTGAAAATACTCCAGGTAATCCTCGATTGTTCCGCTTGAACTGAGCTTGGCGCTTGGGTCGTCAATTATGCTGATGCTTGCGTCAACGTCTTTTGCGTAGGGGTGGAAGGACGTCTTGCTCTCCGCCATCTGAGGTCTTTGGGGTTCTGTCAGCGGTTCCGGCAAGTCCTCGAGGGGTTCGCCAGCGATTTCTTCCGCGGTCTTCTCCACTTCTACCATTCGTTCCAAGAAGTTTCTTTCGATGAAGAAGGGCCTTTGTCCGAGTTCTTCCAGCTGTTTGATTGCCCTATTCATTACCTCGGCCGGGTCTTCCGTCGCCATTATTGTGTTTAAGAATTCGAAGGCTTCTTTGTTTAGCTGGTACCCTGCCGCGAGGGTTAATTCTACAGCTTTTTGCAGTCTTTCTCCATCGCTCATCCTGAGTTCTCCATTCATGTTTTTCGGCGGCCGCGAAGCCTTTTTCTCATCCCGCTTAGCTTCTGTCTAGTTTGACGGTTGAAGGCTTCTCCCTCAACCAAATGTTCCGAAGTCTCCCTTCTCAAGATTATGCGCTCTTGCGGGCATAACGCACTTCTTTTGTTGTGTATCCTTTTTCTTCTATTAACGTCTTTAGCTGCCCTAGGGTTTGCAAACCACAATTGCTGAGTGCCGCGACAACATAAAACCAATATCGTTGACTTCACGCCTCTGCCTCTGTGTTTTGAGGTTTCTTTCCATTTCTGGTTTCTCTTGGCTGGGCGCATGCTGATCATGTTTCGGCTCTTTGGTTCTAACGACAATACGCTAATCTATACGGGATGTGTCTTGTTTGAATGGCGGTTTCAATAGTCAAATGCTTGGTGATGTGATGAGTGAACTACGCAAGGTGCAACGCACTCCGGGCGGTACCTTTTTTGTGTGTCTGCCAAAGCCTTGGGCTGAGCAGTACGGCTTAAGGAAAGGATCGATTCTCGCTTTGAGCGAGACTGGTGAGGGTAAGCTGGTAGTGGATGCGAGACACGGTGTTGAGCCTTCGCCGCGTGTTGTCACCTTGAAACCTGGACCCTATTTAGGCCGTGAAATCACTGGAACGTACTTGCTTGGTTTTGATGCCATTCGGGTTGAGGGAAAGGATCGCATTAGCTTTGAGATGCGAGATATCGTCAAAAACACCGTCAGTCACCTAGTTGGGCTGGAGATAGTTGAGGAGGATTTTGCCGGCATTGTTTTGCAGTGCTTGTTGGAACCGTCGGGTTTTCCGCCTGAAAAGATTCTACGTCGTGGGTATACTATTGCTGCTAGTATGCATCGGGACGTTGCTAAGGCTTTCGTGGATGGCGACGTTGCGTTGGCGAGGAGTGTGATGGCAAGGGACGATGAAGGCAATAGGCTCTACTTCCTTCTTGTTCGTATTCTTCGAACGATAATTCAGAACCCGGGTTTGAGCGAGAAACTTGGGGTCAGCCCCATTGAATGCTTGGACTATCGTTTGGCGGCAAGCCTCGTGGAAGCCATTGGCGACGAGTGCGTACGCGTATCGATGAAGACGGTGGAATTAGACGGTGAGAAGTTGGATGAAGAACTGAGGAAACAGTTTTTGGCTCTTCACGCGATTTGCTTTGAAGCTCACGAAGAAGCTCTAACGGCTTTCTTGAAAGGCGCCATAGATTTAGCAGAGAAGGTTCGCGGGATGCGAGACAAGGTTGAGAAAGAGTTTGCCAAACTCGAGGAAGTTGCCAGAGCGCAGTCACTCGACATCGTTGCTCAAATCCTCTCG
>Ga0187770_10000438_pt1 | contig 20321 bp, 19 predicted proteins | sample 0116_SJ02_MP02_2_FD_133154 | JGI IMG/M metagenome (GOLD analysis project Ga0187770, IMG submission 133154) | Tropical peat soil microbial communities from peatlands in Department of Meta, Colombia - 0116_SJ02_MP02_20_MG | ecosystem: Environmental > Terrestrial > Soil > Wetlands > Peat | place...
CGAAAAGGAAGGGACCTCGCTCAACGATTCTCTGGCCCTGTTCGAGCGGGGCGTCAAGCTGGCCCGGTTCCTCAGGGGCGAGCTGGATAAGGCCGAGCGCAAGGTGGAGGTCCTTCTCAAGGACGACAAGGGGGGACTGAAGGCCGCCGACTTCGAGCCGGACGAGGTGTCCGGAGAGGACGAGCGGGAAGAGAAAGACGCTCCGAAAAGCCGCGGCCGGAAAGGAGACGGCGCGCCCTTCTGACCGCGGGGCCGGAGGAGACGAATGAGAGACGATTCCGCAGGGATCCGCAAGAGCCTCGATGAGAAGCGGCGCGCTGTGGACGCCGGGCTCGAAGAGCTCCTCGCCGGGGACGGCTCGCGTCTTTTCGAAGCCATGCGCTATGCCGTGGGCGGCGGGGGCAAGCGCTATCGCCCGCTGTTGCTCCTCTCAACCGGCGAGGCCTTCGGGGCCGGGCGGGCCGGACTCTTGCCCTATGCCTGCGCCGTGGAGCTTATTCACAACTATTCTCTCGTCCATGACGACCTCCCGGCGATGGACAACGACGATTTCCGCCGCGGCCGGCCGTCCTGCCACAAAGCCTTCGGAGAGGGGCTGGCCCTGCTCGCCGGCGACGGACTGCTGTCCCTGGCCTTTGAGACGTTCTCCCTGGCTCCTGCTCCCTCCGGGGATCCGGAGCGCAAAGAGCGGGCCGTGCGGGAGATCGCGGCGGCCGCCGGTGTCGGAGGGATGATCAAAGGCCAGTGGCTCGACATCAGCGTCCCCGCCGCGGCAGCAGACGAGAAGACGTTCCTCGACCTCGTCGGGCGAAAGACGGGAGCGCTGATCACGGCGTCGGCCACGGCCGGAGCACTTCTGGCTGGAGCTGCCGGCGGCGCCCTCGAGGCGGTCGGGGAATACGGGCGGTCCGTCGGGCTGGCGTTCCAGTTCCGGGACGACCTCGCGGACGCAGGGGGATCGGGACCGGCTTCGGCACCCGACGCCGTGACCGTGTTCGGACGCGAAGGCGCCCGAGCCCGCCTCAGAGGCTACGTGAGCCGGGCGGTGGAGGCATTGGACAGGGAGAAAATCGACTCCCTGGAACTCAGGTTCCTGGCCCGTGAGCTGGAGTGGAGACCCTGAGGATAGGCATGCCCAAGATCCTCGATACCATCCAGGGGCCGGAGAGCCTCAAGAAGATGTCGGTGGAGGAGCTCGCCGCCCTGGCTGGCGAGATTCGGGCCCTCATCCTGGAGACGGTCTCCAGGAACGGCGGCCACCTCGGGTCGAACCTCGGCGTCGTCGAGCTCACGCTGGCCCTTCACTATGTCTTCGACTCCCCCCGCGACAAGATCATCTGGGACGTCGGCCACCAGTGTTACACGCATAAGATCGTGACCGGTCGGAAGGGCGCCTTCTCCGGGCTCCGGCAGCGCGGGGGGATCGTCGGTTTTCCCTGCCGGGAGGAGAGCGAGCACGACTGCTACAACACGGGCCACGCCTCGACGGCCCTGTCGGCGGCCCTGGGGATGGCCGTGGCCCGGGACAAGGCCAAGGGTGATGTTCACGTCATCGCGGTCGTCGGCGACGGGAGCCTGACGGGGGGAGTGGCCCTCGAGGCGCTGAACCAGATCGGCCATCTTCGCGAGCGGATGATCATCGTTCTCAACTACAACGAGATGTCGATTTCCCCGAACGTCGGGGCTTGGTCGAAGTATCTCTCGTATCTCGTCTCCGGGCAGCACATCGTCCGGATGAAGGACCAGGCGAAGTCCATCCTCAGGACCATCCCCAAGATCGGCTGGCCCCTGATTAAGGCGGCCCGCGTCCTTGAGGAGTTCATCAAGAAGGCCATCTTTCCCGGCCTCGTCTTCGGGGAGCTCGGCATCCGCTACGTCGGGCCTGTCGAAGGCCATAGCCTCCGGTCGCTGATCGAGGTCTTCGAGCTGGCCAAGAAGTACAACGGTCCCATCCTGATCCACTGCGTGACGCAGAAGGGGCGGGGGTACCAGCCCGCATGTCGCGATCCCGAAAAGTTCCACGGCGCCGCACCCTTCGAGATCTCGACGGGCGAGCCCTTGAACAATGGCCCGGCCGGAGCGCCGTCCTATTCCTCCGTCTTCGGTGAGACGATGGTCAAGATCGCCAGGAAGGACGACAGGGTTCTGTCCATCACGGCGGCCATGGGGGAAGGCACCGGGCTGGGGACTTTCGCGGCCCGTTATCCGGACCGCTTCTTCGACGTCGGCATCGCTGAACAGCACGCCGTCACCTTCGCCGCCGGGCTGGCCGCTTCCGGGCTCAAACCGGTCGTGGCCATTTACTCGACGTTCCTCCAGAGGGCGTATGATCAGGTCTACCACGATGTCTGCCTGATGGACCTGCCCGTCGTTTTCGCCCTGGACAGGGCGGGCGTCGTGCCGGACGACGGACCCACGCACCAGGGCCTCAACGACATCGTCTACCTGCGGCACATGCCCAATATGATCGTCATGGCGCCCCGGGACGAGAACGAGCTCCAGCATATGCTGTGGTCGGCGCTGTCCTACGGCCACCCCGCCGCCGTCCGGTTTCCCAAGGGCAGGGGGCTGGGGGTGGAGAGAGACGGCTCGTTCCGGTCCATCCCTCTCGGGCGCGGCGAAGTCCTGAAGCAGGGCCGCGACCTTCTCTTCGCCTTCGGAAACATGGTCCATCCCGCTCTCGAGGCCGCCGGCGCCCTCGAAAAGTCCGGGATATCGCTCGCCGTGGCCGATGCCCGCTTCGCCAAGCCGATCGACGAGGACCTGGTCTTCCGCTACGCCCAGCCGGGACGGGCCATCATCACCCTCGAGGAGGGCGTTCTCGCCGGCGGGCTGGGAAGCGCGGTGAGGGAGGTCCTCGACCGCGAAAAGAGGTTCGGCATCCGCTTCAAGGCCATCGGCATCCCCCTCGAGATTTTTCCCGTGGGGACGGCCGAAGAGATCCGGCGCAGCTTCGGGCTGGACGCGGCCGGGCTCGTCCGGCAGATCGCGGCCTTCTATGAGAGGCGGGAGCCCCAGGAGGCCGGGGCGCCGGGAGGCAAGATGTAACTGGCCGGCGGCCGGCCCGTGGACGTGCCGGCGCGTCGGTGGCCGATCATCTCGGGCCGGAGACGGGGGGCGGCAGGGCTATGAGAGACCGGGCGGACAGGCTGCTGGTGGGTCGGGGACTGGCCCCGAGCCGTGAGAAGGCCCAGGCCTTCATCATGGCCGGACTCGTCAGCTCGGGAAGCCGGGCCGTGCTCAAGCCGGGGGACCTCATCGACGCGGACGCCGAGATCACGCTCAAGGGCCGGATGCCTTTCGTCGGAAGGGGCGGGTTGAAGCTCGCGGAGGCTCTCGACCGGTTCGGTCTGAGCGTTGCGGGCTGGGTCGCCGTCGATATCGGCGCCTCCACCGGGGGGTTTACCGACTGCCTCCTCCAGAGGGGGGCGCGCAGGGTCTATGCCGTCGACGTCGATACGAAGCAGCTCGACGGCGGTCTGCGGAACGATCCGCGGGTCGTCGCCGTCGAGAAGAACGCCCGCTACCTCGAAGCGGCCGACCTGGCCGAGTCACCCGACCTCATCACCCTGGACGTCTCGTTCATCTCCATCCTCAAGATCCTGCCCGCGCTGAAGGAGATTCCGGGCCCGTGGCTTCTCCTGGCCCTGATCAAGCCGCAGTTCGAGGCGGGCCGGGCCGATGTCCGGAAGAAGGGGATTGTCCGCGATCCCGCGATTCACGCGAAGGTCCTGGCCCGGGTGGCGCAGGGAGGGCGGGAGCATGGGTTCGGGCTCCGGGGTCTCATCCGCTGTTCGACGCGGGGACAGAAGGGCAACGTGGAGTTTTTCGGACTGTGGGCCAAGGGCGAGGCCGGCCGGCCCGCGGACGCCGTCCCGGCCTGGATCAAGGAGGCTGTCGGAAATGAGAACCATTAAGAAAGTCGGCATCGTCATCAAGCCGCATGCTCCCGCCGTGGACAACCTCGTCGAGGGCGTCCTCGCCTACTTCGGGGAGCGCGGCATCGGCTGCGTTCTCGAAGAGGCCGCCGCCCGGAAGATCGGTCGGCCCGACGGGCTGGCGAGGTCCGACATTCCGGCGGCTTCGGACTTCGTCATCGTCCTCGGCGGCGACGGCACACTGCTCAGCGTCGCCTATTGCGCCGCCCTGGCTGGCGTCCCCGTCATGGGGATCAACCTCGGCCGGCTCGGGTTCCTGACGGAAATCCGCGTCAGCGAAGCCTTCCAGACGCTCGACTCGTTCCTCGCCGGGAAGGAGGACATCGTCAGCCCGCGCTGGCTCCTTGAAGCCGCGACCGCCTCCGGCGTCTCCTACTGCCTGAACGACGTCGTCATCACCAAGGGGGCCGTTGCCCGCATGATCGAGTATACGATTTTCATCAACGGGGAGAACGTGGCCACGCTCAAGGCCGACGGCCTCATCGTGTCGACTCCCACGGGCTCCACCGCCTACTCCCTCTCGGCGGGCGGCCCGATCATCCACCCTCAAGTCCCGGCGGCCGTGCTGACGCCGATCTGCCCCCACACCCTAACTTACCGGCCCCTGATTATTCCCTCGGAGTCCGAAATCTGGATCCGGCTCCTGACGGGAGGCGAAGAAGTCTTCCTGACCCTAGACGGCCAGCGCGGCGGCGGGCTCCTCCGGAACGACACGATCAAGATCCGCAAGGCACCGGTCGAGCTCCAGCTCGTGACCTCGCCCCGACGGAGCTATTACGAGCTGGTCAAGGAAAAGCTCAGCTGGGCCGAATAGGAAAAAGGCCGGTTTGACAAATTGCGGCTCGGCCGCTATCATGGAAAACCCGGAAGGGGATATTCCACCGGCTCAAATCCCGTAGCATTCCGCCAGCAGCGACCTGGGCTTCAGGGGGAGAGTCTTCTTTCTGGGGAGCCGACCCCGGGCACGAGGAGGAGACAATGTCCGAAGAGATCATTCACGGCACAGACGACGGCTTCGATCAGGAAGTCCTGAAGTCCGACCTCCCGGTCCTGGTCGATTTCTGGGCGCCCTGGTGCGGACCCTGCCTGATGATGGCCCCCGCACTGGATGAGATCGCCGCGACCCAGAAGGGGAAATTGAAGGTTGTCAAGATCAACGTGGACGAAAACAACAAGACCGCCATGACCTACGGCGTCATGGCCATTCCCACGCTGATGCTGTTCAAGGGCGGGGAACTCAAGGAAAAGTCGGTCGGCGTCGTTTCCAAGGGGAAGCTCGCCGAGCTTGTCGCCCGTCACATCTGAGCCCGTGGACGACCTCTGGGACGTCGCCATCATCGGGGCCGGGCCCGCGGGCCTGGCGGCGGCGGTCTACACGGGCCGGGCCCGGCGCTCGACGCTCGTCCTCGAGAAGGCCATCCCGGGCGGCCAGATTCTGATGACGGACTGGGTCGAGAACTTCCCCGGCTTTCCCGACGGCGTGACACCGTTTAAGCTCATAGAAGATTTCCGCAGGCACGCCGAAAAATTCGGGGCCCGCATCGAGACCGAAGAAGTGGAGGGCCTGGCCGGTTCCGAAGGGGCCTGGCGCCTGAATGGGTCGCGGGCCGATCACCTCGCCCGGGCCGTCATCATCGCCACGGGCTCGACCTGCCGCAGGCTCGGGCTGGAGGGCGAAGACCGCCTCACGGGCCGGGGCGTGTCCTACTGCGCGACCTGCGACGCGGCATTCTTTGCCGGGCGCGACGTCGTCATGGTCGGCGGCGGGGACAACGCGCTCAAGGAGGCGCTGTTCCTGACCAAGTTCTGCCGTAAGGTGACCATCGTCCACAGGCGGGACAGGTTCCGCGGCGAGCGCATCTACCAGGAGCGCGTGCTCGCGAGCGACAAGATCGAGGTCCGCTGGGACACCGTCGTCGACGTCATCAACGGCGGCGAAACCGTCGAATCGGTCGACCTCCGGAACGCGAAGACGGGCGAAAAATCGAGCCTCGCCGTTTCGGGGGTCTTCATTTCCATCGGGACCGAGCCCGCCACGGGCTTCGTGTGGGGCCTCCTCGAGGTCAACGATTGGGGGCAGATCAAGGTCAAGCACAACATGGAATCATCGGCCCCGGGGATCTTCGCCGCCGGCGACGTCTCCGATGCCTGCCCCAAGCAGGTCGCTACGGCCGTGGGCACGGGCGTCCACGCCGCCCTCTCCGTCGAAGAATACCTCTCGCGCCGCCAGTAAGGCACGCGCCTTCCGGGCCGACCATCCCCGTCTATGGGTCAGAATTGAATGAGCCCCCCGGTAATCTGCGGCGCAAATATGCGATAAGAGCAAAGTCGCCAATAGGCAGAATTGCCATAATGATCAGGGAATAAATAAAGAACAAACGTCGACCGGCCGTTCCCGCCGGCTCGTGCATCTCAGCCCGGCTCCGGTTCGCCTTCATCCGAAACAAACGGCCGCCGCATTCGCCTCTCTCATGAGCGGATGTCCGCCCGACTCTCGCGCCGCCCGGGCATTCGGGTAGGCAAGGGCTGCGGGTCACGCGGGTTTCGGGTCCGGCTCCCGGGGCCCGTTCGCCGGCGGGGCGACGGCCGCTTCCAGCTTCTCGTTGATCAGGGCGGCGAGCTCCGCTCCCCAGAGCATGATGACCAGCGAGAAGGAGATCCACAGAAGGAAGAAGATGATCGACGTCAGCGTCCCCTGGAGGAGCTTGTTCAGGACGACGCCGACAGCCGAGAAATGGACGACATAGAAGGCGAAGAGCCGCTTGAAAGCCTCGTAGAGAAGGGCCGCGATCAATGCCGGCAGCGCCGCCGCCCGGGTATGGACGCGGGTTTCCGGGATGAACTTGTAGAGGATGAAGAAGACGAGGAACATCAGGGCGTAGGGGATCAGGTACTGGATGAAGAAGTTATTGACGAGCCTGACGGCCCCGGGATTGACGTAGGAGAGCACGATATCGCTCTGCTGGAGGGACCGTCCGAGGGCCGTCCAGACGGCCGTGATGGCCAGGGAAAACAGCAGGATGATCCCGGTGATGAACATGACCAGGTATTCCATCAGGCGGTTGTAGAAGAAGGACCGGTGGTAGCTCGTCCGGAAGATCTGATTGATGGCGAGGATGAGGTTCGAGAACAGGAAGCTTCCGGCGATCAGGGAGCCCAGGAGCCCGAAGATCCCGAGGTTGGTGACGCTGCCGGAGAGGGTTTGGAGCCGGGTGAAAAATCCCGGCTCGGAGTGGGCGAAGAACTCGTCGGTGAAGATATTGAGGCTGCGGAGGGCGATCTCCGGGCTGCCGACGATCTTGGCCGAGGCGTAAAAGAAAAGCGCGAGAAGAGGCACGCAACAGAGAAGGGCGAAGTAGGAGATGACGATAGCCGAGGTCCAGCACTTGTCGTCGTTGAACCGCTTGACGGAGGCGGTCAGTATCTTGAAGGCCGAGAACGTCATCCGTTCCGTTCCCCGTCGCCCGACGGGGCGCGCCCCGGGGGCCTTATGCGTACGCGCCCCACTTGACCATCAGGATGATGATCGTGATGAGCAGAGCGTAGATGACGAGGGTCTCGATCAGGACGAGCCCGAAGATGAGGAGAAAGCGGATGTGCGGCGCCGCGCCGGGGTTTCGGGAGATCCCCTCGCAGGCGCTGCTGATGGCCTTCGCTTGGCAGAAGGCTCCGGCCACGACCGAAAGGGCGATCACGGCTCCGCCGACGATCAGGGAGATCTTGAACAGCGACGCCCTGGCTGCGCCGGGCCCGGCGCTCTCCTGCGCCAGGAGCGGGACGGCGCTGACCGCCGCGAGAAAGATCAGGGCGCTCAAGGCTTTAAGTGTTCTTGTCATGGCGGAACTCCTTTTCGTTTAATGGTCTTCTTCTTGGGCGATGGCCCCCGCGATATAGATGCAGGCGAGAAGGACGAAAACGAACGCCTGGATGATCGAGGTGAAGATGGCCACGGCCATGAAGGGCAGGGGAAGGAAAAAGGGGAGGATGGAGGCCATGATCAGGATGAGGAGCTCTTCGGCGAAGATGTTTCCAAACAGCCGCATGGACAGCGAGACGGGCCGGGAGAAGTGGCTGATGATCTCGATGGGGATCATCAGGGGAGCCAGCACGGGGATCGGCCCCACGAAATGCTTGAAGTACCCGAGCCCTTGGGCCTTGACGCCCTGGGCATGGTAATAGGAGAACACCACGAGGGCGCAGCCGACGGTCACGTTGAGCTTGCTGGTCGGCGACATGAGGCCGGGGACGAGGCCGATGATGTTGCAGCTGAAGATGAAGATGCCGACGGTCCCGATGACGGGAATGTACGGCCGGCCCTCCGGTCCGATAGTATCCGCGACGAGGCTTTCGAAGAGCCCGTAAATGAACTCGAGGACGCTCTGACGCCTGGAGGGGACGAGGGCGAAGGACCGCGTGCACAGCCAGAAAACGACGACAAGGAGGGCCGTGACGATGATGACCATGACGACATAATCAGGGAAAAGATGAAGCGGATCCGCGACCTTCACACCCGCCAGCCCGAGGAGCCTAGCCACCGGCTGGCCGAAGGTCCTGTTGAAAAGCTCGACGATGTACAGACTGTGTTCTAGGCCTTCCATGTCTTCATGCGAAGGAGGCCCCTCACCCCTTCCGCCAGCATCACCAGGATGAGCACGGAAAAGCCGGCGCCGAAAGCAAGGAGCCTCTTCGGAAAGAGGAGAATTATAATGAAAAAGACCCCGCAAATCAACAACAGCCGGAGGCCGTAGAGGAGAACGGCGGACCGGAGGGCGCCCGCCTTTTCCCGGAGGAGAAAACGGGTCATGGACTGCCTGAGCCAGAGGAAGCCCAGGGCCGCGAGCGCTCCCCCTCCCAGGAAGAGGAGGCCGGCCGGGAGGCCGGCGAGGACGGCAACGGCTTCCGCCAGGAGGGCGGCCAGAACGAGGACTTCCCTGGGAATCCGGCGAAGGATGCATTCCTCCTCGGGGTCGAAGGACGTCACGGCGGTCATAGGGTCAGTATAGCATTTTTCCGCGTGTCCTTGACAATCCGGCCGCCGTTATTGAGAATAGTCGCGCAGCGGCCAACCGCCTCGGAGCCGGGAGGGACAAGCCGATGACGACGTCATTCGTGATTCGGATTTTGGGCATTTTCCTGGGGATCCTGGCCAGGACGCTTCTTCCCTGGCTGAGAAAGCTCAAGGAAGGCGAGGTCCGCGGCTTCGGGCCCCGATACGTGTATTCGGCCCTGGCTTCCCTGGCCGTCGGCATCGTCCTGACCCTGGTTGTTTTCCCCCAGTTCGAAGGCGGCGCCGCGGGGAGCTCATTCGAAGACTTTTTCAAGCTCTTTTGTCTGGCCTTCGGTTTCGGCTTCGGCTGGAACGCCCTTGTTCTCGAAGGCGGGGCCTGGGCGGGTTCCCGTAGGGCCGGGGCCGTCCTCGACGAAGCCTCGTCAGGGGAGGAAGCGGGAGTTGAACGGGAATAGCCGTCTCCGCCGGCCCGCCGCCGGGACAACGCCGGAGACCCGCGCCGGAGATGAGAGATGACGGCCGGCCCGAAACCGCCGCGTTCCGGCTTTCGCAGGATCGCCGAATTGAGCTCCATCGGGCTCATGCTGCCGGCCTCCATCGTCGTCGGGCTCGTTTTCGGCTATTTCCTCGACCGGTGGCTCGGCACCGGGCCGTGGCTTCTCCTCGTTTTCACGGTCCTCGGCGTCGCCTCGGGGATCCTGAGCCTCTTCCGGGCCCTTAAGAAATTGGACAGGGATACTTCGCCCGACGACTGACGGAGGCTTCCGTCGCGGCGGCCGGTCCGGAGCCCCGGACGTTTGATTCCCCACCGGGCGATATGCTAGATTCGAGGCGATGAATTCCCGATCCTTCGAGTGGAGGCGCCGGGCCCTCGTGACTCTTTTTGCCCTGGCCGCCTTCTCCTCCGGGCCCCCCTCGGGCCGGGCCGTCTCTTCCGGCCGCCAGGAAGGCGGAGGCGCGGGTGAGGTTACGATCGTCGCCCGGAACAAGGAGATGACCAAGGACCGGATCTATGCCACGGGCGACGTGGAGATCCATTACCGGGACACGCTGCTCTTTGCCGATAGAGTGGAATACACACCCGGAACCAAGGACGTCCTGGCCGATGGGAACGTCGTCATTCAGCTTGCGGATGAAGTCATCCGGGCTGAACGGGCCGTTTTCAACCTCGACACCGGGATTGGCAAGATCGAGAAAGCCTCGGGGATGATCGAACCGTCCCTCTTTTATTCGGCCTCGTCGATCGAGAGGGTGGCCCCGGACGTCTATGACCTCGGCCGGGCCCGGGTCACGACGTGCTCGCAGCCGGTCCCGCGCTGGATCATTTCGTTTTCCCGGGCCGTCCTGAAAAAGGGCTCTTCCGTCAGGATGTGGGACGCCGTCTTCACGCTTAAGAGCATCCCCATTTTCTACCTGCCCTACCTCAGCTATCCGCTGGAAGACCGCGCCACGGGGTTTCTCATGCCCAACATCGGCTTCTCGGCGGCCAAGGGCTTCCTTGTTTCCGAAAGTTTCTATTGGGCCATCGCTAGGAACATGGACGCGACCGCCGGGGTAGATTACTATCCCACCGAAGGTGTGGGCCTGGCCCTGCAATACCGCTATCTGCTTGCGAAAGGCACCGGCGGCCAGCTCGACCTCTACTACTTCATATTCAATCCGAACGCCCCGAACGCCGACCTGGGCTCCAGCGCCGTCATCCGCCTGAAGCACAATGAGGACCTGCCCGGCGGGTTCACCCTGGCCGCCAGCGTCGACTACGAGTCGTCCTTCAACTTCTTGCAGAATTTCGACACGGACTTCAGCCAGGCCTCCGTCTCCAACCAGAGCTCCCAGGTGTTCCTTTCGCGCTCGTGGTCCAGCTTCAACGTGAGCGTGCGCGTCTCCCGTGTGGCGACGTATTTCGCAGACGTCAACGACTCCATCGTCAGCACTTCTCTCCCCCAGGTCAGCTTCAATGTCTTCAAGGTCAAGCTCTTCTCCCCGGTTTACTTTTCGATGACCGGCCTGTTCAACAGCTGGCAGTACGGCTGGAACTCGGAATACCAGGCCGGGACAGAGCGCCATTCGACCGACCTGACGGTCAGCCCAACGCTCACGGTCCCCTTTTCCTCTATCCCCTGGCTGACGGCCAATACCTCCCTGGCCGTCAACCTCGCCTATTACGGCGAGAGCCTCGTCCCGGGGACGACCCAGATCGTCAACACCCCGCTCTTCACCAAGAACGTCGCCGTCAGCCTGGACCTCACGGGGCCGGTCCTTTACAAAATCTTTTACGACGCGGACGGCGAACCCCGGCTCAAAAACATCATCGAGCCGTCATTCAACTACACGTACGACAGCCCGATCAGTCAGTCCGACCGGATCGTGACTCCCTACGGGTTTTACCTCACGAACCAGATGAGCTACGGCGTGACGAGCCGCTTCCTCCTCAAGGAGAACGACCGGCCGGTCGAGGTGCTGGCCTTCGGCCTGAGCCAGACGTATTATTTCTCGCCGCAGAACGGCCCTCTCAGCCAGTATCTCGTCGACGGGAAACCGCCGCGGTTTTCGGAGATCACCGGGTTCATCCGGTACTACCCGAACGAGAACTACAGCGTCGACGCGGCGCTCGGCTTCAATCCGTACTACCATGACTTCGCGACCCTTCGGCTGACGGCCACGGCGGGCTCGAAAGCCGACGGCCGGTTCGTGTCCCTCAATTGGTACCGGAGCCTGAACGCCTGGCTCACCGGAATCAACCCCGAGCTCCTGGCCCTCTACAACCGGCACCAGATCGGCGCGAGCTTCGGCTGGCGGTTTCCGACGCTGAGAGTCCAGGGGGAGGTCGACTACAACATCCAGACCAAGCGGCTGCTCTACACGGCCGCCCAGATCATCTACCGTTACCAATGCCTCGATTTCCAGTTCGAGTTCGGCTCGTCGTTCTACCTGCCCCAGCCGACCACAGAGTTCAAGTTCTCCATAGGTCTCGGGAATATCGGGCGGGCGCCCGACCTGCTGGGCGGGTTCGGTTTCTAGCGCGGCCCGGGCTAGATGTTGAGCTCGAGCTGGCTGTCCTGGGCGAGTTTCCGCTCCGTCTCAATGTTCTCGAGGAGGTCCGGCGTGATATCGCCGGTCGGGTAGATCCCGTCGAAGCAGGCGGCGCAGAAGTTCTTGATCTTCGGGTTCTCCATCCGGACGGCCTTCTTGAGGGCGTCGAGCTTCTGGTAGATGACCTTGTCGGCCCCGATCCGTTTGGCGACGGCCCGCTCGTCGGCGTCCTGGGCCACGAACTCGGTCTTCGTCTGCATGTCGATGCCGTAGACGCAGGGGTGCCGGAGGGGCGGAGAGTAGGACGCGAAATACACCTTCTTCGCCCCGCATTCGCGGATCATCTCGATGATGGCCCGCGACGTGTTGCCGCGCACGATGCTGTCGTCGACGAGGAGGACCTTTTTGCCGCGGATCTCGGAGGCGATGGGGTTGAGCTTCGAGTGCACCGAGTCCTTCCGCTTGTCGACGCTCGGCATGATGAAGGTCCGGCCGATGTAGCGGTTCTTGACGAGTGCCTCGCTGTACTTCAGGCGGAGCGCCCGGGCGATCTCGATCGCGGCGTCGCGGGCGGAGTCCGGCACGGGGACGACGACGTCGATGTCAAGCCTCCTCTTCCGAATCTCGGCGGCGAGGAAGCGGCCGAGGTTGACACGGCACTTGTAGACGTTCGCGTTGTCGATGAACGAATCCGGGCGGGCGAAGTAGACCCATTCGAAGAGGCAGGGCGAATGGGCGCAGTGGGCCAGCCGTTTCTTGTGAAGGTGCCGCTTCTTATCGAGAAAGACGACCTGGCCGGCCTCGATATCGTTGATCTCGCTGAAGTTCATGATGTTGAGCGTCACCGTCTCGGAAGCGACCGCGTAGGAGGGGAGGAGGCCGTCCTTGCGCGTGCCGTAGGCGAGGGGCTTGATCCCGTACGGGTCGCGGAAAGCCACGAGCCCCTGTTCGGCAATGTAGGCGACGACGGAGTAGCTGCCCTTGACTTTCCTGAAGATGCTCTCGACGGCCCTGTAGATGTGCTCCGGCTCCAGGGTCCTGGCCTTCTCGCGGGCCAGGGACTCGGCGAAGATGTTGAGGAGGATCTCAACGTCACAGTCGGAGTTCAGAAGGCGGTGGTATTTCTCGAAGAGCTCCTGCCGCAGCTCCTTGAAGTTGGCCACGTTGCCGTTGTGGGCCATGATGATGCCGAACGGGGAGTTGAGCTGGAAGGGTTGGGCATCCTCGCCGCCACCGCCGCCGATCGTCGGATAGCGCGTGTGGCCGACGCCGATCGGGCCGTGGAGGCTATGGATGGCCTCGACGGTGAAAATGTCGCGAACAAGGCCGTTGCCCTTCGCCGTGTGGAAGCGCCCGTCGTAGGTGATAATCCCGGCCGCGTCCTGGCCGCGGTGCTGCATGGCCAAGAGGCCCTGATAAAGGTCCCGGATGACAGAATCGTTGGCCCAGATCCCGATGACGCCGCACATGGCGCCTTCATTATATGGGATTCGAAACCCGAAATAAATAGGAAAGGAGGCCGGGACGGAGCGCCGGGATCAATCCCGGTCCGCGCGGCCCGGCTCGACGGTGGCCTCGTCGATGAGCATGACCGGGATGTCGTCGCGGATGGGATAGACGCGGTGGCAGCTCACGCACTTCAATCCCTTCTCGTCGGCGGTGAGCCTGACCTCCGTCTTGCAGAGGGGACAGGCCAGGATGCTGAGAAGCTTCGGGTTGACGGACATCACACCCTCCCATTCCCAGAATATTCGAGGGCGTGCTCCAGGTCAAGCCCGGCCGGGCCGCCGCCCTCCGCGAACGGCGCTCCCGCCCGGTCAAAACCGGAACCTGACGCCCATCCGAAAGACTGTCCCGCTCAGGTTGACCTCGGCCGCCCGGGCGCCCACGACGCCCTCCTCGCTCGGCCGGGCCGTGCGGACAAGGAGGAGGTTATAGGTCGCCCCGTTCGCTCCGATCTTCTGAAAATACCACAGCGTCCCCGACTCCTCCGTGGCCGTGCCCGTCGCATCGGAGAAGGTTCCGGAGCCGCTGAAGTTGTCCAGGCTGGCCAGGCGGAAGCCCGCCTCGCCGAAGACGAGGAGGTTCCGGCCGACGGCGAACTCCCCGCCGGCCCCAACCTCCATCCCGAGCGTGTGGGCCGTGGCCGTTCCGTTCCATCTCTCCTGGGTGCCATCGGGATTGACGAGATGGTCATCGTATCCGGCCTTCGCGGTGTAATACCCGAGGCTCCCCCGGATATAGAAATCCCTTCCCGGGAAGAAGCGGACTCCGATCTTGACAGGGACGGCCTGGAGACTTACATGGGTGGTCGTCATCGGTGGCAGCAGCGGAGACACGTTCTCGGCCGCGTACGTCACCGTGCCGGACCGCCAGCCGTTCAGATATTCCGTCCCGACGGTCACCCCGAACCAGGGAGAGAGCCGGTAGGTGAGCTCGACTCCGAGAACGTAGGCCAGGTGGAGGCTGGCAATCGAGCCGCTGGAGGCGAGGTCCAGGAGGGCGCCGTTATATGCGGCCAGGCCCCGGGCGCCGTTGTTGAGGTCGTCGGCTATGACGGTGCTGATCCCGGCGGAGACGTCGATGTCGACGGGGATAAGGCTCTGCCTCCCGGCGGGGCCGGCCGCGGCCGGCACGCCGCGGGCCGGACCGCGTGACACGGACCCGGGCGGGCCCGCAGGCGGGGTCGCGGACGGAGGTGATTCGCCGACGACGGTGACGAGGCTTTCGTGAATGTAGCCGCCGATCACTCCCCCGTCCTCGAGCGTGTACCGGACGAGGAACCATTCCCCTTCCTTCTTGTCGACCTGAAGGATCGTCCCTTCGGGGATTTGCTGGATGATGGCGCTGCTGATGTCCGGCCTCTCCCTGAGATTGGCCTGCTCGGCCGTGACCTTGACCTTCAGCGGATGCGGGGGTGTCTCCTGGGCCGGACAGACGAGGGCCAGGCTCAGGACCGTCAAGACGGGAAAGAGCAGGGCGCGTGTTCTCATAACCTCACCTGTCGGGGATTATAGCGGAGTGCCGCGAGCCTGACAAGCCGAAGGGCGGAGGCCTTCCTTCCGGCGGCTTCCCCGGCAGCGGCGAAGCCGTAACGGCGCAAGGTCCGCCCAGGTCTCGGCTTCTATTCGTACTCCGCCCAGTGCTTGGCCTTGAGGCTCCTCATCGGGTGCGTAGCCAGGGCTTGGGCGAAGAGGTCGGCGACCTGAAGGTTGGTCAGGATGGGGATGGAGAAATCGACGGCCATCCGCCTCAGCCGGTAGTCGGAGTCGAACTCCACCCGCTTGGCGGGGTTGGGGATGGAGATGACGAAGTCGATCCTGCCGCCGGCGATGTAGCGGCGGATGTTCGGCTCCCTTTTCTCGTGGACCTTGAAGAGCCGAGTCGTCGGGATTCCGTTCTCCCTGAGGAAGTTCGAGGTGTGCTCGGTAGCGAAGATCCGGAGTCCGAGAGCGTGCAGCTTCCGGGCGGACTCGAGGAAGCGGTGCTTGGAGGTCTCGCCTCCGATCGTCAGCAGGACGCTCTTGCGGGGGAAGGCGAACCCCGCCGAAAGGAGCGCCTTGAGGAAGGCCTCGTGAACGTCGTCCCCCAGGCAGGCCACCTCTCCGGTCGAGGCCATCTCGACGCCTAGGGCCGGGTCGGCGCCCTTCAGCCGGGAGAAGGAGAACTGCGGCGCCTTGACGCCCACGTAATTCAGGTCCAGCGTCGTCCTCCGGCTCCGGACAGGGCGGCCCATCATGGCCGCGACGGCCAGCTCGATGAAATTCGTCTTGGCCACTTTCGAGACGAAGGGGAAGGACCGGGAGGCCCGGAGGTTGCATTCGATGACCTTGATCTCGTTGTCCTTGGCGAGGAACTGGATGTTGAAGGGGCCGGTGATCCGCAGGGCGCGGGCGATCTCGCGCCCGATCTCACGGATCCGGCGGATCGATTCGATGTAAAGCTTCTGGGGCGGGAGGACCATGGTCGCGTCGCCCGAGTGGACGCCGGCGTTCTCGATGTGCTCGACGATGGCCGAGGCGATGACCTCGCCGCGGTCGGCCACGGCGTCCATCTCGATCTCCTTGGCGTTCATGATGAACTTGGAGATCACGACCGGGTACTCGGGCGTCACGCGCGAGGCCTTCTGGAGGTAGCGGTCGAGGTAGCCCGCGTTGAAGACGATGCTCATGGCCGCGCCGCTGAGGACGTAGGAGGGGCGGATGAGGACCGGGTAGCCAATCGCGCGGGCGAAGGCCCGGGCCTCGCTCACGCTCCGGAGCTCGTTCCAGACCGGCTGGTCCACGCCGAGCTCGTCCAGGAGCCTCGAAAACTTGAAACGGTTCTCGGCCCGGTCGATGCTTTCCGGCGGCGTGCCGAGGACCCGCATCCCCGCCCGGTGGCATTTGAGGGCGATGTTGTTCGGGATCTGGCCGCCCATCGAGAGGAGGACGCCGAGCGGGCGCTCCTTCTCGTAAATGTCCAGGACCCGCTCGAAGCTCAGCTCGTCGAAGTAGAGCCGGTCGCAGATGTCGTAGTCCGTGGACACGGTTTCGGGATTGTAATTGACCATGATCGTCGCGTAGCCCATTTTCCTGAGGGCCAGCGCGGCGTTGACGCAGCACCAGTCGAACTCGACGGACGACCCGATGCTGTAGGAGCCGGAGCCGAGGACGAGGACCTTCTGCGGCTCGCCGGAGCCGTTCGTGAAGGGCACGTCGTGCTCCCGCCCGTTGTACGTCACGTAAAGGTAGTTTGTCCGGGCCGGGTACTCGGCGGCCAGGGTGTCGATCTGCTTGACGGCCGGCGCGATCCCCGCCCGTTTCCGCGCCGCCCGGACGCTCATCTCGGTCGACTCCGTGAGGAGCGCGATCTGCTTGTCCGAAAAGCCCATCCGCTTGGCCTCGCCCAGGACGTCCGGCGTCAGGGAGGAGAGCCGCCGCGCCCGGATCCGGGACTCGCACTCGACGATGTTCTTGATCTTTTCGAGGAACCAGACGTCGATCCGGGTCAGGTCGTGGATGCGCTGGATACCGACCCCTTTCTTCAGGGCCTCGGCGATGCCGAAGAGCCGTTCGTCGGTCGGATGGCGGAGCTCCTTCTCCAGGTTCTCGAAGGAGTAGTTCTCGTTGGCGACGAGGCCGTACATGCCGATCTGGAGCATCCGGGCCGCCTTCTGGATGGCTTCCTCGAACGACCGGCCGACGGCCATGACCTCGCCGACGGATTTCATCTCCGAGCCGATCTTCTTCGAGACGCGGCCGAACTTCTTGAGGTCCCAGCGCGGGATCTTGACGACGAGATAGTCGAGGGCCGGCTCGAAGCACGCCGAGGTGACCTTGGTGATCGAGTTCGGGAGCTCGGGAAGCCGGTGTCCCAGGGCGAGCTTGGCGGCAACGAAGGCCAGGGGGTAGCCGGTGGCCTTGCTGGCCAGGGCCGAGCTCCGCGACAGCCGGGCGTTGACCTCGATGATCCGGTAGTCGCCGTCGCGGGGGTTGAGGGCGAACTGGATGTTGCACTCTCCGACGACGCCCAGGTGGCGGACGGCCCGGATGGAGATCTGGCGGAGGCGGTGGTACTCCTCGTTGGTGAGCGTCTGGGACGGGGCGATGACAATGCTCTCGCCCGTATGGATTCCCATCGGGTCGAAATTCTCCATGTTACAGACGGTGATGCAGTTGTCCGCGCGGTCGCGGACGACCTCATACTCAATCTCCTTCCAGCCCTGGAGATACTCCTCGATGAGGACCTGGGGGGCCGAGGCGAAGGCCTTCCTCAGGGCCTCCCCGAGCCCGGACGGGTCCGTGGACATGCCGCTGCCCTTCCCGCCGAGGGCGTAGGCGGCGCGGGCCATGACGGGATAGCCGATCGTTTCCGCCGCCTGCAGGCCTTCCTCGACCGACCGGACGGCGATGCCCCGGGGCGTCTTCAGCCCGATCTCGGCCAGAGCCCGGTTGAAGAGTTTGCGGTCTTCGGTCTTTTCGATAGCCTCCATCGGCGTTCCCAGGACGGGGACGCGGCACCTCCGGAGGGCGCCCTTCTTCCAGAGCGCCACGCCGCAGTTGAGGGCCGTCTGGCCGCCGAAAGACAGGAGGATGCCCTCCGGCTTCTCCCGGGCCATCACCTGTTCCGCGAAATGTGGGGTGACGGGAAGGAAATAGACGCGATCCGCAAGTTCCTCGGACGTCTGGATGGTGGCGATGTTGGGATTGATGAGGACGACCTCGACCCCCTCCTCTTTGAGGGCCTTGATGGCCTGGCTCCCGGAGTAGTCGAACTCGCCGGCCTCGCCGATCTTCAGGGCCCCGCTGCCCAGGATGAGGACCCTCCGGGGCTTTGTCATCCGGCGGCCTCCAGGAAGCGGTCGAAAAGAAATTCCGTGTCCGTGGGACCCGGACAGGCTTCGGGATGGAACTGGACGCTCCAGAAGGGCCGGCGGCAGTGGCGGATGCCCTCGTTTGTCCCGTCGTTGGCGTTCGTGAACCATGGAGCCCAGTCCCGCGGCAGGCTCTTCTGGTCGACGGCGTAGCCGTGGTTTTGGCTCGTGATGTAGCAACGCTCGGTGCCCTCCTCGAGGCAGGGCTGGTTCTGGCTGCGGTGGCCGAATTTGAGCTTGTAGGTCTCCGCTCCGGCGGCGAGGGCGAGGATCTGGTTCCCGAGGCAGATGCCGAAGATCGGGACGTTCTCCCGCATGAGCCGGCGGACGGCCGCGATCGTCGCCGCCGCGCGGCGGGGATCGCCGGGACCGTTGGAGACGACGACCCCGCGCGGCGCGAAGGACAGGATGCAGGCCGCCTCCGTGGCCGCCGGCACGCGGATGACCGAAACGTCGCGGCGGGAGAGCGAGCGGATGATCCCCTGCTTGACGCCGCAGTCGATGACGACCACGGACCTGCGGGCGCCGGGGTTCGTGATCCGGATCTCGGGCGTCGTCACCTCGGCCACGAGGTCCCGGGCGTTCGGATCCGGCAGCCCGAGGGCCTGGGCGCGGATCCCGCGGGGATTCAAGGGGCCGTCGGAGACGGCCAGGACGCCCGGCATGACGCCGTGGGCGCGGAGCTTCTTGGTCAGGGCCCGGGTGTCGACGCCCGCGATGCCCGGGATGGCGTGCTCGCGGAGCCATTCGTCCAGGGTTTTCTTGGAGGTCACGTGGGACGGCTTCTCGCAAAGCTCCGAGACGATGTAGCCGGCGATCCACGGTTTCTCCGATTCGGAGCTCGCCGGATCGATGCCGTAGTTGCCGATGAGGGGGTAGGTCTGGCAGAGGATCTGGCTGTGGTAGGACGGGTCGCTGATGCTCTCCGGGTAGCCGACGATCCCGGTATTGAAAACGACTTCCCCCCCGGCTCTGGCGCTCGCGCCGAAACCTACGCCCTCGTAGACGCTTCCGTCCGCAAGGGCCAGAACGGCTTTCCGGATGGGGCCTGCCTCCGTTTCATTTTCGCGCTAGTATAGCACAACACTGGCCCAGGCTCAAGACGCGGGACTCCGGGCGCCCGCGGACCCGCCTTGCCAAGCCCGGACAGAAGGGCTATATATATGAGGATGAGATCTCGATCGTTGGAGGCGCCCATGAGAAAACGATTCCGAGGCCGGCTGACCGTTGTCTTGGCGTGCGCTGCAGGCCTTCTCTTCGGGGCGCGGCTGTCCGGGGAGGCGGCGTCGGCACGGGCCGTGTTCAAGGAGACGTCCTTCGATTTCGGCAAGGTCAAGCAGGGCGAGATCCTGACGCATGAGTTTGTTTTTCGGAACGCCGGGGACAAGACGCTCGTCGTCGAGCGGGTCGAGACATCGTGCGGCTGTACGGCGGCGTTGGCCTCGGCGGACCAGATCGCCCCCGGCCAGACGGGCCGGATTAAGGTCAGCATGGATACGCACGGTTACACGGGCCTCATGCGGCGGTTCGTGTATGTTCTCTCCAACGATTCCGAGAACGGGCGCCGGGAGCTGAGCGTCTCGGCCGATATCGAAGTGGCGCCCATGCCCAGGATCGACATCAACAAATACAACATCGACCTGGGCTTGAGTCTGGAAGGGGAAGCCCCGTCCACCGCCATTGTGATCAGGAACACCGGCCAGCGCGAGCTGTCGGTCGAGATGTCCCACCAGGAGATCCAGTTCTTCTCCCACGGCCGGACCCTTTCGTTTCCGGTCCTGGTCCCCGTCGGGAAGTCCATAGAGGTCGAATTCCGATTCCTGCCGCAGAACAGGACCGGTGTCCTGAGGGATTACGTCATCATCCGGTCCAACGACCCGATCCGTTCGGCCCTCTCGGTTTATGTCAGCCGCTATGTCGTCACGAAAGAAGATCTCAAGGAGCTGTTCAGGAAATACCGCTCGATCCTCGACGAGCGGAATTAGGA
>Ga0187770_10000440_pt1 | contig 20278 bp, 20 predicted proteins | sample 0116_SJ02_MP02_2_FD_133154 | JGI IMG/M metagenome (GOLD analysis project Ga0187770, IMG submission 133154) | Tropical peat soil microbial communities from peatlands in Department of Meta, Colombia - 0116_SJ02_MP02_20_MG | ecosystem: Environmental > Terrestrial > Soil > Wetlands > Peat | place...
ACCGCGCGAGCGACGGTGGTCTTCCCCGAGCAGGGGAGACCCTCAATCCATGCGACGAATCCCGGGGAGCTCGCGGTCGATCCCGTGGCCATCGCCAGCGGGACCCGCGCCGGAGTAATAATCCGTTCCTGCCCCGGCGAGACTGGGGCCCCGCCGAACTGGATCGACCCGACGTCGCGGAGGGCGGTTTCCGCGACGTGTAGCGGAAACGGCGCCGTTCACCCGAATTATATGCGCAGGCTTTGTGTTGGTTCATCGGAAGTGGGCGATGAAGACGGTTTCGCGGACGAATTCGTACGCGTGGGCTTCCGGAACGCCTCAGATAAACACCCCTCGTTCGTCGCCACGCCCCGACCGTCGAGGTTGCGGAGCATAGATGACCGAACCGTCCCCGCCTCCGTCGCAGGGTCCTTCGCCGCCCCCCGCCGTCGCCCCTTCCCCGTCTCACCCGCCGCTTCGCCGGCGCGCGGGGCGAGGGGGTCTCTACACCGTGATCGGCGTGGTCGTGGTCGTCGTGATCCTGGTCGGGGTCGGAGCCGCGACCGATTGGTACGGGCTAGAGAAGTCGTCGAGCAGCCTCGCCCCGTGCAGCTCCGGCCAGCTTCTCCAGGGGGACGGCGCGCAGATCGCGACCCCGCTGATGGGAGTCTGGACGGCAGCCTACCAGAAGCAGACCAACAACAGTGTCAACTACCCTGGCGCAGGCTCGGGCACCGGACTCACGCATTTCACGGCCGTCGCGATCGATTTCGCAGTGACCGACGATCCGCTCACCGCGCAGGAACGCTCTGAGCTGCCCGTGCAGCCGCCGCTCACTCTTCCGTTTGTGGGCGGGGCCCTCACGATCATCTACAATCTCCCCGGGCTCAGCGGACACATCAACCTCACCGGCGCGATCCTCGCGGAGATCTACAACGGTAACATCACCTCCTGGAACGACCCTGCCCTCCAGGCGATCAACCCCTCGGTCTCCTTGCCGAGCCAGACGATCTACACCGTCCACCGGTCGGATGCGGCCGGGACCACCTATGTCCTGAGCGACTTCCTCTCCCAGTCGAGCCCGTACTGGGCCGCGCACACGGGGAAAGGGATCTCGATCAACTTCCCGAAGGCCCCGAAGCAGACCGCCGTGAAGGGGAACTCACTCGTCATCAGTACGGTGGCCGGGACCCCCTACACGATCGGGTACTCCGACCTCACCGACGTGCTCGAGTCCTCGACACCGCCCCAGTACGCCGCGATCGAGAACCCGGCGAAGAACTTCATCGTGCCGACGCTCGCGAACACGATCTCCGCCATCTCGGACAAGGTGGCGAGCATGCCGTCGATCCCCTTGTCCACGGGAGACTGGTTCGACGTGAGCATGGTGAACGCGAACGGGTCCAGCGACTATCCTATCGCCACGTTCCTCTACATGTTCGTCTACCAGCCGACCGACAAGGGATACGCGCCCACGCTCGCCAAAGAGCAGGCCCTCGTCCAGTGGCTCCACTGGGTACTGTCGACCGGCCAGGGACTGGCCGATGAGACCCTGCCGACCCCGCTCTATTACGCCCCGTTGCCGTCGGCGATCCTCTCGACGGACGAGGCCGGCGTTCAGACAATGACCTTTAATGGCGTCGCAATCCCCGCCTGTAAGTAGGGGGGAGCCGGCCGTCGTCGCAGGGCCTGCCGCCAGCGCATCCGCGGGTGCCCGCCTCGCCCGGCGCATCCGGCTCTTGCGTGAGTTCGCCGCCGGTTTCTACGCGCTTGCCGCCGCGGTCACCGTCTGCGTCCTGCTCCTCATCGTCGCGCTGGTCGCGGTCATCGCTCACGGCGCGTCGCTGTCGGTATCGCGGTACGGTCCCGGGTTCCTGACCGGGACGACGTGGGACCCCGTCTCCTACACGTACGGCGCCGCGCCCGCGATCGCGGGGACCCTCCTGACGAGCGCTCTAGCGCTCCTGATTACGGTTCCAATCGCCATCGGGGTCGGGATCTTCCTCTCGGAGATCGCCCCGCCCTGGCTGCGACGTCCCCTTGCCTTGGTGGTCGATCTTTCGGCCGCCGTCCCCTCCGTGGTCTACGGGTTCTGGGCGTTCATCGTGCTCGCGCCGGTGATGCAACACACCGTGGAACCGGGTCTTGCGAGCCTTTCCCAAGGAGGCTTCCCGTTCTCCTCCGTGGCCACGGGGACGGACCTCCTCACGGCGACGCTCGTCCTCGCGATCATGGTGCTGCCGACGATCGCGGCGGTCGCTCGCGAATCGTTCCGGGCGGTCCCACGGATCCATCGGGAGTCCGCACTGAGCCTCGGAGCCACGAGGTGGGAAGCGACGCGCCTCGGCGTGCTCTCCCCGGCGCGGCGGGGGATGGCTGCCGGGATCATTCTCGGACTCGGTCGTGCGCTCGGCGAGACGATCGCGGTCACGATGGTGATCGGGAACATCTACATCCTTCCCGGAACGCTCTTCTCGAAGGGCGCGACCCTCGCGACGCAGATCGTCAATCAGTTCCCCGGTGAGCCGGGGATCGACCGCAGCGCGATCATGGAGCTCGCGCTGATCCTCTTCGCGATTACGCTCGTCGTGAACGTCGTCGCCCGTCTGCTCCTCTGGCGGGCGGAGGAGGGTACCCAGGACGGGAGTCCCGGTCGGCGACGCGGACTCCTCCGACGGTCCATCTCTCGTCGTCCGGTCCGCTCGGTGCGGGAGCCCCTGACCGCTCCCGGGGTCTCCGCTCGCGAGCTGCCGTGGCGGAAACGGATCGTCGAGGAGGCACCGCGGCGAATCCGGCGGCGCCGGTGGATCGAACGGATCGTCATCGGAGTGTGCGCCGTGTGCGTCGTGCTCGCGATTCTTCCGTTCGCGAGCGTGATCTACACGGCCGTCCAGTACGGCGGGAGCGCCGTCGTCCGGCCCTCGTTCTACACCTCTCTTCCCCCCACGGCCGGATGCAGCCCGCAGCCGGGGACAGCCTGCGATTTCGGCGGGATCGGGCCGGAGATTCAGGGGACGCTCATCATGCTCGGGCTCGGGGCCTTGATCGCCGTCCCCGTCGGACTCCTCGGCGGCATCTACCTCGCGGAGTACGGACGGAACCCGTTCGCCCGGCTGGTGAGCTTCCTCGCCGACGTGATGACGGGGGTCCCGACGATCATCCTCGGCGTGTTCGTGTTCAGCCTGTTCGTCTACCTCAATCACAACGTCGCGTTGTGCGCGCTCTCGGGCGGAGTCGGCCTCGGGGTGCTCATGATCCCGATCGCAATCCGCGGGACCGAAGAGGCGCTGGGGGCTGTGCCCCGGGAGCTCCGCGAATCCGCCCTCGCGCTCGGCTTCCCCCGTCACTGGGTGACTCTGAGGGTGGTGCTCGGCTGCGCCCGAGGGGGACTCGTGACCGGGATGTTGCTGGCGGCCTCCCGGGCGGCGGGGGACACGGCCGTGCTCTTGCTCACGGCCGGCGGGAGCAGCTTTTGGTTCCGGAACCTGAACACGCCGACGGCCGCGATCACCCCCTTCATCTACAATAACTTCGGTTCCTCCTTCTCCAACCTGCAAACGGACGCCTGGGGGGCCGCGCTCGTGCTGCTCGGACTCATGCTCGCCATCAGCCTCGGCGCACGGCTCGCCGTCCCCGAATCGCGTGACCTCGCGGAGGTCGGATAGCCCGATCGATGACCGACCCCAAGCTGCAGACCATCGGACTCAGCGCGTGGTACGGGCGCAAGCAGGTCCTCTACGACATCTCGCTCGACGTGCCGGACCGCGCCGTAACGGCGATCATCGGGCCGTCGGGATGCGGAAAGTCGACGTTCCTGCGTTGCCTGAACCGCCTCCATGAGGAGACTCCCCGGGCGCGGATCGAAGGGAAGATCCTGCTCGACGGGGAGGACCTCGCGACAAAGGGAGTGGTGAGCGTTCGGTTCCGGGTCGGGATGGTGTTCCAGAAGCCGACCCCGTTCCCGAACATGTCGATCTTTGAGAACGTCGCCGCCGGCCTACGCCTCCTCGGGGTCCACGAGAGGCAGGCCCTGGACGACGGCGTCTACGACGCGCTGCAGCATGCGGGGCTGTGGGAGGAGGTCGAGGACATCCTGGACGCGCCGGGCACGAGCCTTTCCGGCGGACAACAGCAACGGCTCTGCATCGCCCGGGCGCTCGCGGTCCGACCGGAGGTGCTGCTCCTCGACGAGCCGTGCTCCGCTCGACCCAATCGCCACTGCGAAGATCGAGAACTTGATCGCGAAGCTCCGTTCCGACTACACGGTGATCGTGGTGACCCACAACCTTGCTCAGGCCACCCGGGTCTCCGACTACACGGCGTTCCTCTACCTCGGGAAGCTCGTAGAGGCTGGCACCACCGATCAGCTGTTCCACCGGCCGGTGGAGAAGCTCACCGAGAACTACGTGAACGGGCGATTCGGGTAGGTCCCGCTCGCGCCGATCCGGGACCCGGGCTCACTCCCCCCGAATCGCCTTCGGCAGCGGTGAGCCGGGGACGCTCCAGATCTCGTACTCCAAGATCGTCCGGAACCCGAGGCTCGGGTAGACGTGGGAGCCCATCGGGGTCGCCCACAGGTAGGCGGCGTCACATCCTTGGCCCCGTCCGTCGGAAACGATCCGTGACACGAGCGCCCGGGCGAATCCGCGGCGGCGTCCCTCCGGCGCGGTCCCGACGTAGGCGACCCCGGCAATCCCATGGGTCACGACCAGGATCCCATGCACGACAGGGGTCCGGTTCTCATATCCCACGTACCAGGTCAGCCCCTTCGCCTCGAGCCAGCTCGCCTCTGGGGCCTCGTAGGGACCGCCGAAGGAGCGGGACGCGGCATGCTGGAGGTCCACGAGCTGGTCGAGGGTCTCGACCCTGACGATGCGAAGTCCGCCGGGCGGTTCGAGCGGTCGCTCGGGAAGCGGGTGCAGCACCATCCCCGGGAACTTCCCCTCGTCGAAAAACCGTCGAGCGGCGAGCACCGGTCGCATCGCCTTCTGCACGTTCGGGTGAAGGATGACGCTCCACGGGTGCGGGTTCCGCTCGAAGAACCTCTCGGCGAGGTCCAACGCTCCTGGAGGGTCCGTCCGCGCCTCGGTGATGAACGCGACGTTCTCCATGCTGTCTCCGCCGCCCAGGTTCACGAAGAGGCTCCCTTCGTGTTCCTCCACCATCGCTCCGGTCGCGCAGAGAGCGAAGGCGCGGTAATCCTCGATCGCGTTGCGGTGGCACCGAGCGAGGAGGTCCGGGGAGAGTGCCCTGTTCAAGGAATCCTCTTCCAACGCCGCGCCCCCGGTTCAAAGGCGAGTCGACCGTTCGTAAGACGGTTCTCGGGGGGGAGGGCTTACGTCGAGCGGCGCGGACGCCGTCGGGCGTCCCGGGTCTCCGTATCCACCGACGGCTCGGACGGGCGTGGGTCGAGGGGATTCGGCGGGTCCGACGCGAAGTCCGGGTAGTCGGTGGACTCGCGCAGGTTCTCGTCCAGCAGTTCGTCGAGGCCGACACCGGCCGGCGCGGTCGCTCCGTGGGCCGCGGCATGCCGGGTCGTCACCGACGCGTCGGAACGGGCCAGCCCCTCGCTCGCGCTCTGAAGCTGCTTCATCAGGTTGAGCCAGATGCGGCCCTGGCTCGCGAGCGTCGCCTCGAGGCGGTCGCGGAGATCGCCGGTCTGCTCGAGCAGCTCGCCCTCGAGCCGGCGCAGCTCGCGCGCCATCTCCCGACGGAGCTCCTTGATCCGGGCCTCGGTTTCGGTCGCCCCGGGTCCCTCCTTCTCGAGCTCGGAGACCCGCAGCCACGTCCGTCGGATGAGCGGGAGCGCGCGGTCGGCCACCACCTGGATCCGGCGGTCGAGGTCGTCGACCTCGTGCCGGAGCGTCTGTTCGATCCGGAGGAGATCGGTCTCCCGGGTCTGGATCTTCGCTTCGAGGCGCTCGAGTCGGACGACGCCCTCCTCCTGCTGCGAAGTGAGGCGGACCTCCGCCTCGCCGACGGCCTGCCGGATCGACTTCTCCTGGTCCTCGCGGCCGGCGTCGAGCCCGCGGGCGACCCGGTCGCGGATCACCGCGTCGAACTTGCTCGAGTCGATCGTCTTGGCGAGCGATTGGTCGACGTCGGACTTCAGCCGAGCGAGGAGCTCGACATACTTCTCCCGCTCGCGCTCCTGGTTCTCCCGAAGCTTCTGCTCGAAGTACGACTGCAGCCGGACCTGGAGCCCCGCGAGGGCCTGGGTCTGGGCCTCGCTCGTCTCCGCGAGCCGGGCCTCCCCGCTCACCGACCAGCGCTTCTCGGCCTGGGCGACCCGTTCCTCTTGCGCGCTCGCGAGCCGCTCTTTGAGCTCGTTGTTCGCCGAAGAGAGCCGGGATTCCACGTCCTTCGTTCGGCCGTCGATGAGGATCCCGAGCCGCTGCTCGAGGTCGCGCACATCCTTCGACCGCCGCTGCTCGAGCTCGGTGGTCCGCTCCTTGAGGAGTTCGCGGACGCGGCCCTCGATCTCCTCGCGGATCGCGGTCCCCTGCTCCTGGGCCTCGCGCAGCTCGAGGTCGATCTGCGCGACCAGCGCGGCGCGCATCTCCTCCTCGTCGTGGGTCTGCTGGGCCCGGAGCTCGTCGACGGACTGCTTGAGCTCGTCCCGGAGCCGGGACGCCCACATCTCGCCGGCGCCCTGGACTTCCTGTTGGACCTTCTCGGTGATCGTGCGGAGACGCGCCTCGTTCGCCTCGAGGACCTTCTGCTCGGCCTCCGCCGCGACGTCCGACGGGCTCACTACCGGTCGGACCTCGATCGCGTGGAGCCGGGACGTCAGATCGGACTGGAGCCCAACGACCGCGCGGGATGACGCTTCGCCGACCTCCTTGATGCGGGCGTCGAGGAGCGCGGTCCATTTCGCTTCCAGCTCCTTCGTCGCGGCCGCGAGACGGGATGCGAGCTCGCTCCCGTCGATCGGGGCGGGTCGTCCCTTCGAAAGGTCGGCGAACCGCCGGTCGATCTCGCTCTTGAGGAGGGTCTCGAGCTCCTCGCTCGAAGCGGCCGGGGCGGGCGCACCGGCGGGCGGAGCGGGCGGGGGCGGTGGAGGCGGAGGCACCGCGACCCCCGTCGGCAGCGCCGAGGGGTCCTCGCTCGTGGAGACCGGAACCGCGACCGGTCCCGAGGGCGGGAGCTTCACTTCGGGGAGCTTGTGGAGCCACGGAGGGTGCTGGCCCATCAGCGTGTCGGCCGCGGGAGGGGCCGGTGTCGGCGGGGCGTTGGGAATCGGCTCGGGGGGGAGGAGCGGGGTCTCCGCGGGGCGCGCCTGCAGGTATTCGTTCGCCCGGCGCGCGGCCTCCGTGGTCATGGGGACCGAGCGGCCTTTCGGACGGGTCAGGAGGAGCGCGGCGGTCTCCATCGCCGTGCCGATCCGCCACATCTCCTTGCGGCGGTCGCGGCCGCCCTGACGTTCGGTGTCGTGAAGGTGGCCCTGGAGGCGGGGGGCCTCGACGAGGTCGACCCGGCGGGTCACCTCTTGGATCTTCGATTCCTGATGCTCGCGGACGTACTGAAGGACGAGAGGAAGCGCCTCCCGCCCCCGGCTCGGCCGGGTGAGGTCCCTCAGCGTCACGGGGGCCGTCTCCCAGCTCTGGAGCCGCTTCGCGTGGCGGTCCCCCTGGGCTTCCGCCCGTGGGACGCGCATCACGGCGAGCGAGAGCGGGAACTGCTCGGTGAACTCGTTCAGGTTCACCTTGGCCTCGGGCAGGAAGTACGGGAAGACGAGGAAGGCGCCGAGCGCGACCAGGGAGGTCGGCATGACCCGAATCAGCTCGAGAACGGCCTGACAGCAGCCCTCCCACGCTTCGGCGGCCACCGCGACGACCGGTTCGGTCGTCCCGCGGTGGAAGAGGAACCCTTCCCCAACGGTCTGATAGACGAGCGGGTCCGGCTCGACCGGAGGCTTCTTCGCCCCCTCGGAGCGACCGCTCATGGTCGCGTGGGCCCGGAGCACGTCGATCCCGAACTCCCCGCCCGCGAGGAGCGGGGCGGTCTCGAGGACGAGCGTCTTCATGCCGAGCCGGGGCCGGTCCTCGGTCGAGAGGAACATTCGCCCGACGCAGGTGTACCGCCCGTTCGCCGCCGGGTAGAGGAAGATGTTCGGGTAGAACGAGAGGGGCTGGGAGGGGTCCGGGTCCCAGTAGTCGTGGGTGTCGGCGATGTTGATCGTGAGGTTCCCGACGATCCGGATCGCCTCGAGGGTCTCGCGTCGCCCGGGGAAGTCCTCGGGGATCGTCGTGTAACCGGGGCTCTCCGCCTCGTTGTCGACTTGGCGACACCAGACGACCGCGACCGGGGCGAGGGCGCCCGTCCCGGCTCCCTCCGGTATGGCCATCAGGCCCCCTTCGTCGCGCGTCGCTCGAGGATCCGCTCGCACGCCCGGGCGAGCGGGAGTGTCGTGTTGACCATCACCGGGACGCCCATCGTGACGGTCCCCGTGTTCGGCGCCTCTTCGCCGGACTCACCGATGAAGAGGGGGTGGCCCTCCCCGGTCGAGACGGCGCTCGAGATCATGAAGACGTCCTCCTTCGTGGAGATCCCCCGCCCTTCCTGGGCGACCAGGATCGTGCCCATTCCGGCGCCGTCGCGCCGGAGGAGGAAGTCAGTGGTGTCGAACGTGCTGCGGAACGTCCGCTCCCGGACGGACTGCTCGACCTCGCCGTAGAACTCCTTGAGCTTGTCCGCCTTCGAGACGGCGATGACGAGGGGGAGGTTGCGCTGCCGCGTGTAGCGGAAGACGCCCCGGGCGAGGTTGACCTGTTGCGCTTGGTCGCGGAGCGACGGGAGCGCGGGGGAGAGGAGGAGGATGATCGCGTCCGCTTCGCAGACGAACCGGCCGAGGAGCGTGAGGCCCCGCTTCCAGAGATCCCGACGGTCGGGTCGCCAGGAGTCGAAGTGCGGGATCACGCGGCAGCCCTTCTCGGTAACCTCCCCCTCGGGGGAGTCGAGCCAGATCCGGTCGTAGGTGAAGTAGTCGGAGATGATCCCGCCGGCCTCGTCGACCGTCTGGAGTTCCATCGGCCGTGACCCCGCCTCCCCCTCGGGGGCAGCGTAGCGGAATCGCATCTTCATCTCGACGAACTGGTTGAACTTCGTCGGCAGCGGGTACTTCGTCAGGATCCCCTGCTCGTCGCGTCCGGCGCTCAGCTCGACCCAGAGTTTCCGACGGTCCTCCATCGGACGATTGACGTAGTAGCGGGTCGTCGTCTCGAGGCTGCCCTCGGGGTCTGTCGGGTCGGTGGTCTCGTACGTTGTCTCCTCGAGCGCCACATCGTTCTCGAGGTCGCCGAACAGCGGCAGGCTGCCGTTGTCGGCCCGCGACGGGATGTACAGGATCGGAAGGTTGAGCCCGAAGTGGCCCGAGAGGAATCGGAAGTACGTCGTCTTGCCCGACGCCGGGATGCCGACGACGGCGATGCGGGTCGCGTCGACCGAGGACTTCGGTTCCCGCTTGCCCGTCGACTTTCGACGGGTGGTGACCTTCACCTCCGTCATCGGGCGCCCCTCACCTCATCTCCGCCAGGCATATTTCAATGAAGTCCAAGGCTCCTTCGACGGTGGCCCCTTCGGAGGCGAGCTCGAGGCGGGCGTCCTGGAGGAGGGAGAAGACCTCCTCGACCGCGGCTTCGTGCTTGATCGCGGCGTCCTGGATATCGCCCTCCCCCGCGAGCCGGGTGAGCTGGTACGTCCCGCGCAGCTCCATCAGCTTCGAGAAGAGGTCCATCAGCCTTTCCCGGGTCTTCGGGTCCCCGTTGTTGAGGCGGTGCTCGGTCTCGTCGATGAACCGGACCAGCGTCTCCGTCTCCTTGTCGTTCTGCATTCGCGCCTGGAGGACGGCGAGCCGCCGCAAGATCGGCGCCTGGGTCGCCGCGGGGAGCTTCTCCGCCTCGGTCCACGCCTGAAGGAGGGCTCGGGCCGCCTCCACGACCGCATGGCGAGCGTACTGGATCCGCGCCTCCCAGTAGAGACGGGTAACCGACGGGAGGAACCCCTGGGTCCGCTGGATCAGTTCGAGCGCGCGGTCGAGCTCTCCCGCGAGGTACGCCGAAACGACCTCGCCGAGCGGGCCGTATCGCTCTTTCAGGTACGCCGGGGGCCCGCCCGGACCGCTCGCTAGGAAGTCGACCTCGATCTCGGGGGATTCCGAGTAGCCGGCCGCTTCGGCCGCTTTCGCCGCCGCCGTGCTGCTCTTGATCCGAGCGACCGTCGCGTGCTGCTGAGGCTCCTTGAGGGCGCGGGCCGCGTTCGCCGCATGGCGCGCGAGTTCCTCGGGATGCAGCTCCTCGATCGGGCGATCGTCCTCGTACCCGACGTCGACGAACGCGTTCACCATCTGGGCGAACAGCTGAGTGGACGTGTTGACGAGCTGGAAACTGTACGCCGGAGGAAGTCCCAGCTCCTGCGCCCTCTGGTTCAGTTGGGTCAAGAACTGGTTCATCCGACCGGCGTCGGCGCCCTTGTCCCGTTCGTCCCCGTTCCCGATGCCGATGATGCGGAGCGTGAGGCGGGAATGTGCGGGGAGGATGTACGGGACCAGGTCGACCTTGCCGGCGGCGACCTTCGCGGTCGGCTCCATACGGACGTCAAAGCGGGACGAGGCGTTGTCCCACCCGTCCGTCACGAGGACGAGGTTCCCCTGGACCCCGCTCGTTCCCATCCGCAGAAGGTCCGCCCCGACGCCTATCGCGTCCCAGATCGCCGACCGCCCGCTGGGCGTGAGGAGGGAGATCAGGTTCTCGATGTACGGAAGGTTCTCTCGATGGATCTCACCGAGGGGGACCGGGACCCGAACGGTCTCTGTGAAGGTCACGAGGCCGAACAGGTTCCCGCTCGTCGCGGCGTCCTGGAGGATCCGGAAGACGGCGGTGCGCGCGACCTCGATCTTCTGGCGCTCGGGCCCGCCGCCGTTCGGGTCGGGGAGGGGGGCGAACATGCTCTTCGAGAGGTCGAGCAGCAGCACGTTGCGTTCCCGGGTCGGTGGTGCGGGAACTTCCTCTCCGTTGTTCTCCATAGCGTGCGAAATCCCGTGGCGAGAGGAGGGTCGTTCGATCCCGTCCTAGAAGCCCCCCCGGGCGGCTTCGCGGTTAGGCACGCATGGAATTACCTCGGCCAGGGTATTTGTGCGTATCGCCGGTGTCACCACGGATGTACCGCCGACCGGAGGCGGGACGCGGTCCCGCCGGTTAGGGTTATAAACGCGACCTGAGTCGGCCCCGCCCGCATGGGCAACATCCGGCAGACGTACATCAAGCGGGTCGCGATCGAGCTGATCCGCCATTATCCCGAGGCATTCACCGGCGATTTCACCCAGAACAAGCAGAAGGTCCTCGAGCTCACCGACCTCGGGGTGACCGTCGAGGGTCACCTGCAGGCGAGCCACAAGAAGCTCGCCAACCGGATCGCCGGGTACGCGACGCGGTACGTCCGGCGGAAGCGCGGGACCTGAGCCTCCTCCCGAGCGGGGCAGGCCCCCGCCGGGGCTAGTCGAAGATCTGCAAGCCTTCCTGAAGGTGGACCACTTCGACCGGGGTGGTCGGCCGCCCGACCAGGAGCCCGCGCGAGTTCGCCACCACGCAGGCGCCGACGATTGGAACGCCAAAGTTCGCCGTCGAGCGGTGCACCGGGACCTGGAGCAGAGACCCCACGTGGGCCGCCTCGCGTTCGGTGGCGCGGGGATGCAGAATCACGCCCCGATTGGTGGCGACGCCAGCCATGCCGACTGTTCCGAGACCGGCGATCGTCCCCCGTTCCGCCGGGACCCCCAGCGCCTGCCGAAGCTGGTCGATCGCCTCGTCCGAGAAGTCGGGGTGGACGATCGCCCCCGAGTCGTTCGCGAGGATGTTGTTGCCCATCGCGTTCTGCCTGTGGGCGACGACGGTGAGCGGCGCGACCGACTCGAGGGCACGCCGCTCGCCCGCATCGACCTCCCCTCCGACGACGAGTCCCTTCGAGTTGGCCGCGAGCAAGGCCCCGACGACCTGGCAATCGAGGACGGAGGTCCGCACGATTCGCACATCGAGCATGCGCGCGATGTCGCGCTCCACCGAGCGCGGGGTGTCGTCCGGGACGATGGCGAAGTGGTCGCCGATGCGCAGGTACACCCCGAGATAGGGGCTGCCTCCCACGAGGGTCCGACCGACCGGCACGCGAGGGGCCTCCGCCGACCGACGCTACTCGGTCTCGAGGAGGTCGACCTCAATCAGGCCGTCCTCGAAGCGGATCGCCTTAACCCGAACCCGGGTGGGAATGTGCTGGATCCCCCGCGCCCAGATGTGCTCGTTCAAGCGGGGATCGATCCAGACGTCCTCGGGCTTGCCCTTCATGTGGCGGACGACGAACCGGCGGACCGTCTCGAGGGCGTGGCCGGCCCGGCGTCGGCGCGACGGCTGGTGCTGACTCGGTCGGAGGGGGATGACGTACTCCCGTTCGAGTTCCTCAGTGTGGCGGGTGCTGGGTTTGGCAGGCATCGATCCGTTCCTCCTCGCTCTCCTTCGCTCGTCGCTCCCTCACGCACCTACTTGTGAAGGTGGCCTCGCTTCCAGACGTGGCGCTTCGGGTGGCGGGTGACCGTACGGTTCGTCCGCTGCATCACCCATGCCGGGACGCGGCGGTTTCCCTTCACGACGCGGAACAAGCGGGTCTTGCGTGCGAGGCTCTTCCTACGGTTCGCCATGGTTTTTCTCTCCGTCCGTTCAGCGTCGTGTGATCTTGATCTCCCGGCGCTCGGGAGCAATGCGTTCGAGCAGGGCCCGCAACGTCGCGTCGTCGATGGCCCGCTGGATCCGTCCGCTCGCGGCCAATGCGATCAGCTGCTGCTCGACGGCGGAGGCGACCTCCGGCTTGGCGAGTCGGATCCGGGCGAGTCGCTCGCGCGCTTCGGTGGTGAGGATGCGTCGAAGGATTTCGGTGCGTTCCTGATCGCGGCGGGCGAGCTCCGCTTCCTGCGCCGCGTACGCGTGGGCGTTCGCCGCCTCGCTCGCCTGCATCTCCTGCATCTGCTGGAGACGTCGGCGGCGCAGCTCCGCGAGCTCCGCATCGTCTCCGTACGCCATCGGTCCGCTCCTTCGCCCTGGAAAACACGCTAGAGGTACTTGGCGAGTTCGGGTCGCTCCGAGGCCATCCCCTTCAGGATGTCGCGGGCGAGCGAGTCCAGCAGCTTCTGGCCCTCTGGGCTCACGCGTCGACCCTTGGTCTTGTACGGCTGGACGAGACCGGCCTTCTCGAGCTGGTGGACGATCTCCCGCAGGATCGAACGGGAACCCGCCCGGGCGTGGTACGGCGCGCTGCCGCGATCGCGCTTGCCTCCGTACTCCGCGCTCAGCCGCTCGATGCCGACGTACCCCTGGAGGTAGATCTTCCGGAGCACCGAAGCGCTCCGAAGGTACCACCAGTCGGTTTGGGTCGGAGCGCGCTGCTTGTGAACCCCGGTCTTTGCGAACGTAGCCCAGGGCGGAGGCGACACGGCCTTGCGGCTCCTCAGCTCGGTCGCGAGCTTCGGGAGGAGGACGGCCGTGGGTACGTCGTTCGGATGGGTCATGAGGCGGCGCGCCCACCGTCCTCGCGTATTTAAAGTCGAAGGCGAGAAACCGACTCCGCCCCTCGACCCCGACCCCCGGAAGGCAACGTCCGCGAGCCCAGCGGGCCGGTAACCCCGACGTGAGGGTTCTCGGGCCGCGACCGTGGCCTTAACTAACCGGGCCGACGTGGGTCGACTCGAGGAGCGTTCCTCTTCGCGCGATGACAACTGCAGCGCTCGTATTGAGCGGAGGCGAATCCAGCCGATTCGGCGGATTGCCCAAGGCGCTGATGCCTCTCGGGGGCAAGACCGCAATCCGGCGAATTGTCGAGACATGCTCCGGTCGGGGACTCGACCCGGTGGTCGTCGTGGTAGGCCCGCACCGGGGGCCCATCGCCCACGAGCTCCGGGACATGCCGGTGGAGCTCGTCGACTCGGAGCTATGGTACGAGGGGCGAACGGCATCGATCCACGCGGGGCTCGAAGCGATTCCCGAGGGCCGGGACGTGCTCTTCTGGCCGGTCGATCATCCCTTTGTCTCCGACGCCACCGTGGACCGACTGCTGAGGGGTTGCCACGACGAACCCCTCGCGGTGTGGTTCATCCCCACCTACGAAGGGCGAGGCGGGCACCCTGTTCTCTGGCGATCCAGCGTTCGGGCCGACGTACTCGACCTCCGGAACGATGCGCCGCTTCGCTCCCTGCTTCCCGAGTTCGGGATTCAGGTGCGCCGGATCCCTGTCCCGGACCCCGGGGTGGTCGCGAACGTGGACACTCCCGAGGAGTACCGAGCCGCGCTCGACGAGTGGGAGGCCCGGACGCGGGGGGCCGTCTGATGGACCGCCGGCTCACGAGAGAAGCGTTGCGGCTCCTCGAACGGCATCAGCCGTTCGTCCGGGCGACCGTGGTGAAGACGGTCGGCTCCGTCCCCGGGAAGACCGGCACGGCGATGATCGTGCGGTCCGACGGTTCGACGATGGGGACCGTGGGCGGTGCCCAGCTTGAGGAGGAAGTAAAGGCGCTGGCCCAGACGGCGTTCGCTCGGAAGGAGGGGGACCTCCACCATTTCGATCTCCAGGCATGGAAGCCGGGCGGACTCGCGAGCCTGTGCGGTGGGTCCGTGGAGATCGCCATCGAGTACGTCGCCGCGCGTCCGAACCTTCTGCTGTGGGGAGGCGGACACGTGGCCCAGGCTCTCGCCCAGATTCTCCCTACGTTGGAGTACGACTACAGCGTGGCCGACGATCGCCCCGAGTGGGTCGAGGTCGACCGGTTCCCCACCGCTGAGCGAAGGGAGGTCGTCGCGCCGGAGAAGCTGTTCGAGGTATTCGACGCCGCCTCGTTCACCCACCTCTACCTCCTCGGTTACGACGCGATGAAGGACCTCGAGGTACTCGCCCTCGCGCTCAACCGGTTTCCGAACACGATCGGCCTCATCGCGAGCGCCTCGAAACGGGAGCACATGTTCGCGACGCTTCGAGGCCGGGGGTTCTCGCGCGAGTCGCTCGCCCGGATCCGGTCACCCGTAGGACTCCCTATCGCCGCCGAGACTCCGGCGGAGATCGCGGTGAGCATCGTGGCCGAGATCGTCCGGGAAATGCACCCATCGTCCTTAGGTACCTCGACGCGTGAGGTCTCCCAGGTGACCCCGAACCCCGATGCCGTCTCCCGACCTCCTTAGGTTCCGTCTGAACGGGCAACCGATCGAGGTGGCCTGCGAGGCTCCTCGCGTCCTCCTCGACCTCGTCCGTGAGGACCTCAACCTGACGGGGACGAAACGGGGGTGCGACCTCGGGACGTGCGGTTGTTGTACCGTGCTCGTCGACGGCCGGCCGACGTTGAGCTGCCTCACGCTCGCACGCCTCGTCGAGTGCCGCGAGGTCACCACGATCGAAGGGGTGACGCCCCCGGGCCGCCTCTCGCCGGTCCAGCGGGCGTTCGTCGAGTTAGGGGCGACGCAGTGCGGCTTCTGCACGCCCGGGTTCGTGGTGACCGCCACCGCGCTGCTGCATGACCATCCCCATCCCAGCCGGGCCGAGATCGAGCGGGCGATCTCCGGGAACCTCTGCCGGTGCACGGGGTACCTCAAGATCATCGAGGCCATCGAAGCGGCGTCGAGGCAAGGGGGCCCGTGACGAGCGCCCCTTCCACCTCGTACCGGCTCCTCGGGGGGCGGATCCCCTACGTCGAGGGGCCCCTCAAGGTCACGGGGCGGGCGGAGTACACCGACGACATTCGACGGCCCGGGATGCTCGTTGGGCGCCTCCTCCGCAGTCCCTGGCCGCACGCGCGCCTCCGGTCGATCGACGTGAGCGCCGCGCGCGCGCTCCCCGGCGTGTGCGCGGTCCTCACGGGGGAGAAGTACCCCACCCCGTTCGGCGTCCTTCCGATCACCCACGACGAGACCGCCATCGCCGTGGACAAGGCGCGTTACATCGGGGACATCATCGCCGCAGTCGCCGCCACGGACGAACGAACCGCCGAGCGAGCGATCTCGCTCATCCGGGTCGACGCCGAGCCTCTTCCGGAGTACTCCGACCCCCGAATGGGGGTCACACCCGTTTCGGAGCCGATCCACGCCCGGGGACTCCTCGGCTCGAACATCCAGAAGGAGGTCGTCCAGCATTTCGGGAATGTCGATGCCGCGTTCGCCCAGGCGGTGCACACGGCGCGGGTCCGCGGCACCTTCGCGGGCGTCACTCACGCGTTCACCGAGCCGATGGCGACGATTGCGGAGGCGACCCCGGACGGGCGGCTCACCGTCTGGAGCGCGACGCAGGTCCCGCACTACCTCCACCGAGCGCTCTCCGAGGTGCTCGGGTGGCCGATGCACCGGATCCGCGTCATCAAGCCGGAGGTCGGCGGGGGATTCGGCGGAAAGTCCGACCCGCTCCCTCACGAGATCGTCTGTGCGGCGCTCTCCATCGAGACCGGCCGACCGGTGAAGATCCTGTTCGACCGGGAGGACGTCTTCTACACGAACCACGGCCGACATCCGACGCAGAACGACGTGCGGATCGCGGTCGATGCCGAGGGGAAGATCCTCGCCTACGACATCGAGGCGCTGCTGGACGGCGGCGCCTGGAGCTCCTTCGGTACGGTGACGACGTACTACAACGGCGTCCTCGCGATGGGGCCGTACCGGGTCCCGAACTTCCGGTATCGCGGCCGCCGGGTCTACACGACCAAGCCGCCGTCCGGCGCGATGCGCGCCCACGGGGGCACGAACATCCGCTACTCGGTTGAGGTCGCGCTCGACATGCTGGCGGAGGAGGCGCAGCTCGATCCGTTCGACTTGCGAAGTCGCAACGCGCTCCCGCCGAACTCGAAGACGGTGAACGAGTTCCGGATCACTTCGACGTCGTTCCTGAGATGCCTCGCGGCGGCCCGCGAGAGGAGCGGCTGGGACGAGAAGTTCCGCCGACTCCCGTACGGCCACGGAGTCGGGCTGGGCTGCGGGTTTTACATCTCCGGCTCGAACAGCCCGATCCATTTCTCCCCGAAGATGCCACAATCGACCGTGCACCTCAAGGTCGACATGGACGGCGGCATCGCCGTCCATTCGATGCAGGCGGACATCGGACAGGGGTCGAACACGTTGCTCGCGGCGATCGTCGCCGAGGTTCTCGGCGTCGATCTCGATCGGGTCCACGTCCAGCGGGTCGACTCCGACGTGAGCCCGGTCGATCTCGGGTCGTACTCGAGCCGGGTCACGTTCATGATGGGCAACGCCGCGCGGGCGGCGGCCGAGCAGCTGCGGAGCCGCCTCGTGGCGGCGGCGGCCACCCTCCTCGATCGGAACCCCGAGGTTCTCGAGGTCGCCCACGAGCGCATCCAGGAGAGGGACCACCGGGAGCACGGTGTGACGTTCCTCGAAGCGTTGCACCGCGCCATGGAGTCGTCGGGGGCGCTCATGGCGACGGGCTCGTACCAATCCCTGCCGATGGGGGGCACCTTCAAGGGAGCACGGGCCGGCACCGCCCCCGCGTATTCGTTCGCGGCCTACGTCGCCGAGGTGATCGTGGACGTGGAGACCGGGGAGTACCGCGTGCCGAAGGTCTGGGCAGCGTTCGACTGCGGTCGCCCGCTCAACCGGTTGGCGGTCGAGGGCCAGATTGAGGGGTCGATCCACATGGGACTCGGCCAGGTGATGGGCGAGTCGATGAACTACCGGGGGGCCCGCCTGTTCAACCCGTCGCTCCTCGAGTACAAGATCCCGATGCCCCAGCAGATGCCCGAGGTGGAGATCCTCCTCGTCGGGGAGGACGATCCCGAAGGCCCGTTCGGAGCGAAGGAGGCGGGGGAAGGCCCGCTGATCGCGACGCTGCCCGCGGTCGGGAACGCCCTGTACGATGCGATCGGGGTCCGGTTCACCGACCTTCCGATCACCCCCGACAAGGTGCTCAAGGGGATCGACCAGCGCCGGCGCGAGGGCCGAGCCTGGAAGGGAGCGTGAACCGGTGCACCTCGACCCCTTCGAGCTCCACCGACCGCGCAGCGTCGAGGAGACCGTCGGGCTCGCGGGGCGATGGGCGGGGCAGTTTGACTACCTCGCCGGAGGGACCGACCTACTTCCTAACTACAAGATGCACCTCAATCTCAAACCGCACGTGATCGCTCTCGACGCGGTCCCCGAACTCGCCGGCCATTCGCTCGAGCGGGTCGGCGCGATGGAGCGGCTCAGCCCGCTCGAGCGGGACCGAGCGTTCGGCGCCACGTACCCCGCCGTCGCGGACGCCCTCCGCGAGGTCGCGACCCCACTCGTGCGGGAGAGCGGAACGGTAGGCGGGAACCTTCTCGTCGAGACCCGGTGCTTCTTCTTCAACCAGAGCTACTTCTGGCGGGCGAGCCTCGGGTTCTGCTTGAAGGCGGACGGGGACCGCTGTCACGTGGTCCCCCAGAAGGAGCGCTGCTACGCGACGTTCAGCGGCGACCTCGCCCCGGCATTCCTCGTCCTCCGGGCAGAGGTCGAGCTCGCAGGCCCCGAGGGACGTCGAAAGATCCCTCTTTCCGAGCTGTACGATGCGAAGGGCGATGGCCTCCGGCGGCTGACCACCCGGCCCGGGGAACTTCTGGTCGCCCTGCATCTCCCGCCGGAAGGACGGGGCCTACGGGGCCGGTATCGAAAGCTCCGGGTCCGCCCCTCGTACGACTTTCCGGAGCTCGGGGTCGCGGTCGCCGGCGCCTTTGATGGGGACCGGGTGACCTCGCTCGCCCTCGCCCTCGGCGGGGTCGAGACGTACCCCCGCCGGTTCGACGAACTCACCGAGCCACTCATCGGGGAGACCCTCTCCGACGACCGTCTCTCGGCCCTGGCGGAGGCGGTCACGCGCGCGGTGCGCCCGGTCCACAACACTTTCCTTCTCCCGGATTACCGCCGTCGCATGGTCGGGGTGTACGTCCGCCGGGCGATCTCGGAGACCAAGGGGGCGGTCGCGGCATGACGGACGGGGCGCGCTTCGCCTTGCTGCCGCTCTCCACCCTCAGGGGGCACGAGAGGATCGACGAGGAGAGCCTCCTCGACCTCATCTCCCACCTGCGCCGCTCCCGGATGCTCGCCGAGCCGATCTGGGTGACCCGGGGGTCGTGCGTGATCCTGAACGGCCACCACCGGGTCGAGGCGCTGCGCCGCCTCGGTGCGGAGCGGGTGCCGGCATGGGTCATCGACTACGATAGCGAGCTCGTCCACCTCGAGCGGTGGCACCCCGGACCGCCGATCGCCAAGAGCGAAGTGGTCCGGCGCGCCGAAGAGGGTCGTCTCTTCCCTCCCAAAACGACCCGGCACCGGCTTCTGTTCGACCTTCCCGCGCGGCCGACGCCACTCTCGGAGCTCCTGCCCCGCCCGGTCGCCCGGCGGCGGGCTCACTCCCGGGCGTCGGTGCGGTCCTAAGCGCTCGTCGAGGCTCGGCCGCGCGCGACGTAGGGGAGGGGCAGCTCCCCTTCGGCGAACTTCTGGATCGTCGCCGCGAGCAGCGCGACCTCGATCGGGTGAAGCCGGACGCGGAGCGACTCCGGCGTGTCGTCCGGCAGCACCGGCATCCGCTCTTGGGCCACGATCGGTCCCCCGTCGACGTCCGAGGTGACGACATGGACGGTCGCCCCGGTCTCGGGTTCGCCGGCCGCGAGGACCGCCTTGTGGACCTTCATCCCGTACATGCCCGGGCCCCCATGCCGGGGAAGGAGCGCCGGGTGGATGTTGATCGCCCGGCCCGCCCAGCGCTCGACCCAGCGGGACGGCAGGATCGAGAGAAAGCCGGCGAGCACCACGAACTCGACGCCCTGGTCCAGAAGCTCTTTCGTGAGGCGGTCCGACCAGAGGTCCGGGTCGACGCCGCGGGTCGGCAGCACCGCCGTCGGGATCCCGCGACGACGGGCGCGTTCGATGGCCGGGATGTTGGGCCGGTCCGAGACCACGAGGCAGATCCGGATCGGCAGGTGTCCTCCGACGGCGAGCTCGGCGAGGCCCTCGAGGGTCGTCCCCTCGCCCGAGACCAGGACCGCGACCGGCAGCGTTCGCGTCACGGCCGGGGGAACCGGTTGCGATTAGAAGAGGGTGGCGGAGGTGAAGCGGAACGAGCCGACCGCGAGCGGCGGGGCCGTCACGCAATCCCCTCCCTCCGAATAGATCCGGCGGACCCTTCCCACGAGCCGCACGCTCTCGAGGGCCGTGAGGACGCTCTCGGTAAACCGGAGGTTCCGGGCCGGCCGAGCGACCTCGCCGTGCTCGATCTCGTACGTGCCATCGCGCGTCATTCCCGTGATCACCCCGCG
>Ga0187770_10000442_pt1 | contig 20247 bp, 19 predicted proteins | sample 0116_SJ02_MP02_2_FD_133154 | JGI IMG/M metagenome (GOLD analysis project Ga0187770, IMG submission 133154) | Tropical peat soil microbial communities from peatlands in Department of Meta, Colombia - 0116_SJ02_MP02_20_MG | ecosystem: Environmental > Terrestrial > Soil > Wetlands > Peat | place...
CCGAGCATGGCGATGAACAGCAGCATCTATGGCCTGCTTATAACCTGAACCTCGCACCACCACAAGCATCAACTCAGGGACTTTTTCAACAGCCACGCCTGTTAGCGTCACTTGAGAAATCTTTTTTGATATTTGAGGTCCTTGGGGGCCCGACGGCGGGATTCCCCAAGGCCGCCAAACTCAGGAACGATGCTGCGAGCTGCCTTTTACGGCATCAAGAGTTTCGGAAACAATTTCAGCTTGGCTTTCGCGGCACTCGCTGCAGACGAGCATTCCGACCGGATCGTACTCACGCCGTAGTATGTATTCGTCACAGCAATGCTCGGGACCTCGTCGATTCCCGTTGCCGCGTCGATAATCGTGTTTCCCGATACGCTACTCGAGGTGCAGTTGAATTCGATGGCGATGTTGCTGTTCACAATTTTATTGGCTTGGACCGTTGCGGTCGAGGTAATCAGGTAAATGCCAATGCTGTTGGAAGCGCCGCTGTTGTTCAATACTAAGTTGCTTTTGACGACGTCATCAGTTCCCTCGATATCCATCCCGAACGAATACAAGTTCGCCTCTGTGTTGGTCGTCGTGTTGCCGGATATCGTGACATTTGAACTTCCGAAGTCGAAGATGCCCGTTGACATAAAGTCGCTCACCACGTTGCCCTCTATGGTGCCGGTCGCGCCCTCAATGGCTATGCTGATGCCCGGCCCCACGGACTCGCCAGCCACCGTGTTTCCCTTGACCGTAGCTGTTAACGTTGGCGGCGTTTGGTTGCTGCCACAGAGGATCCCAAAGCCATCCACATCATGGATGTCGCTGTTTTGAATGGTCACTGTCTGCGGGATTGAAGTTCCGTTCTCCGCAAAGACTCCCACACCCTGCCCGTCGTCGATTTGATACCGCGCGGTTATTCCATTAACGGCTCCAAACGAACCGCTCTCGTAGAAGATTCCTGCCAACCATGCGCTGCCGTTTAGATTGTTGTTTGTCCCGTCCACAGTGATATTCGTAAAGTTGACGGGGCCGGTCTCCACCAGCAACTGTGCCGCGAAGGATAATACATAATCAATTCCGAATACGCTGGTTGTTACGTTTACTGCCAAGCCTGAGACGGGCGGTACGATGATCGCGCGGTTCGTGTCCCCGCTCGCGATCCCTTGCAGCGTTAGCGGCGTCGAAATGACCACCTGCTCGGCATACGTTCCCGGACAAACCTCGACCGTCGCGCCAGCCGGTACGGCGGCAACAGCCGCCGAAATCGTCGAAAAACTCGGAAGGCTTGGCTTGCACGTCCCCACTGCGTAGGTAGCGGCCTGCAGAATCTGCGGACTGAGCAGTAGCCCCACTGCGCACAAAAATACAAATGTGAAACGCCTCATGTTTATATTCCTCCTTTGCAAAATCGATTTGGAAACAGATCGTTGCCCGCTCGCCTCAGGGGGTGTGCGTTTCGACTGGCGGGAACTGCGCTTCGGAGAGGCGAAAAAAGTTTACGGGAGGCATTTTCCACTCAACGACACGCGATGTCAGTGAAGCGGGTCACATCTTGATGCGTGGCAAGAGGTTACGGCAGACAGGCGTACATAGCTGCCGACAGATCCCGATTCCACTCATTGAGTGTACGCAGGCCCTAACACCAGTTCTAAGTGGACTCCAGATAGAAATGCGGCGGGCGGAAGCCGATGCCATGGCCCGGGTTCGCCGGTGCGATCGTCCGTTTGCGCAGGTCGGAAACTTCCCGGTCGAGCAGGTGGAGTTCCTCCGCGCGCAGACGCGTGATGCGGAAGGGCTGCATGTATCCGTCGCCGCCGCGCATGGGGAACATCATTTCAGCGGTGGGGTGAATGGCGCCGGAGTTGAGAAAAATGGTCAGGCCCACCCAGACACGTTCTTCGACGCAGGTGCCGAGCTCGAGCAGTCCCCCGGTGATCGAGAGGCGATGGAGCTTGGCGAAAAGCTTGCGGCCATTTTCAAGATGAATGTTGACGGAGAGGGGACTACGCAGATTTACGCGCGGGGCACGGCGTTGCTGGCGGGATTGTGAGAATTGCGACATAAGTTGTTCGACGAATGAGCTATGCGACGAAGGCGAGGCGCGAAACGGGGTTGCTGAATGCGACGGTTCTTAATGCGGCAACGTATGGGCATGCCATGCGTGCTCGACGGCTGCGGCCAGCAGACGCCCGGTCCGGCGCATCAGTTCCCAGTCATATTCGAAGGCGGTGCCGCACGACAGGCAGACCTGGTAGTGGCGGCCCTGGTCGTCGATGCGCGGCCAGGAAAAGCGGTGCGTGCAACCTTGTCCGAGAAGTTGTTTGAAGAAATTCATTGGGTCACCACCTGATTACGATTCTTCCAGTGATCGAGCCAGCGCGAAAAGAACGGTTTGGATCGGCTGTCGAGCAGGTCGTGGAGCGCGGACAAGAGCGCGTTCGGCGGCTGCGACTTCGACAGGAAGGTGTCCACCGAGCGCAGCTTGTTCTTGGGCAAAGGTCCGTAGGCCGACAGGAGCATGATAGGGACGGTTGATTTCAGGCGCTTCATTTTCGCGGCGACCTGATCGCCGTTCATGCCGGGCATCTGGTAGTCGAGCACGACGGCATCGACCGCGCGCGAGACGAACAGTCTCAGGCCTTCGGTGCCGTCGATGGCTTCGAGGACTTCGTAGCCGCTCTGTTCGAGCAGCATTTTGCGGCCGATGAGCCCGCTCCAGTGGTCGTCGATGCAGAGGATGGTTGCTTTTGCGCGCGACATGATGCCGGTTCGTTTTCTCGGCCAGAGAGAACTCGCGAGCCGCGAGTGATGGCGGCGGATGAAGTGGTGGGCAGTTTGATTCTGCCCTCGCAGGCACGAGTCTTCAAATTACGAATGTGCAGTCGGGTGGCAGTTACCGTGAAAAGGTGGAGAGCTCAGTGTTGCACACTGCCGGAAAAACAGATCCCTCCTTGCGATCGGAATGACAAGCGAATTGAGTATTGGCAAACACGCCGGTTCGTGCAAACACAAAGCCCCTCGTTTTGACGAGGGGCTTTTGTCCGGGGAGGGACTGGGCGAGGTGCCCTTGGTCTTGCTTTTCTGAAATGCCGTTACTTCGGTTGCTGCTGCTGGTCGCTGGACATCGGCGCTCCGGTGTTGGCGGAGAGCTGCTCCAGGTCGTTCTTCAGCAGGCTGATTTCGACGCGGCCTCCGGCTACAGGCTTGGTCTTAGCCGTCTCATCGGTCGAAGGTGCGTTGCCCATGCCGACGAGGTAAATGCGGTAGACCGGAATGTCGTGGTTGAGCACGAGATAGCGAACTACGGATTCAGCCATCTTCTGCGAAGCGGTGATGGCGGCCTGGCCTTTGCCAGAGGAGAAGCCCTGCACTTCGATGATGTAGCCGCGCTGTCCCTTGACCGAGGTGGCCATCGTATCGATGGCGTCCTTGGCGTTCTTGCTCAGCATGGTCTGGCCGGGACGGAAGCGGATTTCGGTCTGGTTCGAGGCCTTGTACTGATCGATGTTGCTGACCACGTTCTCGACGGTCTGAACGCGGGTCGTGACCTGATTGGCCGTGTTCTGCGCCGTGGTCGCCTTGTTGCCGGCGTCGACGGCGTGCTGATCTGCCTGGTCGGCTTTATCGGAGGCGAGCTTGATGCCGGCCTGGGCACGAGCGTCGGTGTCCTTGATCGACTTGGTATTCGCGGAGGTCAGCTCATCGAGTTCGTTGACGCGGTCGCGGATGGGCTCGGTCTGGCGCTGTACATACTTTTTGCGGGCAAAGGGATTGATGCGTCCCCAGAAACCTTCGCGCGAAGGCGGCGTGAGCGGCGCTTTGCCGGTCGCGGAGTCGGTCGACGTCGTGGCCTGCGCGGCAGGCTGATTCTGGGTAGACGAGGTGGTCTGCGCAATGGCCGGAACAGCGAGCACGGCGGCCAGCGGCAGAGCGATCAACAGGCGGTGGTTCATGATAACTTCCTCCAAGTTTGGGGGAGCGTTTTGGGCTCCTACCCGGGAGCGCGTAAGACGCGCAAAATTTTGATTGCGTCCCCTTTAAGTTAAGAAAGCAGAGCTGTTTTGCTGTGCCGGCCGGCTTGACGCATCGCCGGGCCAATTTCCGGGTGCCGTCTAAGGCAAACACCCTGCATTTGCTCATACAGGTCGGATGCCAAAACCCGCCCTGGGGTTAAACGGCTAACTGATTGATATTCCTAGACATTATAGTACTGTTGGGATCAGGAAGATACAGGGGTGTTACCGGGCAAGGTAATTTTGGGAAACCTGATATAAAAACTGCGTGGGAAAAAGGGTTCATCCGGAGGAAATTTTGCAATCTTACAGGCTGGACGGGGAGCGGCAACTGAGACGGGATACGAGCCTTTTGCGAGCACTGCTGGGACCAACTGTGCGTCTGTTGTGTGGGCTGATGTGCGGGGTCGTCTTGAGTTGCGGCCTGACCTTGGCGGAGCAACCCGCGGCGGAACCGACTTCGAGCGACGGCACCGCGTCGGCGCATCTCTCCCTTGAGCGCCTGCGGCAATATTCCGATCTCGCCGTGACCTGGATGCAGGAGTATCTGCGCATCGACACGACCAATCCTCCCGGCAACGAGATGCGGGCGGTCGCGTTCTACAAGAGGATTCTGGATCAGGAAGGACTTGAGAATCGCGCGTTCGAGTACAGCCCGGGACGCGGTGATTTGTGGGCCAGGATTCCGCATGACGCTGCTGTCGTCACGCCGAAGCGGCCCATCATCTTGCTCAATCACATGGATGTGGTAACCAGCGACGCCTCGCACTGGAAAGTGCCGCCGTTCAGCGGAGAAATCAAAGACGGCTACATCTGGGGCCGCGGGGCGCAGGACATGAAGGATGAAGGGCTTGCGCAACTGGTGGCGATGGTCATGCTGAAGCGCGAAAAAACGCCGCTGGATCGGGATGTGATTTTTCTTGCTGTTGCCGACGAAGAGGCCGAGGGAACGGGAACGGACTGGTTCATCAAGAATCAGCGCGAGTTGCTGGGGAATGCCGAGTTTCTGATCAACGAGGGCGGCGAGAATCTGCTGGAGAACGGCCGTGTGCGCTACGTGGGCGTGGATGTCGGAGAGAAGACCACGTACTGGCTGCATGTGGTGGCGCATGGGCGGCCGGGGCACGGTTCGCGTCCGATTGCCGATTCGGCTCCCAACCGGCTGGTGCGGGCGCTGGACCGGATACTGGCCTACCGCACGCCGCTGCGCGTGCTGCCCGTGGTGGAGGAATTCCTGCGTGACATGGCGCCGTATGAGCCGCCGGACCGCGCGGCATATTACCGCAATATCCGTAGGGCGATCGAGGAGCCCAAGTTTCAGGAGGAAGTGGAGCGGGATGAGTCGCTGAATTTTCTGCTGCGCGACACGATCTCGTTGACCATGCTGGGCGGTTCAGGGCAGACGAACGTGATTCCTCCGGAGGCGTGGGCGAATCTGGATGTGCGAATCTTGCCGGGCGGCGATCCGACGGCCGTGCTGGAGGCGCTGCGGCGACTGGTGAATGATCCGGATGTGACGATTGAGCCGCTGAATGCGGAGTTTCGCGTGGCCAATTATTCGCCCACAGACAATGCGCTGTTTGCCGCCATCCGGGAAGTCTCGGGCAGGTACTTTCCCGGCACGCCGGTGGTGCCGCACATCACCAGCGGATACACCGAGAACCAGCGCTACCGGCCGCTGGGCATGGTGGCGTACGGATTCAATCCGTACACGGCGACTGACGAGGAAGGCAACACCGAGCACGGCAACGATGAACGCATTCGCGTGGAGGAAGTGAAGCGCGGCCCGCGGATTCTGTTCGATGTGATCGCGGCCGTGGCGGGAAAGTAACTTCTTCGCCGCGGATGAACGCGGATTCGCACGGATTCGCACGGATTAAGAAAAAGGGAGAGCGAGCCTGCGCCGCGCGACTATCCGCCGCAGTGCTTTTCGTATTGCTCGAGGATAAAATTGTCGGTCATGCCGGCCATGTAGTCGCAGATGACACGCGGCAGCGATTCTTCCTTGGCTTTTTCCTGGTAGTGTTCAGGGAGGGCCTCGGGATGGTCCATCCAGAAAGTAAACAACTCACCAACCACACGCTCGGCGTCGTCTTTCTCGCTGGCCAGCGCCGGACTGAAGTAGAGATTCTCGTAGAGAAAATTCTTGTTCTGTGCGCGCTCGGAGTCGACTGCCGCGCTGAACGTTGCGAGGCGCTCGGGATGCCGGCGCACATGGTCGAGCGCGCGGATTCCAGCCTGATTCACTCGCGACCATGTGTTTTGAATCAGGTCGTCGGCAAAGCGGTTGAGGATGCGGCGGACTGTTTCGTTGAACTTCAATTTTTCGGCCACATCCGGATAGATCTGTTCGACTTCACGATAGAAACGCTGGAATACCGGAACACCTTCGCGAATCTCGTCCAACGACAGCAAATGCGCTTCGTAGCCGTCGTCGAGATCGGCGGTGTTGTAGGCGATTTCGTCGGTCAGGTCGATGAGCTGCGCTTCGAGCGACGGCCGCTGGTCGAGAAGATACTCCGCCAATTCGGGATGTGACTTCTCATCGTAATCGCGCGAATGTTTGATGATGCCTTCACGCACCTCAAACGTCAGATTCAATCCGCGGAACGCCGCGTAGCGCTGCTCGAAGTCCTCCACGATGCGCAGGGCGTGCAGGTTGTGGTCGAACGAGAGACCGTGCTCGCGCATGGCCGCGTCGAGCGCTTTCTCGCCGGCGTGGCCGAAGGGAGGGTGTCCGATGTCGTGGACCAGGGCGAGGGCTTCGGTCAGATCGGGGTTGAGACCGAGCGCGCCGGCAATGGTGCGCGAAATCTGCGTGACTTCGAGCGTGTGCGTGAGGCGGTTGCGAAAGTGATCGGAATAGCGGCGCGTGAAGACCTGGGTTTTTGCTTCGAGGCGGCGGAAGGCGCGGGCGTGGATGACGCGGTCGCGGTCGCGTTGAAAATCGTTACGGTAGGGATGCTGAGGCTCGACGAAGCGGCGTCCGCGGGAGTGCTCAACGTGCACCGCGTAACCTGCCAGCATGAAAGAAAGTCTAACAAAGGGCCGGGTGGCAGGCTGTGGAAGTGCCTCGATTTTGGATTCTGGCAATACGAACCGCGGTCAAAGCGATAAAGGCGTGTACTGCAGGGCTCTGGTGACGGCATCGCGCAACTTGTCGCCTCCGGCGGACAATAGATAGTTATCGTGCCTGAAGTAGTATGTGTGATGGGGGCTACTCACCTGCCTAAATTCGCGCGGCCAGACATCGTCCATGCCGGAGAAACGATAGAGGTAGCCGCCGTGCGAGCGATGCTCCGAGATACCCAACTCTGCGAAGGTTCGCGGCTTCCACATGAACAGTACGCCGAGATCTCCGAGATTGGTTCGGATGCAGGCTTCGCCCTCAACCGTGCTGCGCGGCTTTCCGTTCTCCCATACGATGAACGCGCTGCTGAATTTGGTTTCAAAGATGCAACGCACGACCATGCCCCGCGATTCGAGATTCTTTTTCAGCGCCGTAGCGTCTTCGTAAGCGGGCTGACCTGGAGACATCAGTGCCGCAGGTAGCGGGCAGTCATCCACCTGCTGAGCCGACAGACCCGTCCATAGCGAGGTGACGAGGAAAAGCAGGAATAGTCCGGCAGAAAAAATTCGAGACATGTGCACCTCCGCGGTAATCACGAGGTACTACTCTGCTCACTACTCAGTAGTCAGTCCCGGACAACCCGCTACTGCTTTTCCATCTCTTCCTTCGCCAGTTTGACTTTGGCCGCATCGAGCTTCTGCTGGACAGAAGCGAGGGCCTCGCCGTCGACTTCGTCAGGGACGGTTTTGCTCCACTCCTGAACAGCGCGCTCCCAGTGCGCGGCGGCGAGCTTCAGGCGGCCGGTTTTCTGGTAGAGGTCGCCGAGGTGTTCCTGCACGGTCGGATCGGAGCCCATGTGAGCTGCGGCCTTGTTCAGATTTTCTTCGGCAAGATCGTACTTGCCCTGCTTGAAGTAAACCCAGCCCAGGGAGTCGAGATAAGCGGCGTTATTCGGTTCAAAGCTGAGAGCCTGCTTGATGTAGGTCAGAGACTCATCGAGCTTCACGCCGCGATCGGCGTTCATGTAGCCGAGGTAGTTGAGCGTGGCCGCGGACTGAGGATCGGCCGGCGAAGTTGCAGCGAGAACGCGCTTGAATTCAAACTCAGCCTGATCAAAATTCTTCTGGCGCTGATACATATCGCCGCGCAGGAACCAGACGTAGGCCTTGTCGTCGTTCTTGGTCGACATCTGCTCGGCCTTGGTAAACGCGTCTTCGGCGTCCTTCCAGCGCTTGGCGCGGGTCAGAATGATGCCCAGGCGCAGGTAAACTTCACGATCCTCCGGCTTGCCCTTGAGGAAGGAGCGAACGTCTGCGACCGCTTTGTCGATTTCGCCTTCGTCGGCGAGTTGCGAGTCGAGCACCATGCGCAGGTCGCGATCATCCGGCATCCGCTGCACGGCTTCCTTGGCGGCGGCAGTGGCTTGCGACCACTGCTTGGCTTCGCGATACGTGTCGATAATTTCCTGATAGCCGCTGCGCGTGTTTTCGTCGCCGAGCGAGAGCATCTTGCGGAAGGTGTCGACCGCGGCAGTGTAGTTTTCCTGCTCGCGGTAGACGATGCCCAGGCGCTCAATGAAAATCGCGCGATTGTTGCGGTCGGACTGGCTGGAAGCGACGTCGCTCTTTTCGGTCCGCTTCACCAGATCCTGCAGCAACTTGATGGCGTCGTCATAGCGTCCCTGAGCCTGGTAGACGGCGGCCATGTTGTAGGGAACATCCATGGTGTCCGGAACGAGCGTGTCGGCACGCTTGAGATTCTCGAGCGCCAGATCGTACTTGCCCTGCCGGCGATAGACTTCAGCGATGCGCACGTAGGTTTGCGCGTCTTCAGGATTTGAGTCGGCGATAACTTTGTACTGCTCGAGCGCGGCATCGATCTGGCCGTCGTTCAAGAGATTTTCGGCCAGGCCGCGAATCGCGTCCAGATTGTCGCGATCGAGCACGACGGCACGGCGGAAGGCTTCAATGGCGGCCTTGAAATCTTTGCGCTGCTCATAAGCCGCACCCAGGGCTCCGTAGAGCTTTGCCGAGCGCGCGGAGTCCGGCACCGAACTCAACACCTGCAGCGCGTGGGCCGAGTCGCCCTCGTCGGTGTAGAGCATGGCCAGCGTGGTGACGGCCTCTTCCGAGCCGGGGTCGAGCTTGATGGCGATTTTGAGCTGCTGCTCCGCCTTGATCAGATCGTTGTTCAGGCGGTAGAGGCGGCCGAGCAGCAGGTGGTCATCCACGCTATCGGGCTCGATCTGCACAATCTGCTCGTACTGCTCAATGGCGAGTTTCAGCACGTTATCGGTGCCGCTGCCGCTGGGCATGTCCCCCAGCGAGCGGAGATAGATGCGGCCGAGCAGTTTGTGGGCTTCCAGATTCTTTGGGTCTCGCTTGATGATGTCCTGCGCTTCGAGCACCGCGTCGCGGATGCGGCCGGTTTTCACGTAAAGCTCGGCCAGGCCGGCAGTCAGAAATTCGGACGAGGGATCGGCGTCGATGGCGAGGCGGTACTCCTCGATGGCTTTATTGGCCAAATCGCTGCGGCCGTAAGCGGTGACCATCTCCTCGTACATATGCGCCAGCGTGTAGTGGTAATAGGCGGCGCTGCGATCGACCTTGTGGGGCGAAGACTGAGCTGGCTTGGTGTCCGGCGCGGTGGATTCCCTCACGGACGAATCGCTGGTTTGTCCGGCGGCCGCGGCTGCGGCGACAGCAAGCATCAAAAAAAGGCGAAAAATTCTGTTCATCTTCACCTGACTGCGCTCTTAGCGCTTCCGAAACCCTGCTAGTTGGATGCAACGGCGCCGGGGGAAAGGTGCCTTTATTCTACCGCGAGGCGACACAGGGATGGGGAAAAACGTGGGCTCAGCCTGGATTCGGTTCGCACCGGAAGGACAAGGACCGGCGGGAAACGTGAAGTTATGTAAAGGCCAGCTCCTCGGCGACGGAGCTGCCTCTCTTTAGTGGCGGAAGTGCCGCACGCCGGTGAAAACCATGGCCAGACCAAGCCGGTCCGCGGCTTCGATGACTTCCGGATCGCGCTGCGAACCTCCGGGCTGAATGATAGCCGTCGCGCCGGCTTTGGCAATTTCTTCCACGCCGTCGGGGAACGGGAAAAATGCATCAGAGGCGGCCACGGTGCCCTTGAGGGGGAGTTGAGCTTTCATGGCGCCGATTTTGGCGGAGTCGACGCGGCTCATCTGGCCGGCGCCTACTCCGACTGTTTGGCCATCGCGGGCGTAAACGATCGCGTTGGATTTCACGTGCTTGCAGACCTTCCAGGCGAAAAGCAGCATGCGCTTCTCTTCGCGTGTGGGCGCGCGCTTGCTGACGACTTTGAGATCGGCCTCCTGCAGCGGGCGGATGTCGGCGTCCTGCAAGAGGATGCCTCCGGAAACGTTCTTCAAAGTCCATTTCTGCGTGGATGGGGTGACTTCGACTAGGCGGAGGTTTTTCTTGGAAGAAAACTTTGCTTTGGCTGCGGCGTCGAACGCGGGCGCGGCTATGACTTCGAGAAACAGTTTGTGCATCTCCTCGGCTGCGTCGGCGTCGATTGGGCGATTGACGCCGATGACGCCGCCGAAGGCCGAGACGGGATCACACTCGAGCGCGCGCCTATAAGCTTCGGCCAGAGTCTTGCCCGTGGCGGCTCCGCAGGGATTGGTGTGCTTGATGATGGCGCAGAAGGGCGAGTCGTCGGAAGATCCTTCGTTGAATTCCTGCGCGAGGTCCCAGGCCGCCTGCAGGTCGACGATGTTGTTGTAAGAAAGTTCCTTGCCCTGCAACTGGCGGGCGTTGGCCACTCCCGTGCCCGAGCCGTCGGAATACATGGCGGCCTTCTGGTGCGGATTTTCGCCGTAGCGCAGGTCGAGGTTCTTGCGAAAGGAGAGACGCAAGATCTGCGGGAACGTTGCAGCTTCGGGCTGCAACTGGAATGTGTCGGCGCTGATGCGCTCCAGCGTGGATGCGATGGCCGAATCATAGGCAGCCGTGGTGGCGAAAGCTTTTTGGGCAAGGCGCCATTTCGTCGCGAGCGACAGGCTCCCGCCTTCCCGCTCCAGTTCCGCCGCGATGGAGTCGTAGTCGGCTGGCGAGGTGACGACCGCGACATCGCGAAAATTCTTCGCCGCGGAGCGAATCATCGACGGACCGCCGATATCGATGTTTTCGATCAGTTCGTCGAAGGTGACGCCGGGCCTAGCCGTGGTTTTCTCAAAGGCGTACAGATTCACGACGACCATGTCGATGGGCTCAATGCCATGCTCGGCAACGGCAGCTACGTGTTTTGGATCGTCGCGGCGATGCAGGATTCCGCCGTGTACTTTTGGGTGCAGTGTCTTCACGCGGCCGTCGAGCATTTCGGGAAATCCGGTGAGCTCGGAAATGTCTTTAACCGCGATGCCCGAGTCACGCAGAAGTTTGGCAGTGCCGCCGGTGGAGATGAGTTCAATGCCGAGCGCAGCGAGTTTGCGGGCGAAGTCGACGAGTCCGGATTTGTCGGTGACAGAGAGAATGGCGCGGCGAATTTTTTGATTGCCTGACATGAAAATCCCTTACACAGAAATTCGTAGCCACGGATTAACGCGGATGATCACGGATCTCAAAATCGAAAAATCGAGTTGGTCCGGAACGAGGCTAAAGTTGTTTGCGGAATCGTGACCGGAAATTCTATCAGCAATGAGAGCGATTGAGGTGTGAGAGCAGCAGCTGAGAGCGACCAGCCACGAACGACTAACGGCGGGTCTTACGTTTTCGCTTTTGCCTTCAGCTTCACGTGGCCGTCCGCAAGCTCGACCGAGTATTCCACGCCCTCGCAGTGGTACTGCTTGCGAATCTGTTCGGTTTTTTTCTGCACAAACGTGGCGAAGGAATCGATGCCGCCCGAGACTTTCTCTCCTGCTTTTTTCTTCGCTGCGACCAGCGTGTTGTAAAGGCGCTCGACCTGTTCGCGCTCGCTCTGGTCCACGCTGTGCAGCACGAAGTGCGGCGAGCCTTCCGTCGCAGAATGGTGCACTCCGTAGGCGTGATGGTGGTGCGGCTTGAGTTCTTCTTCGGTAGTACGAACTCCTTGAACAGAGAGCAGAGCGTCCTGGGGCCGGCGGTAGCCTTCCTCGCGGATGCGCGTCTTTTTGCGCCACAGATCGCTGTAGATCGCGTAGCGCTGCGCCATTTCGTTGTAGCGATAGCGCTGGGAGAAGTTCATGCGCCCGCCGTCGGAGAACTTGCGCAGCAGGGCGAGCACTTTCCACTCGATGTCGGTTGGCGGCCGCTTCGTCGGGTTGCTGAAATAGATCTCGTATTCGATCTTCAGCCGGCGCAGCTGAGTATCGAGTACTGTCAGTTCCTCGTCGGTGGTCACGAACTGTCTCCACCAACAGTTTAGGGAGGAATGCGCGGGGCTGGCAGGTACCTGACGGTCACGGAGGGGAGTGGTACGAAAGTAAGGGGATGACAGCTTCTAACTACTAGCTGCGAGCCTCTAGCCCGGTCCGGGCCGAACGACGGTTCGCACGGAAACCAGAGGATCTCCTGTGAAGAAACCGCGATTTGCGGTCGCTTTTGATTGGCTAGAAGCTAGGAGGTAGTAGCTCTTAGCTATTTCGCGTTCGCAGCCATTTTCTTGACCATGGCGAGAACCAGTTTGCGGTCGCTGTCATTGAGATTGGCGGCGTAGCGGCGGATCTGGCTGAGGAAGCGGACTTCATCGTCGGAGAGCTGGGGCAGACCCTTGGAGCCGTTGTTGTGGCCGGGTTCGGCGAAGAACTGCGACAGCGGGAGTTCCATGGCGCCGGCGATTTTGGACAGAGTGTCGAGCGAGGGAATGGTATGGCCGTTTTCCACCCGCGACAAATAGCAGCGGAGCAGGCCGGTGCGCTTCTCGATGTCGCCCTGAGACATTCCTTTCTGCAGCCGGTAGTTGCGAATGGTCTCGCCGATATTCATGGTAGGGAGCATTTCAGGATGGGCAATGGTAACCAGATCGGCACCTTCTGGCAAGTGGGAAATTTGTGCCATGCGCGGGACGTTCGTGCCATGCAGAAAAACGCGGGTTTGACGCGTGATCGGGAGCGCAAGCGCACAGACTTATACGCTGTATAAGTAACGAATCAGGCGGAATGGGCTGCCCAGAGCCGTGTTTCGGATGATGCCGAAAGCGGCGATGTCTACTTTTTCAGCGTTGCCGCCAAAAAATCAACCGTGCGCTGCCAGGCGTCGGCGGCGTCAGCCGGGCGATATCCATCTTTGTTGTTGGAATTTTCGAAAGCGTGGCCGGCGTCGTCGTAAATCTTGACGTCGATTTTCTTCCCGAGCTGTTTCATCGCTGCTTCGAACTTGTGCACGTCGTCGGGAGTGATGCCGCGATCCTGGCCTCCGAACAATCCGAGGATGGGCGCGTTGATCTTCTTCAGATCGTTGGTATCGGTGGCCAGATGGCCGTAGTTGATGACATCGGCAGCGAGCGCGGGCTGCTGCAGTGCGACGTCGAGTGAATAGCCGCCGCCCATGCACCATCCGATGGCGCCAATGCGGTTTTTCTTCACATTGGGCTGCGAAGCAAGAAAGTCGAAGGCCGCACTGAGATCGCGCTTGGCGCGGTCTTGCGGCACTCCGCGCATGATCTCGTGGGCCATGTCGGGCGTGGTGGCCACCTTGCCGCGATAGAGATCAACCGCGAGCGCCACGTAGCCCTGGTCGGCGAGCTTCGAAGCCTGATCTTTCACCCAGTCGTTCAGCCCCCACCATTCGTGAACGACGATCAGCGCCGGGAACGGTCCACTGCCCGACGGAGTGTACAAAACTCCCTGCACGGTTTCGTCGCCGGATTTGTAGGAGACGGTTTTGCCGTCGGCGGCGATGGCAGAAATGGCCGCCAGTAGAAGCATTGATAGGGGCAGAGCCAACAGGAGAGTTTTCTTCATGGCCGATTCCTCACTGGGGATGTGCCCGGCGAATCACGCCCACCCACCTCTCGCAAAGGCGGCCAGAAGTGGGGCACCCATTGTGTATGAAATCCGTGCGGAATTACAACTGCAGTTCCATGTATAGCGCGCCGGCGATCGGATTCGCGCAGTAGGGCGCGATTTCTCGAAAGCCGAGGCGGCGGTACATTGCGACCGCGTCTTTCATCACCGGCTCGACGGTATCGAGGCGCATGTGTTTGTATCCGATGGCGCGGGCTTCCGCGATGATGCGATCGGCGAGAGCGCGGCCCAGTCCTTTGCCGCGAAATTGCGGGCGCACATAAAGCCGCTTCATCTCACAAACGTCATAATCTACAACCTCGGAAACGGCATCGGAGTCATCCTTCTTGCTCAGTTTGTGCAATGCAACGCAGCCGGCGAGTTGGCCGTTATACTCGGCAAGAAGCAGACGCCCCGCTGGAGGAGCATAGTCGCCGGGAAGACCGGCGAGTTCCTTATCGAAATTCTGAAAACACAGGCTGAAGCCCAACGACTGCGCATATTCGAGAAAGAGTTCTCGGGCCTGGGCAATCTGGGCCGGAGATTCGGCTTGAACCAAGGCAAGACCCTTAACCACAGAGGGCACAGAGAGAACTTGCGGATTCGCATTCATGATTCCTCTGTGTCTCCGTGCCCCTGTGGTGAAGAACTTATCCCATCAGCATGCCGCCGTTCACGTTCAGCACGTGTCCCGTGATGTACGACGCTTCATCGGAAGCCAGGAACGCAACCGCGGCCGCGACATCTTCCGGCGACCCCACGCGGCCCAGAGGAATCTGCTTGACGGCGGCCTGCTTGAAATCGTCGCCGAGCCCCGCCGTCATGGCGGTTTCGATGAAGCCCGGTGCGACCGCGTTGCAAGTAATGTTGCGCGAGCCGACCTCGCGGGCAATGGCCATCGTCAGGCCGATCAGCCCGGCCTTCGAAGCCGCATAATTGGCCTGTCCGGCCTGACCCATCTGACCAAACACGCTGGTGACGTTAATGATGCGTCCCCAGCGCTGCTTGAGCATGGAATTGATGACCTGTTGGATGCAGAGATAAGCGGAAGTGAGATTAGTCTGGAGAACCGCATCCCAATCTGTCCGTTTCATACGCATGACGAGCTGGTCGCGCGTAATGCCGGCGTTGTTGACCAGGATGTCGATCTTGCCGAATTGCGCGATGGCGGCTTTCACGGCTTCTTTGATTTGATCTTCGTTTGCGACGTCGAGAGGGAAGGCAGCCGCTTGGCCTCCCGCGGCCGTGATTTCGCTGACCAATTCGTGCAGCTTTTCCTGATTGCGGGCGGCGACGGCGACCGCCGCCCCGTCTTTGGCCAGGCGGAGGGCGCAGGTGCGTCCGATACCTTGCGAGGCGCCGGTGACGAAGGCGACGTGGCCGGAAAGGGACATGAGGGCTCCGAATATTTCAGGGTGAGTTCGTAAAACGCAGAATTATACGCGGGCGTCTAGCACATGTTCCAAAAGTTGCATTGCCATTCCACAACCTCGCCAATTAACATTCGAACACTCCCATGGCTACCCTATCGAATGTGCTGATCATGCCTGATCCTTCGGAAAAAAAGAATTCTGACGCCAGTGGTTCCGGTCACCGCTCGACGCAGCGGGCCTCGGCCTCCGAGACTGCACCAGCAGCAAAATCCGCGCCCGAAGCAGCGTCTACGCCAGCGCCTGAGCCCGCCACCGAAGTATTTGCCGTCTTCGGCGTTGAGCCGGAAATTCAGGCTTACGCCATGGCGAAATACTCGCGGTCTGCCCTTTCGATGAAAGACGCGCTGCGGGAGATCTCGACGCAGAAGGCGGAGAAGTTTCTTAACACTTTTTATTTTCAGTACGGACATCGCTCGATTGCCGACCTGGCGCACATTGCGCTGGCCATCGAGCGGCTTTCGATTCTGGCGGCGATTGAACTGGCCGACGAGCAGCGCTGGGATGGGCAGGAGCGGTCGACGCGCTATCAGGATTTCAAGAAGAGCGGATATTACACGCCGGATTTCGGCGCGGACGACGAAGCCCGCAAGCTTTATCGCGAGACTTTGGACTTTTTATTTACCGAATACGAAGCGCTCTCGGCCGTAATGACCGATTACCTGATCAGCATTACGCCCAAGCCCGCCGACATGAAGCAGGAGACTTACGAGCGCACGCTCAAGGCCCGGGCATTCGACATCACGCGCTACCTGCTGCCGCTGGCCACGAACACGTCGCTGGGCGAAATCGTGAACGCACGCACGCTGGAGACGCAGGTCGCGCATCTTCTCAGTCATACCCATAAAGAAGTCAGGGTGCTCGGTGAGTCCTTAAAGAAGGCCGCGACCGGAGCGGCGTACAACGTCAATAGCGAGTCTCTGCACGCGCTGGTCGAGCAGATTCGCGCGGTGAATCCGGAGCTTGGTGCGCGGGCGGAGCAGGAACTCCTGCGCGAGGTGCGCGTGGCGCCGACGCTGGTGAAGTATGCCGATCCAAACGAGTACGAGATGGCGACGCGGCGCGAGTTGCGGCAGGCCGCGCGGGAACTGATGCGGCACGAGCAACTGGCGCCGTCCAAGGCGATTGTGGACCTGCTCGACGACGAACCGCTGGAAGTGGAGATCGCGACTACGCTTTTATACGAGCACTGCCATCATTCCTATCGGCAGATTCGGCAGGCGGTGCAGGTGGCGGGCGAGCGGCGGCGGCGCGAAATCATCGACCTGGGCTTGCGGCATCGCGGCCGCCACGACGAAATGCTGCGTGGCTTCCGCGCCGGGCAGCAGTTCCGCTTCGACATTCTCATGGATACGGGCGGCTTCCGCGACATGCACCGGCACCGGCGCTGCATTCAGGTCATGCAGCAATCAACCACGCAGCACGGCTACGAGATGCTGATGGATCTGGAAGATGCGGGCGTGCGTCCTCGATTTGAGGCGGCCATGCGGCGGGCGCAGACGACGGTGGAGAACCTGGCCGCGCGCCGAACTTACGGGACGACGACTGCCGAGGCCCCCGCTCTCGAAGCAGAAGAAAATTCGCAATACGCGATTCCGCTGGCGTTCAAGAAGCGGGCGCTCTTCAAGATGGATTTCGCCGAGGCGGTTTACATATCCGAACTGCGCACCACGCCGGCAGGGCATGTGTCGTATCGCAACGTGTCCTATGCGATGTATGAGGCCGTGGCGCGGAAGTATCCGGCGCTGGCCAAGTATTTCCGCGTGCACGACGTGACGGCGCCGGTGGATCTGCTGCAGAGGTGAGTGCCTGATGTATGAGCAAAACCCTGACGTCGTTTCTATCGGCGAAGGCTTGCTTCAATGGCCGATGGACCCCCAGACCGCTAGCGCCGCCAGAAGATATCCGCTGCCACTACGAGCGACATCTCCTGCACGGCAGTTTGGAGACGACTGCGGCAGTTCTGGATTCAATCCACGGAGCTGGGAGCGTCGCGTTATGCAACCCTCTTCGTGGCCTAAGGGACTGTCGACATGCACCCCAAGTGATGTGATCAGTCAGTTCAAGGAGAAACAGTACACCCAAGCCCTCGCCCTAGTCGCCTGCTGGGGGCTAATGTGGCGCCAGCCGGATGCAATCTGGGGCGCAAGAACAATCGAGTCCATCCACAATGCACTCGCCGAGTGCGATCTGAGCATACAAGCGGAGCGCTCGATTCGGGCTGCTTGGTCGATCCTCACCGGGACCGAAATCGGTCAAATGGGATGGACATCTGTAATCTCGTCCAAGGCTCTTCACTTTCTCTGCCGTTCGCTGGGCTTCGATAGAAACCCTCCGGTCGCGATTGACGGTCGCGTTATCCGAAATACCGTCTGGCCAGCCTTCAGGAATGCAATTCCGGCCATGGCTCGGCCGAAGAGCTGGTCCGGGCATTCCTACGAGGCATACTGTCGCTACATGACGGCAGTAACGGTATGGGCGGACCAGCGGGGATGGACGACGAAGGAGATGGAGTGCACGATCTTTGCGGAGTATAGCTAGAGCCCCCTTCCTTGCCCATTTCGGAACGTTTTCCACCACAATCTGCGAAATTCGCCTTTTCTTCGCTTTCATTTCAGGCTATAATCCGGCCAGACTTAGAAAGCACTTAACTTCGCGGCACTTTACCGGGCGGCCTTACAAGGACAAACTATCAAGGAGCCGGGCTTATTAGGAGCGAACATGGCGGATGAGCGGGGCAAGGCGATCGACCTGGCGGTTTCGCAAATCGAAAAACAATTCGGCAAGGGCTCGATCATGCGGCTGGGGTCGAAGGAAGCGATCGTGCCGATTTCGGTCATCTCGACCGGCTCGATCTCGTTCGACGCGGCGCTCGGCGTGGGTGGGTTTCCGCGCGGCCGCGTGGTGGAAGTTTTCGGGCCGGAGTCGTCGGGCAAAACGACGATCACGTTGCAGGTGATCGCCGAAGCGCAGAAGGCGGGCGGCATGGCCGCGTTTGTCGACGCCGAACATGCGCTCGATCCGTCGTATGCCAAGAAACTGGGCGTGGACGTCGACAACCTGCTGGTTTCGCAGCCCGACTACGGCGAGCAGGCGCTGGAAATCACGGAAAAGCTGGTGCAGTCGAATGCCATTGATGTGCTGGTGGTCGATTCCGTTGCGGCGCTGGTACCCAAGGCCGAACTCGACGGCGAGATGGGCGACAGTCACATGGGACTGCAGGCGCGGCTGATGTCGCAGGCGCTGCGCAAGCTGACCGGAACGGTTTCGAAGTCGCGGACGTGCCTGATCTTCATCAATCAGATCCGCGAAAAAATCGGGGTGATGTTCGGCAACCCGGAAACGACGACGGGCGGGCGCGCGCTGAAATTTTATTCGTCGGTGCGCATCGATATCCGCCGCATTGCCGCGATTAAAGAAGGCGAGATGGTCACCGGTTCACGCACCCGCGTGAAAGTCGTCAAGAACAAAGTTGCAGCGCCCTTCCGCGAAGCGGAATTCGACATTCTTTATGGCGAAGGCATTTCGCGCGAAGGCGATTTGATCGATCTGGCGGTGAACAACAACATCCTCGAGAAGTCGGGCTCGTGGTTCAGCTACAAAGGCGAGCGCATCGGCCAGGGGCGTGAGAATGCCCGCCAATTCTTGAAAGACAACAAGGACGTCATGACGAAACTGGAGGCCGAAGTGCGCAAAGCGCTTGGGCTGACCGGGACGCATCCGCAGCCCGCAGCGCAGGCAGCGCCAACTGGGAAAGTCGCCACCATGCCTGAGACGCCTGTGAAGGCGCCGATTGTGGCGGCACGGCGATAGTTGTTCCGTTCGACGCGAGTAATTTCAGCTTCACAGTACTGACATCAAATCACGGTCGAGCTTTGCTCGACCGGACAGCCGGCGGCGGCTGTCCCTACACGATTCGCCTCACTTCGATCCTCATTGCCATCCTTGCTCCCGCCCGCATAGAATCTCCTATTGCTTCACGCCGGCTCGCCAGACACGAGCGTCCGGCCTTCCTGTGAGGACGATTGAATAAGGGCATCGCCATTTATCCCGGGTCGTTCGACCCGCCCACCAACGGGCACCTCGACTTGATTCAGCGGGGCGCCAAGATCTTCGAAGAGCTGGTGGTGGCGATTCTGCGCAATTCCGAGAAAAGCCCGATGTTCAGTGTGGCCGAGCGGGCGGAGATGTTGCGGCAGCTGACCGCAGACCTGAGCAACGTCCGCATCGACACCTTCGACGGATTGATGGTCGAGTACGCGAAGTCGATTGGCGCCATGTGCGTGCTGCGCGGCATTCGCGCCATCAGCGACTACGAATATGAGCTGCAGATGGCGCTGATGAACCGCAAACTGGAGCCTACGCTCGAAACCGTCTTCATGATGCCCGCTGATAAGTATTCGTATGTGAGCTCGCGCCTGGTGCGGGAAGTGGCGCAGGCGGGCGGACCGGTGAAAGGGCTGGTGCCCGAGGTTGTCGAGCAAAAGCTGCGCGAAAAGCTTGATCCGGCGTACAAGCTGCAGGAACCGACATTGATGGAAGTCCCCAAACGAAGGAAGAGAAAGGCATGACCCCAACGGAAACTATGGAAGCGGTGAAACTGTCGGACCGGATCAATCGCATCGAGCCTTCGGCCACGATGGCCGTGATAGCTGAGGCCGACAAGCTGCGCCAGCAGGGAATCGACGTGGTCGATTTTGGCGCGGGGGAGCCGCACTTCGCGACACCGCAGCACATCAAGGACGCTGGGATTGGGGCGATTCACGCCAACTTCACCAAGTACACCGCCGTGCC
>Ga0187770_10000443_pt1 | contig 20231 bp, 15 predicted proteins | sample 0116_SJ02_MP02_2_FD_133154 | JGI IMG/M metagenome (GOLD analysis project Ga0187770, IMG submission 133154) | Tropical peat soil microbial communities from peatlands in Department of Meta, Colombia - 0116_SJ02_MP02_20_MG | ecosystem: Environmental > Terrestrial > Soil > Wetlands > Peat | place...
TACGCGCCGATCGCAGCGCGAGTGGCGGGGATCGTCAAGATCCTCACCTCCGTGCCCGCGCTCCTCGAAGGGGCGAAGCGGCGGCTCCAGCCGCACCTCCCGAAGCCGTTCGTCACGCTCTCCATCCAGATCGCGGGGGGGCTCCCGGCCCACTTCGCGGAAGGGGAGGCGTTCGCCCGCACCGGCTCGGAAGAGCTCGGAGACGAGGTAGAGAAGGCTCGGGAAGGGGCCGAGGCGGCGGTCCGCGCGTTCGCCGAGTGGCTGCAGCGCGAGCGTCTCCCGTACGCGACCGACGAGTTCGCGCTCGGTCGCGAGCGGTTCCAGCGCCTCCTGTGGGTCCGCGAGGGGCTCACGATGCCGGTCGATGAGGTGCTGCGTCGGGGTCGGGACGACCTGAAGCGCAACCGTGACCGTCTGGCCGAGATCGCCCGGCGCGAAGGGGTGTCGGTCGATCAGCTGATCGCCCGGCTCTACGAGAACCACCCCACCGCCCCCGAGCTGATCCCGCTGACCCGCCGATTGACCGACGAGGCGCGCGAGTTCGTCCGGACGAAGCAGCTGGTCTCGATTCCCGAACCCGAGCTCGTGCACGTGCGGGAGACCCCGGCGTGGGCGCGGGACCTCTGGACCGCGGCCATGAGCCCGCCCGGCCCGTTCGAAAAGCCGGTGGACGGGATCTACTGGGTGACCTCGGTGGACCCCGCGTGGACCCCGACGCAGGCAGAGGAGTGGCTACGCACCCTCAACCATGCGATGCTGAAGAACACGACGGTCCACGAGGTCTGGCCCGGGCACTACCTCCAGTCGCTCCACTTCAACCGGACCGAGCAGAGCTTGGTCCGCAAGGTCTGGTTCTCCTACTCGTTCATCGAGGGATGGGCCCACTACACCGAGCAGGCGGTCCTCGAGGCCGGGTTCGACGGTCGGTCGACCCCGGCCGAGGTGACCCAGCTCCACGATGCGCTGCTCCGGGACTGCCGACTGATCGTCTCGATCGGAATGCACACCCAGGGGATGTCGGTCGCGGACGCAGCCCGCCTCCTCCGGACCGAGGCCCATCTCGAGGAAGTGCACGCGCAGCGGGAGGCGATCCGCGGCACGTACAACCCCGAGTACTTCTGTTACACGCTCGGGAAGCTCATGATCCTCGAGGCGCGCTCGAAATACCTCCCGACGAAGTTCCGCAACTCCCCGCTCGCCTTCCACGACACATTGCTGCGGTTCGGCACGCCCCCGATCGGATTCCTCGATAGCTTGCTCGGCGGCACCTAGCGGCGGTCGTTCGCCCGTGTCCGCCCCCTCGATCCCGCCGCTACCCCCGCCGCATACCCGGGTCGGGGTCGGAGGGGTGCTGATCCGCAACGGCCGGGCCCTCGTCAACCGGGCGGTCTACCGGACCCGGTTCACGGTGCCGAGCGGATACGTCGAGCCGGGCGAGAGCCTTGAGACGGCGGTCGTCCGCGAGTTCGAGGAGGAGACGGGAGTGACCGTCCGGGTGGGTCCGCTCCTCCTGACCCGCCACAAGGTCATCGACGAGGGCGCAAGTGACGTCTACTTCGCCTTCGCGCTCGAGTACGTCTCCGGGGAGCCCAGCGCTCGGCCGCCCGAGATCGCCGAGGTGCGGGAGATCCCGGTCGACGAGGCGCTCTCCGCGACCTGGATCTCGGAGCTCTCTCGCACGGCGATCCGCCTCGCCCGGCACGAGGTCGAGGGCTGGCCGCGTTCGCCGTGGAAGGGCGGCGAGGCGCCGGGACTGACCTCGGAGATGTATCACCCGGACCGCCGGTGAACGGGCCGTTTCACGATCGGCCTCGCGCTACCAGAGCGCACTGACCATCAGAGCGAGGAACACGACGGCCAGGTACGGGCTCGAGAACTTGAACAGCGTCCACGCTCCCGACGGGCTCGGACGGAGCCACAGCCAGACGCTCATCGCTACGAGAGGCACCCCGAGGGCGAGGGTCACGAGCACGTACCCTAGGCCCGCGACGGGGCTCACCCAGGTGAGCGCGAGACTGAACGGCACGAGCAGCGCGCCGGTGGCGACCATGCAGCGCAACGCGGTCTTCTCGCTCGTGACGACCGGGAGCATCGGGATGCCCGCGCGCGCGTAGTCTTCCCGGTATCGCAGCGCGAGGCTCCAGATGTGGGTCGGCGTCCAGAGGACCACCAGGGCCGCCAGCAGGATGGCCGCGAGGCCCAGGGACCCGGTCACGTACGCCCAACCGAAGGCGACGGGCATTCCGCCCGAGATCCCGCCGAGCACGATGTTCCACCGGCTGGTGCGCTTGAGCCAGAGGCTGTAGACGACGACGTTGTCGACGATCCCGATGGCCATGAACCCGAGCGACAGCGGATTGCGAAGGCCGGAAAGCACGAGAGCAACCGCGAGGAGCGCGACTCCGACCACGACCGCTCGGGACGCCGGAGCGATCCGACCCGTACAGAGCGGGCGGTCTCGCGTGCGCACCATCTGGCGGTCCACGTCGCGGTCCACGTAGCCGGTCAGCGCGTTGCACCCCGCCGTTCCAGCGGTGATCGCGAGGATTCCTACCGTGAAGGTGAAGGGGGTGAGGAGGACCCCGGTGGTTGCCGCGCCCACCACCATTCCCACGGCCGCCGTGAAGACGAGCAGGGCGACCATTCTCGGCTTCAGGAGTTGACCGTACGCGAGGACGGTGTCCCACCACGGCTGCGCGGACGTACCGGCCTGACGGGCGAGGTCCGCGGCGGTTCCCCAGCGGGTGGCGTTCTCGACGGCCCCCATGAGCGCCCTGCGGCCGAGCCCGACCGTGAATGCCCGTCGGACGCCCGCCTCAAGAAGGGCTTGTCAACCGAAGTTCACGGGTGGCCGTCGAATCTGCTTCACGAAGCGCCTTTTGACCTGACCCCTCGTCACGCCCGCAAGGTTGGGTCTGTGGGGAGCGATGAGACACGGCCCCTGCGCGATCCCCTCGTCAGACAGAGGATCGTTGGCCGTTCCGCCCACAATCGAGTACGGGGGCCATCGGACGTGACTCTCCCGGGCCCGGAAAGGGATTGAGAATGGTGACAAGTGAGCCCGCACCAGAGCGGTGGACGGGACCAGCCGGGAGTCGACTGAAACCGGCGAGTCGCTACTTGATGACGAAGCGGGGGTATCTGCACCCCCAGAAGACGTACGTCTGGATCACCCTGCTGGTCATCGGGGTGATGTCGCTCCTCTACTTCATCCTCGGAATCAACCCGAACGCCCAAGGGAGCATACCTCCCGCGTTCAACGCGGGGGTACCCGGCAACTTCGGGGTCTCCGACCTGTACTTCCATTCGATCGCGGTCGGGTTCGCGGCTCTCGGCGTCTACCTCGTCTTCATGGTGTTCGACCTGGACAAGTTCGAACCGCCGATAGATTTCCCCCTCTCCTATCGCGCTCTCGTCGCCAACATCCTGACCGCGATAGGGGCGTTCTTCTACCTCCGACCGGTGTTCAACTCGTACCTCGCGCCGATCCCCCTCGGACTGATCTTCGTCGGCCTCATCCTGCTCGCCGACGTGGGCGGGGCCCTGCTGATCGAGCTGTATCTTTACCCGGGCAAACTCGCCGGATCCTACAACCCCGACTCGAACATGTTCGGGATGATCCCGCGGTGGTCGAGCCTCCCGTCGTTCAAGGACTTCCGCAAGATGGACTCCACGTACTGGCTCACCTTCGTCTCGGTGATCGGTACGTTCATCGCCGGGATTACCGGGTTCGTCGCGATGTGGATGAACTACTTCGTCATCCTCATCGGACGGTCCCCCGGCCTGCTCACCGGATATGTCAACTGGCTCGGGGGATCGTCGACCGTGCTGGGCAATGCCATCGGGTCGCACTCGCATGCCATCGTGATGTGTCTGCTCCTCGGCATCGTCGCGGTCACGGCGAAGCGCTTCGAGGTGCTCAGCTACACTGGCTGGAAGCGGACCGTCACCATCATCGGGCTGTGGGTGGCGATTACGGGAGTGATCGCGCTCACGATCATGTTCTTCCTTGAGACGTACACGACCGTGTTCCCGGCGGGGAAGCCGCCCCTGCTCTTTGCCACGAACCCCGACACGACCGTGCAGTTCTACTCGTACAGCGACCTCAACGGCATGGCGAGCGACGACACCACCATGCTGTGGGCCGCCATCGGCGCCATGATCGTGCTGGTCCCGCTCTTCTTCACGAAAGCCCGGGGAACGCCGATATGGCGGGACCCCGTGCGTTCCTCGATTCTCCTCACGTGGATCTTCACCTTCATCGCCACGCCGGTCGAAGGGTTCTACATCGAGTTTCACGAGTCCAGCCTCGCCGGAGCTCCGCAGGATCTCACCTTCGGGGCGCTCCAGTACTTCGCCCTCATCGGAATCCCGGTGATCTGCATGGCGCTGCTCGCCGTCGATTTCTACGTCGACCAGCGCCGGGTGAGGACCCCGATTGCGGGCCTCGCGATCCTGTCCATCCTGCTCGCGCTCGTGGGCGGCTACTACTACACCTTCCTCAACTGGCAGCAGGGTACCTGGGCCTACTGGCTGTTCGATGTCGGATTCGTCCTGATGGCGGTGTTCATCCTCGCGGCGATGGTCGCCGTGATCCTCGGAGTACCGGAGAAGTTCGCCGACGGGGAATCCGTTCCCCCGGTGCCATCCAACGGCCGGAAGAAACCGAAGCCCGCGGCCGAGCCCGACAAGACCAGCTCCTAGGCGGTGCTCGAACGGACCAGGAGGACGCATGGACGCGCTCACGATCGGGGTCCCGCTCTCCCTCGTGGCCCTCACCACGATCCTCGGTGCCCTCTCCGTGCGCGGCCTGGTGCGTTTCGTCCGTCAGCGAGCTCTTGCCCAGCTCATGTGGGGCGGAGGCCTCGGCTTCGCCGCGCTCGCCACGGGAGTAGAACTGGTGGTGTACCTCGGGGTCGTCAACGGTCTCCTCCTCCAGGTCTACGTCTTCCTGTCGGCGGCGATCGTGGGGGTGCTCTCGCTCGGGTCGACCCACGTGATCCGCAGTGAGAGGTTTCGCACCGGCTACTCCGGGTACATCTTGGCGGCGTGCTCGCTGGTCGGAGGGCTCACCTTCACGACTCCCCTTTCGAGCACGATGGTCGTGCAGGGCGTGATCTCGGGGAACCCCCCGGTCGACCTCATCGTGGTCTCCTGCCTGGTCACGATCCCGGCCACGTTCGTCCTGCTCGGGGCGGTCGTGGTGGCCCTGCGCCGCTCGTTCCGGTGGCGCACGCTCATGATGGGGATCGGAGCGTGCGTCCTCGCCGGCGGAGGCGCGCTCTACATCGCGTCCTTCCCCGTGGCGCTGTACTACTCCGAGTTCATCGGGATCATCTTCATCTTCGTCGGGCTGGTCTCGCTCCCCCACATCGCATCGGCCGCGTCGCCGGTGGGTCGACCGATCGGAAAGGGTGTCTGAGGCTCGACCCGGATCCCGAACATCGGGGCACTCCGGGAGAAGTGCGGGCACCGGGATTTGAACCCGAGTTATAGGCTTGGCAAGCCTATGTGATAACCAGACTACACCATACCCGCAGCGGCGATGGCCAGCCTCCGGGCTATCTAAAGTTACCACCCGATGCGAGCAATGGTACGGCGGAGAGTCCCTCCCGATTAGTCAGCCCACGTCGGCCCTGCTCGAACCGCGATGGGCGAGGAAACGGCGAAGAGTTCGGGAGAGGTGAGTTCAACCCGTCGAGCTCAAGCGAGACGTGAGCATCGAGCGCGAAGCGAACCAGTCCGTCTTTCATACGGTGAATCTCGGGACAGTACGGGTCGGGCGCGTTCCAAACGAACGTCACGAGCTCAGGCGAGTCCTTGGTCGGCGAGGTCAGTAGCAGCTCGCGGCAGGCGGGGTCACTTGGCCCCAGAGGCAGTCATGCTCGGCGATATCTTCGGCCCATCGCTCGGTGGCAACAGAGACCGGTCTCTCCTCCGGCAGGATCCGGAGCCTTCGTTTCTAGCGCGCAATCGTATAGAGGAACCACCCAGTACGCACTCTTGTTTCGTGCAGAACCAATCCGTGGGACTCGGCCACTTTGACGAGTTCGTCGAACGCGGACTTCGGGACAAAAGTCTCAGAGAGACCACCGAAGCGCCCGTAGATAGACCACATGGCCCGTCCTCTTGAAACACTATCCTCTATGCCATCTGTACGACGCCCGCGAATGGTGGTCTGGACGTCATCCCAAGCGCGCGAGTCCGGGCGACCTCGTCGATATGTCAATCGAATACCCGTATCGTCAATCACTAACTGTCGGGCGTTGGGTCTGCCGCCGACTGCGAGGAACACGATACCCCCGAGAATCAGAAGACTCAGTACATCTCCGATCCAAGGAAGGGCGCCGAGTCCCGTTGTCCGAGACTCTAGATAGACCCCGTAGACTATCCATGCGATCCCAAACGCGCCGGCCGTTGCCAATCCCGCACGGAACCAGCGCGTCAACTTCACCCAAGGGAGCGAGTGGAAATCCTGCAAATCGTAAAGCGTCAACCCCGAATCCACCTCGGCTATATGCGCACCCGGGTCTTAGACCGGAGCTCCGAACACCTTAGCGTCAATCAAAACGGTCCCTGTGTCCATGGCGAGAATGACCCAAGTGGTGAGGGTCGACCCGTGGGTGATAGAGTAAGCATCGAATATACACGATGATCCATCAAAGAACAGCGAAGCCACGGCCCCCGCAGTCGCACTGAACTGGTACGCGACGTCCGCAACGACCAAGCCTAGGAAGCCGGTTGCGAGGCCGGCCTCGTCAGTCCAATCTATTGGTACCTCGGCCTCCCAATCACTCTCGATTGTGGCCGCCGCCCAAGCGGTAGTTTCGATGCCAAGGATCGTACCCAAGGTCGGAAGGTATTCGGGGGGGTCAAAAATCTGTTCCCACTCAGTTGCCAAGGCTGGCGACACCGGATTCACTCTCGCGAAGTCTGAAAGGAAGGAGGGCCCTCCACCATCCGCTAGGGCCGCCGCTCCTCCGTTGATAACGAAACCTACAATGATAGGGATGAGAAAAGCTGTCCCGAGAGAGAACCCCTCGATGAAAGTGATGACCGCCGTGATAACCACAGCTACGGCACTCACGATGATGAATAGGGGCGCCCCGACATCCGCCCAGAAGTGTGCGGCATCGGGTGCCACCGGTTTGTCCTGTGATGAGTCGTTGTAGGCTTGCTGGATATCGGATGTAAGATGCAGAGTATACTGATTCATCGCATTCACTACTGGCTGAATGACCGGTGACAGGGCCTCCTCGATGAGCATGACGATGAAATTGAGCATCTGTTCGAGTACCGCGACAATCGCCCTCCCCACGCTCACCAGCGTCGCAGCCACCCGACTCAGCACCTGCCCGCCGATCGCGATTGCTTCCTTCAAAACGTGCGTGGCATAGGTCCAAGCCGCGTTCGCGACGTTCCAGACGGTGCTCACGAGAGATAGGATGAACCCGCCGGGGTTAGTGATCACCGACGTGACCGCGTTCCAGAAGTTCGCCCAGAAGTTGCTCGACTGAACCGGGAGAGGAGTCGAAGGTGGACCGTACAGGCCATCACCTAGCTGGGGCACATTGGGGACGGCATTCACGACGGCGCCATTGAGCCCCAGAAAGCCAACCCGGTAGGTGATCGACTGGAAGGTTCCGTTGACTGCGGAACTCCCGCCGGAAGTATTGTCGATGAGCGCGGCCAGGAGGAGGTTGAGAGTGGCGTTGCTCGTGATATTGAGAGTGATGATCGATTGAACCGCGGGAGGCGCCGGGTCGGATGCATTGTAAAGGTAGGTATCCGAGAAGAGACCCCCGGTGTTAGACCCGGTCGAAGCGTTCACGACCATAGGCTGCACAACGAGGGGATTGTACCGGTTGTTGACCCAGAGGGGAGTTCCTGTTTCGGACGAAAGAATGAGGTCCCCGCCGGAGGCGCTCGCGATGGACCGATTCTGCCAGTAGGCACCTAGGTCGACCATGAGGTTCGCGCCGCCAAATCCAGAGATGTAGCTCTGCTCAGGGGCATTGACCAGCGGCGGTGCACCGCGAGAGGCATTGTAAGAGGCGTTCTTCCCGAGAAGGATTGCTTGACCGAACGGCGAAGCAAGGAACTGTTCGCGAGGAATCAGGAAGGCGTTGAGGCCCGAAGAGAGAGAGACTTTCGAACCGTATCCTCCCCAAGGCATGGGAATCGAATAGGAAGTGAACGAGGACGAAGCGTCTGCCACCACTATGTCGAACGACTGCTCGCCCGTGTATCGTTCAAGGCCGGTTGGAAGTCCGTTAACCGTCGAGTTGGTGGTGGGAACCCACAGCCAGGTGGGGACCTTCACGCCCATGGCAACAACTTGGAGGGTTCCGCTCAGGTTCCCAAAGGTGGAACTGTTCTGGCCCGACACACTTATCGAGAGAGGCTGCCCACCGACAAGGTCGTACATGACGGAGAGCAACCCGCTGCTTCCGTTGATTGCGACGGGCACAAGTCTTCCGCCCACGCTCAACACTGCTGAAAGGTTGATTGTCTGAATCTGCGCGGTCTGACCAACAGGCAAGGTAACTGCGTAATTCGACACGGTCGCCGGGTTCCCGCCGTATCCGCCCACAAAGGCCTCGGACGAGTAATTCGTGACTTGGCGGAGGCCTGAATTCGGGACTTGGTAAGTATAGTTCATCTTGACAGCGTACGCAAGGCCATAGCCGGGGCCATCGTTGGAGTACACGCGGCTAAACAGGACCCCCACATCGTAGAGTGGGCTAACCCGCGTTCCGTCGGCCAGCCCGTCGTTAGGCGTTGAGGCTGCTAGGGGGTTCGCACCCCACGAAAGCTTGCCCCAAACGGTGAGCGTCCAGATGGCACCGCCCCCCGGATTGTAACCGTGCATGATCACGCCGCGGAGCCAACCTACACCTTCCCACGTGATCAGGTTCTCCAGCACCCCGACCGCTCCACCGGTCCACAGCACTTCGGCGTCGTAGGGGTTGTCGTCTTGGAGACCCCCACTAGTCCAGTGCGGGGAGCCGGTGGAATTGTTGGCGATGGGCCATCCGCGGTGGTTAAGCCCGGTTGGAGTGACATTGTAGGTGAAAGGATCAGAACCGTTCTCGTACCAGTAGTGAAACAGGGAAGCGCTCGGGAGCGTGAGCGTTCCCGTACCGAGGCTGAAAGTGAGGTTCCACGTGTCGAGCATGTGGCTGCCGGCAGTGTCGATGGTGTTTGAATTCAGGTCGTACTCTTTTTCGATGTAGTCCGAAACCAGGCCGTTCGTTGCGTAGAGGGCGGGATTGGCCCAGACGGGTTCGCTTGTCCACGACCCGCTCGCGCTTTCATATGTGATTGCCCATCCGTAGTTCTTCTCCGCGTCGGTGAGCCCGTCTCCCGAGGTGTCCCGCAGGTAGACGAAGGAGAGGACCGGACTGAACGCATAGTACTTGGTCTGCCCGATCTGATAGACGAGAGAGACGTTGGCCGTGTAGACCGTGTTCGGCTGGGTTAGTGGCAAGGTGATCTCGAAACCCGCGCTGGACGAACTCGAAATGATGGAGGGACTAAGGGGAACGCCGACTGAGGCACCCGAGCTGTTGGTATAATTCAGCGACCCGGAGGCCCACGTCGGGTTCTTGGCCAGGAACCACGCCGGGAGTTCCCAGCCGATGGTGGCTCCTCCGCCCGTGTGGCTGATGGAATCGTATGGTTGGTCTTGCTCCCATAGGGGGAACGTGTAGTTCGTCAGGAACTGCGGGATCGAATACTGAGAGATGTCGGTGAGGCATCCTCCCACTCCGCCGGACGGGTAGTCGGAGATCCCGTAGGTCACGGAGTAATTCGTCCAAGGGTCGAGTCCGTGCAACACGGCGACGTATTGGTAATGTCCTGAGTAGAGTTCGGCGTAGCTTACTTGGTCATCGGTCAGGTTGACGCCCGTGCCGACCGCGTAGTATGTTACAAATCCCGGACCCGGCGAAGCTCCCTGAGCCACCGTCCCTTGCCAAGTGATTGTCGCCGATGTGGATGTGATCCCTGTGGCGGTCCCGCCGTTCAAGAGCGTCTCCGATGGTGGACTGAGGGTGAAAGTGCAAGCGTCAGTGGCAGTCTCCGCCGACGAGCTGGCGCTTCCCACCGCGTAAGCGGGCTGTTCCGAGGGAATCCAGTGACCCGGTCGGCTGGTCCCGGTGAGGGTGAGTGTGTAGGTATCACCCATGGTGCCCGGCACCGAAAACTGGTAGCTCTCGGGACTTGCGGTATTCGCAGGGATCGTCGGCTGTCCTACATTCTGATAGCCCAACTGCGTGGTATCGTTCAGGAGAGAGAGTGTGTCGTTGGAGTCGGCCGTGTTCGTCCAACCAACTGTAAGGGCGTCGTTCGATGCAGCGGTTACGAACGCCGAGCCGGCATCCGATGGGTCTATCGTAAGTTCGGTCCAGAAGCCACCGTTGGTGACGATCGGTCCGAGCGAAGCAGGCACCGCGGGATGGATCCAATACACGCCGGCCTTCCCCCCGCAATAGCTTCCCCCGCTTCCATAGATGCTAACGTTTTCCGTTTCCGCGTACGCGACCGAGAAGGACGCCTTCCAGAAGTAGCGGGCCGAGCCGTTGTTCAAGGGGGTGAGATTCGTCAGGAAGATCGAGGAGACAAAGGCCGACGTCCCCGTGAAGGAGTGGACTGTGCCGTTGTTGAGACTGGCGTTGAGCCAAGTCTTGTTGGCATACGTCCAGTAGTAGCGGAACATGACGGCGACCTTGGCCTTCCCGTTGTAGCAGGGCACACTGCTGTTGGACCAGAACGTCGGAATCGGGTTCGAACTCACCGTTAGCTGGAGCGCGGTGGGACTGAACACCGTCGGTGTCACGGTGACCATCTCGGTCTTCCCCTGAACCGTCGCGTTGTTTGTGACCGGCGCGGGGGGAGCGAACCACTCCGGGTTCGCGCTAAAGCCGTCCTGAGGTGGCTGGACGGCGGTCGCCGCCGCCTGCAACGGCGAGGCCGTTACATCGATCCCCACGGCTTCCAGAACCCAATCCGCGTAAACCGCGAGGTACGTGTTTGGGGCGAGAGGACCCAGAATCGGAGAGACATAGGAGGTTCTCGGGTGCAGCTGGGCGAACGTGAAGGCAGCGCAGACGGTTCCGGACCCGCTGTAGCTGAGCGGAATCGTCGTCAGATTGGGATAGAGGCCAAGCACGGTCACATTCTGCGAATTGCAGTAGCCGGATTCCTGACCGGCACTCGCATTGGAGATGTCTTTGTCGAGCGAGCCGACAACGTTCGCGACGTTGTTCTCCAGCACCTGAAGAGCATTGCCGGGGGCTCCCGGACCGAAGTCGCCCGGGACCAGCGGATCGGTTATCGCTAGGTTGGCCTGGGTCGCCGCGACGGATGCGGGCAAAAAACCGCCCGAATACGCCAGAACGTCCTGCCCCGCGACCGCCGCATTCAGCGCAGGCCAGACCACGAGAGGACGCTGCAGACTGTCCACCGCGACAGCCGGAGCACCGATAGGGGAAAGGCCGGACAGCGACGAGCCAGGTACAGCCGAAGGTGATTCGAGAATCCCTCCGGTGGGTCCAATCACGGCTTCGGCCACAGTGCCCGTGCCGTTGGCAACGTCCCTCCAGGTTGCGTAGACGGTTCCTGCCAGGGAGGGGGTCAGTTGCGGGTCTTGGACCGTCCCTGGGGTCGATCCGACTCGGTAGGGCCCGAGCCACGACGTCCCTCCCGAGGGCGAGCTGAGCACGTTCGCGCTCACCTCGCCGTTCACCCTCGTCGTGAAGAGGAGAAGCATTCCGGAGCCGATTGCTGTGAGGGCGACTTGGCCGGGAATGCCCCCGGCCGGGTACAGCCTAGTTGCCCCGACGGAAGAAAGCGCGGCGTTGGGAACACTGGTGTTAATGTTGGCCACCATCGAGAAGGAAGTGTAGTGGATGCCGTCGGAGCTTGTCGCCACTTCTACGTGGTGGGGACCATAGACCCCCGCGGCGATCGCGTATGACCAAGACTTTCCCACCGGCGCCACCGCGAATGATGCACCGGGCACACCGGTGATCCCCGATCCCGTGAGGGAAAGCGGTGATGAGGAGCCGACGAGGGTACCGCCGAGCGAGTAGACGGTGGATGTAAAGGTCAGACTACTGAGGGTCAGAACGGCAACCTCACTAACATTGGTGACGAGCCCTTCAACCGTTCCTCCGATGCCGGAGGCCAGCACGCTCCACGTGGCACCGCCATTAGTCGACGAGTAAATGCTCGTGCCACCTCCCGTCGTTGCCGCAGCATACAGATTAGAACCCTGAGCGACCAACGCATTGGCCGTGAATGCACTCGAACTGCTAGCCACCTTCGCGGGGCTTGACCAAAGCACCGGGACCGTGGGGGTATTGATGCAGTTCCCGGCCTGTCGAGTTCCGCTGACGCAAGCTGAGCCCTTCAAAATCGCTTCGGAAGCGAGCGGACTGTAACTCCCGACGGAGTACCAGAGCTTGTCGGGCCCTGAAGAACTCCCCGAGACGTTTAGGAGTCCAAAAGACGAAGGCGAAGAACTCAGCGATATCAAGCGGACCAATGAAGTAATGGCAGTCGAGTTGAGTTGCGAGGGCGTCGGGAACAGACTGGCGGAGAGGGCATACGGGTAGTCTAGTGCTGACGGTGGGGAACCCCCTTGAGCAGCGGCCCGAAGGCCCGCGGACTGAGCATGATTCAGGCCCGTGGGGTCGGTGACGGTTGATTCGAGCAGGAGGATCACGACACAGAACACCGCAACCGTCACTACCGCCCACATTGGTAGCCGGTAGCACCTCGGTCGTGTCGGTCGAGGCGCAAAACAAGTGTCAAGTACTGGCGTTTCTGGGCTGCCGATTGCCGCGCTATCGTCGCTTCCGGGTTCGTTTTCGTAGGCCATGGGGGTTGCCCCCAGACGAAACCCGCTTGGGACCCGGTGACACCGAGCGAGCTCGCGAGGAAGAAAGAAGGCCGGAAGTGCAGCAGGGCGAACCTGCCAGCACCATCGTTCACGGCGATTTCGATTAAGCCGATAAGCTCTCTGTCGGAAAGCTCTCCGGGCCGGTTCCCGTCGTGCGTTTGCCGGGGGGAGACGCGCCGCGATGTCCGGTTCCGAGAGAACGGGAGCCGGGTCTTTTCTGTTGGTATCCGGCTATGTTCCGGGCTCGTGAAAATCGAATATGGACGCTTGAATGAACGTCCAAACTACACTATGCCCGCAGCGCTCGGGGCCAATCCTTGCCCTATCTAAAGGCGCCGCTGCCCCGCGCCACTAGAACCGATACCGTCGGAGGAACCAGACGTCCTCGGTCTGGATGTCGTTCAGGACTCGTCGGACCGTTCGGGGCTGCGAGAGGAAGAACGGGAGGTTCAAGATCGCGAGTTCGCCCCGCGCGCGGACCCGGGTCGCTTTCCCCTCGTCGAAGTACGTGAGGTCGAGGTACGTCCCGGTCGCCCAGGGCCCCTCGCTCTCGAGCACCTCCCAGCGCGCATGGTCCGGGGGCTGGTAGGAGATCTTCCAACGTGACTTGCGCATCTTCCGGTTCACGTCGATGACCCGGTCGACGACGACCGAATCCCCCGTCCGCTCGACCGTCTTTTGCGACTGGATGAGCGGATGGATCTCCACGATCTTCGCGTCGTTCATGTGGTCCGCGAGGAGCTTCCAGACGACCGCCCGAGGCGCGTCGATCACGTCCTCGTCGTCGTAAGCGACCATGAGTAGGGCGCAGAGCGGCCGTCTCCTTAAGTTGGTTCTCGGGAGGGGCGTGGGCCCGCGCGGTGAGGGATCTACCGCGACAGGGAGTCGTTGGTCGCCTCCCGATGCGCCGGGTTAATACCTCCCCTGGGGAAACTGGGAGGGGGACCCCGGATGGCCGACGCATGGGCCGAGGGAGAGACGGTCGCGCTCAAGCGCGCCGGGGAGCCCGCGCTCCTCGTTCGGCTGGCCCGGGGTCCGCAGAAGGTCGGGAACGAAGGGGTGCTCGACCTGACCGACCTGATCGGTACGGCACCGGGCAGCGCCGTCACGTGGCTCGGATCGGAGTACCGCGCCCTCCGGCCCTCCCTCTCCGACCTTCTCGGGTCGTTGCGGAGGGGCGCCCAGATCGTCACCGCCAAGGACGCCGCCCACCTCCTCTATCTCGCCGGGATCGGACCGGGCGCCTCCGTCGCGGAGGCCGGAGCGGGCAGCGGGGCCCTCACGGTGGTGCTCGCCTACAGCGTCGGACCCACCGGGCGGGTCGTCTCCTACGATCGACGGGACGACTTCCTCGAGGCCGCCCGCGCGAACGTGCGACGCGCCGGGCTCGAGTCCCGGGTCACCTTCCGCCGGAGGGACGTGGCGGTCGAGGGGATCGATGAGCACGACCTCTCGAGCGTCGTACTCGATCTCCCGGAACCGTGGGCGGTCCTGGAGAGCGCCCGGGCCGCCCTAGCGCACGGCGGCTACGTGGCCACGTACACCCCCACCTACAACCAGCTCGAACGGACCGTGCGCACGCTCCGAGAGCTCGGGTTCGACGAGGTGCGGGCGGTTGAGCTGCTCGAGCGCGGTCTCCACGTGGGCGAGGGGGGTACCCGCCCCGCGTTCGAGATGCTCGGCCACACGGGATTCCTTGCGTCCGGCCGCCGGGTAGGGTAGGAAACCGATGGTCGTCGCCTCGCTCACCATCGGGGCGGTCGTCGGCGTCCTGCTGTCGGCCGCCTTCCTCTACTTCGAGGTCGGCCGGTACGCGGAGCCCCAGGTCCCCGTCACGCTGTTCGACGAGCGGAAGGAGCTGTTCGCCTACACCGCGGGCCTGTTCGTCGGGGTGCCCCTCGCGATCGCGTTCACGCTGTTCCAGGTCTCGATGTCGGCAGGGGCCCTCATCAGCGCCATCATCTGCCTTGGGCTCCTCGTCATCGGCGACGAGGTGGCCCAGTGGGCGCTCCTGAGAACCAAGTTCTGGGGTCGAGAAGCGGCGCGTCCGTTCTACGTGCTCAGCTACCGCGCGGCGATCGGAGGGATCATCTCGCTCGCGATCGTTTCCCAGTACCTTTCGAACCCCACGGTCACCGTCGACGGGACAGTGCTCGTACTGCTCGAGTCGGTGGCGGTCGTCGCACTCCAGGTCGCCGGGAGTTTCCTCTCGCTCCCCTCCACCGCCCCGGGCGAGCGCGTCGGGGGTAGTCCGGTCGCGGGTGGCCTCTTCAGCACGGTAGGGTTCTTCCTGCTCGGCATCGGGTTCGTGGGCGGCGAGGCGACCGGCTACGTGGGCGCGATCGTCGCCCTCCTGGGGGCGGTGATGGTCTACCGGCGCCTCCGACCGACGCTCGCCCACGTTCCGGCGCCCGCGGCCGGGCCGAAGCCGGCCGTGCCGGAAGGCCCCCTCCCGTACGGGCGGACCTCCCGTTCCGAGCCGCTCCCCCCGGAGAAGCCGCCGCGCCGCGACGATTAGCGGCAGACGCGGCGCTTCCCGCCGGGGTCGCACCGGATACCGTCTTAAGGAAAGCCGCCTCCCGCCGCCGGAATGGCGGCCTCGGAGAAGGTCCCGCTCAGTCGGCGCTTGAAGCACGCGCTCAAGACGTATCGGGCGTGGGTCTCCGTCTTCGTGCTCGCGGTCGGCATCCTGCTCACGGTCCTTGCCGCCGGCTTCTTCACTCCGCTCGGCAACCTCGGGCCGTTCCCCACGATCAATTCGGCGACGAACACCCCGAACGCGAACTACAACCTCGTCTTCGTGGTGGTCGGGCCGATCATTTCGATCGTGGGGGCGTACATGGTCGGCGCCTACTCGGTCGCCCGCCACCGGTTCGAGCACCTGATGCTGACGAAGAGCAAGGCCGAGTTCCTCCGGAACATTCCCGAGATCGAGGACCTGCTCTGGGACCTCACTCCGAACGACGAGGTCCGGTACGAGACGAAGAGGGCCGAGCTGCGCGTGCGCCGGTGACTGGCGCGCGATAGGGCGTGAGACCGGGTTAAGTACCGCGAGCCCGTCCTCGCGGCGTGGCGGGCGCCGGGGTCAGCAGCGACGTGCGCGGGTTCCGCTTCCGCCGGCTGGAGAAGCCGGAGGAGTTCCGCCAGGTCCTCGAAGTCCACCACGCGGTCTGGGGGGACGAGGGGGTCCCCACCCCGCTCCAGCGAGCGCTCCAGGACAACGGGGGCCTCGTTCTCGGCGCGTTCGCGGACATCTACCTCGCGGCTTTCGCGATCTCCGTCCTCGGCTGGGACGGCACGAGCCTCTACCAGTACTCGCACATCACGGCCGTCCGGCCCGAGTACCAGAACCACCACCTTGGATTCCGCCTGAAGGCGTTCCAGCGCGATGAGGTGCTGAAGCTCGGGCTCTCCGAGATCCGCTGGACGTTCGACCCGCTCCAGAGCCGCAACGCGCGGCTCAACGTGCGCCTGCTGGGGGGGATCCCGGATCGTTACTACATCCACTACTACGGTCAGATGCCGGACAACCTCAACCGGGACCTCGAGAGCGACCGGGTCCGCCTGCGCTGGGAGATCACGACCAGTCGGGTCGAGGAGCGGCTCGCGGGCAAGGCACCGACCCCAGAAGAGGACGTGGCCCGGTGGAAGGCCTCGAGCGCGATCGTCGAGACGGAGGTCGGGGAGAAGGGGTTGCGCGTGCCCACCGTCGTGGCCGAGCCGACCGGCGATCCGGCCCACCTCGAGATCCCGTTCGATCTAGCGGCGATGCGCGAGCACGAGCCGTCCTCGCTCCGGTCGTGGCGACACGCCGTTCGAGACGGGTTCCGGGCCGCGTTCGATGCGGGGTACCGGGTCGACGACTTCGCGGTGGTAACAGCCGGCCACGAGCGGCGGAGCTTCTACTTCCTCTCCCCAGCGCCGAAGGAGCCCGCGGCGGGCGACTCGGGTGCCCCGAGGGTATAAGGTCGCTATCGGCGTGTACCGGTGGGAGGCCGTCCGACGATGGCGAGTCCGCCCCCGCGCCGCGTATCCTGGGCCCTTCTCGTTTTCGTGATCACGGCGCTGGCGGTGGGCGGTGCCGCGAGCATCCTCGTAGGCGCCGCGAGCGCCCCGGCTCCGTCGTCGGGGCCGACGCAAATCGTCTACCTGCCCCAGTGGCTGATCACGATCTTCCTGATCGGGTTCCTCGCCATGGTGATCGGTTCGATGGTGCTCCTCCGCCTCTCCTCGAACCCTACGCTTTCGTTGAACCGGACGGCCGTGACGGTCCTCTCGGTGGTCGTGGCCGCGCTCGTCTTCTTGCTCGTGATCCACGTGCTCGGGCTCGCGGGAACGGTTCCTCCCCCGCAAAACAATAGCACGAGTCACGGCGGGACCGGCACCGGCGGGAATCCTCCCGGCGGAACCGGTCACAATAGCACTGGTCCGGGCACGATCGTGACCTGGCCGGGGTTCCCACCGTGGCTCCCGTTTGTGGTGGTCTCGGTGATCGTCCTGCTGACCGTCGTGGTGGCGGTCCCGGCGCTCCGTGACTATCTCTCGGACCGGCGCCTGGAGGCCAGGACGCGGGCCGGCCCGGCAGCGGCCGAAGGGGTGCGGGAGGCGCTGAGCGAGGCGTCGGCGAACCTGGGGCTCGGCGTGGACCCCCGGGAAGTAATCCTCGCCCTCTACGCCACGTTGCTCGCGCGGCTCCGCCCGCTCGGAATGAAGCTCGATGCGAGCACACCCGAGGAGATCCGGGCGACCCACCTCGAGCGCCTCGGGGTCCGACCGGGGCCGGCGCGGACGCTCACGCGCCTCTTCGAGGAAGCGCGCTACTCGGTCCACCCGATGGGGGCCGCGGCCGGAGTGCAGGCCCGCGAAGCCGTGCAGAACGCGCTCGAAGACCTCGACCGACGGGACCGACCCGAATGAGCGCGGGCTCGGTGATCTTGATCGGCATCCTCGCGGCGATCGCCGCCGGGGTCGCGATCGCGGCGGGAACCAACGCGGCCGTCGCGGCGCCGATCGCGGCGGTCTCGGTCGGAGTCGTCGCGTTCCTCTTTCTGGAAATCGGGGGCTCGCTCCGGTGGCCCTCCCGCCGATTCCGGCAGTATCCGGAACCGGCCGGCCTGCGGATCCAGTCGGCGTACGGCTTCGGCTCGCTCGATCGGCTCGAAGTGATCGCTCTCCTCGACACCCTGGAACGGGCGGAAGGCGGGTTCACCGGCTCTTGGCCAACGAGCGAGGAGGCTTCTCGCCTCCGGAGGGCCGGACCGAGGACCCCGGAGGTGCTCGCACGCCTTCAAGCGCTGAGCGCGGAGCGGTTCCGCGCGTACGTGGACAGTCGAGTGAGCGAGCTCGAGAGGAGGATGTGAGCGCGCCCGAACCGGAGAGGCGGCTCCGATGGCTCCCGCTCACCCCGCTGCTCCTCGCCGGGGGGACCGGCCTCCTCCTGAGCGCGGTCCTCACGCTGAACCCGGTCCCGCTGTTTCTCGCCCTTCCGCTGCTGCTCGCCCCGGTCGCTGCGGCGGTCTCGGGTCCCCGCCGGTCCCCGCCGGTCCAGGTCTCCCTCGCGGTCGCCGGCACCGGCGCAACGGTTCAGTTCCGGGGGACGGTCGCGACCGCGACGAATGAGGTCGACGCGCGGGATCTTATCGTTCAGGTCGACCGACCGGCGAGCTTGGAAGGGGAGGCGGAGCCACAGGGCACGGCGACGTCGAAGGAGATCCAACTTCGCGCTCGCTGGACCGCGCCCGAGCCGACGATCACCGAGATCGACCCGCCGACGGTCGTCTGGCGGGACCCGCTCGGTCTCGTGGAGCGGGAGACGAGCTTTTCGGCGGAGTCGCTCGTCCTCAGCCGCTATCCGCCCGAGATCCTGCGGATCGGTGCGGTCCGGCTCGAGCGCACGACGCTCCTTCCCGGGGAGACGCACTCCTCCCGGGTCGGCGATAGCGGCGAGTTCCACGGGATCCGGCTCGCCCGTCCGGAGGACCCTCCGCGGCAGATCAACTGGCGGGCGAGCGCGCGGGCCGGCCATCGCCTCGCGAACGAGTACGACCTCGACAAGACCGGGGACCTTCTCCTCCTTCTCGACGCCCGGCCGAGCGTCCTCGGGCGAGAGGTCGACGAGCACCTCCTGTCGATATCGCGCGCCGCCGCCCTCGGCCTCAGCGAGTCGTTCCTCTCCGTGAAGTCGCGGGTAGCGGTCGGGGTGTTCGGCGAGTTCCTTGAGATCGTTCCCCTTTCGACGGGACGGACGCAGCGGATCCGGATCGAGACGATGCTCCAGCGAGCCCGCCTTTCGCCGGTCGCGGCTCCGCCCGAGCGGTGCGCGGTGGCGGCCCGTCGGTCGTTCCCGACCGGACTCACGACCGTCGTGCTTTCAAGCCTCGGGGGCGACCCATCGGAGGACGTCACCCCGTACCTCCGCCGCCGGGGGTTCCCGGTGGTGGTCCTCAGCCCCTCCCCGCTCCCCCTCCTTACCCGAGCCTCCCCGCTCGAGGCGAAGGAGGACGAGCTGGCCCGTCGGATCGCCCGGCTCGTCCGGCGGGAGCGCATCGCGCGAGCGTGGCAGGAAGCTCCGACCATCGACTGGGACGACTACTGGTCGCTCGGACACTTCGTCGACTTCGTCCGTCGGCCCCGGGTCCGGAGGGCCGGATGAGCGCGCCCCCGACGCCGAAGCCGAACCGGGTACCCGAAATTCGACCCGCCTCGCTCGTTCTCCTGCTCGTTCCCGCGGCCCTCCTCGGATACGCTTCCGGCGCTCCCGGTGGGTACGGGATCGTGGTCGCGATCGTCGGGATCCTCCTCGCGGGAGTCCTCCGGGCGCTCTCTTCGCGGACGGCCCGCGCCATCGCCCCCCTGCCGGCGCTCGCGGTCCTGGTCTTGGAGGCGGCGACCGCACCGGCCGGATTCGGACCCGAGCTGCTCGCCGGCCTCTCCGGCCTCGCCTTCCTGATCTGGCTCGCGGACGATCCCGGCCGACCCGCTGGGGGCGCGGTGCGAGGGCTCCCCACCGTGGCCCTCCCGGCGCTCGCGCTCGGGATCGCCTGGTCGAGCACGCTCTTCCTTCCGACGGGGGCCGTTCCCCTCGGGGTCGGCGGGGCGTTGCTCGCGCTGGCGCTCGCCGCCATCGCCTTCTTGATCGGGCGCCCGGAACTGTTCGATCGGGAGGAGGCGAGAAGCTGATACGGCCGAGGCGGGTACCGTTCTCGGCGCGGCACCGCTGCGCCCGGGTACCGACGAAGGGTCCCTCTCGACTCTACGCGGACGGGTCGTCCGCCGAGGATGACGTGAGGACAACCCCGGTGTCCGATACCCCCAGCCGGGGTCA